>Ga0101944_10003517_pt1 | contig 21572 bp, 16 predicted proteins | sample DewCreD2012metaG_FD_75245 | JGI IMG/M metagenome (GOLD analysis project Ga0101944, IMG submission 75245) | Hot spring sediment bacterial and archeal communities from British Columbia, Canada, to study Microbial Dark Matter (Phase II) - Dewar... ... | reverse complement strand
ACCCGCCCGAGGCGGCCTCGATGGCCGCGATCCGCCCGACACCATCAACGTGGCCCGTGACAAAGTGTCCGCCCATGCGGTCGCCCACGGCCAGCGCGCGTTCAAGATTGACGGGATGGCCGGGCCGGAATTGGCGCAAGGTCGTTCGGGCGAGTGTTTCAGGGGAGGCGAACGCCGTGAAGGCGCCCGGCCGCGCCGTCTCGACGGTCAGGCAGCAGCCATTGACCGCGACGCTTTCGCCGGGATCGAGGCGGGCGGCCAGATCGCGCGCGACGATCTCAAAGCGCATCGCCTCGCCGGCCGCGCGGACCGACGCAATGTCGCCGATGGCCTGAACCAGTCCGGTGAACATGACAGCGGGCGCCGGTTACAGGACCGCTTTGAGGCGGTCGATCTGTTCCTGCGCCTCCTCGGCCAGCGAACGCCCCTCGAGTTGCTTGATCGCGTCCTCGATGGTCTCGTCGCCCGCCGCTGTGCTGACGCGGGCGGGCGGTTTGATGGATTCGGCCGGCCGTTCCTTGATGATGCGTTCGAGCAAGGAGACGGCCTCGGCGCGCTTGTCGGGCTGGCGGGCCAGCACGCGCGCCTGATAGAGCAGGGCCTGGTATTTGACATAGGAGTCGCCGGCCTTCGAGGCGGCGCCGGCGTAGGCCGCGAGCGCCTTGTCCAGCAGCGAGGCGTCGCCCGACACAAAAGCCTCGTTTTCCAGACATGCGCCGACGGCCACCATGCCTCGCGCCTGGCCCACGGCGTCGGGCGCGGCGTCACGATATTTTTCGAAATCCTGGCGGGCGCCGGCGAAATCGAGCTGGCGGAACTTCACGACGCCCAACTGGAAAAGGGCGCGCTGCCCCAGCGGCTGTCCGGCATATTTGGAGACCAGCGGCTCAATCTTCTTCCGGGCCGCCTCGAAATACTGGCTTTTCTGTTCCTTGTCGGCCGTCATCAAGGCGCGGGCAAAGTCGTTGCGCGCCTGAAACAGGTTCAGATTGGCCTGCTCGATCGCGCTGGCGCGGGCGTTGCGCACGAACGTGGCAATCAACCACACAGCCGCCACGGCGACGACCGCCACCAACAGCGTGTTTTGATGCTTCTGGATGTAATTGAGCAGTTGCTTGCCCCGCTCGGCGACCACGTCTTCCTGCAGGTCGTGGCGGGTTTCTTCGCGCGATATCTTCGCCATGAATGTGTCCTTCCCGTCGTCCCTGCCCATCCATCAAGCCGCGTCGGCGCGGATGGGCATGCAAAGGCCAAGAAGTTTGCCTTTGGCAGGGCGCGTCGTTCAAGCCTTTTCAAGGCGAAAAAACATGCTTTACTTGTCGCACGCCGCCGCCTCATACTGCCCTTGACAATGCCTGCGTCGTGAACTCAAGCGCGCCGGACGCCCATGCGGACGGGCGCTTGAGCGCTATTCGGCGCATGGGAGGAATGTTGCGTTATGAAGATCATCGTCAAGAAGTCGGATTTGGTTCCAGCCACTCAGGCCGTCCACAACATGGTCAGCCCCCAGAGCAATGCGCCCATCCTGGGAAGCATCCTCATCAAGACGCAGGACGGCGGGGTGACGTTCATGGCCAGCGACAGCGATGCGTGTGTCCGCTATCGTGTCGCCGCGACGATCGAACGCGATGGCGCCGTCACCGTTCCGGCGCGGACCTTTGCGGAATTGACCCGGGAGTTGCCGGAAACCGACGTCGCGATTTCGCTCGATGAGGAAGGCAGCGTCCTGGTCGAGTGCCTGGGGGCCAACTACCGGCTGACGACGATGGACCCCGAGAAGTTTCCGGAGTGGCCCTATATTGAAAGCCAGACGACCTTTGTCATCAGCCAGCCCCAACTCAAGCGGTCCATCGAAAGCGTGCTGTTTGCTATTCCGGCGCGCGATCCCCGCAAGGTCCTGCTCGGAGCGCTGTTCGATCTCAAGGAAGGCAAACTGATCACCGTCGCCACCGACGGCAAGAAGCTGGGCTACGTTTCGCAGGAGCCGACCGAGATCATCGGCGAGCAGGACGGCCAGGCCATCGTTCCCAGCAAACTGCTGTCGGAGGTCGTCAAGGTCCTGGGCGACGAGGGCGAGGTCAAGGTGACGCTCGGCCAGCGCCAGGTCTGCTTTGAACTGGGCTCGTGCACGTTCATCGGCAACAAGATCGACGGCGCCTACCCCAACTACGAGATGGTGATCCCCAAGCAGTTCGAGCATATCGCGTTGCTGGACAAGCTGTCGCTGGTCAGCTGCGTCCGCCGCGCCTCGATCATCTCGGATGAGAAGAACAACTCGGTCATTCTGAAGTTCCTCAACAAGCGGGTCGAAGTCACGTCGATGACTTATGACATCGGCTCGTTCGCCGGCGAGATGCAGGCCGAGACGGCCGAGGACCTCGACGGCTTCGAGATCGTCTTCAACCACCGCTTCCTGCTGGAAGTGCTCCGGGTCATCGGGGCCGAGAAGATCGAGATGAAGCTAAACAAGCCCGCCTCGCCGGCGGTCATCATGGCCCAGGGCGACGAAAACACGCTGTTCGTCGTCATGCCCATCAAACTGGCCGATCTGGCCCAGCCCGTCAACGAATGACCGGAGAGCGGATGGCGTGAAGGGGCGCCTGCCGGCCTCATTTGTTTACGCGCCATTGGGGGCTGCGCAGGCCGAACTTCTTGACGCGGGCGTTCATGCGGTCCGGGGAGATGCCGAGCAGCTGGGCCGCCCGTTTCTGATTCCATTCGGCCTTTTCCAACGCCGCCAGGACCAGGCGCTTCTCGAAGTCCTCCAGATCGATCCCCTCGTCGGGGATCACCAGGTCCAACGCCGCCGGAGCGGGCCCGATGCCGCAGGCCGTCAAGTCCTCGGGGCCAATGACCTCGCCGCGGGCCCGGATGACCAGCCGCTCGGCGATGTTGCGCAGTTCACGGATGTTGCCCGGCCACGGACAGCTCCGCAGGACGGCCAGGGCCTCCTCGCTGATGGGGCGGCGCGGGCGTGAATACTTCGCGGCGAACTGATCGAGAAAATACCGCGCCAACGGCGCCACGTCGGCCGGGCGCTGGCGCAGCGGCGGGACGTGGATGGGGAACACGTTGACGCGGTAGAAGAGGTCTTCGCGAAACCGCCCCGCCTTGACTTCGGCCTGCAGGTCGCGATTGGTGGCGAAGATCAGGCGGCAGTTGACGGCGATCTCGGCGGTCCCCCCCAGCCGGGCGAAGCGCAGCGTCTCGATGGCGCGCAGCAGTTTGGCCTGCGAATCCAGCGGCAGTTCGCCGATCTCATCGAGAAACAGCGTGCCCCCCTCGGCGCGCTCGAAGCAGCCGGGCTTTCGCTGGAAGGCGCCGGTGAAGGCGCCTTTTTCGTGGCCGAACAGCTCGGACTGGAACAGGTTTTCGTCGGGCAGCGCGGCGCAGTTGACCTCGATAAACGGCCCGTTGGCCGTCGGCCCCGTGCGGTGCAGGGCGCGGGCGACCAATTCCTTGCCAACGCCGGTTTCGCCGATGAGCAGGACGCTGACGGCGTTGCCGGCCAGTTCGGTCAGCTCGGCCTTGATCTTGCGGATGGCCTCGCTGGCGCCGACAATCTCGGCGAACTCGTCGCCCCGGGCGAGCTGGTCGCGGAGCTGGCGGTTCTCATTGAGGATGCGGCTCTGCTCGATGGCCCGCGACAGCCGGAGGACGATCTCCGCCATGTCGCTTTCCTTGGTGATATAGTCACCCGCGCCCAGCCGCATCGCCTCGACGGCCGGGCCGACGGCATCCACCGACGTGACGACGACCACCGGCGTATCGCGGTCCACGGAGGCCCGGCCGGCGCGGACGCGTTCGAGCAGTTCCAGGCCGCTGATGCCGGGAAGGCGGATGTCGGTGACGATCAGATCGAAGTAGTCCTGGGCCAGACGGTCCAGGGCGGCTTCGGCGGCGCCCTCGACCGCGACGGCAAAGCCCTTGGCCTGCAGGTTGCGCCGCAACGTTTCGGCGAACGCCGCGTCGTCTTCGATCAGCAGCAGGCGGGAGGGGGTGGGCATGAGCGACTCAGTTGATGTTTTCGAACTGCTGTCGCAGGAAGGCGGCGCGGGCGATGTCGCGTTTTTCGGCGTCCAACAGCATCCCCTGTTCGCGCTGCAGGTGGCCGGGCTGCACGCGGACGATCAGCCGGTTCAGGGCGCCGTGCGACAGCGAGGGCAGAAAGCCGCGATCGATGCCCAGTCGCAGGACGCTGAGGTTGTCCACCGCCTCCTGGGTGTTGATGAGGCGCGAGCTGGCCAGCACCGACAGGGCGCGGAAAATCTTGTCCTCCATCTGGACGCGCTTTTCCTTGAACAGGGTTTCGCGCGCCGCCTTTTCTTTTTCGACCAGATTGCGGACAAGTTCGGTCAGCCGGTCGGTGATCTGCTGCTCGGTCAGCCCCAGCGTCGTTTCGTTGGAAATCTGATAGAAGTTGCCCAAAGGAGCGGAGTTTTCGCCATAGTATCCGCGCACGGCCATGCCGCGGTTGGGAATCGCCTTCATGATTTCTTCAACCTGCTCGGTCAGGACCAGCCCCGGCACGTGCAACATGGCCGACACGCGCAGGGCGGTTCCCGTGTTGGACGGGCAGGCCGTCAGATATCCGAAGCGCTCGGACCACGCGAAGTCCAGCCGCTGGCTCAGATCGTTCTCGACCTGGATCAGAACGTCGAGGGCCTGTTGGGTCTGGAATCCCGGCAGGATCACAAACAGTCGCAGGTGGTCTTCTTCGTTGACCATGATGGTGGTGATCGGTTCGCGCCCCAGCATCACCATCCGGTGCTCGCCGCCGCGCTCCATTTCCTGGCTGATGACCTGGCTCTCGCGCAGGCGCTGCCGGTCGGTCGGGCTGAAACCGTCGATGCTCAGCCGGTGAAATTCCCTCAGACGAGGGCTGCGGTCAATGGCCGCCGAGACCAGCTCGGTGACGCGCTTGAGCGCCAGGGGGGTGGCGCGCGGCGGGAAGGGCAGCCCGGCGATGTTTCGGGCAAAACGGGCGCGGCACGATACGACGACCGACACCTGCGGCCCGTCGCCCGTCAGCCATTGATCTGTGATGTCCCAGATGGAATCTTTCATGGTTGCCTTGGAGGCCCAGCCCCTGAGCCCTATCGCTTGATCCGTGGTTTTCGTTCGCCTTTGTGCGGAATCTTTGTGCCCTCGATGGTCGTCCGCGCCCGGAACCGGTCAATCAGTTCCTTTGTCACCGGCCCGGGTTTGCCGTCGCCGATCACCCGTTGATCGACGCTGACGACCGGGATCGCCTCGGCGGCCGTGCCGGTCAGAAACACTTCGTCCGCCGTATAGACCTCAAAGCGCGTAAACACTTCCTCGCGCACAGGATACCCCGCTGCCTCGGCGCAGTCAATGACGCATTGCCGCGTGATTCCCGCGAGAATGCCTGCTGTCACCGGAGGCGTCAGCAGCGCGCCTTTCGAGACGATGAAGATATTGTCGCCGGTGCATTCATTAATATAGCCGTCATGCGACATCATCAAGGCTTCCATCGCCCCGCTTTGCCGGGCCTCGATCTTGGCCAGAATGTTGTTCAGATAGTTGAGCGACTTGACGCGCGGATTGAGCGATTCAAAGTGATTGCGGTGAATCGGCACGGTGACGATCTTCAACCCGTCGGTGTAGCATTCGGTCGGATACAGCTGAATCCGGTCGGCAATAATGATGACCGATCCTTTTTTGCACAGCCAGGGCGACAATCCCAGGTCGCCGACGCCGCGCGTCACCACCAGGCGGATGTAGCCGTTGTCCACGCCGTTGATCTGACAGGCGCGGATGGTGGCGTTGGTCAGCTCTTCACGCGACATCGGGATGTCGAGCAGAATGTATTTGGCCGAATCGAACAGCCGTTCCAGGTGCTCTTTCCAGCGAAAGATGTTGCCACTGTAAACCCGGATGCCCTCAAAAACGCCATCGCCATACAAAAGCCCGTGGTCGAAGACGCTGATCTTCGCCTTGTCTTTGTCGTAGAACTTTCCATCGATGAATATCTTCATGAAGAGCCTCCGGCCCCGCGGGCGCCAAACGAATCTGCGCGGGATGTTACGCGCCCCCCCGGCAGCCCCTCAACCGAAATCCGGGCCGCCGCCGGCGCGCGGCGCGACGGAAAAAAGCATGGACTTTGCGCCGCCGGGCGCATACACACAGGGGCCTTGCCGCAACCAATGCGGCGCCGCGATGTGATTTCAAGGACAACGACGGCACGGACCAAAACGGGGGGCGAGGACAGCTCGGCCCATCGAGCCGGCGCGATTGCTCCCATCGGTTCGATCCGCTTCATCGCTCAGAACCCACCACGCAACCCATACCCAAGGAAGCCGCAACATGGCCAAGACGGACAAAGAATACGTCAAGGAACTGACCCGGCGCGAGGAGGACTACTCGCAATGGTTCATCGATCTGGTCCGCAAGACCGGCATGGCAGACTACACCATGGTCAAGGGGTGCATGGTCATCAAGCCCTACGGCTTCGCCCTGTGGGAAAATCTGCGCGACGCCCTGGACCGCCGCATCAAGGAAACCGGACACCAGAACGCCTGCTTCCCACTGTTCGTGCCGGAGTCGCTCCTCAAGAAAGAAGCCGAACACGTCGAAGGCTTCGCCCCCGAGTGCGCGTGGGTGACGCGCGCCGGAAACGACGAACTCGAAGAGCCGCTGGCCATCCGTCCCACGTCCGAAGCCATCATCGGCTCGATCTACTCCGAATGGATTCAGTCCTATCGCGACCTGCCCGTCCTGATCAATCAATGGGCCAACGTCGTGCGATGGGAAAAGCGCACGCGGCTGTTCCTGCGCACCGCCGAGTTCCAGTGGCAGGAAGGACACACCTGCCACCGCACCGCCGAAGAGGCGCAGGAGGAAACGATGAAGATGCTCGAGGTGTATCGCGAGTTTCTCGAAACCGAACTGGCCATTCCAGCGGTCGCGGGGATCAAGAGCGCCGCCGAACGCTTTGCCGGCGCCAGCGAAACCTACACCGTCGAGGCCCTCATGAGCAACGGCTGGGCGCTGCAGGCCGGCACAAGCCACAACCTCGGCCAGCACTTCGCCAAGGCCTTCGACATCAAGTTCCTGGACGCCGACAACCAGACCAAATACGTCTGGCAGACCTCCTGGGGCGTCTCGACCCGCCTCATCGGCGGCGTCATCATGACGCACAGCGACAACTTCGGCCTGCGTCTGCCCCCGCGCGTCGCGCCGTATCAGGCCGTCATCATTCCGATCACGTTCGGCAAGCCCACCGACGCGCCCGTCGTCGAAAAGGCGCGGGAAATCTTCCAGATGCTGAAGGGCAGCGGCGTCCGCGTCACGCTCGATGACCGCGACCACCTCAAACCGGGCTTCAAATACAACGAATGGGAAATGCGCGGCGTCCCGGTCCGCATCGAGCTGGGGCCCAAGGACATCGAAAAACAGCAGTGCGTCCTCGTCAACCGGGCGACGCGCGAAAAACTGTTCACGCCCCTGGCCGAGCTGGCCGGACGGATGACACCGCTGCTGGAGGAAATCCAGGCCGCGCTGCTGAAGCAGGCGCGTGACTTCCGCGATGCGCACATGACGCGCGTCACATCCTATGAAGAGTTTCAGGCCGCCCTCGAGCAACCCGGCGGCTTTGTCGGCGGGCCGTTCTGCGGCGACGCCGACGCCGAGGGACGCATCAAGGAAGAAACCAAGGCGACGCTGCGCTGTTATCCGCTGGCCCAGCCGGCCGACGCCGCCGGCCCGTGCTTCATGACCGGCAAGCCGGCGCAAAAGGTCGCCTGGTTCGCGAGGGCGTTCTGAGTGCATCCCGTCATCTACCGCGAATTCGAGCGAATCTGTTCCCAGCGCTCCTGGCGTGGCGCGGCGGTGCTGGACGTCGGAGCCGTGCTCTCCGAACGCGGCCTGCTGCGCATGAAAGCCATTGACGGGGCCGCCGAGCGAATCGGCGTCAACCTGGCCGGGCCCTGCGACGACGGCCACCTTCGCATTCTTCAAGCCAATGCCAACCGCATGGATTGCTTCGAGGACGGGCGGTTCGATCTGGTCGTCTGCAACGGAATGCTCGAACACGACAAGTATTTCTGGAAAACAGCGGCGGAAATCCGCCGCGTTCTCAAACCCGGCGGGATGGCCGTTGCCTGTGCGGCGGGCTATCGCTATTACGGTTTCGAACAGTTCAAGCGCCTCCTGTGGAAGACGCCCCTGATCCGCCGCCTCCTCCGACGGCCCTATCTCAACGTCTTCTTCACGGGAACGTTCACCTATGAAATCCACGCCGCTCCCGGAGACTACTACCGCTTCAGCCCGCAGGCCTTCCGGGAGGTTGTCTTTGAGGGCATGACGGACGTCGTGGTCAGCTCCCTGATGCTCCCCCCGCGCATCATCGGCCACGGATTCAAGCCCGCTCGATGAGGATGACAATGATATTGGGACTGTGCGTGGGCATCTTATATTCCCGGTTCATCGCAACGTTTTGTGCCGAAGGCCGGGAACCTTGGGGACGAGAGAAACGATTGCTTATCCCGGCCGTTGACAGCAATTTGAGACATCAACGGTCGTAGAGTCGCGAAGCGCTTTGGAGTGTGGAGGCTCGCCTCCGCTTTCAATTACGCTGCAAAGCCCTTCATAGCGGAGGCAAGCCTCCACACTCCAAAGCGGTTCGCAGAAGAACGGCGCCGCCGCAGAGGGTTATCAGCAGGTCTGGACCAGCAGCCTCAGGTCCACGGGGGGTATCTCCGCAGCGGTCACGGGCGCCTGGGTGAAAGCGTCCTGCCAGGCGTCCCCCAGCCGAACTGTTTGGCAACTCTCCGTGTAGTTGAGCAGAAACAGCAATCGCCTGTCATTCGCCTTGCGCAGGCGCGCTGACACGCCTTCGGGCGTTGGCATCAGGCCTTCCACTCCGGCGTCGCGGAGGAGATGATCCACCAATGCGGCAAGGGCCGGTTCGTGAAGCCGCGAACCAAGGTAGTAGGCGCATCCAGCGCCCGCGCGATGGCGCGTCAGGACGGCGTGTCCGCTTCGCCATCCGCCGGCATAAGCGGCCACGATGTCGGCGCCCGCCGGGTGGATTTCGTCCGCCCATCCGCCGGCAGTGGCGCCGTCCTTTCCCGGAATCTGCGAACTGGACAGTTTGGTCTGCGCTGCGCCCAGGATGGCCAGATCGCTGACCTCAATGCCAAGCAGATCCGTCAGCAGTCCGGGGCGCGGCGTATCGAAGCTCTTGCCAAACTCATCCACGACGCCGCTGCCGGCGGTGAGCAACAGGATGCCGCCGCGCGCGACGAAGGCGCGGAGGCTGTCGGCGACGGCGGCGTCCGTCATCCACAGGCGGGGCGCAATCACCAGGCGGTAGGCGTCGAGCGGTTTGTGGGGATCGAGGACGTGCGCGGCGACGTTGCGCCGCAGGAGCGCTTCATGAAAATCGGTCGCCTCACGCGCGGGATCAAGGTCGGCGGCATATCGCGACACGCCGACGGCCCAGCGCGAATCATAGCCCAGCAGAATTGCGACCTCCGCAGGAACGCGCGTTCCATCGATCAGGCGCCCCACTTTTTGAATCTCGGCCCCCATCCGCGTCAGTTCGCGATAGAGGCGGTTTTCCTTGCCGGAGTGCGGCAGAATGCCATCGGCGAATTGCTCCTGTCCCCATCGGCACTGGCGCCAGCGGAAGAAGTTCACCGCGGTGGCGCCGTGGGCGAGGGTCATCCAGGCCCACAGGCGCATCCAGCCGTCGCCGGCGTCGTGGTGTTGGAGGCGGGTGAATTGTTCGAGAACCATCAGCTGATCGCCGGCGCCGCGATACAGATCGAGAGTGAGGCGCGGAGTCCGCGGGGGGTAATGGTTCATGGCCGGCACATCCATGACGTCGTTCATCGCATGCCAGTCGGTGTGCGGGGTCCACAGGGCCTGGCAGTTGGTGGTGACAGGCTTGCCCGGATCATATTGGTGAATCCATTGCAGGCGCTTGCGGGCGAATTCCACGTTCCGATGCGACATGAAGCGGCGGTATTCGAGTTCCAGCTGAAGCTGGCCGCCGCCCGGGGCGGGAACCTCGTCGAAGTCCTGAAAGGCGAACGACCAGAAATGCGCCCCCCAGGCCTCATTCAATTGGGCCGGCGTCCCGTATTTATCCTTCAAGTAATTGCGAAACGCCCCGACGCAAACAGGGCAATAGCAGTCATTGGCCGCGCCGATTTCATTGTCGATCTGCCAGCCCTGAATGGCGGGATGTCCGGCGAAATGCTGGATGACGGCCTGGTCGATGCGCTCGCCGTGCTCGATGAAGCGGGGGTGAATCAGTCCGATACGGTAGCGGTTGGCCTGTGGATTGACCCTGCCGTCGCCGCTGATATTCACGATGTCCGGGTGTTTTCGGTAGAGCCAGGGGGGCGGTGTTCGAGAGCACGTGCAGAATATCGCCCGGATGCCGTTGCGATGCAGGATGTCGAGCGCGCGTTCCATCCATGAGAAGTCCAGCCGTCCTTCGGCCGGTTCGTAGGCGCTCCAGGCAAATTCGCCCATCCGCACGCCGTTGACGCCGGCCTTGCGCATCATTTCCGCATCCACGGGCCAGCGCGATTCGGGCCAGTGCTCGGGATAATACTGAACGCCATAATACATGGGTTTCTCCTTTGGGATCTGAAGTTGCTATGTCTGTTGCCAGGCAATGCCTCTTTTCTGTTCTGGTGAGCCAGTTGTCTAACGAAGGCAGCGGGGGGAGATCATCAATGCTGCTTGCTTTGACGCGCGAGCAGATTCCAGACGACGGACGGGACTGCAGGAAAAAGGCCTGTTGTTTTGAGTCCCATCCGGCGGTTGGGACCCACTGACACGCCAAAGTCAACAGCATAAGGACTATCCTACAACATCGAGCAGACGGCCGATCATCTGGTCGTAGCGGCGGATGACGGCAAGGTTGGCCTTGTAGCCGGCTTGATAAGCAATTGAATCGACGGCCTCCTCGGCCAGATCGACTCCGGATTGACCTTCGGGGGGCACAGGGCCTTGGTCCATCCGGACTTCGACGCCGCCTTCGGGACGCGACTCAAAGATCGACTCGATAGGCCGGTAGCCTTCGGTCTGGGAGTTGGCGACGTTTTCGGCGTTCGCCTCCAGCGCTTTGCTATTCGCCTTAATAGCCGACAGCGCTGAATTGATTGTATTTAATGGAATCAGCATCGCCAGCAAACCCATGCCTCTCCTTAACGGTAGTCTTATCGGCGGATTGCGCTGGGGCTTGAGCGCAAAACGGTGGCAAATCCAAGCATGAATCGGCCACGGGCCGAAACTCGGGAGAAGCGGCACGACAGCGGGCAGACGCCGGATCAACTCATGGTTTGAGAGGAAACGTCTCAGACCCTCAGGCCGTGGCGGCGTTCGCTGCCAAAGATGGCTTGGATTTCCTGCGGGGCATTGGCCTTGCTGATATGATCCAGGGCTTGGGCGATACGGTGGCGGATGCCTTCATCGGATGTCTCTTCGAGCAGGCAAATCAGGGGCAGCAACGCCGCCTCGTCGCCGATGCGTTCGAGCGATCGAATCGCGCCCAAAAGCGACCGCCGGTCCATTCCCCGCAGATTGGCCAGAAGCGCCTTGAGAGAATCAAAACCGCCAATGCGCCCCAGCGCAACGGCGATGGCCGAATGGATTCCGGCGTCCGGGTCTCCGAGGGCTTTGGCCAGCGGTGCGACGGCGTCGCCCTGCCCGATGCGGCCCAGGGCATTGGCGGCGGCCTGCCGGACGTCGCGGCTGCCGTCCTTGAGCGCTTCGATCAAGCCGTTGATGGCCAGTGGCGTGCGCAGCGCGCCCAGCCGGCGGGCCGCGGCCAGGCGCGCCGTCTCAGAGGGGCTCTTGCGCAGGCGGCGCAGATTCCACAACACCGGAATCAGACCGGTCTGAATCAGATGGGCGAGCGCGGTTCGCATCGGGACATGCTTGCGGGACGGGACGCGGGCGGCGAACCATATGGCGCCCAGCCGCGACACGACGCTGACAATAAAGACGACATGGTAGGCGTTGAGGCGATAGACGCCCAGCGGCCAGTTCCAGTCTCCAATGCGGTCGATCAGCGTGCCGCTCAGGAGAGGCGCCAGCCCTCCGGCGACGCCGACCGCAATGAAGTTGACCGAGGCGATATACATGGTGCGGTTTTCGCGGGGTGTCGAATGGAACATGATGCCATTCATCGCCAGCAACAGACCGGCATTGAACACGCCGTCGAGCAGCAGCGAAAGCCCCAGGAACGGGACACAGACCGCGGCGACCGGCGGGGCAAAGACGAAGGAGAGGATGGTAAAGACCTTGCCCCACAGGACAATCTGCAGGACCGGGCGGTTGCCGAACGTGTCACAGACCAGCCCCCAGACCGTTGACGACAACACCACTCCCAGTGGAGACATGGCGATCACCATCTGGGCCGTGAACGACGACAATTTCAGCGAGTCAACCAGGTAGGGGGTGAAGAACGGCGCGCCCAGCATCATGGTGAAGTGCCAATAGACCATGAAGAGCAGAAACGGGCGGTATTGGCGGTCTTTGAGCGGCTCGGCGAGCGTCTTGAGCAGGCCCGGTCCAGGCTTGGGATCGCGCGGCGGATCCGGCACGGAGGCATGGATGATCAGGTCGGCGACGCCGGCGGCAATGCCGGCGGTGGCCAGCAGGACAAATCCGAGGATGATCTGATCACGGCGCTCGAACCAGCCCATGACGACCGCGGCGACAACCATGGCCACAATATAGACGGCCGTCACCACCCCCTGGCGGCGCGCCCACATCGAATTGACCGACTCAGGCGGCAGGATATCAGCTGTCCATGAGAGCCACAGGGGGGCCGCCATGTGAAACAGGGCGTCGTGAATAAAGAAGACGCCGATGATGAACGCCAGACGCCAGTGAACGTCGGAAAACAGCATCGGCGCGGCCAGGACGGCAAAGAACAGCAGCCGGGAGGCAATGAACAGCGTGATGAAGGCCGGCTTGCGGCGCGACAGGCGCTGGGCCCAAATCCCGCTGAGCAGCTGAAAGCCGATGGCCAGAGACGCCAGGCTGGCGATGAGGCCGAAGTGAAACGGCGTGGCGCCCAGTTCCAGGAGAAAGCGCGTCTTGGGCACTTCGAGGATGCAGAAGGCGTAATAGATGATGCCCACCGCGCCGGCCACCGTCACGGTCCGCCAGACGCGCTGGATTTCATCGGGGGGCAGGTGGGGCGTGGTCTTGTCGTCACTCATGGGGAAGACGATTCACAAACCCGGCGGCGCGGTCAAGCCATACGCCTCTGAGCGCAAGGCGCCTTTCCGTCCTATGAGCACGCCATCGCCATCAAGGCGATGGCGCAGGCGAAGGCATTGTGCAGAAAGTGTTGGCCCGTGGTCATCCAGAAGGCGCGTCCCAGCGACTCGCGCCGCCAGCGCGTGCAGGTGAAGGCAAAGTAGAAACCGCCGACGATCCCCGCCGCAAATCCGTTGGCCGTTGCGAAAAACGAACCCAAAAAAGCGGTTGATAGCTGCGGGAAAGAGGGGCACAATGGATCCGACATTTTGCCGCGCGCGCGGCGCCGGCGCCAGCCACCAGCTTCTTCGCGCTGCCGTTTCCGCGCCCTTTCCACCGCCGCGCCCGGCCCATCGCAGTTTCCAGACAGGAGCCACACCGCGTGCATATTGAAAAGATTCTGGAAGGCGCGTTTCGCGTGGGCGCTTCGGACGTGCACATGATCCCCGGAGAAAAGCCGGTCTTCCGCGTCCATGGAGACCTGCGCCGCCTCAATGAGCAGACGCTCACGGTCGAAGAAGTCCAGGAAGCCGTGAATCATATTCTGCCATCGCATCTGCGCCCGGCCTTGGAAGAGTTTCGCGGCGTCGATTTCTCCTACCAGTTGGGAGATCGCATCCGGTTCCGTTGCGTGGCCTTCTACGAGAAGGAAGTCCTCGGCCTGGCCCTGCGCGTCATCCCGGTCAAGATTCCGACGATTGACGAGCTGGAGTTTCCACCCGTCATCAAGGATATCGCGCTGTATGAGCGCGGCATGGTCCTCGTCACCGGCATCACCGGCTCGGGCAAATCGACGACGCTGGCCTCGATGATCGACCATCTGAACAAGACCGAGGCGTGCCGCGTCATCACGATCGAAGACCCAATCGAATACGTCTATACGCCCGCCAAATGCGTTATCTCGCAACGCGAGGTCGGCAAGGACATCCCCGACTTCAGCGGCGGCCTGCGCCAGGCGCTGCGCATGGACCCCGACGTGATTCTCATCGGCGAAATGCGCGACGTCGAGACCATCCGCACGTCCATCAAGGCCGCCGAAACGGGCCACCTGGTCTTCTCCACGCTGCACACCACCAATGCCATCCACACCGTCCAGCGCATCATCTCGCACTTTCCGGACGCGGAGCAGGACCTGATCCGCGAGCAGCTGTCCCTGAACCTGCGCGCCTCGATCACACAGCGCCTGGTGCGCCGCGCCGACGGGAAGGGCCGCATTGCAGCCATGGAGATTCTGGTCGTCAACCAGGTCGCGGCCAAGCTGATCCGCGAGAACCGCATCGCCGACGTCCTGAGCTGCATGAAGGGGCGGGACGAGGGCATGCAGATTTTCGATCAAGCCCTGGCCGATCTGGTGCGCGCCAACAAGATGACCCTCGACGAGGGCAAGCGTCACTGCGACGACTTCTACGCGTATCGGCGTTATATCCAGGGCGTCGCCTCGTCGGGCGAAAAGGGCGGAATCTTCGGCACCTGAGGAACGCGCCGCGGGGGGCAAGGCCAGCCGCGACGCAGGGCCATCGCCCGCGCAGTCCGGCGAACGCGTCCTATCGCGCAAAAGCGGCGATATTGCCGGCGCGCTGGAGGGGCGTGCCGGCCGGAAGCCCCAGATCAACCAAAGCATCGGCCATCGCGCGCTGGACGGCTTCCTGCTGATAGTCATGGGCGGCGATCCAGCCGCCAGAAACGACAAGCCTCCCCCACCCCGCGATATCGGCGCGCACGGCCTCATAGGTGTGCCATCCATCGACAAACAGCAGCCGGATGGGCCGGCCCTCCCAATCGCGCAGGGCCTGTTCGCTGGTCTTGACGACCGGCGTCACGAGCGATTGCAGACCAAAACGCCTCAGATTGGCGCGAAAGCCATCCAGCGAGGTGAACTGCCCGGCGGCTTGGCCCAGTTTGTCTCGAAACTTGCGGCCGCCGGTGTGCGGATCGACGGCCCAGACATGCCCTTGTCCGCAGCGCCGAACGCCCCATGCCAGGCAGACCGTGCTGCGGCCATAGGCGCTGCCGATCTCGACAATGTCGCCCGCGACGGTGGGTCGGCGCGCGGCGTCAAACAGCCAGGCCGCCTCGGCGTCGGTCAGCCATCCGCGAACGCCGTTCCATCGCGCCCGGTAGCGCCGGAAATCGTCGGCGCCGTAGCGCAGCCAATCCTTCAGCGTCCGCAGCCTCCACCCCGGCTCGGGCTGATACTCGCGCTCCGGGACATCCACCGGATGCGAATCGCCGGCGGGATTCTCTTTTTCAGGCTGTTGGCTCACGATGGGCTCCAATGGCAGACGGACGCCTGCGGGCCGCGCCCGCAGACAGGGGCGGACGCGCCTCAGCGATAGGTGTCTGTCAGCGACTTGGCGACGAAGGACGCGGGCGGCGGGCCCAAGTATAGGACGGAGCGCGTTTCGCCGGGATCCAGATCGAAGTAGTTGTCCATGAAGTGGCCTTCCTTTTTCTCACCCCGGGCTTCAAGCCACACCCACTTTGCAAACACGTCCGTCGAAACCGTCACCTCGACGCCCTGTTCAAGCGTTCGGGTGGTCACCTTGAGGTCTGGCCGCGGCAAATCCAGGTCTTTGAAGGACGCGAAGTGGTGGACCCCGCGCGATTCGTAGGTCCCATCGGTGGCGCGGAAAGTCAGGTAGGTGTTCTCCGGGGTGTAGGGCGACGCATCGGAGGCCAGATACCACGGGACCAGAATCCGGCGGGGCGATACGGTGACGACCTTGACGGCGGTGGTGTCGGTGGTTCGGAAGTCCTGAGTTCCGGAGGTGATCACGACGCCGCGATAGGTTTGCAGCGCCCAGTTCAGCGTGAACGTGGTTTCGCGCGCCACGTCGCAGGTAGCGTGGAGGGTGACGGGCTTGAGTTCAAAGCCTGCGCCCCCCGAAGCGACCGCGAGCGCGCTGTCGTCCGAATCGGTCTCGAGCGCGGCGCCCTCGGAGGCCATCGCGCCTGCCGGGGCCGTGGCGGCGCTGACATGGAACGGCTCATAAAAGCGGCGGGCGAAATACTGGAGGGCTTTCCAGCGTCCATAGTAATCGATGGAACTCCAGCTGATCGCCGGCCAGCAGTCATTGAGCTGCCAGTAGAGCGTTCCCATGCACAGGGGCGCGGAACGGCGCCAGTGTTCGACGGCCATCTGCATGGCAAGCGCCTGTTGCAATTGGGACAGCACGACGAAGCTCTCAAAATCGTTGGGCATGCGGAAGCGATCGAGCATCTGGGTCAGGATGCGCTTGTTGCCGCCGGCGTTTTTCTGATGGGCGGACACCTCGGCGGCGGTCAGGTTCAGGTCGCCGCCGCCGGCCAGGGCGCGAAGCGTGTTCATGGAGGGAAACGACTGGAACCCGAACTCGGAGACGAAGCGCGCCTTGATGGTCTGGTATTCCTCAAAGGGGCGGGCGCCGTGCCAGACCGACCAGACGTGCGTGTCTCCGTCGGTCGGCTCGGCCGGATCGGCCGCTTCCATCGAGTGGGGGCTGGACGGCCAGTAGTCGCGGTCGGGATCCAGCGACTCGCAGACGCCCGGCAGCAGTTCATGAAACAGCCGCTCGTAGTGGCGCCATTGCGTGGATTCGGTCTTGAACCACCGGCGCACGGCCGTTTCGCATTCGTTGTTGCCGCAATACAGCGCGATGCTGGGATGGTTCATAAGGCGCGTGACGGTGTCGCGGGCCTCCTGCCGGACCGTGCTAAAAAAGCGGGCGTCGCCGGGATAGGCGCTGCACGAAAACATGAAGTCCTGCCACACGAGCAGGCCGAGTTCATCGCACAGATCGTAGAACCGGTCGTCTTCGTATATGCCGCCGCCCCAGACGCGGATCATGTTCATGTTGGAATGGACCGCCGAACGCAGCAGATGGCGATAGCGCTCCTCCGTGACGCGCTCGGGAAACGAGTCGGCGGGAATCCAGTTGGCGCCTTTGGCGAAGATGGGGCGGTTGTTCACGACGAACCCGAAGGCCAAGCCGGTGGGGTCCTTGCGCGTGATGAGCCGGATGGTCCGGAATCCGATCCGCCGCTGGACCGATTCGGAGGCGAAGCCGTCGGGCGTCAGGATGGCCTGGATCGTGTAAAGCTTTTGCGCGCCATGTCCGGCGGGCCACCATAATTCCGGATTGCTGACCGGAATGGAGACTTTGCGGACCGAGTCGCCTGCGGGAATGGAAATGACGTCCTGGGCCAGCCCCAGCCCATCGAGTTCCAGGCGGAGCGTCGCGGTGCTCTCGATCGGGCTGTTGATCTGGAGGGTGACTTCCAGGTCCACGACGCGGGCGCCCGTCACCGGGTCCACCGCATGGCGCTGGCGCGTCAGCAATTCCTCGATACGCGGCGCGTCGGTGGCGATGATCCGGACCGGTCTCCAGACGCCGCACGACACCAGGCGCGGCGCCCAGTCCCATCCGAACTGGTAGGGGGCCTTGCGGAGGAACGGGCTGCCGCCGATGGGGTCGTTGGCCGTCCGCATCGGGCCGAACCGGCGCTCGCGCAGCTGGTCGAGATGGCGCATCGGAGAGGTGAAGGCGATCTCGAGGACGTTTTCGCCCTGGCGCAGCCGGCCGCGAATCGAGCCGGTCCAGCGGCGGAACATGTTGTCCGAACTGCCGATGACCTGGCCGTTGAGCCGGAGGGTGGCGATGGTATCCAGCCCCTCACAAATCAGGTCGATGCGCTTGCGATCGAGCATATATTCGGACACGGAGAACTTCTTGCGATACACCCAGTTGCGGTTCTCGATGTCCTGCGCCATCAGTTCATTGCGTCCCACAAAAGGATCGGGGATCAATCCGTTGGCCAGCAGGTCGGTATGCACGCAGCCCGGAACCATGGCCGGCATCCAACCGCCGACGCCGGCGCCTTCCTCGGCGAATTCCCAAGGCCCCCGCAGGTCCAGCGTGAGGGTCAGACCGGCCGGCGGGGACGGCTCTTGCGCCCCGCCCCCGCAGACGATCAGGGCCATCAGCAGCCCCGCTCCCAGCCCGACACGGCGGCGGCCCCGATTCACAGACTTTCGTGAGATCATGTTCTGTCCTCTGGCGCTTGGAAGGCTTGGCGCAAGCGCCTTGCCGCAAGCGTGAGATTCATGCCAGCGGGCGGATTGTCGAACGCTCCGCGCGGGCGATGCAATCTGAAAAGCCAATAGCAGGGATTGACAGCGCGCCCGGTCTGTGGTCCATAATCGCCAGTGGCGTCACATCGGAGAGAGAGGAAGCCCCCCATGCCCCAGATTCTGCTGACCGGCTTTCGCGGTTCGGGCAAGACGGCCATTGGCCGCCGAGTCGCCCAACGGCTCCAGGCGGATTTTACCGATCTGGACGAAACAATCCTTGCGCTGTGTCCAACGGACGCGCGATGGCGCCCGACATGCAGCGAGCTGTTTTACTCCATCGGCGCCTGCGCCTTCATCGATCTTCAGCGGCGGGCCGCCCGGCGCATCACCGATGAAACCGTGCCCGAAGAGCGCAACGCCCTGGTCGTGGCGGGCGCCGAAGCGCTGGTCGATTTTCAGACGCAGATGATCCTCGCCCCATTGGGCGCGTCCATCTTCATCCACCGCGATTTCGAGGAAATCTGGCGTGACCTGGCCCTTCAAGGTCTTCCTTCGCATCTGCGGGTCCGCGGGGGCAAGCAGGACTGGCTGCAGCTGCTGCACGAGCGGGAACCGGTCTGCATACGGCACGCCCGTTGCGTGATCGACGCCACCGGGCGCGACACGGAGCAGACGGCCCGCCTGGTTCTGGAGGCGATCGAAAAAGATAAAAAGCGCGGCCCCTCCGTTCGCGGGAGCGTCATCGCGGCTGTCGCCTCCCCGCAGCCGACGCCATGTCCGGCGGTTTCCGAACGCCTGGGATGAGTCCCGAGGCGCCTTATTTCATGTTTTCGCTCTCAATGTCCCGGATCAGATCGAGGGAAATCTGGTGGCGCCCGCCGATGTAGTCGTTCTCGATCCAGGCGTCCACAATGTCGAGCAGCTCGAAGGCGCCGGTGACCTTGCCGCCGAGGCACAGGACGTTCGAGTCGTTGTGCTGGCGGGACATTTTTCCCATAAAGTGGCTTGTGCAGACGCTGGCGCGGATGCCTTTGAATTTATTCGCCGCGATGCTCATGCCGATGCCCGTCGAGCAGATCAGGATGCCGCCGTCGCATTCGCCCCGCAGGACCGCCTGGCAGACCTGACGGGCGTAATGAGGATAGCGGACGATCTCGGTCGAATCGCTGCCAATGTTTGTGACGGCGATTGCCCGCTCCTGAAGATGCCGGACGATCTCGAGCTTGGCCTCATAGCCGCCGTGGTCGTTGCCGATAATGATGCGTGATTTCATGGGATTGCCGACCGTGGCGCGGTCCAAGAATCGGCGCCGGTCGGGCCTTTCCTAGAACCGGATGCCGAATGCTCCGCCGCCGCCGGTCTCGGGAATGTCCGCCTGCTCCAGCCGCGTGACCAAGGCGAAGCGCGGCCCGTGGCGCATGGCTTCGATGAAGCCGCTCAGCGCGTCGGCGCCAGCCTCGGCTTCGATCTCGACGGTCCCATCGGGGCAATTGCGCGCCCACCCCGATACGCCGCGCGCCTGGGCTTCGCGCCGCGCGAAGTAGCGGAATCCCACGCCCTGCACCGTTCCATGGATGATCAGATGAACCCGCGGCATGGAGGCAGCCTCAGACGCTTTCAGACGCGCGATCCGGCGCTGCGTGGTCGCGCAGCCGGTCGATCCGCGCGCGCGCCAGTTGGAGTTTGTCATGCGCGGCCACCGAGTCGGGTTTGACCGCCACGGCGACCGAGTAGAAGTGCAGGGCTTTCTTCCAGTCCTGCTCGGCGCCCGCGGCGTCGCCTTTGCGGATGGCGTTCTCGAACATGACGATGGAATCGTCCGCCGCCTTCGGCGCCGCCCCGGCCTGAGAATCCAGCGCAAAGACTTCGAAAGCGCCGGGCGACGCGGGACGCGGAGCATCGGAAGGGCGCGGCGCCTCCCCGGCGCCCACGCGGAAGGAGACCATCGAGGCGGCGTTCTTGTCCAGGAAGACCGTGTCGGCCAGATTCCGGTCGCGGGTGAGCGTGTCTTCAGGGTTGGCTTTTGCCGCCTCGGCCTCGATGCGCAGAACCTTCTGCGTGAGCGAGGTGGAGCCGTCGGCGGCCGGTTCCGCGTCATGAAGGGGGACATGCGGTTGGGGAGGCTCGATGCGCCATTCGTCGCCGGCGGGTGGCGCAGGTTTGTGACCCGCCAGACCGAGATTCTTCCCGGGATGAATCTCGACTTCCAGGAGCCGGATTGATTCGCCGGATTCTTTCGAAGGCGGGGCATTGGGCGCCGGTCCAGAGTCGATCCCCAGGTCTTCGAGCGATATGACATCATGGCCGGAATCGTCGGCGACGGCAGGCGCCGGACGCCGATCCAATGCAGGAGGGAGAGCGGCGGTGAGCGGCAGGAATGGTTCCTCGTCGGCGCCGGCGGGCGCAGGCGGAGGTTCAAGATGTCCGGCGCGGGACTGGGCGGCGGAGGTCGGGAAAAGGCCGACGGATTCCTCGAGATGAGGAAACAGCGGTTCTTCGACCGGAACCGGGGCTGCCGCGTGGACGATCTTTTCATGCGCGGCGGCGCCGAAAACGTCCGACGGCGCGGGCGCAGAGGACACAGGGGGCGGCGCAGCCTGCCGCTCCACCGCTACGGGCTTCGAGGGCTCTGGTCCGGGCGCCTCGACGGCCGGCAGGTCGATCGCGACCGGGAGACTGCCTGCGCCCTCAGCGGGCTTCGGCTGACGAGCGCGGGTGACAATCCACGAAACCACGGCGGCCAGGGCCAGCAACGCGCCAAACACAATCGCCACCCGGCCCACCGGATCGCGGAACCAGCCTGAGGCCGGAGGCCTCCGAGGCTGCACGATGATGGGGGCGCGGGAACCCGCTGGCGTCATTGCAGCGGGCGGCGGCGCCGCCGCGACCGTTCCGGGAACCGTCTTTGCGGAAGAAGCGCGAACGGGAGACGGCGCGGCCACAACGGGCGCGCCGGCCGCCTGCGAAGTCGTGGATGCCGCGTCCGGGCGCCGCGTCCCCATGTTGAGGCGTTCGATCCAAGGGTCGGGGGCGGCGGCGCCGCCGCCGGCCTGGCGGCGCTTCAGGCGCTCGGCCGCCTTGTCGCGATACCATCGGACCACAGGGTCCTGCTTGACCTTGAGATAACGGTCGCACGCGCGAATGGCTTCGTCATCCTGACGGCGGCCAAACAGCTCACGGATGCGATCGAGGTCCGACTCGGTGGCGACGCCGGCCGGCTGGGCCGAGGCCAGACCGGTCAGCAGCACGACGCCCAGCGCCGTGCTAATCC
>Ga0101944_10003516_pt1 | contig 21587 bp, 17 predicted proteins | sample DewCreD2012metaG_FD_75245 | JGI IMG/M metagenome (GOLD analysis project Ga0101944, IMG submission 75245) | Hot spring sediment bacterial and archeal communities from British Columbia, Canada, to study Microbial Dark Matter (Phase II) - Dewar... ... | reverse complement strand
GGTGCAGACGGAGAGTGGGTTACGGGGCTGGGTGGCGGCCTGGCTGGTGCATCGGACGGGGCAATGGCTGCCCGCCAGCGGGCTGGCGGTTTACCCGGCGGGGGCGGTCAACCTGCGCGCGCGCCCCGTCCTGGATGCGAATGTGTTAACGGTTCTCGCCGCGGGAGATCGATTGGATGTGCTGGAAGAGGCCGAGTCCGCCCGGGGGAAGATTGGACAGGCCGGTGAGTGGCTCAATGTGCGTTCGGCGCAGGGGTTTAGCGGGTATGTGGCGGCGTGGCTGGTGCAAACAGCCGTGCCTGCGGTTCCGTCCCAACCTGGTGAGGGTTTGACGCTCTTTGCCACTGCCGATTTGAATCTGCGGGCTCAGGCCAGCCTGCAATCGCCGCGGGTGGGAGGGGTGTTCCGCGCGCAGCCCTTGAAGGTGGTCGAAGCGGACCTTGCCGCAGCGCGCCTTAAAGCCGGGCAGCAGGGTCAGTGGGTGTACGGCGAAGCCCCCGATGGCGTCCGCGGCTGGGCTGCGGCGTGGTTTCTGAGTGTGACGGCACCGTGAAATAAACTCCCAGGCGATCTACTGATGGCTTACCGAGGGGATGTTTCTAATCGCTTCAGGCGGTTCACCACATCCTCTTCGAAACGGCGGATATGCCCCTGCACCAGCCCGGCTGCCGAAAGCCCTGCATCTTCAAGGAGCGGGGTGAGATCCATCGCGTAAGAAAGGCCGCTGGTCACATCCACCCCGTGCGACTCAAAGTAGGTGGCGTTGGCGCGGCGGCGTCCCATGGTGGCCAGGTCATAGCGTTTGCCGCCGACGATTTGCGAGTCGTAAACCCCCAGCAAAGCAAACTGCAGGTTCTCATGGGCGGACACATCCAGTAAGACCTTGTCGGCGTCGTTCATCCAGTCCAGAGAGCGCCAGACTTCGCAGCCGAGAACTTTTTGGGGGCGGCGCGAAGGGGGAAGCTGCCGCAGCGCTTCGATGACGCGCAGCGCCACAGCTACGTGGGTGTCGTGTTTATCGGCGAGGTTGTGGGTGTAAATCACCTGCGGGGACGCGGCTTCGATGAGGCGGGCCAGGTCTTCGACGGGAGCTCGATGCGCGGGGTCTTTGATCTGCCGGCTGGGATAATCGAGCATTACCAGCGCCGAGTACTCTCCAACCATGGCGGCTTTGCGCTGTTCCTTGAAGCGCACCAGACGCATGGCTTCGTCGGTGTACTCACGGTAAATACCATCCCGCGGAGAGCCGCGCCCATCGGTGGCTACCACCGCCGTGAACCATTGCTCTTTGCTCTGGAAACAGGTGAGGATGGGTGCGGCGGCCATGATTTCCACATCATCCTGGTGGGCCGCAACGCATAGATGGGTGGTACGCGCCAGCGCCTCTTCGATGGGCAGGGCATCGGGGATGAATATTTCGGCGGAAGGTTGATGTAGTTTCATGATTCTTCACTCCTGATTTCGGGAAGGCTTGCCGCCGCCACCGACTGACCCACGCGGCGGATTTTTTCATCGGGCAGGTGCAGGGTGATTTGTTGGAGCAGGTCGGGAAACTCGTCTTTCCATACCTGTTCGCATTCTTCCAGCAAGAGGTTCCCGCCTGTGCCGGAGGTGCACCGGCCCAGAATGAGCACGTGGCGTATCTCGTAGAAATGGGCATAGTGTGCCAGGGCGTATCCCAGGTACACCCCCATGCTCCGCCAGATGTTCACCGCCCCTTCGTGACCCCTGGCGAGTAAATCCTGAACATAGGCCAGTTTTTCTGCATCGGGGAGACCTTCAGGAATGCTGAACCCTGCGGCGGGAGCCAGGCGGAAAACGCATTGCTGTGAAAGGTACGAAGCCCCGCAACCACGATCTCCCGACCATTCTTCGATGGGCGCATGAGGAGAATAATCGACGGGGGCAAAGGCCAGCTCGTTCAACCAGCCGGTAATCAGCCCCTGGGGGTTGATATAACCCGCGGCCTCGCTGGAGCCCAGGGCAATCCCCAGCACACTGTTCTCGCCAATGGCCATGGAACCGGCCAGCGCGGTGACGTCGCCATCGTTGAGAATCTCCAGCGGCACCCCCATTGCTTGCTGGATGCGCAAAAAGAGGTTACGCACCTCATCAAACCGCTCTTCGGGCACGCTGCGGAAGAGCGAGGCCACCATCGGTCGGTTGTGGATGTAAATCCCGGCGGCGCTGCCGCCAATGGCGTCTACCCGGGGCAGGTGGGCGGCGGCGCTTTGAATGGCGGCGAGAATCTCCCGGTAATGGTAGGAAGGGTCGGCCTGTTTGCGCGGCTCCCAGATTACTTCTTCGCTGTATACGGGGGTTCCGTCGATCACCGCGCTCACCTTGCGATCCGACGCGCCCAGGTCGAAGCCGATGCGGCAACCTTTCAGGTGGCGGCCCAGAGGTCGGGGCGTTTCCTGCGGCAGGGGGAGTTCCTGAGGCGCACAGGGAAGGATGCGGAAGGGGCGTTCGTAAACCTGCCGGCCCAGGAAATCCCAGTCGAAGCGGCGGTTGCCCTGCGGGCCGTACTCCTCTGCCAGCCGTGCGGCCAGTGAATCGTTCCCGCTGACCCACACGGTGTGGGCGCCGCGTTGCCAGAGGAGGAACTTCAGCGTGCGTTCTACCAGGGGGTAATTCTCAGCGGCGCGAGCGTGGCCTTCAGGGAAAATGCTCAGTTCAAACCGAGAGACCTCGCCATGGCCTCTTTCCAGCGCCAGCTGGAGAGTCGGCCCAATGCTGCGGGCGGCGTCTTGAAATGCGCGGTATGCCAGCGCCGCGGGGCGAAAGTCGGCGTCCAGGGGCGGTTGCACGGCAGGGGTGGGGAAGGTGTGTTCAATCATGGCGCTACCGTTCGTTCAGAAATAAGAGGGAGTAACCATCCAGGAGCATGAAGGAAGAAGCTCCCAGAATGCAGGCCTGATAATCCAGGTTGCCCATGCGGAGATGGGTATTTTGGGCAAGGAGGTGGAACGCGGAGCGTTGCATGGCCTGCTGTACGGCATTCAACCAGGGTTCGCCAAAGCGCGTCATCTCTCCGGTGAGGATAATTTCGTGGATGTTTAAAATCCCCACCAGATAGGCCAGCGCTGAGCCGAGATGCGCGCCTGCGTCTTGAATGATCTGCCGGATGTGGGGGTCTCCGGTACAGAAGGCTTCCTCTACATGGTCAAGATCGGGCAGACCCGAGCGGCGCACCACGGCGCTGAGGCTGGTGAGGGTTTCGAGGCAGCCGCGCTTTCCGCACCGGCAGAGGAGGCCATTTTCTTCGACCACCACATGGCCAATTTCTCCGGCTCCACTGCCATCGCCCTGAAAGAGCCGCCCGTTGATCAGAATTCCGGCGCCTACCCCGTGGCGCACGTTGACCACCACCATATTTCCTTCCGACGAATGCCCCCCGTAGACGAATTCGCCAATGGCGGTGGCCTGGCTGTCGTTGAGGACGCTGACCGGGAGGGAGAAACGTTCGCGAATCAGGCGGGCCAGCGGCAGGTTCTTCCAGGCCAGGTTGACCGCTTGAATGACAACACCATTCCGAGCATTAACCAGCCCAGGCGTGCCAATGCCAATCCCAATCAGGGGCTTCCATTGGCTGTACACTAACCGATCAAGCAATTCATAAACGCGCTGCAACGCCAATTCACCATCCTGATTTTCAGATGGGACTTCGTATACTTGTTTGATTTCACCTCGTAAGTTAATAACAGCGCCAATAAATTTGTCTTGCGCCAAATTTAGACCAATCAGATAACGCGAATCGGCCACCATCTGTAACAAAATGGAGGGCTTGCCACCGTTTGAAACACTCGTGCCAATTTCTTCAACCAATCCGCTCTCAATTAGTTCAGCAACCATATCAGAAACAGTCGTGCGCGTAAGATGCGTGTGACGCGCAATTTCAATACGACTGGTCTGCCCACTCTCGTAGATGGCGCGAAAGACCAGATTCATATTATGCGCACGAGATTGCTGCTGATTCGCTTTTTGTGAAGAAAACATGGTTAGTCGCTCCAAAATGTTAGTCCATTGGACTTACAAAGTAATTGTAACAAAAAATTTTTCTAAACACAAGGGTTATTTTTCCAAAATGGTATAATCTTGCCTATGCAATTATCGCTTTTTCATTGAGGAGCGCGCCTTGGCTTTCAACCCGCTTAACTGGCTTTTAGGACTTTTTTCTCTTGATATTGGCATTGACCTGGGGACCGCGAATACATTGGTCTATGTCAAAAATAAAGGCATTGTCATCAATGAACCATCCTGGGTGACAATCGATAAACGTACCCGCGAACCGCTGGCTGTCGGACAAAAGGCCAAAGAGATGATGGGACGCACCGCCGGGAACATTGTCGCTGTGCGTCCTGTTCGTGACGGGGTCATCTCTGAATTCAACGTGACCCAGGAGATGTTGACTTACTTCATCGGACAGGTACATGAGCAAAGCGTCGTGCCGCTGCCGCGTCCGCGCGTGGTGATTGGCATCCCGGCCGGCGTGACCGAGGTCGAAAAGCGCGCCGCGTTCGACGTTGCGATGTCTGCCGGGGCGAGGGAAGCGTATCTCGTCGAGGAACCGGTGGCAGCCGCGTTGGGCGCCGGCCTGCCGGTTGGCGAGGTCAAAGGTTCGATGGTGGTCGATATAGGCGGCGGGACAACCGAAGTCGCTGTCATGTCGATGGGCGGGGTCGTGGTCTCTCGCTCGCTTCGTGTAGCAGGCGACGAGATGGACCAGGATGTCGTCCAGTACATTCGCAACAAATACAACCTGCTCATTGGCGAGGGCGTTGCCGAGCAGGTCAAGATGAAAATTGGCTCTGCCTACCCGCTGCCTCAGGAAAAAACCGCCGAAGTGCGTGGTCGCAACCTGGTCAACGGCCTGCCTGAATCAATCGAGGTTTCCTCCATCGAAGTGCGCGATGCCCTGTCTGGTTCGGTGCAGGTGATTGTGGATACCATCCGCGATGCGCTCGATGAAGTCCCGCCTGAAGTCATTGCCGACCTGATGGACACCGGCATCTGCCTGGCGGGCGGCGGCGCGTTGCTGCAAGGGCTGGCCGACCGCCTGGCCGACGAGTTGAACCTGCGCGTCTGGCAGGCGGAAGACCCCCTGACTTGCGTTGTGCGCGGCACGGGCGTCATTTTGAGTGATTTCGATGCCATGCGCGGCTATCTGGTTAGCCTGGAGCGCGGTTCGACCCGCCATCGGTGATGTATTCCCTGTTCCAGCAAAATTTAGAAAATAGTGAGCATAGGGCGGGCCGCCTTTACGCGCCCGCTTTTATCTGGTACGCTTAACAACATGAGAAATTCTCTTTCCGGCTCAGTGCAGATGACAATCATCTTCCTTGTCGTGGCAGGCGTGCTTGCCCTGGCGCTGAGCGGTTCACTCGGATTTGTTTCCACCGGGTTCAACGCATTCCTGGTTTCGACCCAAACTTGGATTTCGACCCGCTTTGTGGCAATCCAGGAATTCCTGACCGTCCCGCGTGATGTGGCGGCCTTGCGCCAGCGCAATGCCGAATTGGAAGCCGAAGTTGCCCGTCTCCAGGCCCAGGTGGTGCAATTGCAGAGTCAGGTGGCCGATACACAGGCCCTGGCTGCGCTGGTCAATTTCTCCCGTTCCAACCCCGAAAGCGCCTACACGGCGGCCACTGTCATCGGGCGCGACCCCAGCCCTTTCCTGCGTTATATCATCATCGATAAAGGCTCCAACCAGGGACTGCGGCGTGGAATGCCGGTTGTGACCGAACAGGGCTTGGTCGGCCGCGTGGATGCCGTGATCGGCAGCGCGGCGCGCGTCCAATTGATTACCGACCCGACCTCGGCGGTCAATGTCCGCCTGGAGCGAGCCGACCGGGAAGCCGTGCTGACTGGGACGCTGGCCGGCGACCTGACGCTCGACCTGGTTCCGCAGGACATTTCGCTGGAACTCGGTGATGTAGTGCTGACCTCAGGCCTGGGCGGCAGTTACCCGCCGGACCTTATCATCGGACAGGTCGTGACGGTGCGCAGGCGCGACTCGGACTTGTTCCAGCAAGCGTTTATCCAACCGGTGGTCGATTTCGCCCAGTTGAAAATCGTACTGGTCATTACCGATTTCCGCCCGGTTGATATCACCCCCCTCATTCCCTGAAATGAAAAACCTGGTCGCTTTCCCTGTTTTGGGATTGGTTTTTATTTTGCAAATGGCGATTCTGAGCCGCATGACTCTGCTTTCTGGCACGGTAGACCTGGTTTTGCTGGTGATTGTGTCCTGGTCGCTGCAAGAACAGGTGGAATCGTCCTGGCATTGGGCCGGGCTGGCCGGGCTGCTGGCCGGGTTTACTTCGGGGCTGCCTCCTTACGCCCCGCTTTTAGGGTATCTCTTAACGGTGGGGATGGCGCGCTTGCTCCTACAGCAAATCTGGCAGGCCCCCATCCTGGCCCTGTTCAGCGTCACTTTTTTTGCCACCCTGCTGACGCACCTGGTCACTTTTGTCGGGTTATTCATCAGTGGGACTTTATTGCCGGTTGGAGATGTCCTGTCGCTGATTACCCTGCCCAGCGTTTTCTTGAATTTGCTGTTTATCTTGCCGGTTCACGCGGTTATCCGTGACCTGGCTTTATGGGTATATCCTGTGGAGGAACTTGTATGACATCCCCTTCTGCTCCCCGCGCAACGTTCGAAGCCTGGCGCGCCCTTGTGCTTTATGTGGTGCTGGCCGTTGCTTTCACTCTGATGGTTGTTCGTCTCTTTATTTACCAAGTGCTTGAATATCCGGTTTGGGCGGCCCAGGCTACCGAAAATCGGACGCGCGTCATCAGCGTTCCGCCTTCGCGCGGGATTATCTACGACCGCAACGGGTATATCCTGGCGAGCAATGTTGCTTCCTACAACATCATTATCACCCCGGCCAGCCTGCCCGATAGCGATGGAGACGTTCAAAACATCTATCGTCAGCTTTCGGCCCTTACAGGCGTGCCGGTCAACAGCGGCACGGTGGAAGATGCCAAACTGGTCTCGGCCTGCGTTCCGGGGCCGGGCATTGCCCAACTGGTGGAGTTGCAAAGGACGAACGCTCCATATAGCCCGACGAAAATCCAGTGCAATGTCAGCGAAGAAATCGCGCGGATTGTGCGGGAGAAGGCGGTCGATTGGCCCGGAGTTGGTATCGAGATTGAACCGATTCGCAATTATCCCACCGGGTCACTGACGGCAAATATCGTTGGTTTTCTCGGCCCGATTCCAGCCTCGCAAGAGCAATTTTTCCGTGAGCAAGGATTCCAGCCCAACCGCGATAAGGTTGGTTATTCTGGCGTGGAAGTGTATTTCGATGAATTGTTGATTGGCGCGCCAGGCCGCCGCGTGGTGGAAGTGGATGTGGCTGGGAAAGAACTGCGCAACCTCGAACCGCCCATCGCCCCGGTTTCGGGCTATAACCTGCACCTGACGATCGACACGCGTCTGCAAAAGGCGCTTGAAGCGGCCCTGGTGGGCGAAATCAACACCTGGAATCAGTTTTATTACGGCGGCACCGGCCAACAGCGCATTTCGAGTGGCGCGCTGATTGCCATCAACCCCAAAACGGGCGAGATATTGGCCATGGTGACGCACCCCACTTTCGAGAACAACCGTTTTGCGCGCATCATTCCCGCATATTATTACAACCAACTGGCAGAAGACCCGCGCAAGCCGCTGCTCAACTATGCGATTTCGACGGAGTATCCGCCTGGGTCAGCCTTCAAACTCTCGACGGCGGTTGGCGCGTTGAACGAGGGTGTTGTCACGGTTAATCAGATTATTGAAGCGCCGGGCGAACTGGTGCTGCGGGAGTCTTTTTCTCCCAACGACCCGGGCTTCGAGCGCGCTTTCGTCGATTGGAATCGGGCCGGGTTCGGGACGATTTCCTTCCTGCGCTGCATTGCCTATTCCAGCAACGTCTGTTTCTATAAATTGGGCGGCGGCTATCGCACGGAAGTACGGGAGGGGTTGGGCATCCTGCGTTTGAAGGAATATGCTCGCGCATTGGGGTATGACCAGCGCAGCGGCATCGAATTGCCGGGCGAAGCCGAGGGACTGATTCCTGACCCGCAATGGAAACGCATCTTCCAGGGCGAAAACTGGTCGACCGGCGATACTTACATTGCCAGCGTGGGACAAGGCTACGTGCTTGCTACCCCGCTCCAGGTGCTGCTCTCCGCGGCGACCATTGCCAACAATGGTCGTCACATGCAGACCACCATCATTAAGGAAATTACCGATAACAACGGCAAGGTCATTCCGGTCTGGCGTGATGCAGATGGAAACTTCTATTTTGAGCCTGGCCCCGACCGCTGGCAGATTTCGCCAAATCAGGGGCATGTCAAATGGGATATGACCATCGACCCGATTATCAAGGACTATTTTTGCGAAAACAGTTACTGCACTGAAACCGGCAATTTCAAAACGGTTGACCCCTTTGTCCTCCAGAAAGTCCAGGAAGGAATGCGCCTGGCTGTCACCGACGAGACCGGCACCCTGAACAAGATTTTCGTCAACCCAACGGTTCTTTTCAATGGCCCCTTCCCAATTGCGGTGGCCGGTAAGACCGGCACGGCGGAATACTGCGACGATATTGCCCGCGCTGCCAATCGCTGCCGCTTTGGCGAGTGGCCGACTCATTCGTGGACGGTGGCGTATGCTCCTTATGACGACCCAGAGATTGCGGTGGTGGCCTTTGCTTATAACGGCGGCGAAGGCGCCAGCGTGGCTGGCCCGATGGTGCGGCTGGCGTTGGAGGCTTATTTCTGTCTCAAAACGCTCGACTCAAATCCTGGTAGTTTTGCCGGGTGTGATTGAACACGCGCGCTGAAACGAAAAACTCACCAGCAATTTTCTGGTGAGTTTTTCGTTTGCGCCTGGCTTTTTTACATCAGCCCGCGCTGCCTGGCTTCCTCCCGCAGGGCAACCAGGATGGCGCGCAGTTGTAAATTGCGTTTGCAGGCGTTCCCGGCATCGTTCAATACCCTGTCTGACCAGAGTGTGCGGCAGGTCAGCACCTCCTCGTCGTCGAAGAGTATCATCTGGACGAGACTGCCGAGGGGAATATCCTGCTCTTCAGCGTGAGGCAGGTTACAGTCCTGGCAGCCCCGGCACAGGTGAATATCCTGTCCGGTGGCTTGTTTGACGATGCGGCGCAGGGTCATCGCTGTTAGAATTCCTCGCTGCTTGGTTTGAGATGCAGAGTCATGAAAGCGACATCACAGGTGTCACCGTCTGGGAACATGAAATAATCTTCGAGCAGACATTGCGTCTTGAAGCCCAATTGCTCGAAGGCGCGCACGACTTTAGTCTGTTCGGCGATGACTTCGCCCACGATGATGCGCACATCTTGCTTGCGAGCCATGTCGATGACAGCCCGGGTCATTTTCATGCCCAGGCCGCGTTTGCGAAAATCTTTGGACAGGAACAGGCGGAATTCGGCGACATGGCGCTTGGGGCCTTTGTAAAAATGCAGGGAGGCGCTGCCGACGATGCGGTCACGCACGACTGCCAGCATTGGCAGGACTTTCCCATAGTCCAGCGTGTCACACCACTCCTTGACAATGGCCGGGTCTTTGACGTTGTGACGCACGTAAAGCATGTCTTCCTCGCCAAAGTGAGAATAATATTCGACCAGCAGGTCATAATCTTCCTTCACCATTGGGCGAAGCAGGACACGCACCCCGTCACGCAAGGTGACGACATCACGGTGATTTTCGATTTCTTTGACGAGCATCTGCTGACTCCTTCGTGGCGCGCGACAGGCGCTTGCCCTGTCTTACCGGGCGATTTTTTCGGGAATGGGTTGCGGGGCTGCAAACCCGGGCGGCAGCAGGCCCGTTTCTGTGACCAGGCGTGGGACGATGTCTTCCCATCCGACCGGCATGATGTGCAGACCGTGAATGCCTTGTTTTTCATAGCCCTTGATTTTCGTAATTAGTTCGAGGGCGATTTGCGCGCCTTCTTCCAGGGCATTCCCGGCCTTGTCGGCCTCTTCCATGCGCTTGATGATGGGATCGGGAACGAAGACGCCCGGAACCTGGGTCATGTAGCGGGTCATCTTGGCGCTCTTGAGCGGGGTGATGCCAATCATAATGTAAACTTTATCCAGGATATTCCGTTTGGCAAGTTCGTTCAGCCAGATTTCCATGCGCTCGATGTCGTAGACCAGGTTGGTCTGGAAGAACTGCGCCCCGGCGTTGACTTTTTTATGTTCGCGGATGGCCTGGAATTTGGGGTCGGATGCAAACGGGGCCGCTGCCGCGCCCAGGAAGAATTTGGGCGGGAATTTGATTTCGCGCCCGTCGAGGTAATGCCCCTCATCGCGCATCCGGCGCAGAATCCAAATCATCTGGATGGCGTCCAGGTCGTTGATGTCCATCCGTCCGCGCGGGGTGGGGGCCAGCACCGGGCTGTCGCCGGTGATGGCAAGTACATTACGCACGCCCATCGCCGAGGCTCCCAGGATTTCGCCTTGCAGACTGGCGCGGGTGCGGTCGCGGGCCGCAATTTGCATGACTGGTTCGGCGCCATTCTCAATGGCAATCTTGGAGCAGGCCCAACTGGTCATGCGCGGGGTGGCCGAGGCGTTATCGGTGAAGTTGATGGCGGTGACGTAGGGCTTGACCAGGTTGATGTTCTCGATTAGTTTTTTCGTCGAAACGCTTAGGGGTGGGGCGATTTCACAGGCAACCACGAACTGCCCCTCTTTGAAGGCTTTTTCCAAATTCGACATCGGCTCGGTATAGGCCGGGGCGTGATACTGGTCATCGCCCTGCCACCAATCGGGCTGGCGCACGGTGCGGAAGATTAAGTCCCAGGTTTTGTAGCGGTTTTCACCCTGATCAAGGATGAGGCTTTTCAGCACTTTGCTGGTCCCGTTCTTTTTGACGCAGGCAGCCACATCGGCCCAGGTGTCGGTGCCGACCTTTTCCCAGTCGAGCGGGGGCAGCACTTCGAGCAGTTTTTCCTCGCGTCCCAGTTTGAACGCGCGTTCGTAGATTTTGTACCAGATGCAGGGACGGGTTTTGTCAACGTAACAATGTTCGGGCGTGGAGCCGCCGCATGGGCCGTTGCGCAGCCCTTTGGGGCATTCCATCGGGCAGATGAAGGCTGTTTCCTGCAACATGCAGTTACCGCACATGCGGCAGCCAAACAGCGGCCCTTTGATAGCATATTCAATGTTTTCCAGCAAACGATGACCGAGGGTTTCTTGTTTGAATGGCGAGTAGGCTGGCTGCCAGCGTCGTCCGGGGGTGAAAATGGGCATAGGAACTCCTTTTTTTTTGACCATAGACCACCGTCCAGGGTTGGCGGCCTTTTGTCTATAAAGTAGGTAACAGGTAATCGTAGGCGCTGAGCGCGGCTTTGGCGCCTTCGCCGATGGCGACAAGCACCTGCTCAGCATAGGTATTGGTCACATCTCCGGCGGCAAAGATGCCGGGAACGTTGGTGCGGTTGGCGCTGTCGATGATGACGCGGCCTTTTTCGTCCAGGCTGACCAACCCTTCAACCATCTTCGTATTGGGTGTCAGGGCCATTTCGATGAACGTGCCATCTGCCGGAATATGTTGCAAGGCGCCTTTAGAATCCCTGGCGACAACTTCGCGCGCAAACTGGTCGCCTTGCACCTCAACAACTTGGTAGTGGCTGAGAATGGTCACGTTCTTTGCGGCCACCAATTTTTGACCCAGGGGGGACTTGAGGGTTTCGCCGTCTTCGGTGATAAGGGTAACATGCTCGGCGACCGTTGCCAGTTCTCCGGCGGCGCGCAGGGCCAGGTCCTCCTTTCCGATGACAATGGTCTTTTTATCGATGAACAGCGGAGCATAGCTGAGGGCCGAGTAACACAGCCCGCGCATGGTGAATTCTTTTTCGCCAGGGACTCCCAGTTTGACCTGGCGCGTGCCGGTGGCAAGGATGACTGCTTTAGCACTGAATTCGCCGCCATCCCTGGTTTTGACAACGAAACTGACCCCCTCGCGTTCGATTTTCTCGACGGTATCCATGTGACGGGCAAAGTCGAGATATTCCAACTCGTTGCGGAATTTGTTGACCACCTCAGTACCGCGAATGACCTGATAATCTTCAATCCAGGGCAGGGCCAGGCGGTAGTTGGTTTTGCCGCCCAAGTCGCGGCTGATGACCAGCACATCCAGGCGTTTGCGGATGGCGTAAATGGCTGCGGTCAACCCAGCGGGACCGCCCCCGATGATGATTAAGTCATACATCTCATCCTCCTTACGCTACATCAGGATGCTTGGCGATGAAACCGTCTTCCATCATGCTCTGGGTCAACTCGCGCGAGCGGCGGATGATAGCGGTAGCGTTTTGGAACTCTTCTTCGTAGGAAACCTGGAAGCGGGCGATATCCTGCTTGATGGCCTGCATGGCGACGGCGGCGGCTTCGCGCGGGAAGACTTCCCAGTCGTCCATATCGGGCAGGATGTGTTCGGCGTCGAGCCGTTCCCCAACGTGTTCGGCCAGGGCATTGGCAGCGGCGAAGCACATTTCATCGGTGATGGTGCTGGCGCGCACATCCAGCGTGCCGCGGAAGATGCCGGGGAAGCCGAGCGAGTTGTTGACCTGGTTGGGGAAGTCGGAACGCCCGGTGGCGACCACCGCCGCCCCGGCTTCTTTCGCTTCCCAGGGCCAGATCTCAGGCACGGGATTGGCGCAAGCGAACACTACCGGGTCTTTGGCCATGCCCTTCACCCATTCGGGCAGGATGACGCCCGGCCCCGATTTCGACAGGGCGATAACGACATCCACGCCCTTCATCGCCTCAGGAATGCCGCCTTGCCGCTTTTCGGCGTTGGTAATGTTGCACAGTTTCCACTTGTCTTTGAATTCGGCTTTGCGCATTTGAATATCGCTGCGGTGTTTGCCGAGGATGCCCTTGGTATCGACCATGTAGCATTTGGCTGGGTCGGCTCCCCAGCCGAAAATCATGCGCGAGCAGGCCACATTGGCCGCGCCGCAGCCGATGAAGGCTATGCTTACATTGCCTATCTTTTTCCCCACCACCTTGAGGGCGTTAATCAACCCGGCCAGGGTGACGGTGGCAGTTCCCTGCTGGTCATCATGCCAGATGGGGATTTCGGCTTTTTCGCGCAGCGTGTCTAGGATGTAGAAACATTTCGGCTGGGAAATATCTTCGAGGTTGACGCCGCCCCAGCCGGGTTGCAGCGCCAGCACCAGGTTGATGATGGTGTCTGGGTCTTTGGTATTCACCATAATCGGGACGCCATCCACCCCGCCCAGGTATTTGTAGAGCAGGGCTTTGCCCTCCATGACGGGTAATCCCGCTTTGGGGCCAATATCGCCCAGCCCCAGCACGCGGGTTCCGTCACTGACGACGGCAACCGTGTTCCACTTGTTTGTGTACTCGTACACCTTCTCCGGGTCGGCGTGGATGGCCTTGCAGGGCGCGGCTACGCCAGGCGTGTACCAGATGGCGAAGTCATTGAAACTATGCACCGAACACTTCAGCGCGGTTTCAATTTTCCCTCGGTAGAAGGGATGGAGCTTCAGGGCGTCGGCGGATGGTTTCTGCGCTTTGGCCAGAAGTTCCTCAACGTTGACTTTCTTGTCAGCCAACACAGGGACCTCCTTCCCACGAACTTATTCCTGTTGAAAGGTGACAGTCACTGCTGAAATGACTGTCACCTGTTTCCAGTTAATTCGCCAGGTACGCATCCGCGTAGATGACTTTGTTGAGCAAAATCTGGGTCGTTTTCCAGATGGCGAGCTGCTCGGGGTCGCTCATATCGAAATCTTCCGGTTGGGGTTCTTCGCCAGCCTCGGTGCGCGCGGCAATCTTGTTGTAAACGCGCGCCAGCGGGGTCGAAGTGTCTTTCGACTCAATCCACCGGATGACGTCATTTTGCTTTTGGTCGAAGGGATTGGCAATCATCATTTCCAACCCAACGCCCATCAGCATGGCGAGGTAGACTCGGTTGATGAGCGGCCGGTTTTCATTGGGGACGGAATTGGAGACGTTGCTTAAGCCAACTGAGACCATGGGGGCCGGGTCCCAGGCATATTTCAACATGCGCACCGCTTCGATGAGCTGCGGGCAGTATTGCTGGCAGCCGCTGGTGGTCAGCACGAGCGGGTCGATGATGAGATTTTCCATCGGGAAGTCGATTTCCATCAGGTGCGGGATAATCGTGCTGACCGCGATTTCGACGCGCGCGTCGGCCTCGACCGGGATGCCGCTGGTGCCCATCGTCAGGGCAATCACTTTGGCGTTGTATTTCTTGGCCAGGGCCGGGATTTTCTCCAGCCGTTCGGGTTCGGCCGAAGTGGAATTCAGAATCGGCTGGGCTTTGGTGATTTTCTGGAGCGCGGCTTCCATTCCATCGACGTTGGTGGTGTCGATGCAGAGCGGCACATCCACGACCGATTCAATCGCCTGCACAATCCAGGGAAAGACCTCGGCATAATCCTTTTTGCGCGGGCCGAGGTTGATATCGACGCAATTGGCCCCCGCCTCCACCTGCCGCACGGCCAGGTCCATGAAAAATTCCGCGTCGCGGTTGGCGAGGGCTTCCTTCACTTTTTCCGAAATGATGTGAATGTTTTCGCCGATGATGTACATAGGTTCTCCTCGTTTTGTTTGAACGGCTTGCTGGTTGGGTAAACAGGGAAACAAGGAAACAGGTACGTGTCTACCTGCTTACCTGTCTACGGGTTTACGTTTCTACCTGTCTACCTGTTTACTCTCCAACGCCGCCTCCACTGAAGGGAAGCGGAATAAATCGGTATGCGGCAGGAACAGCGACGAAGTGAACGCTTCGTAGAACGTGTTATCTGCCGAAAGTTCAATGTAGGTCATGCGCCGGGCGATGTCGGCCACCCGTTCGCGCTGTTGCGTGTCGAGCAGGGCCAGGTACGCGCCTTTGATGCTGGTATTGCCCAGGAACTTGAACTTGTCCCAGGGCATATCGGGCAGCAGGCCAATCTGCACGGCCTTTTCGACGTTGATATACTTGCCAAACGAGCCGCCGATGACCATTTGCTGCACGTCATTCAAGGACATGCCGACCTGTTCGGCCAGCACGGTGAATCCGGCATAAATGGCGGCTTTGGCGCGCAACAGGTTATCAATATCAACGCGGGTGATGACGATGTCGCGCCCGGTTTCGGTCTCGTCTGCCCAGGCGACGACGTACTCGCCGCCATGTTGTCCCTCGCGCACTCGTTTGGTGGGCAGGGTGAGATTGACGTTCCCGGCTTTATCCAGGATGCCGGTTAAGAACATTTCCGCGATGAGAGAAATCAACCCGGAACCGCAGATGCCCTTAGGCTTGCCTCCGCCAATCACGCGGAAACTTGGCTCGTAGGTTTCGCCGTTAATCCAGACTTCCTCGATGGCCCCGCGCGTGGCGCGCATTCCATCGACCACCCCCGCGCCTTCGAAGGCCGGGCCAGCCGAACAGGCGCAAGTCACCAGCCAGTCGCGGCTGCCAAAGACGATTTCGCCGTTGGTGCCGACATCGATGAACAGGGTGATTTCTTCGGCGGTGTCGAGGCCGCTGGAGAGAACGCCCGCCGTAATATCCGCGCCAACGTAACTGGCGACGCCCGGCAGGCAGTCGATCACTGCGTCGGGGCAGAAGTTGAAGCCAATTTCGCGCGCGGCCAGGGTTGGGGGGTGGTTGACGGCAGTGATGAAGGGCGAGAGCCGAATGGAAGCGGCGGGAATCCCCAACAGCAGGTGAATCATGGTCGAGTTCCCGGCAATGGTGGCCTTGATGACTTGCTCTGGTTTGGCGTTGACCCGTTTGCAGGCCGTTTCGCACAGCCGGTTGATGGTATCGACCACGCGGCCCTGCAAATCGGCGCTGCCGCCGTTTTTGCTGGCGTAGATGATGCGGCTGATGACATCCTCGCCCCGCGCAATCTGGCCGTTATATTCGGCGGCCTGCGCCACCACCTTCCCGCTGATTAAATCGACCAGCCACAGGCTGACGGTGGTGGTGCCGATGTCGATGGCGGCGGCGTAGACCGGGGCGTCCAGGTCTTCGAGCGGGCGCGCGTCGATGATTTGGTAAAGGGGCAGATCATACGTGCCGATGTTGCTGTAGATGACCGAGATTTGCCAATCGCTGGCGCGCAGCACATCGCCCAGGCGGCGCAGCAGGGCCAGCGAGGCGGTGGTGTTTTCGAGTTTGTGCTGGGCGCGCAGGGCGGTTTGCAGGCGGCTCCAGTCATCGGTTTGGTCATCCATCGAGGGTGGGTTGAGCGTGACCGAAACGCGCCGGATGGGCTGTGACCACTCGAATTCGTAGCCTTCGGGAACCTGCACCTCGGCCGCCACTCGGTCGGTGGTCAGGTTACGCTCGATTTTCTCCTGTTCCGGCACGAAAATCGAGACATCACCTTCGACAATGCTCTGGCAGGCCAGGGCAAATCCCTGCTCGATGGCCTCCGGCGAGAGCCGCAGCGTGGAGCGCCGCCGAACATCGCCGGATAGCACCTGCACGGCGCAGCGCCCGCAGCGTCCCTGTCCACCGCACGGCTGGCCGATTTCGATGCCTGCCAAATGGGCAGCGTCCGAGAGCAGCGCGCCCGTGGGAACGGTGACGGCAACCGGGTCGGGTCTATCGGGGAGGGTGAAGGTGATGGTGTGGTTCATAGTAGCTAATCAGGTATGCAGGTAAACAGGTACACAGGTACACAACCTACCTGTTTCCATATCTACCTGTCTACCTGTTTCCGTGTCTACTTGATCCCGTCTCTCCTAATTCAACGCCTGTTTCATAAACGCTGGCAAATCAACTGCTTCGCGCGGGCCGACCCGGATTTCCCAATCGGGCAGTTCGGCTTCGAGTTCGCCCGAAAGGACGGCGACATGCCCAGGCAGGACGACGCGCTTCTTGCTGATTTTGTCGGCGATGTTGAAGCCTTTGATGGCTTTGGCGATGCGCTCGGCGTCGAATTTGCCTGCTGCCCAGGCCGTCAGCACCGACATGCCCTCGGCGTCGCAGACCACCAGCCAGGCCGGGAGTCCCGAACCTTCGACTTCGTTGGCCACCGCAAAGTAGGTGATGCTGAAGTTGGTGGTGACCAGCACCGGGCTTTCGGGCTTGGGCGCGTTGATTTCGTAGATGCCGGGCTGCACCTGGATGGGTTTCTGCGGGTCGGTGTAGATGTTCTCGCGTAGCACGAGCAAGGCATAGAGCAGTTCGGGACGGAATTCGCTCAGGACAACGAACCCGGCGTATTTGGCAATCGCCTGCGAGGCGGCGGCCAATTCATCGGCGGCGTCGCATGGGAAGGCAATCAACGGATAGCCGACGGAGCGCGTGTTTTTGAGCGCCAGGCGGCGCAATTGGGTGTTGATTGCCAGCGATTTGCCGAGGTGGGTCGTCATCGGGTCGAGGACGAGGTCTTCAACGCCTTTGGCTTTGATTTTCTCGGTCAGGTCGGCCAGGCCATCCACCGTATTGGCGCTGACGGCGAGCGGGCAACCGGCTGATTTTGCCAGGTCGGCGACTTTCTCCCAGTTGGAGGCGTCTGCCCCGCACAGCAGGGGCTTCTCACCAGGCAGGGCAGATAATCCAGCCTGCAAAACGTCCGGGTTTTTGGAGAGCAGAATCAGCGGGCGTTTTGTGGCGGCGCGCACCGCTTTGACGGTTTCCGTCATCGCGGCAGGTGATTCTGCTTCGACGGCAAATCCATCTACCGTGAAGTCCATGCCGACATAGTTGACTTTGTAGGCGTCGGCTTCGGCCACGCCCGCAGCCGATTTGACGCGGATGAACAGGCCGGGCTTGTTGTAGAAGGTCTTTTCGTGCCGGTACATCACCACTTCGTTGCCGGCCTTGACTTCGCCCATTGCGCCCTTAATTGTGATCAGGCGGATGGGCGGCGCGGATGATTCGGCCAGTTGGGCCTTGTTTTCCTCGGTGACGTAAGGGCAAGCGCTGAGTTCGACCTGTTTGGCGGCCAGTTTCATAGCGAAGGCCAGGCAGGTCGGAAAGCCGCATTCTTTACAGTTGGTTTGCGGGAGCAGTTTGTAGATTTGGATGCCAGAGAGTGCCATAGTAGCCTCCTATGCGGTCATGAGTTCCGAAATGGCGGCCTTCACCCGTTTGACGGACTGCGGATGCCGCAGGACGAGGATATCCGCGCCTGATTCGACCAGCGCCATGGCAGTGCCGATTTCCCAATCGATACCGCGCTGTTGCCAGTCGCCCCAGGCTTCGGGGACGCCCTGGCCGACTTTGGCTTCTTTGGCCTTCCAGGCTTCGAAGCCGACCGTGACCAGCATGGGGAACTGGGTCATGCTGTCGCCTTGCAGGGCGGCCAGGCGCAGGCGTTCCATGACCGAGTAGCCGTACTCGATTCCGTATCCGAGCGCGCCGGTGGTCGGGTCCATGATGATGCGGTCGGCGGGCAGGCCCATGTCGGTGATGAGGATGTTGAGTTGTTTGGCGAGGTTGACATCCATCGGGGTACGCGCGCTCACCAGGTGTCCGTTGGCGAGGGCGGTGGCGACGATGGTGCGGTAGTTCTTGTCTTCGCAGATGCCGAGCAGCAGCCGCTCGCCTTTGGTGGCTTCGGCAACGGCGACCAATAGTTCGTTGTCTTTTTCGGCCTGGCCGGGACCAAACACGGCCAGCGGCAGCCCGCTGGCGGCCAGCACGGCTTTGACGGCTTTGACGGCCTCATCGGGGCTGTCTTCGAGCGTCAGCCACAGGACGAGCATATCCGCCCCAGCGGCTTCGGCGGCTTTGGCCCAAGCAGCCGGGTCATTCATGGCCTCGCCCCAGGTTTCTTCGAGCAGGCGCGACCAGTCGGCGGGTTTGCGCGACTTGATTTCGACCGCAATGACCGGCGGGTTGGGCGTCGGGTTCTCGAAGTGCAGGTAGGGCATGGAGGCTTCTCCCCCAACGGTGACGACGCGGGCGCGCGTGCCGCCCTCCGCGGCAGTTGCGCCAAGCGTGATGGTTCGGACCTTGCCTGTCCATTTATCTTTGGGTATTTCGATTGGCATAGTTCCTCCGATGTTCGATACTCGTTATTCGATACTCGTTATTCGATATTCGATTATCGAATATCGAATAACGCTTTCTTTTACTTCAACCCTGCTTTCCGGCGCGCTTCGTCCCTGCGCTCGACGAACCTTTCTACCGGCGATTTGCGTTCGGCGGCGATGCCCAGGTCTTTCAAGTCTTTCGCGTCGTGGGCAGCCAGGGCGCGCAGGATGTGGCGATACGAGATATATGCGGCAGGATAGATAATTCCGCCAGCGTTGTGAGTCATATAGGCCGCGCGGATGCGCTGGTCTTTCATCATCTGCGCCGCCAGATTGACGGGAATGTCGGGGGGAAGTTTGGGGACCCCCTCGCGCATGACTTCTTCGGCGGTCAGTGCGTCCACGTTGTCCCGCCCGTAGATGCCGACCAGTTCTTCGTACCCAATCACGCCCACGCCGTGTCCTTCGTCGTCCAGTACAACCATTTCTTCGAGGTTGTGTTCAAGAATGAAACGCGCCACATCCACCACCGGCGAGGTGGTTTTGCAAGTCGGCACGCCGACGGTCATCAGGTCACGGACGAGGTTCATTCAGTATCCAGTAATCAGTGTTCAGTAACCAGTTTTCCCAAAATAATTCGCTAATCTCCGCTAATCTGAAAAGCTGAAAAAGATGAAGATTCGCGCAGATTGGCATAGATTGGTGGATAGGCCCGAAAAAATGGGGATTGGGACTGGCAGCCAGCCCAATCCCCATGCACTACTTACCAATTACAAACTAGAACATCGGGTCCATCACCATCGCCGGGTGCCCATGGGCTTCGAGCCAGGCCAGCAGTTCATCGACGGTGGTCACATTGCGCTCGTCAGCGATTTTGTCCATCAGGTCGGGGTCGCCTTCGCGCTCGCATACGGCCTTGAATTCCTCGGCCATCGAGTTTTTCAGCACGCTCGACATCCAGACAATCCGCTTGAAGCCTCCATCGGCTGAGATGAACTTGGGGCTGATCAGATAGAACTTGCCAACGCCCATCACGCCCGGCGTCTGCAACCCACCGCCAGCGATACCCGCCAGCGTGCTAAAGGTCATGCCAGCTGGGGTCATGCTGGTATCTTCTCGGCTGACGACCATCACGCCGTTCGCTTCAGGGATGAGCATGACGATGCACTCGAAGCAGCCGCAAGCCGTCATCGGATTTTCCATGATGGAGTACATCGTCACTTCATTGACTACGCCATGCGAACCCATAGCGGCATATTGGTTCGTGCCTTCCCAATAGCCTTTGATGGGGTCTATCACTTTGCCCAGTTTGATGGGTTGGTTGGGTCCGGTCGGGTTGATGCTGAAGGAGGCCTTGCAATCCAGCCAGTTGTACGCGCCGCACAAGCCCAATCGCTGCGGGCTAACCACGCAGACGTGGTTCGGGGCAAAGGACTGGCAGAGCGTGCAGGAGTAGAATTCGTCCACTTTATCGTCGGTCAGGTCGGCCAGGCGTTTGTTGCGGTAATCGTAGGATTCGCGCGCCTTGCCCAGCCATTCCTCGAACAGTTTCGGGTCGGTGTAAACCGTGACCTGGACTTTGTCGACAATCGCGCCGAAATCGGCGTGGAAGCGGGCATGCAGGATTTTTCCCAGGTCTTGCAGGCTGAAGCCCTTCTCGGCGGCGGCGTTGGAAATGCGAATCCAGGCAATATCGCGCTGCCCGACGTGCTGGACGCCGCTCGCGCCGTTGACGAAATAATGGATTTGACGCTCCAGCACCGGCTCGAAGTCGGTCTGCATGGCGCGCCCGGCCACTTTGGCAACCACGCCCACGCTCATATTGCCCTGGGGTAGGATTTCGCTAAAATCAGGCCCGACGACTTCCACTTTGCCGTCCACCACTTCATCGAGCGGAGCCGTGTACAGGTACTCGAAGCACTTCGAGTATTTGCCGCCAAATTCTACTCGCAGGTCGGCCTTGCGGACAACTTCGCCCTCAAAGGCCGAGCCATACGGCACAGGAATCGGCACTTCGGTCATCTTGATTTTGACGCCGCGCACTTCGATGCACTTCTGGATGAGCCGCTCAGCCTTTTCCATGTCATCCGCGCCGTCAATTTGGTCGAACGGCATCGAGACGACATGCTCATAAGTGGTCACGCCGGTTGGCAAAATTTCGGGGATGACCGTATCGGCGATGACCGGGAAGCCGTAATTGATGGCCCCGGCGGCAGCGGCATATTTCAGGTCGTCCACTTCGCCGAGCGCCAGCACGAAGGCAAAGACGCGCTCCTTGTTGTAAAGCAGGATTTCTTGCGCCATGCCTGCTTTCAGGCCGCCGAAGGTCAGCGCCGAGCGCGAGGCAAACCCAATGGGGTAAATGGCTGAGATGGTGTCGGTGCCAAATGGCACGGTGTAGGTGTCGTAGCCGAGTTCCATGCCCTCTTCCTGCAGCTGGTCAATGATGCTGCGCCCGTTGACGTTGCCGCACAGGAAGGTCAGAATATTGCGCTTTTGCAGTTCGCGCACAATCTTGACCGCTACCTGGTTGTTTTTGGCGCACCCCACAATGGCCGCGAAGCCGGGCATGCGTCCATCCACCAGTTGAATACCCCAAGC
>Ga0101944_10003514_pt1 | contig 21591 bp, 14 predicted proteins | sample DewCreD2012metaG_FD_75245 | JGI IMG/M metagenome (GOLD analysis project Ga0101944, IMG submission 75245) | Hot spring sediment bacterial and archeal communities from British Columbia, Canada, to study Microbial Dark Matter (Phase II) - Dewar... ... | reverse complement strand
TGCGGGGTATCGGGTGCCTTTCTGCTGCTTCCCTTCCAGATGTCCTTTCTTGGATACACCCATCCGTCGGTCAGCGCCACCAATCAGTTGTTTAATATCGTCGCCATTCCCAGCGGCGTATATCGTTACTGGAAAGAAGGCCGGATGGTTTGGCCCCTCACCTGGGTCGTCGTGCTCGGCACCCTGCCTGGGGTGCTGATCGGCGCATTCGTCCGTATCGTGTATCTTCCCAATCAAAAGAATTTCAAACTGTTCGCTGCAGCGGTTCTCTTCTACATCGGATTTCGGATGGTGATGGATTTGCTCAAGAAGGACACAGGGGCGGACAGCAAGGCAGCCAGCGAAAAACGGTTCCAGGAGATGGTGCGACAATACCGTTCCCAAACCGAAAACGGACAAACCAAGAAGCAGGAGCTTCCTGCCGTCCGCGTCACCCATTTCAACCTGAAACGGCTCGGCTACACCTTTTACGGGGAAAGCTTCGACGTTTCGTTCTGGGGAATCTTCAGTTTGAGCTTTATCGTCGGCATCGTGGGCGGGATTTACGGCATCGGCGGAGGAGCCATCATCGCACCGTTCTTCGTCACGTTTTTCGGTCTGCCGGTCTATACCGTAGCCGGAGCCGCCTTGATGGGCACCTTCATGACTTCCGTGGCCGGAGTAGCCTTCTACCAGGCCATCGCCCCCCTCTACCCGAACATGTCCATCGCCCCCGACTGGTTGTTGGGCGTGCTGTTCGGCTTGGGCGGCATGGCCGGCATGTACATGGGTGCACGCTTTCAGAAGTTCGTTCCCGCCAAGGCCATCAAGTGGATGCTTGCGGGAATCATCGTGTTTACGGCAGGCAAATACGTCGTTGATTTCTTTCGATAAAGCGGGAAATCAGGAGTCAGGAGTCAGGAGGGAAACGGTTAGCTCCTCAATTTCTGTAAAAACCGCCCAGGCGCCTTTCACCCAAAAGGGGGGGGCCGGATGCGATGTCCGGCCGAACCTGTTCGCTGCACAAAAGCATTGATCCAAAACTTGGGAAAATTCCTCTCTCGTGCTCACGTCCTTGTCATTCGACAAGCGGCACTACCAGCACCGGAACGGTGGATCGTTTGAGGACCCGCTGGGCCGTGCTTCCCATCACCATCTGTTTGAGCCCTCCATGGCTCTGGGTGCCGATCACGATGAGATCGCACTTCAGGTTTTCGGCAGCTTCCAGAATCACATCCACCGGAAGTCCCCGTTTGACGACCACGTCATCCAGGATGAACGACTGATTTTCCAAATCTGCCGTGGCATCCCGGAAAATGGTCTTCAGGGCTTCCTTGACCTCCGGGTTTTCGGACTTGCGTTTTCCGATGATCGCCTCTCTTGCAGACTGCTCGTTCTGACGCTGAATCTCGGCCCAGCGTTCCTGACCGATATGCGATCCGATGGCTGCATCGATGGCCGGTGAGTCTTCCAGTGCATGAACGATCACGATGCCCGCCTTGTAGAGATCGGCGATGCTGACGGCATAGGCCAGTGCCTGACGGGCGTTTTCCGAAAGGTCTGTGGCGAACAGGATACGTTTAACGACGACTTTGGGTAGAAGCATGGGACCTCCTTGCACAGAGAAAGGGGTGGATGAAACCCTGTTGATCTTATCAATGAACCGTTTATGGTTCAACATGATGATGAAGGCACGACAAATCCACATGACGGAGATTGCCACTGCCGGGGATGAAAACGGCCTGAACCTACACTGCCCACTGCCCACTGCCCACTGCTGACTGCCCACTGCTGACTGCCCACTATTTTACCAACCCCGCAACCTCATGCCAATGTTTTCTTGACCCCCCTGGCGGCAAGGCCAATGAAGGCAACCGCAAGAACCGTCTGGCAGACGATCGGCTGCCACAGAGCTCGGATACCGACGCCTTTCATCACGATTCCCCGCAGGATTTCAAGATACCAGCGCATGGGATTGAGCCAGGTGGCGATCTGGATCGATTCGGGCATGTTCCGGATCGGAAACATAAACCCACTCAACAGCACACAAGGCATCAGGATCAGGAAGGCTGTCAGCAGGGCCTGCTGCTGGGTGCGGGCGCTTGCACTCACGATGAGTGCGATGCCGAGATTCCCGAAGAGATAGATGCCGGTCAGCAGATACAAAAGAAAGACGTTGCCATGAATGCGCACATCGAAAATCGCCATGGCAACCGTCAGCATGAGGCTCATGGTGACATAGCCGGCTGCCAAGTACGGAATGGTCTTTCCGAGGATGTACTCGATCTTGCGAATCGGTGTCACCATGATCTGCTCGATGGTGCCGATTTCCTTTTCCCGGACAATGCCGATACTGGTGAGCAGGATGCTGAAGACGAGCAGCATCACGGCGATCAGAGCCGGAACGAAGTAAAGCCTGCTTTCCAGGTTCACGTTGAACCAAGCCCTGCTCAGGATTTCCGGACCGCGAATCGAAAGGCCCGCCAAACCGAAGCGCTGAACAATGGCCATGGCATATCCAAGAACGATTGCACTCGTGTTGCTGTCTGTGCCGTCGAGCAGGATCTGGACATCCGCCGTTCTTCCGGCCTGCCGTTCGTTTTCGAACCCGGCCGGAATCACCACGACAGCCGTCACACGCGCATGATCGAGCAGGATCGAAATGTCCCGGTCGTTCTGGAGAACGGAGTGGATATCAAAATATCCAGAACTCGTGAAGGCATTCAAAAGCGCCCGGGATGCCGGCGTCCTATCCCAGTCCAGTACGGCCGTCCGGATTCGGGTGACATCGGTTGTCAGTGCAAAGGCCATGATCAACATTTGAATCACCGGAAGGCCGAAAACCACCGCCCGCATCCGCACATCCCGGACCATCTGCAACAATTCCTTGACGAGCATGGGTTTGAGCCGCTGCCACAGATGCATCATTCCAATTCCAGTTTGAGTTTGCGATGCGCCACAGCAATAAAACAGGCCGCATAGACCAGCAGGAAGGCCGCCTCGATCCAGAGCACTTCCCAGCCGACCCCCTTGAGGACGATACCACGCAAAATGCTAATGAAATACCGCCCCGGAAGCAGCATGGTCAGCCACTGCAGGGGCCGAGGCATGTTCCAGATGGCAAAGACGAATCCGCTCAGCATCAGGGTGGGCAGAAATCCGATGGCGATGGCCAGTTGATTCGCAAGAACCTGGGACTTGAGGACGATACTGAGGGTCATCCCCAAAAAGAGCGCCCCGGTCAGAAAGATGGCGGCCATCAGGAAAAGCAGAGCCGGATTCCCCCGAAACGGCACCCCGAACACCCAGATGCTCATGCCGACGGCGATGGCCACATCGAGGATGCCAATGGCCATGTAGGGGAGGATCTTGCCGAAGATGAGCTCGGGCACCCGGATGGGTGTGGAGATGAGTTGCTCCATTGTCCCGGTCTCCCATTCCCGGGCAATGGTCACGCTGGTCAGCATGGCTGCTATCACCATCAGGACGATGGCGATGATGCCGGGCAAAATCGCGTTCTGGCTCTTCATCTCCTCGTTGTACCAGACCCGGGGCTTGAGCTCGATCGGAGAAGGCATGCGGCTTCGATCGATGCGGGTGTTCGCAGAAATGACGGTTCGTCCGAATTCGAGAGCGATCAGCTCCATGTAGTTCAGCACCAGCCGGGCCGTGTTGGCGTCACTTCCATCGATCAACACTTGAATCGGCTGGGGAGATGGGGTGGGCAGGCGATCTGCAAAATCGGCTGAAAGAACGAGACCGATCATGGCCGAGCCTTCCTCGAGAGCCTGTTGGATGTCGGTGTAGTTGTCACAGAAACCGACCAGAACGAAATAAGGAGAGCCTTCCAGTTGGGAGAGAAACAGCCGGCTTGCAGGTGTTTTCGACCTGTCCCAGACCTGAACCGGAACGTTCTTGACATCGAGGGTGAGGGCATACCCGTAGAGCAGAATCAAGAGGATCGGAATGGCGATGGCAAGGGTCAGGCTTCGCCAGTCCCTCAGGATATGAATCCATTCCTTTCGGGAGACGGCAAGCAGTCTGCGAAGCGACATCATGCCTTCCCTCCATTCGGCTCGATAGGAACCGATGCCTCCAAAAATGTTTCGTTCATCGTTCGGTCCGTCTCCTCGATCAGGGAGATGAACACATCCTCCATCTCAGGAGCTACGGGCCGGATATGATCGACACGGATCGCGGCGGAGTCGAACACCTCCTGCAGGGCGGTGGAGGCTGCATCGGCATCGTCCACAACCACATGAAGCCCCGATCCGAACAGCATGGCATCGAGAACGTGTGGGCGTCCTACCACACGTTCCAGGGCATCCTGGGCATGGGTGCAGCGGATGTCGAGAATGGTTCGGTTATGCAGCCGGCCCTTGAGTTCTGAGGCCGTTCCCAATGCTACGATTCTGCCCCGATAGATCAGGGCCAGCCGGTCGCAATATTCCGACTCTTCCATGTAGTGGGTGGTCACAAGAATGGTGACTCCTGTTTCGGCCAGTTCATGGATCATGTCCCAGAATAGGCGTCGGCTCAGCGGATCCACACCGCTGGTAGGCTCATCGAGGAAAACGACCGGAGGTTCATGCAACAGCGCACTGCACAGAGCCAGCCGCTGCTTGATACCCGATGCAAGGCTTTTAACCGGTCTGTCCGCAACAGTTTCCAGACCGGTCGCGTGCAAAACCCAGCGGATGCGATCCCGAAGACGGGCGTTCTTCAGCCCGTAGATGCCCCCGTAAAATGCCAGGTTTTCCCGGACGCTGAGGTCGTCGTAGAGGGAGAACTTCTGGCTCATGTAGCCGATGCGCCGCTTGATGGCCTCGGCCTCCGTACCGATATCCATCCCTGCCACCGTGCCACCGCCTTCGCTCGGAGAAAGCAACCCACAGAGCATCCGAATCGTCGTGCTCTTGCCTGCCCCGTTCGGCCCCAAAAAACCGAAGATTTCCCCTTTCTCGACATCGAGATCGATGTGATCGACTGCAACAAAGTCTCCGAAGCGGCGGGTCAGGTTTCGGACGGAAACGGCCCGATCGAAGGGGATAGGCCTTTTTTCGACATCGATGATCGGAACACCCGGATGAGGTGCTTCTTTACGTCCCAGAAGCCACACGAAAACGTCTTCCAGACCGGGAGACCTTCGATGGATGGCCGCAGGCGGCAGACCGGCATCTGCCACCCACCGGGAGACGGCGGCAGCCATGTCTTCCTTCCCGTTTTCCTGCAGCACGTGCACCCGGTTTCCGAACAAAACGCTAAGGACATCTGGAAGACGGCTCCGAACGAGTTGCTGCACCGATCGGGCACGAGGACTTTCGAGCACGAGAAGGGTTGCCGGAATGCCTTGTTGAACATCATGGGGAGTTCCAGTGACCAGCATCCTTCCTTCGTTCAGCAAGGCGATCCGGCTACAGCGCTCGGCCTCGTCGAGATAGGCCGTCGAAATCAGAATGGCGACCCCTTCACCGAGCAACCGGTGCAAAATCTTCCAGAATTCCCGCCGGCTCAGGGGGTCCACCCCATTGGTGGGCTCATCGAGAAGCAGGACCCGGGGCCTGTGGATCAGGGCGCAGGCCAGCTGCAACTTCTGCTTCATGCCCCCCGACAGATCGCCTGCCTTCCGCTTCAAAAAAGGCCCCAGCCGGCTGAAAGCCAGCAGTTCGTCCATGCGCTGGTTTCGCTCCAGCCGGCCGACCCCGTAAAGATCGGCATAAAACCGCAGGTTCTCGGCCACCGTCAGATCGGGATAGAGCCCGAACCGCTGACTCATGTAGGCAAAAAGCGGTTTGGCTTCCCGGGGCTTTTCCCGCACATCGATGCCTGCGATTCGGACCTCTCCGGCATTGGGGGGCAGAAGTCCGGTGATCATGCGCAGGGTGGTCGTCTTTCCGGCACCGTCGGGTCCAACCAGCCCGAAAATTTCTCCGGCTTCGATCCGAAGATCGAGGTTGTCGACCACGATGCGCCCGCCGTACCGCCTGGTAAGGCCTTCGGCCCATATGGCCGGCGGAGAAGAACCTTCGCTCATGGCCGTCATCCGATCGGTGCCATCACGACATCGGCCGGCATTCCGGGTTTGAGCATCCGATCGGGGTTTTCGACCACCACCTTGATGCGGAACACGAGCTTGACCCGTTCCTCGGCCGTCTGAACGAATTTGGGGGTGAATTCGGCTTGGTCAGAAACGTAGGCAAGCCGCGCTGGAAACTGTCGCTTCGGATCGGCATCGATCGAAACGAAGGCTTGTTGACCGATGCGAATCCGACCCATATCCGGTTCTGAAATGTAGGCCCGCACCCAAGGATGCTCCAGATCGACGATGGTGACGACGATGGCTCCGGGTTGGAGGAATTCGCCGGGTTCTGCGGATTTGCTGACAACGATCCCATCGATGGGCGCAAGAATCCGGGTATCGGCAAGTGTCATTTCCGCCTGATGGAGGGCCTCCCGGGCAGCAGCAAGCTGGGCACGCGCTTGGGCAATCTGCTCGGCCCTCGGTCCGGTCACGACGCGTTCATAGACCGCTCGGGCTTCATCGACGCTGGCCCTGGCCTGAGCGATCTGCTCCTTTCGCACACCTTCCTCGCGGAGGCTCAGCCTCTGGGCGGTGCTTTCGCGCTGGGCGCGGGCTTGATCGAGCGCTGCTTTCGCCGTTTCGAAACGGGCATCGTACCCTTCCCACTCCCGCCTGCTGATGCCACCCTGCTCGAAGAGATAGCTGAAGCGCTCCCGATCGGAGGCGGCCTGCCTGAAGACACTTTCGGCGCTTCGCACTGCCGCGTCGGCCCGCTCCCATTCCTGTTTCGCATCGGTGATTTCCTGAATCCGGCTGCCACGGATGGCTTCATCCAACCTGGCCTGAGCCTGATCGAGACGTGCTCTGGCCTGCTCGATATCCTCCTTTCGACTTCCGGCCACAAGCTCTGCCAGAAATGCCTCGGAACGGGCAAGCTCCGCCCGAGCCTGATCGAGACGGATGCGGTAGTCGGCGTCTTCCAGGGCCGCTATGGGTTCCCCTTGCCTCACGGGCTGGCCTTCTTCGACGAAACGGGCGGCCAACTTTCCTGGCACCTTGAAAGACAACCGGACTTCGGTCGCCTCGACGGTGCCTCGGGCGAGAATCCGTCGATCCGAACCAGCCGTTCGGCCTCTGAGGAACCACAACGTGCTTCCGCCGAGAAGGAGAACGATGACAGCGATCAGAATGATGGCGAATCCGGGAAACGTTCTTTTGGACATGACGGCCCCATGAAGCTATCGAAGTTGGTTTGTATCGATCAGAAATCCGATCCGTCATGCCTGATGATATCGATCATGCTGGATTTACCCCCATCGATTTTCAGAATCGACTGCAGATACGCATTCCGGAAATGACCAATCAGAAGATTCTCGGAAAACGGTCATGAAGGCGCAACCGTATGTAGTGTCAGAACGAAAACCTCGATACAGGACAGTTCGTCGTCTGCAAGCAGGTCGAATGAAAAACGAGGTTTTCGTTCAGGCACGATGTTCCAGACAGCTTTGCGGCCCCGTTGGATGAAAAGCGCCGGTGAGACTTTCGAGGAAAGAGAAGTCATTGTCTAATGTTCTGACTTCAGTTTTCCGTCTTCCATAGAAATTTCCCATGTTGTCTGTACCGCACGTCGTTGAATAAGCCTTTATCTCGGCGCTTTAGTAAGGTATAAGAAGCGTGACCGGACAATGTATAGAGGACGAAGGTGACGAACCAACCCTTATCAAGGTTTTCGTTCAGGCACAATCCAGGCCGGGTTATCCGTTGTCCTCTTGGTCATTATCCCCTTTCCGGGTCGAAGAAGCAAGCGATGGATACGATGCACCCTCTATGGTGTGGCCTAAAAGACCCCGAAGTCCGTGTGACCGCATGCTTCTGGTGCGAGAATGCAGATGGTGCGATCTATTCGTGCGTTCAGCGCCTTGATCCGGAGGCCTAAGAAGCAGGCAGAGGAACTGACCTGCATGAAATGCCCGCTTGCGGCGATGGAACACACCGAAATTCACTCGTAACCTTTCCGACATTTGGTAGGCCCGCTGTCGAATGTTTTTCCAAGGGCAGCCAAACCGCCGACATAATTCCTCATGCAACCGGAGCTTCGCCACGTGGGGTTCTCTCATGCAAACCTCTTCAACCTTCTTGAACAATTGGTTCACCAAGCCCATTCACAAATCCCGATTTCTGTGGCTCGTTGTCCTCATCGGGTTGGGCATTGCAGGCAATATCCTGAAAATAGAGCTTTTCTTCAACATCGATTTTCTTTTCGGCAGCTTGTTCACCCTGATCGTCCTGCAGTTCTTCGGCCTTGTACCCGCCATCCTTGCAGCAGCCATCATTTCTTCCTGGACCTTTGTCTTGTGGAACCATCCTTACGCCATCATCATCCAAACCACCGAAGCAGCCGTGGTTGGCTGGTTGACAACCCGCCGGAACATGAAGTTGATCGTCGCCGACGTCCTGTATTGGAGTTGTTGCGGCATGCCGCTTGTAGTGCTTTTCTACCTGGGGATCATGAATGTATCCATGCAAGCTTTGCTCATCGTGATGCTCAAACAGACAGTCAACGGAATCATGAATGCCCTCTTTGCGCGAATGATCGCCATCGGAATCATCATGCATTATCGACATACGCCCGTATCGATGCGGGACATCGTGCAAGTTTCGAGCTTTTTCATTCTGCTGGTACCGATAGTGGTTCTGATCGCCATCGAAAGCAGAATCGACAAATCAAGGTTGGATACCCATATTCAAACGACGCTTCGCCAACAATCTTCGCAACTTCTTTATTTGATAGAACTCTGGATCAATCATCAAAAAGCCATCGTCTGCAGGCTTGCCGAAATGGCTGCTTCGAAACATGGCGATTCAATCGCACCGGTACTGTGGTTCGTTCCAAAAGAGAACTCCCATTATAATGAATTCGCCTTGATCGATCCTCAGGGAGTAGTTCTGTTTTCCTATACAGAGTTAGACCAACCGGACGCTCCCTCAACGGGAAAGATTGTGACAGATCGTCCCTGGTATCCCATTCGATCGACCATTCAGCAGGCGATTCTGACAGAGGTCTTCTTGGATAAAAACCGGATGCCGTCCCTACCTGTTGCCGCCATTGTAGCTCCTGTTGTTTCAGCGAATCGGACGATCGGATACATCGAGGGTATCCTGAATCTGGAAGTGATCAGCAAGCAATTGCCTGCTGCCTTTTATGATGAAACCTCCTTTGTTTCTGTGATCGACCAAAACGGGAATGTCGTTTTCAGCAATCGGCCAAACCGGCACCCACTGAAACCAATCGAACGCGCAGAGGGAAGGCTGCAGCCCATCGACGAATTCACGGGATTGTGGATACCCAAGATGCCACCAAACAGCTCCATCATGGAACAGTGGGAAAAAACAGAATACGTCACTACGAACCTCATCGACGAGATGAGCGGGTGGCGGCTGGTGGTGGAGAAATCTCTCGGTCCGCATCGCAAGGCGCTCTTTTTCAAATACAGTCAGCAACTAGCCATGCTGTTCGCTTTTCTGATTGGGGCCCTGATGTTGGCCGAATGGCTGAGTCGTCGATCCATTGCGGTTTTTGATCAATTGTGCACCGTCACGGACAGATTGCTCGACAAGAGCGAAAACCTGGATGTGGAAGCCTGGCCGAGCAGCATGGTAACAGAGAGCAAGACCATGATCGACAAATTCGACAGAATGGTCCGAATTCTGGCTTCTCAACACCACGAAATCCAGCAATCCAGCGATGCTCTTCGTAAGAGAACCCAGGAACTCTGGGAAGCCAACCAATCTCAAGAACTCGAAATTGCGGCGCGGCAGAAAGCGGAAACACAGCTGCAGAAGCTACTCTCGGAAAAAGAAGTGTTGCTTCGGGAAATCCATCATCGGGTAAAGAACAACCTGGCCGCCATCATCGGACTAATTGATCTGCACAGCCGGACAATATCGGATCCAATGCATCAACAGTCCATGACGGAGCTGTGCACCCGGATCCGTGCAATGTCTCTGGTACACGAACAACTATATCATTCCGAGAATTTAGCTCGAATCGATTTTCAGGCCTATATCGAATCGCTGGTCCAACATATCGTCACTTCCTATGAGTATCAAAATAACATCGCCATTCATACGAATGCACACGGCGTATTGATGAGACTCGATGAGGCCGTTCCCTGTGGTCTCATTGTGACAGAGCTTCTGACGAACGCCTTCAAATACGCTTTCCCTCCAGATGCCACCTGCCGCCAAATCGGGAGTTGTGCCATCGATATCAGTGTGGCAAGAAATCACGAAATGGTTCATCTGTGTGTTTCAGATAACGGTATCGGACTGCCTTTCGATCCCGAATGGACGAAACTCGATTCACTCGGTTTGCTCTTGGTGAAAATGCTCGGTCAACATCAGCTCCGCGGAAAAATCGAGATAGATCGTAAATCCGGAACCACCATTCGGGTCATTTTCCCAGCAAAAAAATGAGGACTGAAGGCGGCATGAAGTTCAAGGACTGTGAACCATCATTCGTTGGAATCTGCCATGAAAACAGAAACGATCCTGATCGTAGAAGATGACGGCATTTTGGCTTTTCAATTGGTCCATATTCTCACCAAACAAGGCTTTACGATACCGGACCCCGTTGCAACGGGCGAAGAAGCGGTCGAGACGGCACTCTCGATCCGGCCTGACCTGATCCTGATGGATATTCAATTGGCAGGGGAAATGGATGGTATTGAGGCAGCAAAACGGATCATTTCCAGCATCGATGCACCCATCTTATTTTTGACAGGTTTCTCTCAGGCTAGTCTGATCGAAAGAGCCAAACAAATCGGACCCTATGGCTATTTGCTGAAACCTGTTTCCCCCAAGGAACTGCTCGCCACGGTCCAGACGATACTCTACAAGCATAAGCTTGATCTTCAGCTCAAAGCGGAAAAGGACTTGCTCGAATCGACGCGCAACGAATTGCAGCGTAAACTCAGCGACCGTGCCATCGACATGATCATCGCCAACAATCTGCTGCGCGTCGAAATTGAAGATCGCAAACGCAGAGAAACAATTCTGGAAATCGGGCTCGAACTGAGTGAATTTGCAATCAACCACAGCATCGAGGATTTGGTCCTGAAAATCATCGACACCATCCAAGAGATGACCGGAAGCAATGTCGGCTTTTTCCATTTCTTGGATTCAGAAACGATTAAACCTACGTTCCAGTGCTGGTCCACCACCACTCGAACCGTTTGTACCGCATCCGAAACAGAAGAATCCGGGCATGGCTTTCTGAACCCGAAAGGCCTGCTGGCCCAGTGCATCCAAAGCCGAAAGCCCATAGTTCATCATGAGCTTGATTTTATCGAACATCCCAATTGCTGGAAGCCTCAAGCCCATCCCCGACTTATGAATATGCTCACCATCCCGATCGTACGATCCGATCGTGTAGTCGCCTTTCTCGGTGTCGGCAACAAAAACATCTTATACGATGAGAGGGATATCGACACCGCCTCGAGTCTTGCAAACATCGCCTGGGATATCGTTATGCGAAAGTTGGCCGAAATCCGGATGGCCGAAAGCGAAGCCATGCTTCGCATGACACTTGACGGGATTTCCGATCCGATTCTTGTGATCAACGATCAAGGCAAGATCATCAGGGGAAATCATTCGTTCCGAAAGTACTATGGGCTCTCCGATGAAGAATCCATAGGCAACCGTTTCTGTTATGAGATTCGCGGAAATGATGCGCCTTGCGACGGATGCTTCAGGCCTTTTCATCAACTGGTCGGTCTCGATGGGCATTTCGAGCGGAAGGGGGAGGTTGACCAGAATCGTATCGAGCGAATTTATATGGATACCGTTCGGAATGCCTCCGGTAATATTGAAGCGACCATCATTCGCATCAGTGATATCACCCAGATTCGTATGATGGATCGGCAACTCATCCAAAGCGAAAAACTTGCATCCCTAGGGATCCTGGTTGCAGGCATCGCCCATGAAATCAACAATCCCAACAATTTCATCGTGTTCAACATTCCGTTATTGCAATCTTATATGGAGTTTCTGCTGACATTCACCGATGATCATGCAGCCCGCCATCCCGGCTTCGAAGCTTTCGGCAGATCTTACCCAGATTTTCGAAAAGACTGCTTCACCCTGCTGCAGAACATCAGCCACGGCTCTCGGCGGATCAATCAGATCGTTTCGAACCTCAAGGATTTCGTTCGGGAACGTGGCTCAGGATCGAATCGTCCGGTCGATATCCAAAAGCTGGTCGAACAGACACTGAGCATCTGCATGGGACGGATCAAAAAGACCGTCAGGACTTTCGAAACGGACATTTCGGTCGAGTTGCCTGTCGTGGTGATAGACCAGCTTGTCGTCGAACAGATCATGTTGAATCTGTTGATCAATGCCGCTCAGGCCTGTGATAAAACGGAATCCTGGGTAAGGTTGAAGATATTGACCCGAAAGCATCCATACAATGAACTGGTGATCGAGGTCGAAGACAACGGGTGCGGCATGGATGAGCACACCCGGCAGAAAATCTTCGAGCCTTTTTTTACGACCAAGGCCTTTGGAGAGGGCACCGGACTTGGTCTATCCATCTGCTACCGGCTCATTCAGGAAGTCGGCGGGCACATCGACGTTCGCAGCATCAAAGGTCAAGGCAGTCTCTTTCGTGTTCGAATTCCGATTGCAATTCCCGGTGAGCCCCTCCGACCGGATCAAAACCCATGCTAACACGAATTCCGGTGATCGAACCTTGTTGGCATCTAGATGAAAATTCTGTCTGTGTTCGGTGATATTCCAATGGATACAATTTCTGAAACAAAAAAGGGGAATGCCATGAACAGAAAAAGCCTCCAAAACAGAATTCTTGCGCCAACAATTCTTCTTGTCATCGTTATCATGGGTATTTCTACAGGAATTTCCTATTTCATGTCCTCCCGTGCATTCCGGGAAAATGCCATCGAATCCTTGGCAATGAGCACTCGAAACACAACCGAATTAATCGACGTATGGATCGAGGATGCCCGAGGAGTCATCGCCACATTGGCCAGTCGAACAGAATTCGAAGCACTTCTGGAAAACGATACGGAACAAACAAGGACAAGAGCGAATGAAGAACTGGCACAACTTATCAAGCACCTGGGCGTTTTTTCCTACATCAATATCGCCAATGCAAAAGGCGAGGTGAGGGCTTCGACCATACCGGAGTCCATCGGCAAGATCAAAGTTCCCGATCGAGAATATTTCCAGAAAGCAATGCGCGGAGAAGTGAACATTTCCACACTCTATCTCGCCCGAACCACCGGAAAACCGGCATTTTCCATTGCAGCACCCATCCGGAGCGGCAACACCGTCATCGGCATTCTCTTTGGCGTACCGGACTTGACCAAATTCAGCGAAAAATTCGTCGACCCCGTCAGAATCGGCAAGGATGGACACCTGTTCCTATTTGATGCATCGGGCATCGTTTTTGCGCATCGCGACAAATCATTGATCATGAAGCTGAATCTCAAAGAAACCGATTGGGGGAAGAAGTTGTTACAAGTCGGCAAAGGCTTGGCAACTTACGAAGACCAGGGAATCCAGCATTCGGCCTTTTTATCGACATGTAATCATGTCGATTGGACCGTGATCGGCTCCATTCCCTCCAGTGAAATTCTGGCCCGTTCCAGATCCATGGCCTTCAACAATCTTCTGGTGCTTGTCATCGGTTTGGCTGCAATCCTTCTCTCCATGTATTTCATTATCCGCGCCATCGTCGCACCGATCAGCCGCATCACCGATGGATTGCACAATGCAGCCGATGAAGTCGCTTCAGCTTCCAATGAAGTTTCCTCTACCAGCCAATCTCTGTCGCAAGGTGCCTCCGAGCAGGCATCTTCGATTGAAGAGACATCCGCCTCACTCGAACAAATGGCTTTGACGACCAAAAAGAATGCGGAAAACGCCAGGCAGGCCAAGGAAATCATGACCAAAGCCAGGCAGGTGGTTGAGCGGGTTGGGGGTCATGTCAACACCATGACCGAGGCCATCGAAGAAGTTTACCGCTCCAGCGATGAAACGGGGAAGATCATCAAAACGATTGATGAAATTGCGTTTCAGACCAATCTGTTGGCACTTAATGCCGCAGTAGAGGCGGCACGCGCCGGAGAAGCGGGAGCTGGATTCGCGGTAGTGGCCGATGAAGTGCGAAACCTTGCCGTCCGAGCTTCCGAAGCCGCCCATACCACATCGAGTTTGATCGCGGCTACCATCGCTACGGTTCACAAGAGCAGCGAACTGACCGCTCAAACCAAGTCCGCCTTCATGGAAAATATCCTTTTGACGGAAAATGCAGGAAGCCTTATCGACGAAATCGCTGCAGCTTCACAGGAACAGGCCCAAGGAATCGAGCAAATCAGCAAGGCCGTCTCCGAAATGGACAAAGTCGTACAGCACAACGCCGCCAGTGCAGAACAATCTTCTGCCGCTGCAGAAGAAATGAACAGCCAGGCGATCCAGATGAAGCAATACGCCGACGATCTGGCACACATCATCACCGGCAAATAAGGGTTCCGTATTCCTTGCGTTTTCGACGATCAACCTGACTGGATGGTGGACCCAACTCAGCTCTGCTGTGAAAACGGGCTGCGTATTGAGTGCTTTTTGCACAACAAAACTATTCGGAAAGGAGACGCTATGGAAAGTCGTATTGCATCGGCTATCGGAAGTCGATATTCTCCCGTGGCCATTCTGTGGAAAGACGAAAAACCCAAAGGCGCCAAGGAATTCAAGCCTGGAAAATGGGGCTGCATCATGTGGATGCTTGCAGCCGCAGCAAAGGGACAACAGGCGGTTTTCAGCAAACAGACCTACGGGTGCTGGGGAGGAGGCGTCGGCCTTGGCTTCGGCAATGTCTATGTCGATTTTCCGGGGGGAATCGACGGATTCTGTCGCTTTCTTTCTTCCGGAAACGCTTGTTGCGAAGCGGGGCGGGCGGTTGCGGAAAGGATCAAGCCCTATGTGACGGAGGCCTTTCTGGAGGATTTTCTGCACGGCGAAGGCTATGTGCGTGATCCCGATCTGGTTCGGGATTTCCTCGATCAGCTGCCGATGATGGAAGTTCCCTCAACCCATGTTGTCTTTTCTCCGCTTGGCGACATCGATCCGGAAACGGACAGGCCCCAGGTCGTCGTCTTTCTGGTGGATGCCGATGCGCTCGCCGCTCTCGTCATTCTGAGCAATTACGACCGAAAAGGGGTGGAAAACGTCATCGTACCTTATGGGGCCGGTTGTCAGACCATCGGTATTTTCGCCTACCGGGAGGCCACGAACGGTTTGGGGCGGGCCGTGATCGGCATGACCGACATTTCCGCACGGGAAAACGTCGCACGTCAGCTCGAACGAGGATTGATGACCGTAGCCGTTCCCTACGAGCGATTTCTTCAGATGGAGGCCCATGTTCCCGGAAGTTTTCTGGATCGAAGGACGTGGAAGGCATTGAGAAAATAACCTCTGAGAGGTGGAGCGGCAAGCCGCCCTGCCAAACGACCCATAACTGTATTGAAGGAGCATGTTTTGAACACCGATGCCCAGGAACCCGAAAACGAGACGCTGTTTTCATCGCTGGACGCCATTTTTTCGCCAAAGTCCGTTGCCGTCATCGGAGCGTCCAATACGCCCGGCAAGGTGGGACACGACATTTTTCAAAACATTCTGAAGGGCGGATTCACCGGCACCCTCTATCCCGTGAATCCCAACACGAAATCCATCCGCTGCGTTCGGGCCTATCCCTCGATTCTCGACATTCCAGACAGCGTCGATCTTGCCATGCTGATCCTACCGCCCAAACGCTGTTTGGAAGCCGTCGATCAGGCCATTCAGAAGGGTGTGAAGGGGATGGTCATCGTGTCGGCCGGTTTTCGGGAAGTCGGGCCTGAGGGGGCCAAAATCGAGGCGGCGATTGTCGATACCTGCAGGGCGGCAGGTATCCGGGTGATCGGCCCCAACTGTCTCGGGGTGATCAATCCGCTTGCTGCCGTTCAGCTGAACGCCAGTTTTTCGGCGCGCATGCCCAAGGCCGGAAACGTTTCCTTCATCTCCCAGAGCGGAGCCTTGTGCACGGCTGTTCTGGATTTTGCGGCAGACCGGGACTTCGGCTTCTCGAAATTCATCTCGATCGGGAACAAGGCCGATATCGACGAGCTTGACCTGCTGCGGTATCTGCACCGTGACACGGATACCGAAGTCATCATGATCTATCTCGAAGAGCTTCGACGGGGCCGGGAATTCATCGATACCGTCAAGGCCATCACCTCGGGGGACCGACCGACCCCGATTCTCGTCATCAAGAGCGGCCGCACCCGGGCGGGCGCCATGGCCGCAGCTTCCCACACCGGCGCTTTGGCCGGAACAGAGGCCGTGTACGACGCCATCTTCAAGCAGTCCGGCATCATCCGGGTCGAATCCATCGATGAGCTCTTCGATTTCGCTACCGCATTCGCCTACAAGAACCTGAGCAATCTCGGCAAGCTTCGCAAGAAGATTCCGGAAGGAAACCATGTGGCCATCATCACGAATGCGGGTGGCCCCGGCATTGTCGCGACCGACATGACGGTCAATTCCGGCCTGCAGCTGGCCAGGTTCCAGCCGGAAACGACCGAGGTTCTGGCTTCTCATCTGCCGGAAACAGCCAACATCCACAATCCGGTGGATGTCATCGGAGACGCCTCCCAGGAACGTTACGAAAACGCCTTGAAAGCCGTGATCCGGGACGAAGGCGTCGACGGTGCGCTTGTGATCCTGACTCCCCAATCCATGACGGATGCCCTTGGAACGGCAAAAGCCATCTCCGGCATCGCCCGCCAGACGGCAAAACCCATCCTGTGCTGCTTTATGGGCATCGTGGATGTGTCCGCCGGTGTACGGCATCTGCAGGAAAGCGGCATTCCCGTCTTCAAGTTTCCCGAAAGCGCCGCCAAGGCCATGGGGGCGCTCTACCGGTATTCGAAATGGCTGAACCGGCAGTTTCTCGCTCAGTTCACCCTGAAACACGATGTCGAGCGGGCGAAAGCCATCCTTGCCGAGCACGTGCAGCGGGGAAACACGGCCCTGGGTGAGCTGGAAGGCCTTGAGCTGCTCTCTTGTTATGGATTCACCACCCTGCCGACGCGCCTCGCGGCAACAGCCGACGAAGCGGCAACCCTTGCATCCGACATGGGGTATCCGGTCGTGATGAAGATCGTCTCCCCCCAGATTCTCCACAAGAGCGATGCAGGCGGTGTTCGGGTGAACCTCCAGAATGAAACCGAGGTACGAGATGCCTTCGATACCATTGTGAGCAATGCCAAGGCCTACGATCCCAACGCAGAAATTCGAGGGATTCTGGTTCAGAAAATGGCGCCGAAAGGGGAGGAAATTATTCTCGGCATGAACCGATACCCCGTGTTCGGACCCCTCATCATGTTCGGGATCGGCGGCATCTTCGTCGAGGTGTTTCAGGATGTCGTCTTTCGCCTGGCCCCCGTGCAGCGAAACGAAGCCAGACGCATGATCCGCAGTATTCGCGGCTACAGGCTGCTTGAAGGCGTTCGGGGAAGACCCAAAACCGACTTGATCGAACTCGAGCGGCTCGTCGTCTCCTTTTCGGATCTGGTTGTCAACCATCCCGAAATCCGGGAAATCGACATCAATCCGCTGCTCGCTCATGCGGAAGGCAAAGGGGCTACGGTTGCCGACTGCCGCATTCTGCTTCAGACCTGAGCCGGTTCATGATGGGAACTCCTGAGTTCTCGCCGCTTTCTCCCCTCGCCGTCGTTCTGATCCTGCAGATGCCTCCGACGCTCCGGCGGGGGAAGGAGCAAAACGCCTACCTCAGCCGCGTGGCCCGGGATGCCGCACGGATTTCCGCCAAACATCTCGGGATCGACGACCCGATCTTTCCCAAAAACGAAGACGGTGTGCCGCTTGCGGATCGGGGATGTTTCTGGTCCGTTTCTCATAAGCCGCATGCAGTCGCCGGCATCGTTCATAACGATGCTGTCGGCATCGACATCGAGCGCATCCGACCTGTGGCTGACGGCATGTTTCCGATGATCGGATATGATGACGAATGGGATCTGCTGGCCGAAATCGAGAGGTTCGAGCGGTTCTTTCGTCTTTGGACGGCAAAGGAAGCCACTCTCAAAGCCGTAGGCATCGGATTGAAGGGACTGTCCCGGTGCCGCCTCGAATCCCGATCAACGGATCGCCTTCATCTTCGGGTGGATCACGAGAGGTTTTCGGTGTATCAGGAGCGCCGCATGGACCATCTGGCATCTGTGGCCCTTCAGATCGGCAGGCCTTTGTTTCGATGGGAGACGATCCTTTGATGAACGAAAGAATCGCTTATGGCATTGATTCCCACATCCGTTTGGGATAGCATGACAGGGTTTTTTCAAAGGGATCATCTGCCGTTTTCCCCATGTTCGATTGCCGACTGTTGACGGCTGACTTCTTTTTCCAGAGGAACCCGTATGAATGCGCTACATTCTCATCAATTCGTCGAAACCTATACCGGCCTTGTCGGTTTCGGGCTGGATCGGGAAACCGACGAGAACACCGTGATCTATTATTTGCAGAAGTTTTCAGACGATGCCCTGATGCAGCATCTCGTTCGGAAGATGACGAACGCCGAACTCGAAGAGATTTTCGAGACCGTCAATCGCATGCTGAAGGCCCACCTGAGTGAAAACGAATACCACACGCTCTTTCTGAAGGACCATACCCATCATCATCCGGCCGATGGAAATTCCGCCGCCCAGGATGACCATTCATGAACCCTCTTCCATGACGGAAACACTCGCATGTTTACCGAAGAACAACTGCAGCGCTACGCACACATTCTGATCTGGGGGCTGAAGACCGCCAGAACCGCTCCCTTTCGAAAGAACGACATCGTTCTGATCCGTTTCGATCGGCCTGCCATCGGCCTGATGGAAATCCTCTACGACATGCTCCTCGCAGAAGGCTTTCATCCCGTCACCCGGATGTTGGCGACCCCGAAAATGGAAACCTCGTTTTATACCCGCTCCGGATCGCGGCAGCTGACCTTCATCGCTCCGGGAGATGAAGAACTCTACCGGAACCTGAACGGTTCGATCGCGATCTTGGCTCCGGAATCCATCACCCATTTGAAACACATCGAGCCGTCCCGCATCGGCAAAAGCCTGCTGTCACGGAAACGGCTTCGGGACATCAGTACGGAGCGGGAACAACAGGGGCTTTTCGGATGGACCCTCTGCGCCTATCCGACCCAGGAACAGGCCGATCAGGCCGGCATCGACATCGAGACCTATGCGGATCAGATCGTGAAAGCCTGTTTTTTGGATCAGCCCGATCCGCTCGTCGAATGGAAACGGGTGTTCCGAAGAGCGGGCGCCATCAAGAAATGGCTGAACAACCTCGATGTCGAATCCTATCGAATCGAGTCCGAACACACGGATTTGACCATCACGCCTGGGAAATGCAGACAATGGATCGGGGTTACAGGGCACAACATCCCCAGCTTCGAGCTCTTTCTTTCTCCGGATTGGCGGGGAACCACAGGTGTTTATTATTCCGATCAACCTTCCTATCGCAGCGGCAACATCGTACAAGGCATTCGGTTGGAATTCCGAAAGGGGCAAGTGATTCATGCGTTTGCTGAAGTCGGGGAGGAATTTCTACGAAAGCAGATCGCGATCGACATGGGCGCCTGCAGGGTCGGGGAGTTTTCGTTGACGGACAAGCGGTTTTCCCGAATCGACCGTTTCATGGCCAACACCCTCTTCGACGAGAATTTCGGTGGACCATACGGCAATTGCCATATCGCCATCGGTTCATCCTATGCCGACACCTACAGCGGAAACCAAGCCGAGCTGACTCCGAAGATGAAAAAGGCGCTTGGGTTCAACGACTCGGCCCTTCACTGGGATCTCGTCAATACGGAACCCAAACGGGTTACTGCCAAGCTGAAGTCTGGGCAATCGCTTGCGATTTACGAGAACGGCATGTTTTTGAACGGATGACAAGGAACCATTCATGAAAATTCTCATTACCGGTGGGGCCGGTTTCATCGGTTCCCATCTGGCCGAGCTGTGCCTCGAACGAGGCGACGAGGTGTACATCATCGACGACCTGTCGACCGGTTCCATGGACAACATCCGGTTTCTCATGGACGACGAACGCTATCGGAACCGGCTTTTCGTCACCATCGACACGATTCTCAACCACGAGGTCATGCTGGAGCTTACCGGAACCTGCGACTGGGTGTTTCATTTGGCTGCAGCCGTCGGTGTGCGTCTCATTCTCGAGAAACCGCTCGAGTCCATCCGCATCAACATTCAGGGAACGGAAAAGGTTCTCGAGCTCTGCAACAAATTCAAGAAGAAGGTGCTCATCGCATCCACGTCGGAAGTCTACGGCAAACACCTGCACGCCCCGCTCGTGGAAACCGACAACATCATCTACGGACCGTCGAGCAAATTCCGATGGAGCTATGCGGCATCCAAACTCATGGATGAATTCACGGCATTGGCATACCACAGAACACACGATCTGAAGGTGGTCATCACCCGCCTGTTCAACACGGTTGGACCCCGTCAGACAGGCGCCTACGGCATGGTGATCCCGCGTTTCGTCACCCAGGCGCTTCACAACGAACCCATCACCGTTTATGGGGATGGTACCCAAACCCGAACCTTCACCTATGTCAAGGATGTGGCGGCCGCGCTGGTCGGTTTGATGGAACGGGAAGAGGCTGTCGGACAGGTGTTCAATGTCGGTGGAACGCAGGAGATTTCCATCGGAGAGCTTGCACGGCGGATTGTCGCGATGACCGGATCGTCTTCGACGATTGACTTCATTCCTTATGAAAAAGCCTTCGGAAGGGATTTCGAGGACATGCAGCGTCGCGTGCCCAGTATCGAAAAGATCCACCGGTTGATTGGATACACGCCGAAGACGGATCTGGACGAAATTCTCCGACGGGTCATCGCCGACATGCATCAGAAAAAGGGGTAAGGAGTTCGTCGACAGGCCTTAGACAGGCCGATGGTTTTGGCTATTCCCCGATTTTTTCCAACGCTTCTTGGGCGGCCTCGATCACTTCGGGATTCGTCTCCCGGCTGAGAACATCGAGGATGCGGTCGCGATAGGGGCCTGCTGCACCGATTTCCCCCATCACATACAGAAGATCGCCTTTGATTCGGTCTTCGACGTCTGAAAACCTCGACCAAAGCGGATCGGCAAGCATCCGGGCAAGCTCGGGCATGTCGGCGGCCAGGGTTTCGACGGCTACCATGGCCCCCAAACGAATCTGCCATTGTGGATGCACCAGCAGATCGACGAAGGCGGGGGGGATGCCTCGATGCCTTTTCATCAGATCGACAATCCTGTCGGCTTGACCATCCGATACAAGATTTTCGAGACTTTGCAGACCGATTCCCATGGGGTCCCGGTGGACCGCGCTATGGACCACTTCCCGAAGATCGATGGCACCGCTCCACCGAAATCCGCCTTCCAGAATCAGTGTCGGAACCGATTGAATCCGGTCTTCTGCAGATGCGAACCGGAAGGCATCCACAATATCGAGA
>Ga0101944_10003513_pt1 | contig 21595 bp, 22 predicted proteins | sample DewCreD2012metaG_FD_75245 | JGI IMG/M metagenome (GOLD analysis project Ga0101944, IMG submission 75245) | Hot spring sediment bacterial and archeal communities from British Columbia, Canada, to study Microbial Dark Matter (Phase II) - Dewar... ... | reverse complement strand
CTGATCAAAACACCAGCCACAGGTGGTAAAATCCCACTGCTGAATCTTATTTCTTATTACTTCAAACATCTCCACGGCGGTTTTATCATCAAATGCAGATAGCACGTCTGCCGCGCCAGAGGCAGGGGCAGGGGCTGAAAAGACTTCAATGCTGCGGTCACGATGCCGCTGGTTCTGTGCCGTAGATATTATCCTGCCAAATTTGTCTCGACAGGTAAAACCTGCGGCTGCAGTGGACGAGCTGTTCTTGGTAAATTCAAACAAAAAGGCACCGCCATCCGTATGGCTTCCCCCGCGTGCATTCCAGTATTTGTCTGCGATGGGGCCGAACCGTTTATCTTCTTCCGAGAGACTGTGCAGCGTCGCATCGATGGCCTGTTTTTCAGAACAGATGAGACCGATCTGCACGGCCTCGCTTTCCTGCAGGGCAAATACCTGCGGCCTGAGCATAGAGGTATCGGTAATTCCCAGCAGTTGATAGCGATTGGTGTAGGGATCATGCCGGGCAATTATAAAAAACCACGGACCGTCAGGTGAGCCATGAATATGTGCTGCCTGAATGGCCCGGTAAATTTTTTGTTTTTCTGGAGGCAGACAATCAAAATCCATTTCACCCGTGGGCGCCAACGCCTCAATGATATATTCAAGCGGATATCCATACACTCTGTTCCATAAATCAAATAACAGCACTGAGACTTCGGTATCTGTGAGAAATTGCGGATAAATATTCCGCTGCCGGAGATACTCCGTTACCGAGTAATAGTTGGCAAAATCACCGTTATGCACCAGCGCTTCGTGCATCCCAATAAATGGATGCGCGCCGCCCGGGTGCCAGACCTTACCTTTGGTCGGGTAGCGCTGATGGGCAATCCAGATATGCGCCTTGAAATTTTCAAGTTTATAATACTGTGCCACCTGTTCGGCATACCCAACAATTTTCAGCACCATCATGTCGCGCGCGTGGGAAAGAACAAACGCCCGTTTTTCGCCTAACGAGGTGTAAAATTTCTGGTTCAAGCGATAGGAATTCTGGTAGATAAATTCATCCTCCGCTTTTCTATAATCCAGCTTTTCCAAACCGTGTTTTTCTCTGAAATCAGCAAGGACCTTTTCTTTCGCCCGCACAAAGTAGCGCCATACATCCGGTGGACGCGTCTCAAGGCCCGCTATCTCGCGGAAATCATTTATAGTGGGAATCCGTTCCGCATTATCAATGTCTAAAAATGGCCGGATGCATTCCTGTTCAACCTGCTCGCGAGCATGCGGGTCAAGAAAAGCCACCTGTAACAGATAATCATTGTCAAGGATTTCCTGCGTGACACCCAGGTCGTCGGCGCACAAGCCGGCTGCCGCAATTCCTCCCCCTTTGCCATTGCCGCGGTTGTGCATCTGCACTGAAGGCTCAAAGATGTGTTTGCCGCCTACCGGAATTGAAGAGGCGAATCCGGTAACACCGCACCCCCCTTCTTCCTCCGCCTTCTTATAGTGGCGGCTTGCTTGGGCAGGTATCAATGTTCTGCGCGACGCAATAATTTTTTGAACAACAGCTATATCCTTCATGGTATGAATAAATTAAATTGCCTCGATGCTTAAATAGCTTTGGGATACTAAACCCTGAAACCCAAATCCTCACCCCCATGCCCGGATGAGTTAAATTTCTAAAGTGGCACAGCGGGTCGCAGGTAGCGTTAAGGATTTTCGGCGTCAGTTTCCTCCTCCTGCTGCTCTGTGCACGGAATCCTTTTCCTGCACATAATCAACATGATACAAGCAGTCAGTTCGTCCAACCAGTTCTTTTATACTGCGCATGCCAAATTGCCTGAGTATCTGCACCAATTGCGTGCGCCATGCTGCATAGAGGTTTATTATCCGCTGGGCACCCCATTCAACTGTTATCATCTCCGACAGACGGGGATCCGTACTGGCAATGCCTCGGGCGCATCCCCGCCCGCTTTCGCAGTTGTGGCAGCGCACACATTCAAGCGCCACCATATCAGCAGTGCCAATAACTACGCCGTCTGCGCCCAGTGCAATTGCCTTGGCCACATCATGGGCGGTGCGGATACCGCCGCTGGCAATGAGGGTAATACGATCCCGAATACCTTCTTCCAGAAGAAACTGATGCACCTTGGGTATGGCATACTCAATGGGCATAGCGATATTTTTTTTCGCAATATCAGGTGCTGCGCCAGTTCCGCCATAACTGCCGTCAAGGTGAATGATATGCGCTCCCGCATAATATATGCCCACCGCAACCATATCCACATCGGTGGGCGTGGATACTTTAACTGATACCAGCGCCTGTGGATTTACATGTTTTATCCAGTCAACATGTTTTTTGTGGTCTTCCACCGAATACACGCTATGAAAGGGGAAGGGAGAAAACAGGGCGTTGCCGACCACCGCTTCTCTCATTTTGGCCACGCCCGGCGTTACCTTGTCGCCCAGCAAATGACCGCCAAGACCGGGTTTAGCGCCTTGCGCGTATTTAAATTCTACAATGCGCACGCGCTGAATTGTCTGCTCGCGGACACCAAACAAACCAGTCGCGACTTGGGTGATCATATGGTTGTCATATGGTATGAGGTGCTCAGGATAGCCGCCTTCTCCCGTACAACCAAAGGTCCCCCACGCCGCAGCAGCTTTCGCCCGCGACACCATGGTGGCTAAGCTTACCGAGCCAAACGACATGCCGCCGCCATAAAAAGGAACCTGAATGGTCACCAATGGGCGTCCGTCATTGCTGCGGTTAAGATCAATTGCGGTAGAAATTTCATCATCAGAAACGTCGTGTCCCTGCATTGTGTCGGCAGCTTTAAATCGCAGCTTGTCAAACCCCCCGTTACTGTTGCCGAGGCAATACTCAATGTCTGCCCGTGGAACTTCGCCGGTTTCGGCCATGTACCAGGTGCTAATCAGCAGATCGCTGGTCCAGCGCAAATCGCCTAACGTCTGGCACAACGGGTTCTCAACCAGCCGCAACGCATGTACCGGGCAATTATCAATACAATAAAATGAATTGTTTTTGCAGGAAAACCCCAGGCAGTAAAAGTCACGCGGTTTACCCATTGCGTCTCCCGCCTTTACGTGAACACCCTCTGGACACAGTGTGGCGCATTTCCCGCAGGCAATGCACTGCGCCCCCCTTCTGATTTTATATTTTCCGATGGGGTTTCTGAATCGCGACGGAGCGCGTTTAATTGGCGGAAACGTTTGGCGACGGTCTGCCGGTTCTGCAATCTTACTCTGTGCTGTCATGTTAATCTCTTTCCAAAAAACCTCCCGAAAACATCTGCTTCCAATTCCTCAAAAAACATAGAACGTCCCACCTCACCCCGCAGTCGCCTCACTTCTCTAAGACCCATGGCGCCAAGCACTTCCAGAAGCTGGTTGCGCCAGGCTGAGAGCAGATTCATTACGCGCTGCGATCCCCAGGCGGGTTCTATACTGTCAATAGTAACGGGGCAGGGCCGATTTTTTATACATCGTTTGCAGAGCCGGCATTCCAGCGCAATGAGCAGTGCAATATCCATTGCCACTGCATCTGCCCCGCAGATAATACTTTTGGCTACATGCTCCGCCATAGCAATGCCACCGCCTGCGATTAGTGTGATGTGATCGCGCAGACATAGTTCTACCAGTCGCAGGTGTACGCGCCGAATCATGTCTTTGATAAACCGCGGATTTGTTTTGCCAATTTCATTCCCGTTGTCATCGGCATACAGGTGGATAACTTCGGCACCCCGAGAAACAAGCTCTTCACTGATTTCCAGTTCTCTCCCGTCCAGCGGTACTTTGAAAAAAACAATAACATCAGGGAATTTCTGTTTAATTTCTTTAAACAGCTCGCTGCTGCCTTTTGAATACACTATTTCAATTGCGCGATGTCCAGCAATCTTGTCTTGTAGCATCGCATAGTGTTCCTCAGAGACCTGCGGTATGAGACACTGTTTATAATTTATTAAATAGTCTTCATAATCTTCTGCCGATATCAGCAGCATGGTTCCGACCTTTGATGCCGCCAGCGCCAGTGCACTCTTCACGTTTTTGCTTATATGCCCGAATGAGGGAAAACTCATTATCATGGGTATGGGCAATTCGATTAGCGGGGGAAACGGGGATGCAAGGACTCCTACGTCATTAAAATAGAGCTGTGGCAGTTTTTTCCCTATATCAACCGCGGTGCTTATATATTCCCTGCCGTGGATTCCGTCTCTGGTGGGGCGCACAATTTCTGACATATCTGTCCACATGCTGTCAAATCCGGGCCCAGCAAACGGCCCGCCGTAACCGGCCCCTGAAACAGGAATCTTCCCTGTTTCAGCCTGCGCCCAGTTAGTGGCGATAATTTCCGGCGTCCAATAGGCATCGCCCATTTTTTCATATTCCGGATTGGTGGACTTGGTTAAAAGGCCTTTTTTGCACTGCTGAACACACCGAAAACAGTTTTTACAGAGGTAATCTATGGAATCCAGCATCAATACATTGTCAAAATTGCGCTTATCATACACATTGTATACACAGGCCTTTTTTGCGCAGGGACGGCAGCGGGTGCATCCCTCCCGAAAATCAATAATCCCCGATTTGCCCAGCGGCGTATAGCGGGGTGCAGTCTGCTTGAAATCAATATGATACTTTTTTGGCATATTTATGTGACCTATACTGCTTGAACAAGCAAATGGAAGAACTAACCGTAACACTGCCTGCCGGCACGACAGGAATAAGGGACGCTGGGGTGGCTAACTAGTTCCCCTTTTTCAAGGGATTTGGTCCGATGGTTTTGAGCCGCTGAATAAAAGCCCCCGCAGACTGTTTAAATGCCGAACCATCAGCAGAATCTACATTCAGCATCTGCACCCGGTCAGCGCCCAGATGTAACTCATCCAGCACCACTGCAATTTGATGGACTCGTTTTGCCGCCCTCAGGTTGCCCTCAAGGTAATGACATTGTCCTTCCCTGCAGCCGGTTACGCAAACGCCATCAATGCCCTTTTCAAAAGCCTGCAATGCATAGATGGTCTCCATCTTGCCCGAACAAGGAAGTTCGATTACCGTTATGGTCTCAGGGTGCTCAAATTCTTCAATCAGTTTTTTGGGAGAAACAACTGCATTCTGACAACAGAATATGAGGATGCTGGGAGTGAATTCGCGTTCCATAAATCTGATTAATATATAAAATACTTTTAGCCCACTTGCCACTTTTTGACAGAAAATGTTTATAAATACCAAAACAAACAGAAAATTACAAATGCAAACCCCTTAAAAATGTTAAATCCATAACCAGACCCTGCTTACCCGTTTATAAATTCATTTTATCATGTGAGCTGGCGACATTACCTGAATGTGCTAAGCGGGATTCTCAACCATCACATCCACTATATTTTCTCTGCATACTACCTGTTCCCGATCTCCGTCTTTAATGAAAACATGCATCACTCCCAGTATCTGGTAGGCGCCATTTTCCAACTCTGTAGTGTCCCAGGAAACAGAAAACCAATTTCCCCGATCTGAAGATTCGCCTATTTTTATCCAGGTCTCCGCATTTTTTTTGCGGTAGTACCACGGATTGGTTGCCCGAACAGGACTTCCGGTAACCCCGCAAGACGCAAGTTCTTTATTTAACAGTTCTTCATCAAAACTTTCCCGAAGCACTACCTTACCGGAAAGGTGCGTCAATTTTTTTGAGGGAACAATGAAGTGAGGCCCCCAGTTAATTGCCATATCATTACCTCCTGTTTTTAACCCTGCCCAGTGCAAGCTATCGCCTGCAATGGTCTAAAAAGTTTTTAAAAAAATTTTTGCCTATCTGTTGACAGGAATTCATGTTATGCGCTGTCTGCTGTCGTATCTCTCGTTCATTTACTTCCTGATCTGCAATCCACTCTGCAATCATTTCAGCAGTGGCTTCAACATGAAATTGAAGGCCATAAACAGTGGTGCCAATCCTGAATCCTTGATGAGGACACGTTGGTGCTTCTATAATATGCACGGCGCCTGTTGGAATATCAAAGGTATCTTCATGAAATTGAAACACCGAAAAAGTTGACGGGCATTCTGCCAGCAAGGGATCACGCTGACCTTCTTCCGTCAGCCGCACTTCATACCATCCTATTTCCTTATGCGGGGCTTTGTATACTGTTGAACCGGCTGCCTTTGCAATGAGCTGCGCGCCAAGGCAAATGCCAAGCACGGGAACAGCAGTGCGCATGCAGTATTTTATAAAGCGGTCTTCTTTTGCCAGAAATGGGTAGGCCGATTCTTCATAAACATTCATCGGCCCGCCCATAATCAAAACGCCGTTCAGGTCCTTCGTTTCGGGTATCGGCTGTCCGCTAAAAAGACTTATCCTTCTATAAGATATGCCGCTCTCAACAACTTGAGGCAGAAATATACCCGGCCCTTCTACAGGTTCGTGCTCAAGAATTAAAAACATCTCAATACTTCTCGGTCGTTACCCGGCCACGTACCTTTGCATATTATAGAACGGGCAGATAGCGCTCCAGCTCAAACTGCGATACATGGACGCGGTAATTGTCCCATTCAATTTTCTTGTTTTCAATGAACTTGTTAAAGATGTGGTCTCCCAGTGCTTCTTTGACCAAAGAACTTTTTTCCGTTTCATTAACTGCTTCATTCAGACTGCCGGGAAGAGATCCGATCCCTCTCCGCTCGCGTTCGGCATCGCTCATTTCAAATATATCTTCCTCAACTGGGTCTGGCAGTTTATACTTTTCATTAATACCCTTCAGTCCTGCTGCGAGCATCACCGCGAACGCAAGGTATGGATTGCATGCCGGGTCTGGACAGCGCAGTTCAATGCGTGTTGCTTTTTCTTTTCCCGGTTTATACATGGGGACACGGACCAGAGCAGAGCGGTTGCGCCGCGCCCAGGAAATATACACCGGCGCCTCGTATCCGGGCACCAGCCGCTTGTAGGAGTTAATCCACTGACTGAGTACCGCGCAGATCTCGCGCGCATGGGTGAGAATGCCGGCAATATAGGATTTTCCATCGGCCGAGAGGTGGTATTCATCAGTGGCGTCAAAAAAGGCATTTTTATCCCCTTTAAAGAGAGATTGGTGGGTATGCATGCCGCTGCCATTTTGGCCAAACAAGGGTTTGGGCATAAATGTGGCATAAACGCCTTGGCGCATGGCAATTTCTTTGACCACCAAACGATAAGTCATGGCATTATCAGCCATAGTAAGTGCATCGGCATAGCGCAGATCAATTTCGTGCTGGCTTGGTGCTACTTCGTGATGGCTGTATTCTACGACAATACCCATCTCTTCCAAGGTGAGGACTATCTCGCGTCTCAGATCGCTGGCAACATCAAGAGGGGTCAGGTCAAAATATCCGCCACGGTCAAGTGTAATCGGCGGTGCATCCTGGTTTTTGAAAAAGAAAAACTCAAGCTCCGGACCGGTGTAAAATGTGTAGCCCTTTTCTGCTGCTTTTTTCATCATGCGTTTTAAAACATAGCGCGGGTCGCCCTCATACGGAGTGCCGTCAGGTTGCATGATGTCGCAGAACATGCGTGCAACCGGTGTTTCAGTGCCGCGCCATGGCAAAAGGCAGAACGTGTTTGGATCGGGCAGTGCGACCATATCGCTTTCCTCAATGCGGGCAAATCCTTCAATTGAAGAGCCGTCAAAACCCATGCCTTCCTCAAGCGCCCCTTGAAGCTCATCCGGTGTTATAGCAAAACTTTTTAGAAATCCGAGAACATCAGTAAACCAGAGGCGGATAAACCGGACATTCTGGTCTTTGACCATTTTTAATACGTATTCTTTGTCTTTTGTCATATACATCTCTCCTTTCATTACATGAGTTCTTTATTGTTATGGCATGGCAACACAGCCTGCATGCTTGGAAAGTTAATTTCCCGACTTCCGGCTTTACTGCTCCGGGAAAAAAGACTGCTGTTATTTAAAATTTAATGTAGCACGGCTTTGTATCGCTTGTATTTCGTGAATGTAAACAGTATGTAAAATGTTGGGGTTCAAACAGATTATTGATTCAAGTTGTTAGGCAGGCAGGAATTTTGCTGAAACGTTTATAGTCGCGACCTTTTCTCCGCGATCATGCTTCGGCCAGGTCGCACATAAAAGCAATCCTTGAGAATATGCTGAGAAACTTGTGCTGTGGTTCAGTTTTTATTTAGTGCAGGGCAACAGACCCACTTTTATCCGCACTTCATCCATCACTTGGGCTGCCATTTCTCTGCACCGCCGCGCGCCTTCATCAAGTGCATCAATAACCAGTTCAGGTTTATCCCGGAGCTTTGCCGCGCTTTGTTGAATGGGCGCAAGGTGGGCCATCAAATTATTGAAAAGAATTTTCTTGCATTCAATGCAGCCAATCTCCGCGCTTCTGCAGGCGCGATTAATTCGTGCGATATCTTCCGGCGCTGAAAATACCTTATGGATGGTAAAAAGGTTGCAGATATCAGGATTCCCCGGATCGTTACGGCGCTTGCGATTCTCGTCGGTGACCGAAGTTCTCAGCTTTTCCCAGATTACGTCCGGCGGTTCAAGTATCCCGATATAATTATTCAATGATTTTGACATTTTGGTTTTGCCGTCTGTTCCCATGATTCGCGATGTGGGCGTGAGTATCTCTTGTGGTTCGGGAAATGTCTCTCCAAACCGATTATTAAACCGTCGTGCAGTCCTGCGCGTCAATTCTATGTGCTGCACCTGATCTTCGCCGACCGGGACAAATCCGGCCTTATAAATAAGAATGTCCGCAGCCTGCAAAACTGGGTAGTCCAGCAATCCCATATTTATATGCTCGCGGTGCTGCGCGGATTTTTCCTTGAATTGTGTCATCCGTTCAAGATCCCCTATCGGGGTGATACAGTTAAAAATCCAGGCCAGCTCTGTGTGCTCCGGCACCTGCGACTGAACAAACAGCGTGCAGCGTTCAGGATCAATGCCGCAGGCAATAAGCGTTACCCCAGCCTCCATAATATTATCCCGCAACGATTGCCTATCATATTCAATAGTAATCGCATGATAGTCCACGATACAGTAAATGCAGTCGTAATCATGCATAAGCTTAACCCACTGCTGGATGGCGCCCACATAATTGCCGAGATGAATGATACCGGTTGGCTGAATACCACTGAATATCCGTCCTTTTGTCATAATCAATTTCCGTTTGCGGTGAGCTTTCCGCTATCAGCCCAAGCTTTCTAAGCTGATGGCTAAAAGCTATTTGCTATAACATGGCGGAAGTGCATGGGAATCGAACCCACCGGAGACGTTGCTCACGCCTCCCACTGGATTTGAAGTCCAGGAGGGCCACCAGTGCCCTGTCCACTTCCGGATAATTTGTTACCCCCTTAAATTATAATGAAGATTTTTATCATCATATCCCGTTTGGGTCAATAATGATAATTATTTGTCGGCAAAACAAATTTTACGGAATGAACCGTTTTTAAAATCGCGAAGCAGTCTGTTCGGTCTTGCGAGTAGGCTCATAACAAAATAATACGAAGGCGTTTAAATTTTTTTATATCTCACCGTGACTACAGGATTTTTCAAACAAATTTGCCGAAAATTTATAAAATTTTTATGCTGGGAGCTGGCATGGTTTTTGTTGAGATAGTTTAGACTGCAAAAAGACAGGAGAATGGTTTTTCCGAAATGAACGGCTTTAAATATGGAACGCAGAAACTGTTTGTTTTAACAGATTGATAAAAAGTATAAAAAAAAATGAGCTCAGCGCACTCCGCGGGCTCTGCAGCTACGGTTTGAGAATAGCTAAATTTTAAGGGAGGTGATAGTTGAGGCTGAAATGTTCTAAAATAGAAATTAACACGACAGGGTAACCAGTTTGTTCAACTATTAAAAAGGAGGTTTTTTTTATGAAAAAATTTTATGTTTTATTTATTAGCATGTTTGTTCTTTTTACTGGACACACTTCTTGGGCAGACACAATTGACGCAGTTGCTATTTCAGATGGCCCACCGGTGATTGTGGAAATTACGGGGACATTTGCCTGCGACGATGGAGCTCGTGCTCCCTTTGCCCTGCAGACATCAGTAGAAAATAAAATAATGATCCAGATATTTACCAATCCACCCCAGGATTGCACAGCGGAGAATATCCAGTTTACCGTTCAGGAAGCAATTGTTCCTCCTGAACACGGGGGCTATGCGGTTGTCGTTCTTCTCTATACTGGCGTTCCGGGTAAAGATGATCCGGTAGTACTCGAGGATTTTGAAAAAATTGTTGTCCAAGGAAATGTTTCCACGCTGGTTGACATAACTCCCCATACCATTAACCTCAAGCGCAACGGGCAATTTATTGGCGCAAATATTAGGATGTTGGAGGAGTTTGATCTTGAAAACATTATTCCGGAATCCTTTAAATTATTTATAGTGAAAGATACGGGCGAACTCACAGAAGAATGGATTCCAGCGCAACGGGTGATGGTTGACATGTTTGATGATGTGCTGAATGTCAAATTTAGCAATCAAGCAGTATTGGATCTTATCAAAGCAAACGTAGCAGAGTTCCCTGCAACCGTCAAATTTCTGGTGCAGTGGCAACTCCAAGGCGAAGACACATTATACGAAGGAACAGATGAGGTGCGGGTCATTAATCCGGGAAAAGGCAAGGGAAAAAATAAAGGGCCGAACAGGGGCAAAAGCAGAGGCGACAAGGCCATTTAAAAGAAAAGCGTCAAATTATTTTATAGGGTGGTCTTTACAGCGCGTTAGAGATTCTTCGCTATCGCTTACAATAACCAGTGAGGGTTTTTTAACTACTCACCAGAGAGCAATGATCTGTTAAACACAAGACTGCGGGCAAAGGCTGGTTTATCCCTTTGCCCGTTTTTTATTTCATTATGATGCGGCATTGTGCCGATAAAGTGACTGTGTCTCGTATGTTCGTGTTTTAAAATATATGCTCTTACTAATAGGGGAAAAAAACCATATAATTATTAGTCAAATGAGCTATATTTTCACGGCATAAGGGGATATAGAAAAAGGCATTGGACACCATTCCCAATGCCTTTTATCTTTTTATTCATTAGGCACGCCCAATAGCGCGCGCCACATATGCCCTGTCAAAAGTTGGGTGGCTAATGCCGCTCCCCTGTAAAGCGTTGTTGGTATTGGTCATGTCAAAATTCAGCTTTAGTGAAAAATATACCATATAGTTGGATAGCCACTCCTGAATCATTTTTTCATAAGCATTCGGATTGTTCAAATCTTCCTGCCGTTCAACTATCATAAGTCCTTTTATTTTATAAATCTCTTGGATTATATTATCAAGAAACTCCTGATTGCTGAGTGGCCGGGGGTTGACCAAATGAAAAGTTTTGCCGCTCACGGAGCTATTCATGCCAATGTGGAAAAGCGCTTGTGTTACAAAATCGAGGTCAACAATATTCAATCGGGCGTCCCGTAAGGCTAAAAATCGCACCGGAATATAATAATAACCATCCTCCAATATCTGCGCGCTTTTCTCCACATCACGATATAAACTGTCTAATACATTAAAAAACAGATAGAAATGATTCAAATGCGGGGTTTTGCCGGGAATGACATGATTTCTGATAACAATGCTTGGCCGGTAGATATTATATTGAGCACACCGTTGTGCACATACTTCATGAACTCTCTTTTCCCCTAAATGCTTGCTCTCCTCATAGGGATTATTAAACCGCTGGCCAATATCAAGCTCCGACTCATATATTACGCCCGAACGCTTGCCAGCCACATAGGCGGTACTCACATGGTGAAATACAGCGCCATTACTGCATAGTTCCTCAATCAAGCGGGCCGGACCGTCAACGTTAGTAAAAAAAAGCTGCGAAGTGTCCCGCGGGAAAAACGTGGTATCTCCCGCGCAGTTAAAAACATGCTGGCACTCCTCGCGAATCATCGTGATCTCATCTTGCGCCAGGCCTATCTGTGGCTCTTGTAAATCATAATCAAAAACAATAAGATTCTTTTTGAAGCAATTAATTTGTTCCGGAGTCAGATTGTCCTCAAGTTCATTATACACCCGTTTCTCCGCAGAATGTTTTTTGCGCCGGCGCGCGAGTGCGATGACCCGCACCTGGTGTTGTAACGCTTCTGCAACAAGTCTGCTGCCGATAAAACCGTTTGCGCCGATTACCGCTATGGTCTGTGATTCCATAACCTGATACGCTCCTTTTGGGATATTACTTGCAAAGAGTTCAGCACTATAATTTTATGATCCAAACATTGTAGAAACCGGAGATGATAAACAGCGTCCAGTTTTCCTTATCTATAGCACAATTTTTCGAAAAAGGTACCCTTTACAAAGGATTAACAATGTGTATGAATCAGTTATTATTTCATGTATCACCAAAAATTCAAAAAATACCGGTGCGCTGGTTTTTAAAAACATTCCCACAAAAATATTTTGCAATGTGCAGGCAGCCAGCAGAGTCTTCGTCACTGGTGATGCACGGGGTCTGGGGACGAAAGAACATAACGGCACCTTCCGTGTTCCCGGCACGGACGGTTGTGTTGTGGCGATGAAAATCCCGATGTGCCGGTGCTTTTCATTTCCCTTTTATCAGATTGAGTTTTTGGGTTCTCATGTAGTTTACCTGAATTTCATGGGAACATTTTGGGGAACGTCCTTCTGGATTTTTCCTTGACAGGTTTATTTTTCCTATTTAGATATTGAGACAATACCGCGTTTTTTTGAAACGGACTTTTTCATGTTTAAACCGTATAAAATAGCCTATCAACTGCAAAATGTTAAAGTGCGCCAAGCACGGAGATTTAGCCTGCTTCGGGAAAGTGTCGCTCATCTCCTGTCTGAATCCGCCAAGAAAATCCCCCATGCAGCGATGATTCTTCAGCTTGATGTAACACCGCTGGTGGAATATGCAAAGGCTTCATCACAAGAAGCGGCTGCAGAACAGGCCGAAAATTCGGACAAGAAGCTGTTGCAGCGTGCGATTCGAAAAAATTTTTCCGCATTCTTCATCAAGGCTGTTGCACATTGTTTATTCCACGTGCCGGCGCTGAACAGTTTTCTTGACTATCGCCCGCTGAGCCATGGCGGCACGTTGTATGAAGCTGAAGACATCAATCTCAGTTTTACGGTCAATACACCGGTTGGCGTTGTGCGGCCCGTCCTTCACAATCCTCATCTCAAAGACCTGGAAACAGTGGCGCAGGAAATGCGCATTCTGGCACGCAAGGCTCGCCGCACAAACCAGGATGAACTCTACTACAAGGCCGCCAAAAAGCTTCTCTGGACGGCCATTCAACAGGTTGATTTTAGAGGCCTGTACTCTCTATTGATCTTTCTGCGAGCCCGCTTTATAACCGGCATAAAACCTGACCCCGCAACAGCAAATGTGCCGGAAACGGAAAAACTCCAGCCGGAGGACATCATGGGCGCAACCTGCACCGTTGCAAACATCGGCATGATGCTTCCCGGTATTCAGACCGTTACGGTAATAGTTCCACCCGAAGTATTTTTCATAGGTATAGGTGATCTGCATGTAGCGCCCCTGGTAGTTGGCGGAGAAATAGTTCCGCGCAGCGTTATGTCTGTTATGGGCACCATAGACCACCGCGCCTTTGATGCCGGGGCGGCTTTCCCTTTTCATGAGCATCTGATGAGGTATATAAATAATCCTGCTCTTATTTATGAGTGGAAACCGGGTGACCCCATTTAGGGCAAGCCGGCATGAAATACAAAACCTTTCTCTGTCTCTTGAAAGTAATCCGCACAATAGAAAAAGTATCCGAGCGCTTAGGGCTTAAAAACCTATAAAACGAGCTGCTGAAAGCCCGGCGCTTTGTATTGTACCTGAAGTTATCGGCCGCGTTTATGAATAATTTCTGGCTCTGTTTTGTGCCCCTGTTTGTTGCAGTAGATGCATTGGGAATTCTGCCCTTATTCATGGGGCTTACTCAGGGATTAACACGTTCACGGACCAGACGAATTATTTTTCAATCGGTTATTACCGCCATGATGGTCGCCCTGATTTTCCTCTTTATTGGCAAGGGAATTCTCATGCTACTCGGTATAACTGTTGCGGATTTTATGATTGCAGGAGGCACCTTGCTTTTTGTTATTTCACTCAGCGATTTGATCTCAACAGAAAAACGCCGGTTACAGATGGAGCAGGAAGAGGTGGGGGCAGTGCCTCTCGGAGTTCCACTCATCGTAGGACCCGGTGTTCTCACCACGACAATTCTACTTATTAACCAATATGGACTCATCCCGACAGTTTCTGCAACAATAGTCAATATCATTATTGCCGGCATAGTGTTCTGGATGGCAGGCTCAATAAACCGCGTCCTGGGCACCTCAGGCACCAAAACAATATCAAAGCTCGCAAGCCTCATTTTAGCAGCAATCGGTGTTATGATGGTGCGTAAGGGAATCATGCTCCTGATCTCAGACGGCGCTTCTGTTCCCTGATGAGAGGAAAATGCGTTACCGAACATATGCTGACCAGCGCTATACTATGAAAGGAGCCGCATGGCGCAAACTGTTATTGTGAGTGGTGCAACCGGTTTTATCGGGAGAATGCTCTGCAGGGTATTAACGGCACGCGGCTACGCGGTAGTGGCTCTTTCCCGAAATCCTGCGACAGCATCCGTGGCATGGGAAGATGGCGTCACCGTAGTCGGCTGGGATGCGCGAAGCACTGCGGGCTGGTCTCAATATGCGGAAGGTGCACGGGGAATTATAAATTTGACCGGAGAAAATATAGCTGAAGGAAGATGGACACAGGCGCAAAAAGAAAAAATACTTCAGAGCAGGCTTGATGCTGGAAAAGCAATAGTTGCAGCGGTTGAGCAGGCACACCATAAGCCCCGGGTGGTTATTCAAGCATCAGGTATCGGGTATTACGGAAATCGCGGCGATGAAGTGGTAAATGAAAATTCACTCCCTGGAAGTGGTTTTTTAGCAGACGTTGCCAAACAGTGGGAGGCATCAACAAAAATTGTCGCAGATCAGGGCGTGCGTCATGTGATTATAAGGACCGGTATTGTGCTTGGCCGGGATGGCGGATTTCTCTCGCGGGTGATGCTGCCGTTTCGCCTGTTTATGGGTGGCCACATGGGAAATGGACAACAGTGGCTTTCCTGGATTCATATAAAAGATGAGGTGGAAGCGGTCTGTTTTCTGCTTGAACAGGAAAGGCTTGAAGGCCCGTTTAATCTCTGTGCACCGCATCCTCTGCGCGCTCGGGATTTTTTCCGTGCGGTCGGGTCTGCTATGGGCAGGCCTTCGTGGTTGTCAGTGCCTAGTTTTGTCCTGCGCATCATGTTTGGCCAGATGGCAGAAGAGTTGATTCTGGCAGGCCAACGGGTGCAGCCCAAACGCCTGCTTGAAGCAGGGTTCAGATTTAACTTCCCGGACACAGAGATGGCGCTTCGGGATATAGTAGGCTAAGAATTATCTGTCCGGCGCATATCGTCCCCGCTTCTCAATGCCCGTTCATGTTTTTTTCTTGGATTTCATCCGCAGCAGCAAAAACACCATAAGCAGAGATGAATAATTTATCGCCAGGAACCACGGTCTTCCCCAGGAGATGCCGTCAACGGTAACATCTGAAAGCGGCCAGAGAAACGGCGTGGGATACAACCCTCGGGTATGCGTTGGTATGTCAATCAGGATGTGCAGTATCCATCCGCTGAGTTCCCAAGGAGGCCGCAGCCGATTTATCTCGGTGTGGCTTATCTGTGTCGCTCGCAGAGACTTTAAACAATAGTAGCGAATAGCCCATATCAGCAAAAATATTGCCGTAAAAATTATCAGACTATGGCTAAGATGGTACAGACCATTGGTCAGCCGAAACACGGGAACAGTCTTTCGAATTTCAGGGGGCAGCAATTCTGGCCTCGGCACTTCTGAAAAAGGAATGCCTTGCACAATAACCTGCCATAACAGCCACACCACTACTGGTGTAAAAGAAAATAAATCCGGCAACACGCCCCAAAAGACAAACCCTGCGGTGCGGATTTTTATACGAAAAAACATATTGTTTGTTTTAACAGCAGCAGTGGCCCAGAGTCCATGAGCAAGCGTATCCATTCAGTATGTCCTATCAGGCATTTCGATATTCACAACACTTTCATCTTCTTAGTTATTGCGGTCTGTCAGTACACCCCACTCCTTTTCTCAGGCCTGCACTTCTTAATTATCATGTATCTCTGTTTATGTGAAGTCACAGGGAAACGGGTCTGCGTTACACAGCGGGTTTTATAAGATCTCTCCCAAAATTTATTTATTTTTTGCTTTTTGAAAACCTGGGCATACAGACAACGGCGGGAAATATTGCTGGCTTTATAGTGTCGGGAATGGTAGGTTTGTCGTGTCAAATGATCCTCGCAGGGAGCTTATGTCACAGATCGCATCTACGGTTTTTATCCGCGGGACAATCTCAGGGGAGGAATCTGGTAGGTACTGGCTGGCAGGTCATTGAATGCGGGTTAAGGCGTGCTTAAACATAAAAAAGAGTTGTATGGTAGAGGTGTTAAATTAATCTCACGTCTTTAAAGAAGAAAATCAGTATGGAAGAAAAAACAGTTACAATACGGTTTAATGAGATCCTTAAAGATGAAATGGGGAAAGCTTTTCCGTTAAAGCCATTGCCGCTTGACCCGGTGTTTTCTGTAAAGTATGCGGATTCTGGAGATAAAACTATTTTTATTAAAAATGAGTTTTTTGCCTGTCCCAAAACAAGCGGCATACGCATGGGTGCCATGTATTTTGCCGGTTCCATGATAGTGCATTTTGGCAGCATACAACCGGGCACTGACTACGATTTTCCGGTTTTTGGCTTTACCTTTGCCAGCGCAAGCAAATTTTTAATAGCGGTTCTTGATCTTCATCCTGTTGCAAAAGACAAGGAATACACAGCAAAATATCTTGCGCCACTCAAAAGCATTTCTGAAAAATACGCATGGATCCCTAAAACAGAAGGCGGACGTTCTGAAGTCCATGATTGGGCTAAAAAATATGATTCAGGATATGCTCTGTACCGGTGGTGCGATCCTCAGTATCTTCCTCAGATAGAAGCCGCGTTTAAAGATTATTTGCAGGTGTTTTGTTTGTGCATTCACAAAGCTACGCCGCTTACGGATGCCGCGTTGCGCACGAGACGCGATGAATATCTGAAACAATATCGGGAGGATTATATTGCCTATGATCCTGGCAGTACGCCATTGCAGCATCATTTTGGCTTAGCATGGAGCGAGCGGTATTTGCGGGAATTTTTATTTGGCGCATAAATAAACTGCAAACCAGTGCCGTAATGTCTTCCGATCCAAATACCCGCGTTAAACACACGGTTATTGCCACCCGATGGGTTCATACCCCTTTTCGCGTAGACAGCGATTTACAAAATTTTGATAAATTGGGCTTGGTTCTTTTGATCTGAAAATGCCGCTGGTTGTTGCAGCAACAGCGCCACCTGCGGCACCTGCGGCAGCACCCCGCCCTGCCTTTCCATAGACTGCCCCAACAGCTGCGCCGGTCGCAGCGCCGACTGTCCCTGCTTGAGCTGCATCTTTAGCGATTTCTTTGCCGGGCTCTGACTTAATATATGCATCAGCCCTTCTGCAGCACTCTTCTATATCAAGCTGCGCCTGTGCCTGTCCAACTTTTTGCAGGTGTTCATTGGGATACAGCACCGGCCTTTTTGTGCTGCAACCTGTGAGTATTAGGATTGCGGTCAATAATAAGAGTTTTTTCATTTCTTGTTCCTCTGTCCTCAAAAAACATTTGGATTATATGGGCCTCTTATCTACCGTTTAATGGTTCGAATTTCAATGCCGGTGTCATCATAATAAAGATCCAAATAATAGCTGTCGCCATACTGAACATACATATCGCGGGCTTTTTCTGCAAGCTGGTGCTTTAAAGTTTTTCTATTTAATTTTTTTCCTGAATGTTTCTCCGTGTATTCTGCAAACTGGGCAACCACCAAATCAATTTCCTTTACCACCTCATCTGGCAGCGCGGTCGGGGGCAATACTTTTTGGGGCGCCTTTACGAAGAAATGCTTGCTGGGCTTTTTTCTCCCTTCTTCAATATCTCTCAGCAACCGCTCCCATTTGTTTCGATAGGCTGCAAAGCGACGCAAAAAACTGTTGGTGAGAAATTGACCGCTCACAGAAGGGGATTTTTCATTTTGCAGAATACTCACCTGCTGCTTTAGTCGCTCAAATTCTTTTATGGGCGGCGTTCTTTCTTCGCCTAAAAAGTAAAGTTGAAATTTGTTGTCTACCAGAGATATTTCACTATTGAGTGCTGAAATCTTTATTTTGAGATTCATAGGCAGTACCACGCCCCGCTGTTCAGCGTCTTTTTTTGCTGGTTAATCCCAGCATAATGAGAAAATACAGCATCCAGATCTGGGCAAAACCCACTAGGAAAAAGGTCCCCATAAATATGCCAAACCTGGTATTCTTGATTACATCCATGAACCCGATTGCCTGTTTTTCTTGGTTCAAGAGTTCCTGTAAGACCTCCGTTGCCGAGTTCTTTCCTGATGCTGCTGCATCTATATAGCCAGCGTTATCTGCAAAATCATTATTGGTTTTCTTTATCACTATTTCCCGTGCCAGACTATCTCTAAAAATTGTGTAGCGTTCTCCGGCATCGTATAACATTAATGCAAAGCCTGCGATAAATGAAAGCACCAGAGTTATTTTGAAAAATAATTTTCTTTCTTTCACGCGACAGCCCCTCCCTCTTAAAACAAAAAACTCCTACCGTGCACTGGTTACTATTTGATAGGAGCTTTTATGAATGCAGAAACCTGAAAACCTATTGGTATCTTACCTCTGGCATCCATACCAACAAATTCTATACCTATACGTTTATACAATCCGCAGAAGAAATTTATAACAATAAATAAATATAATGCAGGATCAATGTGAATAAAATATTACTTCAGACCAATAATTGCAAGAGCTATTTTATATTTTTTAAATTAGTTTTTTATTTTAAAATATAATAAACTTGTGAGCAATTTTACTATTCAAAACGTTGCGTTTTACCTTACCTTGCCATTTTATTTATGTGAGTTTAATGGCGATGCTAAAAACTTTTGTGAAGTTAGCACCTTGAGAATGAACTCACGAGTGCTTAAAGCAATATTTTTGAGCAGCAACCTGAAACTGAAATAAATCTTGACTAAAAAAAAATATATGAAAAAATACAATTAATGTAATTTTAATCTAATTCAACCCTGTTTGAATATTTTTAAATTTCTGGTGCTGTTCCTATTCCCTGCATCGGCATATGAATTCCTTGGATATTGCCATTCTTTTAATCTGTCTCATTTTTGCCGTGTCTGGTTTGAGCAAAGGGCTCATCAGGGCCGCTTTTTCTCTCGCCGCACTGTGCTTGGGCCTTTATGGTGCATTTTCGTTTCATGACGAAATAAGCAAGGAACTTTCTGCGTATCTTAATAATCAGCAGATAAACACATTAATCAGTTTTGCCGCCCTGTTTTTTGCTATTTATATTCCGCTTTTTTTAGTGGGCAAAGGAATACGAAGGGTCGTGAAAAGTATCAAGCTGGGGTGGCTCGATAGAATATTAGGGATCGTCTTCGGTGGTTTAAAAGGCATGGCGGTTTGTTGTGTTGGGGTATTAATCCTGGTTTCTTTTCTTCCGCCAAAAACTCAGATAATTACGCAATCAAAACTTGCCCCGCAGCTTATTGCAATCTCCAAAAAAGTTATGCTTATGGCACAGGGGTATTTAGAACATTCTTTTGATATGAAAAAATTTGATGACCTGGAGCAAATGCTGCAAAATCGGGACAGCCGAAACGGCAAAGAGTTCAAGCATATTTCCGTTCCCCGGCCCGCTGCAAAAACAAAGGCCTGATTGTCTTATGCCCCACCTCCTCTCTTCTCTCGCCCAGCGCATCTCTAAACGCCTCGGACAAAAACTCGTGGTTCTCTCTGGCATCAGTCAATTTTCAAAACTATTGTTTGTATCGGCATGTATGTCCTGTTTTTGCGTGCTGGCCGTTAAGTGCGCCGCAGAAGACCACAATGAGGAAATAAAAAGAACCTTTTACCCAAGCGATAAAATAAAGACAGAAGCACATTATGTGAATGGTAAGCTTGAGGGTGTCTTTAAGCGCTATTATGAAAACGGTACGGTGTGGTCAGAGATTCATTACAGGAATGGCAAACGGGAGGGCGTGACTAAAGAATATTATTTGAATGGACAATTAAAAGCTGACCTTGTCTATGAAGGCGGCAGGCTGAAAAGCGGCACATTGTATAATATGCAGGGAAAGGAAATAATGGGGGATATGACAAAAGCCAAATAAACCGTCGCCCCAGACAAGGTAACCGCCCTAAACTTCAATTAAAACAAAAAGCCTTCCGGATAGGATGTGCATTGCTACCGAACCTTGTCAAGATGCTCCAGCATAATAAGAAGCTTGTCTGGCGGCGTTGCAAGGGTAAGCTCTTCAGGAGCAAGCGCTAAAGCTCTACGCCATGCCCGGTCACTGATTGTAAAAATTGGTTCTTTATTAATGATGGCGTACGGCAGCAGCATCCTGCAGGCCCCCATTCCCGCAAAGCCCTTGATAAATGTTCCCGCTGCATAACAATACGCGCGGGTCAGCACATGTATCTGTTCAGGAGTGCCGAACAGCAGCAACGCATCGGGCTCCAGAACGTCTCCCAGCCTCCCCATTATGACCGCGGCATAGGTTTCATTAAAATGGGGGAAGAGCATTTGCGCCTCTTGTTCTGCCCGCGCCTGAATTTCTTGCGTTGGAAATATGTTTACCGTGGCGACATGATAGTTTTCGGTCTCCTTTCGCGCCGCCTCATCCATCTTCTGCAGCCGCGGATCAAGTCCGGTGGCAGCACACCCCAGTGTGCACACATGGTCTTTAAGAGTAGTATAGAAGGTCTTCTTTTCTTCAAGCACCTCGCCCATCATATAGCAGATATTATTCATGTCTCCGTAAGCGTTGATATGGGCTGGAGGTTCCTTTGCACATTTTAACGCAATAACTTCTTTTTTGATACCCAGAGTGTCGCGGAGTATTGCCTTAATGGCGGTTATATTCATAAAGCCTTAGTGCGTTATAAACTGCAGTATAGTTTCAAAATAGCTTCTGCCGGCAATCATCAAAATGGTGTTATGATCAGCTCGGGGGATTATCTTCAAAGCTTTTTTTGCAGCCGGTGAATTTTTCAGAAAGACTTCCGCATCTGAAACAGGAATAAACTGGTCATACTGAGCATGAATTATCAGCGTGGGTTTGTACACCGTTCTAATCTTTTCTATGTGCCGGAAACAATCCGCTTCAGTAATGCCCAGAGCCCTGGTATCCACACCAAGAAAACCTAACAGTGGCACAGTAAAGGCAAACCCGCTTTCTATAATCAGTCCTTCAAAATCTGTTTGATAGCGGGACGCAAGCTCCAGAGCCGGCGCACTGCCCAGCGATCGCCCCATAACCCACAGCGGTGCCCTCAAGTTATTATTTTTGATTCGTTAATAGAATCTGTGTGTTAGTTTTGGTTCCGGCAATTTACCAAGCACGTGATATAACGCTATTTCCGTGCATCCAAAAGTCTTGA
>Ga0101944_10003511_pt1 | contig 21607 bp, 23 predicted proteins | sample DewCreD2012metaG_FD_75245 | JGI IMG/M metagenome (GOLD analysis project Ga0101944, IMG submission 75245) | Hot spring sediment bacterial and archeal communities from British Columbia, Canada, to study Microbial Dark Matter (Phase II) - Dewar... ... | reverse complement strand
AAGGTATCAGCGGCTATGTAACTGGCGAAGGATGCTTTTATGCGGAAAGCGGCAGGGATCCTAAGTACCGTTTAGGCCACAGGATCCGGCTTGCATTCTGCATTGAGGTCAGGGAGAGCGACAGGGAGATACTCCAGTCCATACAGCAGTCGTTAGGCTGCGGCAATATTTACAACCTTGACTTCGGCCGTTATAAAGGGTATGAGCAGAAAAACTGGCACCCTCACGTCAAGTATCGGGTTTCCAATTTCAACGATATTTGGGGAAAGGTTATCCCGTTTTTCACAAAATACCCGCTTTACGGCGCCAAAAAGCAGGCTTTTGAGGTCTTTGTTGAGATCGCCCGGCGTTTACATAGGGGGGAACACCTGACCTATGAAGGGTTGGAGCGGCTCAAAGGGATAGTTAACCAGTTAAAGGCGCTGAACAAGAAAGGTTTATAGGGCTCGCTGGATGCGGGAAATCCGCTCGTCCAGTGGGGAAGGGTAACAGATAAGGAACCCAAATCACCGCCCGTCAAGCGATGGGAGCTGGTGGTACCTGAAGTCCCCAAGCAATTGGGGCCTAGGGTAAAACCGGTGACTGGCGCTAAGTCGTAACAAGGTAGCCGTACCGGAAGGTGCGGCTGGATCACCTCCTTTCTAATTAATCCTTTATAAGGATCGGATTAGATGGTCGTTACTCAAATGCTATCGGCCGCGAAGGCCGGGGGCAGGCGATACACGACGCAAACGGATCATCGTTTGCAGGCTTGGTTATTCAATTTAAATTTTGGGAGTCAACTCTCTTTAAGCTTTTGACCTACGAGTGATTGGCTTCCGATTTATTGTGTAAGGTGTAAGTGAACGGGTAATGAATCAGGGCATTACACCGCTCCGCGCTGCGAAAGCAAGCGGGAAATTACACATTGAGCACTTTAATTCGGGCCCATAGCTCAGATGGTTAGAGCACAGCCCTGATAAGACTGGGGTCAGAGGTTCGAATCCTCTTGGGCCCATTCAATTTTTCTCGACAAGCAAAAAATTGAATGCACTCAAGCGAGCGTGCCGAGCGAGCGCGAAGCCTCCCCGAAGGGGAAAGCGAGGCATCCGTCGGCAAGGCGGATAGCGAGCGAAAGTGCTACCTTAAGTTTCGGGGGCGTAGCTCAGCTGGGAGAGCACCTGCTTTGCAAGCAGGGGGTCGGCAGTTCAATCCTGCTCGCCTCCATTTAATTCCCAATCTCAAAGCACGTTAAATTTGTTGCCGTGCCCACACGAGGCATGTGCACGTGCTCTTTGACAACTACAGGTATCATCAAGGTCTTTTTAGACCTTGATAAGGGTAAAACTGCATGTAACCGAGTTTGAAAGCAGGTTTATTGGTCAAGCTACCAAGGGTCTATGAAGGATGACTTGGTTAGGTGAGGCGATGAAGGACGGGGTAAGCACCGATATGTCCCGGGGAGCCGCAAACAGGCTTTGATCCGGGAAAATCCGAATGGGACAACCTGCCGCCGGTTATACGGCGGCATCCCCGCGATGAATACATAGTCGTGGGGAAGCGAACCAGGGGAATTGAAACATCTAAGTACCCTGAGGAAGAGAAATCACCGAGATTCCCCCAGTAGCGGCGAGCGAAGAGGGAAGAGTCTAAACCTTGTTTTCCGCAAGGAGAACAAGGGGTTGCGGGACCTCAATGTAGGATTGCCGAGGGATAGTGGAAGCGCCTGGAAAGGCGTGCCATAGAGAGTGAAAGCCTCGTACACGAAATTCCAAAGCACCTTAGGGGTATCCCAAGTACCACGGGACACGGGGAATCCTGTGGGAATCCGGGCCGACCACGGTCCAAGACTAAATACTACACCTAAACCGATAGTGTACAAGTACCGTGAGGGAAAGTTGAAAAGAACGCTGGTGAAGCGAGTGAAATAGAACCTGAAATCATAGACCTACAAGCGGTGGGAGGGCTATGCTCCGCGCAAGCGGAGAATGCCTGACCGCGTACCTTTTGCATAATGGTCCGACGAGTTGTTGTGCGATGCGAGCTTAATCTTGCCTAAAAGGCGGAGGAGGCGTAGCGAAAGCGAGTCCTAATTGGGCGACCAGTATCGTATAACAGACCCGAAGCTGAGTGATCTACCCATGACCAGAGTGAAGCTTTCCGAAAGGAGAGTGGAGGCTCGAACCCGTCGGCGTTGAAAAACCGTGGGATGAGTTGTGGGTTGGAGTGAAAGGCTAAACAAACTCAGAAATTGCTGGTTCTCCCCGAAATATTTCTAGGGATAGCGTCAGGTAACTGAGTATTGGGGGTAGAGTGCTGAATGGGTTGCAGAGCCTTACCGGGCTACTGAACCCAACCAAACTCCGAATACCAATATTTGTATCCTGGCAGTAAGACGCCGGGGGCTAAGCTCCGGCGTCAAAAGGGTATCAGCCCAGACCAACAGCTAAGGTCCCTAAGGATAGGCTAAGTGGTAAAGGATGTGATCTCGCGTAGACAACCAGGATGTTGGCTCAGAGGCAGCCATCATTTAAAGAGTGCGTAACAGCTCACTGGTCGAGCGACCTCGCGCCTAAGATGATCGGGGCTTAAGCCTATTACCGAAGCTTTGGATTTTACGCCGCAAGGCGTAAAGTGGTAGGGGAGCATCGTCTGGCAGGTTGAAGCTGTACCGTGAGGAGCAGTGGACGCCAGACAAGGGATTATGTCGGAATGAGTAGCGAATACACCTGCGAGAAACAGGTGCGCCGAAAGTCTAAGGTTTCCTGGGGAAGGTTAATCCACCCAGGGTTAGTCGGCCCTAAGCCGAGGCTATACAGCGTAGGCGATGGACAGTCCGTTAATATTCGGATACCAGCTAGGCAGCGTTATACCCTTGACATGACGCGAGGTGTGTTTGGGTCGGCCGAGTGTTGGACGTCTCGGTTCCCGCTAGAGAAATTTGGCGGGGGGACCCCAAGCGTTAGCGCGGGGGAAGTGCTCTAAAACGTGCTGCCAAGAAAAGTGTCAAGGGAAGTTGCTTAGTTGTCCGTACCGTAACCCGACACAGGTAGACCTCCAAAATATGGTAAGGCGCTCGAGATAACCCTCGTTAAGGAACTCTGCCATTTAGCCCCGTACGTTCGCAAGAAGGGGTGCCCTTCGCTGAAAGGCGTAAGGGCCACAGTAAAGTGGCTCGGGTGACTGTTTAGCAAAAACACATGTCTCTGCAAACTCGAAAGAGGAAGTATAGGGACTGACACCTGCCCGGTGCTGGAAGGTTAAGGAGAGGGGTTAGTGATTCGTAAGATGAGCGAAGCCTCGAACCGAAGCCCCAGTAAACGGCGGCCGTAACTATAACGGTCCTAAGGTTTTGATGGAATTTCAAAGCCCTTTATGCTGGTAACGGCATATCGAATCCAACTATATCGGTGGAACCCCGGTTTTTCTGGGCAATACCGAGGGAAGTCGTAAATGACCCCGTAGAGACTACACGTTGGCTCCGCCTTAGGCGGATGAAGATATAGTCCATGCCAATAGTAATATTGGAACGACATGAGCGAAATTCCTTGTGGGGTAAGTTCCCACGCGCACGAATGGTGTAACTACCTGAGCGCTGTCTCAACGAGGGACTCGGCGAAATTGTAGTGGCGGTGAAGATGCCGTCTACCCGCATCAAGACGAAAAGACCCCAGAACCTTTACTGCAGCCTGCTATTGAATTTTGGTCCAATATGTGTAGCATAGGTGGGAGGCTTTGAGGCTCAGGCGCTAGCTTGGGCAGAGCCACAATGTGAAATACCACCCTTATTGTATTAAGATTCTAACCACCAGCCGTGAATCCGGCGGAGGGACAGTGACAGGTGGGCAGTTTGACTGGGGCGGTTCCCTTCTAAAAGATAACGAAGGGGCCCCAAGGTTGGCTCAGGGCGGTCGGCAATCGCCCGTGGAGCGCAAGCGCACAAGCCAGCTTGACTGCGAGTCGGATACGACGAGCAGGTACGAAAGTAGGGGCTAGTGATCCGGTGGTTGAATGTGGAATCGCCATCGCTCAACAGATAATAGGTACTCTGGGGATAACAGGCTTATCGGGCTCGAGAGTTCACATCGACAGCCCGGTTTGGCACCTCGATGTCGGCTCATCCTATCCTGGGGCTGTATAAGGTCCCAAGGGTCCGGCTGTTCGCCGGTTAAAAGGGTACGCGAGCTGGGTTCAGAACGTCGTGAGACAGTAAACTGACCGTTGCTGTCTTTAAATCTGGCTAATTGCTGGAAAATCTGAGTATCCCATGTTACTACTTGACGATTAGTCTCTATATGAGAAAATGAGTCAAAGAGTGAAAATGCATGGGTGCAGACAATCAGCAGGAAAGGCCAAGCGGGATAGCGTCATATTACATCACCGGCTTTGTTGACGGAGAAGGTTGCTTTTCGGTCACAATCCAGAAAAGCAATAATGTGAAGCTTGGGATTCAAGTTATTCCTGAATTTCACGTTTCGCAGCACCAAAACAGGACTGAGGTCCTTGAGGAGATAAAGAGAGTGTTAGGCTGTGGTTATATTAAGGCCAACAATCCTCAAAATCCCAAAGATTTGACTTCTGTATATGTGGTGCGGAATTTAAAAGATATCCAAAACAAAGTTGTGCCGTTCTTCAGGAAATTCCCTTTTATCTCTATTAAGCAGCATGATTTTAAAAAATTTGCTGAAGTAGTGGGGCTTATGGGGAAAGGTAAGCATCTTGAAAAGGACGGCTTAGCAAAAATACTAAAGCTGGCTTTCTCAATGAATTTCGGCGGAAAGTATCGGAAGCTGCGATTAAGTGATGTGCTATCCTGGTTGGAATCTTCAGAGACTGTACGCCAGAAACTTGCCGAAAGGCAAGTATAAGATACAGTCCGAACTGCATAGCGATATGCAGAGAGTAGCAGAAATGCCTACTCCCTCTACGCAGTAATGTAGAGAGTAACAATATTGTCGGTCTCTATCTGATGTGGGCGCAAGGATACTTGAAGGGGAGTTTTCTTCAGTACGAGAGGACCTAGAAAAACGAACCTCTGATGTTCCGGTTGTCCTGCCAAGGGCAAAGGCCGGGTAGTTATGTTCGGAAGGGATAAACGCTGAAAGCATCTAAGTGTCAAGCCCCCCCCAAGAATAGGTATCCCTGGGCCGCAAGGCCCTGTAGGCTGGTCGTAGACTACGACCTTGATAGGCGTAAGGTGTAAGACCCGTAAGGGTTTTAGCTAATACGTACTAATCAGCCAATCGGCTTGGCCTTTAAATTGCTTTCAAATTTAGGTTATGTCAGTTTTACCAAATCCTGTTAGTTGTCGAGCTATTTTAGTGTTATCACGCGTAAACGCGCTCAAACACAATACAAAGAAAAAGGCGCAGAAGCTGGTAGCACTTTCAAAATTGGAGTGCTTATACCGAGGGGGAAACACCCGTTCCCGCTCGTGCTTCGCACTCGCCCAAAGGGGCTCTGCCCCTCTGGCGGGCTCATCCACTTCGTGGATTCACGCCTGTCACCCCGAAAGCGCGGGGAAGTTTCTTCCCCGCACCCCATCTGGGAACGGGGTGACAAATCGATCTTTGTAGTTTGAGGTGCCTCATTGCGCATCTTAGATAAAATTGGAGTGCTTATACCGAGGGGGAAACACCCGTTCCCATTCCGAATACGGCAGTTAAGCCTCTCAGGGCCGATGGTAGTGTGCTCGTAAGGGCATGTGAGAGTAGGTCAGCGCTCCTTAAATTAAAAACCCCGCTGTCATTTATATGATAGCGGGGTTTTTAATTACCCCCGAGCTTGCGTAGACCAATTTCTGCACTTTGTGCAGAAATTGGTCACGCGCTTAAGCTCGGGGGTCAGTCGCGCTGCATCATCCTATCCCCTTCCTAATCGCTCGTTAATTTTGGCTCTTGCGAACTAAAATTGACTTCGCAGGCTTTGAAGTAGGAAGCAAACTGTTGAGATTTCTTTATTCCCACGCTATAATCATCCTATGCCTTCAAAAATCCTCGTTATCTCAGGCAGCGCCAAAAACGACGGCAACACCGCTGCCCTTATCCAATGGTTCACTCAGGGAGCGCGCGTTAATCAGGCTGAAGTTGAGCTTGTTCATGCTTTCCGGCTTAACCTGAAGGCGTTTGGCTGCACCTCCTGCAGGGAATGCCAGGGGCGCGAAGGATACGAGTGCGTTATTAACGACGACATCTCCCCTGTATTAAAGAAAATGATCGAATCAGATGTGATTGTTATGGCAACCCCGCTTTATTTCTTCTCAGCCACTGCCTGCCTTAAGGCCGTCATTGACAGGATGTTCTCACTCTATAAATGGAATAACCAGGCAGGCACCTTTACTACACCCTTAAAAGGAAAAACTCTTGTTCTCTTAGGAAGCGCCTATGAAGACGTAGGCCTGGAGGCCTTAGCCAAGCCGTTTGAACTTACTGCCGACTATACCGGCATGGCTTTTCTGTCGTTTCTTGTGCCCAATGCCGGGGTATCGGGAGACATACGGAAGATGCCTGGAGTCAGCGACAAGGCAATGGAGCTGGGTAAGAAGGTCTCTTTCAGGGGATCAGGAGCTGTTTAACAAAGGGGAGACTTAATGAAGAAAAGCTCCGTTCTTTTTGCTGCAGCCATACTATTGTTTAGCGCTGCCTGCTATGCCCAGGATACCTCTTACAAAGAACAGGTCAGCAAAATCCTTTCGCAGAGCAGCAGCCTGGATGCGTTAGTCAGGGTAGGCGCCATTGACTTTGCCAACTATGATGCCTGGTTCAAGCAGCTCAAGCTCCTCAGCGACTCTCTTACAAGGAACTTTGCCAAAGGTTACGACAAGAAGGAATCATATCAGCTTCTGCAGCAGGGTATAAGCCTGCTTAACGAAGCCTGGAGCGCCTTTAAGCAGGCGCAGTACGCAGACACCGAATATAAAGAGAGCATTACCGCAGGGGATGTCGGTTACGCGCACAAATGGAAAGCTTCTGCAGTGGAGCAGCGCAAAAAAGCGCTTGAGCTCATCCCTTCGGCAATGGATTATTTCAAAAAGGCAAAAGAGGCGCTCTCCCTGGAATAAAAGATACCTGATAGATTGTCCGAATACATCTGCCCCCGCTGCAAAAAACCCATCTATGACGATGAGGCGCTCCTCTGTCTCTACTGCGGTGAAAGCCTCGGCTGTTCAAAAGGCGTGCTTTCTTCAGCCAGATCGCCTCAATTCAGGATTTTGGTTGCATTGATAGCGCTTGCGGTTGTATGCGCTTTTCTTCTTATCATCCTAAGATAGAAATTGAGCTTTTTATTTTTGGGGATATAATAAAACTATGCAATATAGAAAAGGCACGATCGGCCGGGTATTCCTGGTGAAGTTTGAGAACAACGAAAACCTCGCTCAGGAAATAAAGAAACTCGCTGCCAAAGAAAAGATCAGGGCAGCCGCAATGGTCTTTTTGGGCGCCTTAAACCAGGGCCAGATCGTTGCCGGGCCTAAAAAAGCAACCATCCCCCCAGAACCGAACACGTTTACTTTCAAGAATGGATGGGAGGCTTTAGGGGTTGGCACGATCTTCAGCGGCAAAGGCGGCCCGCAGGTACACATTCACACGTCCATGGGGAGGAAGAACCGGACGCTTACCGGTTGCGTGCGCGAGGAGTCGCGCATTTTTATCGTTATCGAAGCAGTGGTTTTTGAGCTTAAAGGCATAAAAGCAGCAAAGCAGATTGACCCAAAAACCGGTATAAATCTTTTGAAGATAGTCTAAAGGTGCAGGATAAGATTGATTGCGCCATTAAGCAACCTATTGCAAAGAATCCCCTCATGAGGGCGCGCGGCTCTCTCCGCATGCCAAATACCTGTGCGGGGCGGTAAAGCCAAGGTAGAGGCAGAAGAAAAGAAAGCGCATTTTTGTGAAGTGACCGGAGGGTAAGATGAAGAGGTTTTTCCTGGCAGTTTATTCCCTGGCCATCTGCGCATTCCTTCTTACGGTTGCCACTGCGGTATTTTCTTTCGAGCTCCCCAAATGGTTCCCGTTTTCTGCCGAACGTTCTCTTGACGAATGGGAGACTAAGATCTTCAGGGGCAAGGTCATCTACAAGATCGAGAAGGATGTGGTTGGCAGCTCCCTGCATGCCTTAAGCCTGGGCTCAGCCTCTGCTATCTATTATAAGATCCACCAGCGTTTTAAGGCGCAGGACTACCCGATGCTTAGCTGGAAATGGAAGGTGGTTAAGTTCCCGGACCCCGAAAAACTCAAGAGCCTGCAGGGCATTGAAAAGGATGATTATGCCGCCAGGGTGTATGTCATATTCCCTTCGGCATTCCTCCTTGCTTCGAAGGTGCTGGAATATGTCTGGGATGAAACCGAGCCCCTGGGCTGCATCTTTGACAGCCCGTATTCGCCCAACATCAAGCTGATCGTTGCGCAGTCTGGAAAGAAAGACGCGGGTAAATGGGTCCTTGAAGAACGCAATATCCTTGCGGATTACCGCAGGGCATTCGGCAAAGACCCGACCTTAAAGGTCGGGGCAATTGCCCTGATGAGCGACGCAGACAACACCGGGGACGTGGCTGAGGCGTATTTTGACGAGATAAGGATCGGTTACGACGGAAAGGCGAGGTAGGTATGGCCAAGCTCAACAGAAGAAAAGGGTATCTTATCAAATCCAGGCTGCAGTCCAGGTATCTGAGGGTTATCCTCCTGGCGATAACGCTCCCCACGCTTCTATTTTCTTTTTGTCTGTATTACCTGATTTTTTACCTGATGGCAGAGCAGCTGGGTATCCCTGAGTCCATCGCCTATAATATACTCCCGGTCCTGCGTAAAATTAACATCATCCTGCTGTGTGGGATGCCTATTATCGTATTTTTGCTCATCCTCTGGGGGTTGGTTATTTCTCACCGTATTGCCGGCCCGGAATACCGGCTTGAGAAGGAGCTGGAGAAGATCGCTCAGGGAGACCTTTCGCTGCGCATAAAGTTCCGGAAAAAAGACGAGCTTGCCGGTATCGCCCGGGGGATCAATAAGGTGCTGGATAAGATACAGGGGAAGAGTTAATCAGGGAAGAGAGGCGGCTATAGAGATATTAAGTTCGCTGGGGGTCTTGACAGGCGGTTCGCTTGCCTCAGGCATAAATCTGTATATGACCGTGGCAGGCTTTGGCCTGGCACAGAGGTTTCATCTTATCAACCTGCCGGGCGACCTGGGCGCCATTTCTCATCCTCTTATCATTGCTGCGGCAGTGCTTATGTACCTGGTTGAATTCGTGGCTGACAAAGTCCCTTATTTTGATTCTGTCTGGGATTCGATCCATACTTTTATCAGGCCTGTGGGCGGTGCAGCGCTTGGCTTTATGGGCACTGCCAATATGGGGCCGGCAGCCCAGATACCGGTTGCGCTGCTTACCGGAGCGGTTGCAGCGGATGCGCACCTGACCAAGGCGACCACGCGCGCAGCCATCAACACTTCTCCTGAGCCTCTAACCAATTCCATTGCCAGCATAACAGAGGATGCCGGAGTTGCGGCCATCCTCTATTTCATCATCAGGCATCCGGTCATCGCAACCATTATCGCGATTCTGTTTATCGCTTTTTCAGTATGGTTCTTGCGCAAGATGTTTGGTTTTCTGCTCAGGGTATTCGGCGTAAAGAAAACCGCAGCCCGGGCAAGCGCCTGAAGAAACTTATCCCCGGGTTGCGGCAATAGTTATATAGAGAAAGGAGGGAGGTTATGTGTAGCAGATGCGGATGCAGAGCTCCCAAGAAAAAGGCGGCAAAGAAGAAAAAGAAGAGATAATAGAGACTTTTTGATATGTAGGCAGAAAGCCCCGCAGAGGAATGCGGGGTTTTCTGTCAGGCAAATGTAAACTCGGTAATATTTTTTATGTTGACAAATGTTAAAGCCGGATATAATATAATAAAAGAGTAAAATGAGATAAGATGCTTAACGAAGAAAAATTAAGCTCCCCGGGTAAGGGGAGTTTTTTTTGGTTTGAGGATGAACAAAGATAGCCTTGAAAACCACAGGCAGCTGGAGCGTAGCGTGCATGCTTTAACCTGGGGCACGCACCTGACCAACATCTACCGCAGCAAAGAGGAAAAGTTGGCGGTAGTGGTTGCTTATCTGGAAATAGGCCTTAAGCGCAATGAGCGCTGCCTTCATATTGACTGCTACCAGAATCAAGTTGAAATCTGTCAACGGCTCGCAGATTTTAAGATAAATGTAAAAGAGTGCCTTGATTCAGGTCGCCTTGTTTTCCTGAGTAAGGAGCAGTCGTATTTGCAAGACAATTATTTTTCCCCTGCCCGCATGATGCAGATGATCAGCGAGGCACATTACGAAACGCTCAAGGCAGGGTTTTACGGGTTACGCGGTTCCGGAGACCTCAGCTGGATCTCACAAAATTACCCTGGCGTAAAAGGGGTTATTGATTACGAGCATGAGCTGAACTTATTCTTGAGGCGCAGCCGCCTTATGGCCTTTTGCCATTATAACGAGGAGGAGGTCCCGGAGGATTTCCTGGCTTCAGCTTTATGCACGCATCCCAAGGCTTTTATCTACGGTAGGCTTTACGATAATCCGTATTACATTAATTCTGATACCTTCGCGCAGATGCTCAGCGAGGAGCGCCCTGTAGGCGATTATGAGCAATTGCGGGATAATATTATCCAGAAAAAAAAGGAATTTCCCGGGTAGTATTCCCATGAGAAGCGCGGAGAGAGCACAAAAAAGCAGGCCCTTAAGCGCTTCTCAGTCAAAAGCCCTTGATCGTAAAGCGTCGCGCGAGTTCGGCATACCTACTATTCTTTTGATGGAAAATGCAGGCAGGTCCGTTGCCGAAGAAGCGTGCGCGCATCTGAAGAATAAGAAGGCCTCCGTGGCTATTTTCTGCGGCAAAGGTAATAACGGCGGCGATGGGCTCTGTGCTGCGCGGCACCTTCTTGCCGCAGGTATCAGGCCCTATGTGTTTCTTGCCGGCAAGGCCTCTGAAATACACAACGAAGAAGCCCGCCTGAATCTTAATATACTCCTTAAAACAAAACAACGGATAATTGAAGTAAGCGAAGTAAGCCTGCCTGCGCTCAGGCGCACGCTTAAAAAATGCGCCTGCGTGATAGATGCGCTTTTCGGTGTGGGTTTGCAGGGAGAGGTCAGAGGTATGTATGAGGAGCTCATAAAACTGATCAATGCTTCGGGCGCCTACGTTATCTCTGTGGATATCCCATCAGGCCTTGATGCCACCACTGGCAGGATACTGGGCGCTTGCGTTAAAGCTGATAAGACCGTAACGTTTATAGCAAAGAAAAAAGGGATGATAACAGGCAGCGGTTCTTTGGTCTGCGGCAAAGTAGTAGTAGCAAACCTGGGTTTGGCGTGGTAGCATACTGGGGACACTTCCATTGGAAGGGCTTGGTCGGTAAGGGGTTAGGAGGAAACGGTCCTTGAGGTATGAGGAGAAGCTGAGAGAGCAGCAAGAGAGGTATGAAGCTATCTGCCGCAAATGCGGTGCCTGTTGCGGCGCGCTTGACTCAGACCCTTGCAGCAACCTGGTTGCTAATCCCAACGGCACCTATGAGTGTAGGGTCTATGAAAATAGATTAGGGCCCCAGGTTACGGTTTCAGGCAAAAAGTTCAATTGTGTGCCGATAAGGGATCTCTTGAAGCGCGATTATTCCTATTCCCAATGCCCTTATGCGGCAGGAGTGAGGTAAAAGGAGGGGGCATGGCGCAAAGGTACCTTATGGAATACATAGCGCTTAGTTTGTACGCCTTGTTCGTCGGTTTTTGTTTTTGCGACGGATTCAAGCTCCATATTGCGCGCAAGCTTTTATGGTTCGTGGTGTTTGCCGCAATAGGTATTTACATCCTGCAGACACGCAACGAGTTCGACCTGGCCTGGATACTTCCCATCCCGAGCCTTCTGGCTATCCTCTTGTGCCGGTTTGAGCAGCGTCGGCAGAAGAAAGCAGCCCCTGCTAAAACCTCCTAAAGGCCGCCGGAGTGCTCAATATTCTCTGCAAACAAAAAACCCCGATCATTACTAATCGGGGTCCTCTGTAGGTGATAGGCCTGAGTAGCTTGCGCTATCCTTGCTTACCTCCTTGTTGAAGAAGAGTAAACGCATTAGAAGTATGCCTTATTTTTCCCGGATTTCAAGGTTAAATTATGCTGTTTGGGAAAGCGTTTTCCCGGCGGGCCTGTAGCTTTATCATATTGCGGTTGCATGGGTTAAAAATGCTTGCAGTTTTACCGCTTTGGCGTATAATAAAAAAACAGAGAAAATTACTTTCAAAACCCGAGGAAAGGAGGTGTGGCGTGTATAAAGGCATAGCAGTTGTCTTATTGGCAGTGTTCTTGTTGTCAGGTTGCGCAAGCGTGCTTCCGACCGGTTTCATCTACACCGAGGTCAAAGCGCCTGTTGCGGTCGGAGAACCGGGTTCTTATAGCAAGGTTGGTGTTTCCAAGGCCACGTCAGTGCTTGGGATGGTGGCAACCGGCGACGCCAGCATCAAAGCAGCTATGGATAACGGCAAGATCACTAAGGTCAAATACGTTGACTATGATGCCAAGAATATCCTTGGTCTCTACGGAGAGTATACCACTACCGTTTACGGAGACTAAGGCCTGTTTTTGAACAGTCATAGGCGTTTTTAGATCCCCACGGTCTAAAGCCGTGGGGATTTTTTAAGAATCCTCCATGAAAGAGATAAAATTTTTCACTCCCCTTAATGTCCTCCCCCGCATAATAAAAGATTTGGCCGCGCATATGCTGCTTGCCGTCTTCGGAAGCCTGGCGGTTTTCCTTGCCTCTAAGAATGCCGTTTATTCGGCTGTTTTTTTCGCCGCAGGCCTGCTTCTTGACCTCGACCATCTTCTCGATTACGTGATTTATTTCCGCGGCAAGCTTAATGTCAGCGCTTTCCTGAACGGGCTTTACGTTAAATCGGGGAAGGTGTATGTCTTCCTGCATTCCTGGGAGATACCGATACTGATTTTGCTTTCTCTCAGCCTGACTGCTTCGCCTCTGGTTTTCGTGCTCTTTCTCGGCCTGGCCAGCCATCTGGCGATAGATAACATCCAGCGCCAAAACCCGTTTTTTTACTTTTTCTTTTACCGGTTGTCGAAGAAATTCAATACGGATATCCTTCTGCCGGAATATAATACCGTGCAGGGCAAGGAGCTTTTTGAGAAGATGTATGCGTCTGTTTTTGCCAATGACCGCGGGTCCGCGATTAGGCGTTGCAAAAAGTGCAGGGTGCCGCTGGAAGGATTTTTATACAGGAATATCGCTTCCAAATTATTCGGCGTGCGCCCTTCTACAGCCGACGCAGGGCTCTGCAATAAATGCGAGGGAAAGAGATGAGTTTTGAATATATACGCAAGGTCCCTACCGTAGCCGAAGTGGTCGGGCAGATGCCTTCCAGCCCGCGCCTGCATAGGATTAAGAAGGCGCGAGACCGCCAGATCATCGATGTGCTGAGAGGAAAAAGCAGGAAATTCCTGGTTATTATCGGGCCCTGTTCGGCGGATAATCAGGAAGCGGTTTTCGAGTATGTCCGCCGCCTGGCTTCCTTGCAGAAGAAGGTCAGAGAGCAGCTTGTGCTTATCCCGCGTATTTATACCAATAAGCCCCGTACCACTGCCGAAGGGTATAAGGGGATGATGCATCAGCCTGACCCGAAAGAGGAGCCGAATATCGTTGCCGGGATACGCGCGATACGCAAACTCCATCTGAGGATACTTGAGGAAACCGGCCTGAGCGCCGCTGATGAAATGCTTTACCCTGCCAACTACCCGTATCTGGAAGACCTCTTGAGTTATGTCGCAATCGGCGCCCGCTCGGTTGAGAACCAGCAGCACCGCCTGACCGTCAGCGGACTGGATATTCCCGTGGGGATGAAAAATCCCACCAGCGGAGACCTGAACGTCATGTTCAATTCCATACAGGCAGCGCAGGCCCCGCATGTCTTTGTCTACCGGGGATGGGAAGTCAAGACTTCAGGCAATCCCTATGCTCACGCTATCCTCAGGGGCGCGGTGAACCACCACGGCCAGAGCATACCTAATTATCACCACGAGGACCTTGAGCTGTGCGGCCGTATATACGCCAAGCGGGGCTTGCGTAACCCTGCGGTTATCATCGATACCAACCATGCTAATTCCGCGAAAGTTTATCAGGAGCAGCCCAGGATTGCGCAGGAGGTTATGGACAATATGCAGAGGTCTCCCTTCATTAGAAAGATGGTTAAAGGCCTGATGATCGAAAGTTACCTCAAGGAAGGTTCGCAGCCTCCTGCCGGCCGCGCCTTTGGCCAGTCCATTACCGACCCCTGCCTTGGCTGGGAGGATTCGCGTAAGCTTATCCTTGAATTGGCAAGATTTTTTCGTCGATGAAAAAGACCAGGTTCCACGAGCTTAAAAGAGTCTTTGCCGCGCTTCACGGCCCCCGAGGCTGCCTCTGGGATAAGAAACAAACCCACCATACGCTGATACCCCATTTGAGGGAAGAGGTCCGGGAATTTATTGCTGCCGTCAAGAGCGGATGCCCCCGCCATATAAGAGAGGAACTCGGTGATTTGCTGCTTCATGTGATGTTCAACGCCCAGATTGCCTCACGGAACAAACATTTCAATATAGAGGATGTCATGGCGGTCCTGATCCGGAAGCTCAAGAGGCGCCATCCCCATGTGTTCGGCAGGGTCAAGGTCAGATCAGCCAGGCAGATCATACGCAACTGGAACCTGATAAAAGAGCAGGAGAGGAGAAAATGAAAAAAGGCATACTGCTGGTTGCGTCCCTGGTTCTCTTTTTGCTGCCTGCTGTTGCTTTCTGCGGGGAGACATTTGTGATCTACGGAGATACGCGCACCGGTCATGAATCCCACCGCGCTGTCGTTGCTGCCATGGCTTCGGTTGTGCCCTCGGCGGTATTCCACCTGGGTGACCTTGTGGAGGACGGCAATGACCCCGCCCAATGGAAGATATTCAATGATATCACTGCGCCGGTACGCAAGACGGCTGATTTTTTCCCGGTGCTGGGAAACCACGAGAATGACTCCCCGATGTTCTTTGATAATTTTACATACCTGAAAGGGCAACGCTGGTATGCGGTTCAGCGCCAGAATGTTGTTTTCTTCATACTTGATTCTATCTCCGATATTTCTGTGGGCTCCCAGCAGTATCAGTGGCTTGCTTCGGAGCTCAAAAAATATCCCGCGTCTTTTAAGCTGGTGCTGATGCATTATCCGGTCTTCAATGCCGCAGCTGCCCGTGAAAAAGAGCACAAGCTCCAGGAGGACCTGGCGCCTCTTTTTGAGCAGGCAGGAGTTTCCGCGGTATTCTCAGGGCATTCCCATAATTACCAGCGCTTCCTGCATAAGGGGGTGCGCTATATCGTTTCCGGAGGAGGAGGGGCGCCTCTGCATGGGCAGGAGCGCAGCAGCCCTGAGCTTAAGAAATTCATCGAAAAGCATCATTTCTGCGTGCTTTCGCCCCGAGAGGGCTTTATAGAGGTTAAGGTATTGGATACGCATCTGGCCGTCATGGATAGCTTTCTCATACTTAAAAAAAATACGGCAGAAGGAGGCAAATATGCAGGTCAAGATTGAGCAATTGAAGGAAGGCGAGCTTAAGAAAAGAGGCGTTTACTCCTGGCCGGTGTGGGAAAAAGAAATTTCGCGTTTTAAATGGCACTATGACGAGATAGAGGAATGTTATTTCCTCGAGGGGCGGGTGACGGTTGAATCCGACGACGGCAAGAGGGTGAGTTTCGGCAAGGGTGATTTCGTCACTTTTCCCAAAGGGCTTTCCTGCACCTGGGATATCATTGAGCCGGTAAAAAAGCATTACAATTTCAGATAAGGAAGGCTTCCCCCCATGAAGGCAGCTATGGTTACGCTTACGGCAGGGGCCATCTTTTTATGCGTTGCCTCTCTTTACGCCGAGACCGGAATCAAGGCAGAGGTTGATAAGACAAAGATCGCCTCAAACGAGCTCTTGACCTACAAGCTGATTGTGCACTCTTCGGAAAAGAAGGCCCTGAAGCCGAAGATGTCTGATTTTAAGGGGTTCAGCATTGTCTCGCAGGCACAGTCCTCCAGCGTCTCTTTTGCCGGAGGGAAAACCAGGGTGGTGAACGTCTTTGTCTTTATGCTGGGCCCGCGTGAACCCGGCACTTTTATTATCGCCCCGGCTACTATCACCGCAAAAGGCAAAGAATATTCTTCGGAGTCTTTTGAGATACATGTTTTGAAAGATGCCATCCCCCGCACAGGCCATCTGCCGGAGGCCTTCCCTGAAACTCCTGCGGAAGAAAGCCCTGACCTTTCAGGCCCCAAGATTACTCTTTAGGGAGCAGCATGGAAAAAACGCCGTACACGCCTGTCAGGTATTTAAAAGGCATAGGCCCGCAAAAGGCAAAGTCATTTGCCAGGGCCGCCATACACACCATTGAAGACCTGTTGTATCATTTCCCCCGCCGCTATGAAGACCGGACAAACCTGTGCGCGATTTCTCGTTTGCAGCCCGGTTCCACCTGCACAATCAAAGCAAGGGTGCTGGCATGTAGCCACCGCCGTTCATTCAAACGCAGAGGATTCAGCATTACCGAAGTCTCCGTAGGAGACTCCAGCGGCAGGATAGCTTGTGTCTGGTTCAACCAGCCTTACCTTAAGGAATATTTCAAGGCCGGAAGCGAGGTTATTCTTTACGGCAAAGTTGAGGTTTATGCAGGCAGGATGCAAATGAACTCTCCTGAATTCGAGCTGCTTTCAGGAGAAGGGGAAGGATCCCTTGATACGGGGCGCATTGTTCCAGTATATACGCTTCCCGAAGGCATGAGCCAGCGTTCCCTCAGGCGCCTTATAAAAATGGCGCTGGAGGAGTATATACCCGCGCTTAATGACCCCCTTCCGTACGATATCAGGCAGCGTAATGAACTGCTTAATACAGCGCAAAGCCTGCTTAACATCCATTTCCCCGGCTCAGAGGTCTTGCGGCAGGATGCCTATCGCCGGCTTTCCTTCGAAGAGTTTTTCCTCTTTCAGGTGCCCCTGGCGCTGCGTAAGGCCAGGCGTAAGACAAAACAAGGCATTGCCCATACTGCAGACGGCTCTCTGGCAGATGCATACATTGCTCAACTGGGTTTTGAGCTGACGCTATCGCAGAAGAAGGCCATTGAGGAGATACGAAGGGATATGCAAAAACCGGTTCCCATGCAGCGGCTGCTACAGGGAGATGTTGGGTCCGGTAAGACGGTTGTTGCCGCTGCCTCAGCGCTCTTCTGTATCCAGTCAGGGTATCAGGCCGCCTTTATGGTACCGACGGAGGTCCTGGCAAAGCAGCATGTTGAGAAAATCGGCAACCAGATGCGCTGGCTTAGCAAAGGCCGGCAGAGCCCTCGCATTGCCTTGCTCACCAGTAGCTTAGCAGCTTCGGAAAAAAAGAAGCTGCTCGCCCGCATACGGGAGGGGGAGGTTGACCTGGTTATTGGCACGCACGCCCTGCTGGAGGAGAGCGTGCGTTTCAAAAGCCTGGGGCTGGCGGTTATTGACGAACAGCATAAATTCGGCGTAGGCCAGCGCGCGCTCCTTCCTGCCAAAGGCCCCAACCCCGACATCCTGATTATGACCGCTACCCCTATTCCGCGCACCCTGGCGATAACGCTTTACGGAGACCTGGATATTTCGGTGATGAGGGATCTTCCCCCCGGAAGGCTGCCGGTTAAGACTATTGCCTTGAGCGCGGATAAAAGGCAGGATGCCTATGGCCTTGTCAGGCAGGAGTTGCTTAAGGGGAACCAGGCCTATATCGTCTATCCGGTCATAGAGGAGTCTTACGCCCTGGATATCGCCGGCGCGCAAAAGATGTACCGCCACCTTAAGGAGCGCGTCTTTAAGGAGTTCAGGGTAGGCCTGGTACACGGAAAGCTCAAGCAGGCAGAGCAGGATGAGGCTATGCGCGCCTTTAAAGACAGGGAGATCGAGGTATTGGTTGCTACCACTGTGCTTGAGGTTGGCATAGATGTTGAGCAGGCGACCTGTATGGTGATAGAGCATGCCGAGCGTTTCGGCCTTGCCCAGCTGCATCAACTGCGCGGCCGCATCGGAAGAGGGAAGAGCCAGTCTTATTGCATATTGCTGGCGGTTCAGCCGACAGACCTGGCAAATAAACGCTTTGAGGCGATGGTTACATCGTGCGACGGTTTCCGTATCGCTGAAGAGGACCTTAAATTACGGGGGCCGGGTGAGTTCTTCGGCTCCAGGCAGCACGGGCTTAGCGACCTTAAAATAGGCGACCCCCTTCAGCAGCTTTCCCTGTTGAAGAGGGCGCGCGAAGAAGCGATAAATGTGGTCGCGCAGGACCCGCTTCTTCTGGATAAGCGCAACAAATATCTCAGGTCCGAACTGTTGCGAAGGTTTCCCGATTACGAGCATTTGATGGTGACGGCATGAAGAAGGGTTTGCTGCTGGCGGTGTTATTTGTTCTGGCCGGGAGTTTGAGGCTTAATGGCCTCTGGAGCCGGCCGCTCTGGACGGATGAGTTTTATACATTTTTCCAGGCAACCGGGCACGGAAAGGAGCTCGAAGCGCTTTTGAAGGCGCCGCTGCACCGCCATACGCCCCCTTTCCTGCGGGCAAAGGCCTTTAAATCTTTCCTGCGCAATGACCCGGCTAAGGGCATAAAGGAGGTGACCGCCGGTATCCTTGAAACAGATACGCACCCGCCGTTTTATTTCTGGGTTATGCATTACTGGCTTAAGGCCTTTGGCAGCAGTGCTGCCAGCGCCAGGCTGTTTTCGTTTTGCTGCGCGATGCTGGCGCTTATGCTGTTTTATCAAGCGGCAAAAATGCTTTTTGACAAAGAAGCGGGTTATTTTTCCTTTTTGTTTGCCGGGGCTTCTGCCTTCGCTGTCCGTTATGCGCAGGAAGCGCGCTCCTACAGTCTGGTACTTCTGCTTATCCTTTTATCTGCCGTATTCTTACTGCGTTTTGAGAGGAACGGTTCCTGGAAGGCGCTTATCGGGTTTGCCGCAACTGCCTGCCTGGGCGTTTGTGCGCACTATTTTTATGCTTTCCTGATGGTTGCGTATTTTATTTATTTTACTTTTGCGCATGCAGCGGATACCAGGATGTTGCGCGCCTTTTATGCCGGTTTCTTATGTTCGCTCCTGGGGGTATCGTTCTGGACCTGGCCCCTTATAGCCAGGGGGTATGATTTCTCTAAGGTGGAATGGATCTTCGGTTATCCCGGCGCCTTTACCAAGCTGTTAGATTTTTTCTACGGACTGGGCCGCTACCTTTTTATTTCCGACGGGGCTTTCCCCGGCCGCCTGCTGTTCATCTGCCTGCTCCTGGCAAGCGCCTGGGTGGTCGTTTTTTCGCTTAAGCCATTTTTAGCGCGGCTGCAGAGCAGGGCAGGGTTTTTATGCCTGTTGATGTTCCTGGTGCCGCTTGTCAGCATGCTTTTGATAGACCTCTTGCAGAAAGGGGCGCTGCTCAGGCAGGAGCGTTTCTGGATGTTCGCCTTCCCCGGTTTTGTGCTCATTGTTGGGATGATGCTCTCTCTTCCCTTCAGGCAGAGAGGATGCGCTATAGGAGCGCTATTTTTGCTGATGTCGTTTTCTTCGCTCGGCGTGGGGAGGGTTGATTTCGGGCCCGTGCCTCAAGAGGCCTGCGCATGGATCAAAGAAAAATCAGGCAGCGCAGAAACGGCTGTTTTTATCTATAATATAAGGAGCGCTGTTATCTCCCAGGCCTCTTGTCTTGCTGATGAGGTATTCCTGGTGCCGGTAAAGGATCCAGAGCAGCTTACCAACGCTTTCAGCGAAGCAGGCAAAAGGGGGATAGAGAGGGTTTTTGTCAGCTGTTTCTACCACCGCACCGGCTCTGAGCTGATGAATCAGAGGTTTGTGGAGCAGGCAGAAGACTATGCAGGGAGGTTTCTCTTAAAGGAAGAGTTTAAGACTAAAGACATCAGGGTTCAGGAATATGAAGATACTCACCGGCCTTTATAAAGGCAAGACAATCGTAATGCCTAAAGGCATACGGCCTACGCAGAACAAGGTCAGAAAGGCCATTTTTGATATTATGGGGGATATCGAAGGGCTCTCTTTCCTTGAGCTTTTTGCCGGTTCGGGGGCAGTTGGCTTTGAAGCTGCCTCGCGGGGGGTAGGGGAATTGGTGCTGGTGGAGCATCAGCCTCTCTGCCGTCAGGCGATCCTCAAGAATATAGCCCATCTTGGCCTTATGAACTGCAGGCTTTGCCCCGTTCAGGCAGAGGCAGCAATTGAGTCGCTCAAGCGCCAGGCCAGGAGTTTCGATATTGTCTTCTTTGACCCGCCCTACCGGCAGGGCCTGGCAAAAAAAACCTTGCAAAAAATAGGGGCCTATGATATAGTATCGCCCAATGGTTTTGTGATAGTTCAGCATTGCAGGAGAGATGACCTTCCCGGTTGTGAGGGGGGTCTTATTTTATTTAAGCAGGCGGCATACTCAGATACGCTCCTTTCGTTCTACCGCAAAGGCTAATCTATGTGCCAGAAAGCGATTTACGCCGGAACGTTCGACCCGGTCACCTACGGCCATATAGACTTGATTAAGAGGGCAGGGGAAATTTTTTCCGAGGTGGTAGTGGCGGTTGCCCATAATCCGCAAAAAAATCCCCTCTTCAGCGTAAAGGAGCGCCTGGCCATGCTTAAAAAGGCGACGGCCGGGTTCTCTCATGTGACGGTTGATGATTTTAACGGCCTGGTGATTGATTATGCGCGCAGGCACAAGGCGCATGTGCTCATCAGGGGCTTGCGCATGCTCTCCGATTTTGAATACGAATTCCAGATGGCGTTGACCAACAGGAAGCTGGCCCCGCACATCGAGACCATCTTTTTGATGCCTCAGGAATCCTACAGCTATCTCTCCTCAAAGCTGCTTAAAGAGGCGGCTTCGCTCGGAGCGGACCTGTCGAGTTTTGTCCCTGATTTTGTTGAAGATGCGCTGAAGAAGAAACTAAAAACCCTTTCCCCTCGCCGCCTATAGCCCGTCGCGACCGTTATCATGAAAATAGAGCTTAGAAGGTTACCGGCCGAGGGTTTGATTTTAGAGGAGCAGTTTTCCGCATCCACTCTTGACCTTCAGACCTCTGAGGTTACGTTCAGCGGGCCTCTGGCGCTTGAGGCGCGGGTTTTCAGGATCACCAACGCGGTTACCATAGAACTCGATATACGCGGGACGATGCTGATGTCCTGCAGCCGTTGCCTGCAAGAGTTTGAAGCCCCTTTGCGCAAGAAGGCGCGGTTGAACTATCGCGTGGAGCGGTCCGATACGGTATTGGATATTTCGCAGGATATTCGGGAAGAGGTTATGCTTGAATATCCCATAAAAGCGTTGTGCAGCAATGCCTGCCGGGGATTGTGCCCCCGGTGCGGTAAAAACCTAAACGAGGGAGGATGTTCCTGTGGCTCTACCTAAAAAAAGACACTCCAGCGCGCGCGGCAGGAGGCGCCGGACGCACTGGAAGATCAAAGCGCTAAACCTCATACCGTGCCCGCAGTGCAAGCACCTGAGGTTGCCTCACCGGGTGTGCCCGATCTGCGGAAATTACGGCGGCAGACAGGCCATTGAGATCAAGGTAAAAGAAAAGAAAGCAAAGAAA
>Ga0101944_10003510_pt1 | contig 21613 bp, 12 predicted proteins | sample DewCreD2012metaG_FD_75245 | JGI IMG/M metagenome (GOLD analysis project Ga0101944, IMG submission 75245) | Hot spring sediment bacterial and archeal communities from British Columbia, Canada, to study Microbial Dark Matter (Phase II) - Dewar... ... | reverse complement strand
GCGGCGGCAGCGCGCTTCATACATCCCCGCCGCGCCCACCACGATCAGTTCGTCCGAATCCACCAGCCGTTGCGTGTGCTTGGCCGGCGCCCCGCAGCGCATGCAGATCGCCAGCGTCTTGGTGATCGATTCCGCCAGGCAAAGCAGGTCCGGCACCGGCACGAACGGCCGGCCCATGTAGTCCGTGTCCAGGCCGGAAATGATCACCTGCTTCCCGCTGTCCGCAAGCTGGGTGGCGATGGCGATCAGTTCGTTCCCCAGGAAATTCGCCTCATCGACGCCGATCACCTCCGTCCGCCAGTCCAGTTTAGCCAGAATGTCCGCCGCGTCCTCGATCACTTCTGACTTCATTCGAAGCTCGCCGTGCGAAACAATTTCGTCCGGCGAGTACCGGTCGTCGATCAGCGGCTTGAAAACCTGAACTCGCTTGCGGGCGATCGTGGCTCGCCGCAGCCTCCGGATCAGCTCCTCGCTCTTGCCGGAAAACATCGGGCCGCAGATGACCTCCATCCACCCTGTGTTGCCCGTGACAAAGTTCATTGTTTCATTGATAGCACAGCACACCGCTCCCGCCGGCGGAGCGGCGCCTCGCATCGGAGCGCATTCGGGTCCCGGGAAATCGCCTTCTATGCGGCATACTTCCGCGCGATCTTCTCATTCAGCGAGATGCCGAAACCTGGCCGGTTCGAGAGGTTCGTCCGGCCCTGCCTCAGCTCCTCCGGCGGATCGGTCAGTTCCGCCCGCCAGGGCGCTTCGCCAAACGAGTGCTCCAGGATCAGGAAGTTCGGCAGCGTCGCGCAAACCTGCGCCGCGGCGGCGTTTCCCACCGGACTGGCGGGACCATGCGGCGACACCATGAGACCGGCCCCCTCGCTCAACGCCGCGATCTTCTTCATCTCAAGCAGCCCGCCACAGTACTTGATGTCGGGCATGGTGATGTCTACCGCTCCGGCCGCGATGTAACGATAGAAGTTCTTCACGCCGAAGATCGACTCCCCGCCGGCGGTCGGAATCTGCGTCCTTCGATTGAACTCAGCCAGGTCTTCCAGCCGGGGAGTCGCTTCCTCGATCCAGAACAACTTCAGTGGCTCCAGAACCTCGGCCAGCTTCAGGCTGCGCTCCAGATTGAGTGTGCTGTGCACATCGACCAGCACGTCCCGGTTCGGCCCGGCAACCTCGCGGACAGCGGCAATGCAATCCACCGCCTGCCGCGCGTGCTGATCGATGGCCGCGTCATCGCCCCGGGGCATTCCGTCAAAAGGAGCAAGTTTGACGGCATCGAAGCCGGCGTCGAAGGCCGCCCGCGCCATCTGCGCGAATCCAGCGGGACTCCGAGGCTCGGCCGAGCGGTTGATATTCGCATAATTGCGGATGGACGTCCGCAGCGCTCCGCCGAAGAGCCGGTGCGCCGGCACGCCGAGAATCTTGCCCTGTATGTCCCAGAGGCATTGCTCCAGTGCGCCGAACGCCACGGCGGCGGGCCGTCCCGCCGCCTCGATCTCCGCAAACGCATCCAGACGAAAGCGCCCCACGTCCCACACGCTATAGCCTTTGAGCCGCGCGAAGAAACGATGCAGCAGGACAAGGGTCTTTTCGTCGGCCCCCCCGTGGGAAGCATCCCCCAGGCCGGTAATCCCGGCCGAAGTTCGCATCCGGACAATGACCCAGTTGCCTCTCCGGTTCACCTTGACCTGGAAGACTTCAAGGTCCGCCGGCGCAACCGGCGCCGGTTGCGGCCGGATCGGGAGCGCGAGCGTCGCCATCCCCGCCCAGCGCGCGAACTCTCTCCTTGTCGGCATCAGGTCGCGTTTCGCGCCAAACGCGCGGTCACTTCTTCTCCGCCGCCGCGCCGCCGCGCCGCCCCATGCCGGCGCCCGGCAGCCGGCTGCGGACCGCCAGAATCAGATCGTGCGGCTGCCCTTCCTGGGCGTTGCTATAGAATCCGACACGCGTCCCCGGCCCGAAAAAGAACGCATCCCCTTCTTTCACCGGGTGGCGGGCGTCTTCCCCCGCGTCCGTGCGCCCCGCCACCATGTCTCCGGAACCTCGCAGGACCAGGTAGATCTCTTCCTCCATCGCGTGGCTGTGAGGGATATTCGTCCCCCCCGGAGCGAAGTCCATAATGAACAGGCTGGTCATCTCCGAAGCCGACGCCAGTTTGTCGCGCTGGCTGGTCGTCTGCCCCATGAGCAGCTTGAACTGCGTGGTGGGACCATGGCCGGAGAGAACCTGGAGAGCCACGTCGGCCGCATTGGCCAGCATCAGGCTGGCGGGCATCGGCGCCGGCCGGCCCTCCGGAATCCGGTAGCCCATCACAATCACGCGCACCGGCGAACTCGAACTGTTCGCCATTCCGTGCCGGACGTTGGCGGGAAGATACATGAAGTCGTCTTCCTTGACCGGGACCTTCTGATCCCCGTACAGCAGGGTGCCGCTTCCCTTGAGCACGTAGTAGATCTGCTCCTCGGCGGGATAACTGACCATCGCGCTCGATCCTCCCGGCATCACCGTCAATTCGCCGTAGCGCGCGACGCCTTGCAGCCGTCCCGCCGCCGCGTCGCCGATTCCGAACAGCGGCTTGTACGACGCCCCCTTCGCCCCAGCCGTCAAATCATCCGCTTTCGGCTGCACATCGGCCAGACTGCGCCGAAGAAAAAACGGTTCCGCTGCTGTCGCTGCCGTCACCCATAACCCTGCAACGGCGGCCAGAATCCAAAAAGCTGTCCTTCGCATGAATCCTCCTCAGGTCTGGTTGGCTTCTGCCTGCATTTGCTTCCGATGCCTGCGCTTCCATCTCACCGGGGTGTCTTCACCGGCGCCCAATATCCTTCTCGATGCCGAAGCTTGACGTCCCTTCGTGTCGTTTCCAGCTTCAACGGATGAAATCTTCCGTCCGGTTTCAGATCGGAGGGCTGGTAGGTCAGCACGTAACTGACCTTGCTGTCCGCGATCGCTTCTTGCAGCGCCTTGGCGACATCCGTGCGGCCCGTGTAGGCGACCCCTCCCGTAAACTTTGCCATATCCTTGAGCTGCCCGGAATCGGACAAAGGCGAGTTGCCCGTCGCCAGGCTGCGCGCGTCCACCGGGTAGACCGACAAGTTCGCGTTGTTGATGACTCGCCCCATCATCTCCATGTCCCTGAGAAAAGCCGCGCCCGCATCCTCAATCCGCAGGCTGCGGCTGCGCAGTTCGCCGGTCCCGCCGCCGGAGGGCGCCCCGGTCGCGTCGCCGGTTTTCTCCATGAGCCCGGTCTGGTCAAGCCCAATGAGCAGCGGGAAACTGGAGCTGATCCAGATCAGGTTCTTGCGCCCCGGACGCTTGGCCATGTTCACGGCGATGTTCCGGAGGTAGGAAAGCGACGCGGTCAGCCGGTTGCGGTCCAGCACTCCCGCTGGAACGAAGAGCTGATCCAACCCTGTCTCCGGGCCGAAGACCCACTCACGGCCCTCCAGAGTGAAGCTCGCCGCTCCGGCGGAAGGGACCCCCTCGCCGGCCAGCTTCCGGAGCACGCTCGGTCCGCTGGCCAGGTGATCGTGCAACAGGAACAAGCCATTCCTCATGAAGAGCAGCGTCACATGGTTCGTCAGCGCCAGCTCGCCCAGAATCCGGAGCATTTCCTCGCGCACCGCCGGGGCGTCGCTGAAATTGGTGTTCAGGGCGTCGAGCAGCACGACGTAATGCAGGCCGGGCTTCCCGGCCTGCTCCGCGCCGCCGCCCGCCGCGGACGCCGCGACTTTCTCGAACGCAAGAACCTTCTGCTGTTTCCCTCCGTCTCTGAGACGAACCTCATCGGCGCGCAGGTCCTCCACCGGGGCGCCATCTCTGCCGCTGGCGATGAACGTCACTTCAACGGCGCCATCAACCCCCGCCTGACTCTGGTAGCCGGACAAGGCCCAAGGCGCGGCCAGCGATAGAGAGAGGCACACTACAACCTTCCGCATGGACTAAGCATACACCCGGCCCGCCGGGAGAAGCCCTGACTTTGGATGGGGCGCCTCCACCCCCGCTCAAGACGGCCAGTGATCGACAATGCCCCGGTTCAAGGCCGCCACCGCGGCCTGCGTGCGGTCGCGCACGCCGAGTCTTCCGAGAATGATATTGACATGCCACTTCACGGTGCCCTCTCCGATCCCCAGTTGTTCCGCAATCTGCCGGTTGCTCAAGCCTTTGACAATCAGCCGCAGGATTTCCATTTCCCGGGCGCTCAACTGGAACTTGGGAGGGCGGCTGGCCAGGGTCTCCAGGACGGGACGGGGAAGGTATCGCAGGCTCGCATGGACGCTGCGGATGGCGTCGATCAGCGTCTCGTGAGACATGCCTTTCAACAGGTAACCCTGCGCGCCCGCCGAGAGAGCCTTGTGGATGTCTTCGTCTCCCTTGTAGGTGGTGAGAACGATGAATCTGCTGTCCGGAAACTCCTTGCGAATCGCCTGAATCGCCTCCACGCCGCTCATGCGCGGCATGCGGAGATCCATGAGCGTGATGTCCGGCCGCAGCTTTCGGAAGAGTCCCACCGCCTCCGCGCCGTCGGCGGCCTGTCCTACGACGCTCATGTCCGGCTGGGTGCGAATGATGGCCGCCAGCCCCAGGCACACCACCGGGTGGTCATCCACCACCAGAACCCGGATCTTTTCCGTCTTACCCATGCGGCCTCCCATCCGTTTTCATTGAGTCGGAGTTCACCCTGCGAGGAATTCTCGCCACTACGCGCGTCCCTTCCCCGGGAGCGCTGTGAATCTCCAGCTCGCCCCCAAGCTGGGCGATGCGTTCTTGCATCCCCGCGATGCCGTAATGACCTGGTTCCTCCGAACCCTTGGCCGGCGGTTTGAAACCGCAACCGTCGTCGGCTACTTCGAGAAGGACCTCATCCTTGCCTCGGAAGCTGACCTTCACCTCGACGCGGCGCGGTGCGGCGTGCATCACCGCATTCCTCATCGCCTCTCGCGCGACCAGCAGGATGTTCCGTTGTGCTGTTTCGGCAAGACCGGCGGGCTCGCCCTCAATCACGGCCTCCACCGGCACGCCCCCCTCCTCACCCAGACGCTGTGCGTACTCCCGCAGGGTGCCTGCCATCTCCGCCGTGCTCGTGACATGCCGAAGGTCCCAGACGGCCTGCCGGGCTTCTTCCAGCGTGCAGCGCACCTGAAGCCTGGCGTGATCCAGAAGTTCCTCCTTCTTCGCCCCGTTGCCGTCCGGCAAACTGGACGCAGCCTCAAGCAGCGTCGACACACCCACGCATCCCTGGATCACAGTGTCGTGCATCTCTCTCGCCAGCCTGGCCCGTTCCTCCAGCAGCGCGTTATACCTCTGCCTCGTTTGCCTGGCGTAGACTCGAAACCCGGCATACCCGCAAGCGGCCACGAACAGAACACAGAGAGCGTAGAACCACTGCGTCTCAAAGAACCGTGGCTGCCATACGAAAGCAATTACCGCCTCGGACACGGCTTGCGGCGCCGCCGCATCGAACCGGGCCACGCGAAACCGGTAAGACCCGGGCGGCAGATTTGTGTAATACGCCGTTCTCCGGGATCCCGCCTGGATCCATTCCCTGTCAAAGCCCTCCAGCTTGTATTGAAAGGTGATTCGCTCCGGCGCGAGCAGCCCGCAAGCTGTGTAGTGGACCTCGAGCCGTCCTCGCCCAGGGGGGATGCGGATTTCGCCTGTCAACGGAAACGAACGGCCGTCAATTTCCATCGACTCAATCAAGACGCTGGACGGAACCGCCATCGATGGCCTCTGAGGATCAATCCGCACTACTCCTCGAACACTTGGAAACCAAATCTCCCCGGAGCTTCGCAAGCAGCCGGCGGGCTGGAATCCCCCATTCATCTGGGTGGACTCCAATCCTTCCGCGATGCCGTAGGGCACCACGGCCAGAGACCCCGCCTCCCCAGCGGCAAATGCCTCCAGTCCCGCTCGCGCCGCCACGAAGATCCCCGAGGGCCCGCTGAACCAGATCCTTCCATCCGAACCTTCCAGCAACTGGTAGATCGAGTCGCTGAGCAGGCCATCCCGCGCGGTGATCCGGCTCACCTCGTCGCCTTTGATGCGGAACAGGCCGCCGCCCCGCGTGCCCAGCCAGATACATCCATCCGAGTCCACCAGAATCGCCAAGATCCTCTCGCTGCCCACCTGCTTCAAGGCAGGATCCTGAATAAACTGTCCGTCCCGGAGGCGATTGCCTCCGCCGTCCGTGCCCACCAGCAGATCGCCATTCCGGTCCAGCGCCAGCACCCGCACGCTCCCGTAAGCCAGGCCATCGCCGACGTAGTACGTCTTCAGGGCAGTCCCGTCCCACCAGCTCAGGCCGCTGCCCGTGGCGATCCAGATGACGCCCCGGCGGTCCTCGAGAATCTGCCGGATGCTGTTGTTTCGAAGTCCGTTCGTGGTGTTGTATGTGCCGGTTCCTGCCGGGGATAGCCGAACGGCCCCCTGGTTGTAACTTCCCAGCCACAGATCCCCCCTGCTGTCGCGGAAGGCTGTCCTCGCGCCGAAGCCGCTCACCGGCAGCCGGGCAGCCTGGGCCTTCCCATCCTTGTGGCGGTAGAAGTCGCCCGTCATGCTGGCGATCCAAGCCGAGCCGTCCTGGTCCTCGAAGACGGTCATGACGTTGTCTTCCGTCAGCCCGTCGCCCTGGCCCAGAATACGCACGGTTCTGCGGCTCAATCTCACCAGCCCGTCCTGCGTGCCCGCCCAGATGCTTTGCTCCCGATCTTCGAGCACCGTATGCACCGTGTTGATGGGCAGCATCGCCGGGCTTTCGAACCTTGTCAGCCCCTCTTCGTTCAGACGGAGCAGTCCGTGCGCCAACGTCGCCACCCAAAGGTTCCCCCGCGAATCCTCCAGCATCCTCTGAAAGTTGTGCCTGGCGGAACTGAGCAATGTCGTCGCGCGCCCGTCTTTCAGCCGGGACAGGCCCCCTGGGCCACCCGTCCACAGGCCCCCCTCACTGCCTGCCTCCAGCCGCTGAACCGCCTCCTCCAGGCGTGGAGCCGCCAGGCTGTGGGCGCGCAGCCGATCCTTCTCCACGACGAAGAGCCCAACGGTTGCGGCGGCCCACAACCGTCCTTCCGTGTCGTCTCTCAGATCCAGCACGGACAGAACCGGCATGCCATCCCGGTTATCCAGTTGGGACAACCTCCCGCCTTCCAGACGGAAGAAGCCCCTGTCTGTTCCGACCCAGAGGACCCCTTTCCGGTCCTCGTGCAAAGCCCGAACGAAATTGTTGGTCAGACCTTCCGCCCGGCCATAGGTTCGGAACTGCCGGTCCCGAAACTGCACCAGGCCGCCGCCCTCCGTGCCGATCCAGAGCGAACCGTCCATTCCCGCCCAAAGCGCGAGAATGCTGTCATCCAGCAATTGCGGCGTGTTCGAGCGGTTGAAAACAACGAAGCGAACCCCGTCGAACCGCGCCAGGCCTCCGGACGTCCCGACCCACAGATACCCGTCCGCCGTTTGCGCCAGGGACTGAACCCGGTTCTGCGGCAGGCCATCTTGAATCTGCCACACCCGGCGGCTGTACTGCCGTTCGGGAGGCTCCGGATGCGGGTTCGTTGACACGCCCGCCGTGGCGCAACTCCCCAGCAGAGCGGCGGCAACCAAAGCGACTGGCCTCATCCTCCTGCGGAGCCCTCCCATCTGGAGGTAGTTTACACGTTTTCCTGGCGCCGAGCCGCATGCAGGCCGCCGGAATCGCCGTAAAGAGGCTGCGGGCGGCGCCCTGGACGGGACCGGCCGTCCTGTCCGCGTCCGCATATTATTCGAACCCCAAACTATAGATAGGTCCGCCCGCGGGCATCGCATGGTATACCTGATTCACGATTCCCAAAATGGATCGGCAAGGGGGTTAAACATGAGATGGTTGTGTGTTGTTTTGTGCGTGCTCTTGATCCCGTCCGCGATGGTGGCCCAGGGCGACCGCGGAACGATCACGGGCACGGTCATGGACCCGGCCAGCGCCGTGGTCCCAGGGGCAAAGGTCATTGTCAGGAACGCCAACACGGGCGTGGTATATGAAACCGTCACCACAGAGACTGGCAGCTACACCGTGCCCGCTCTGCCCATCGGGGTTTACGAGGTGAGCGTTGAGGCGACCGGCTTCAAGAGAATGGCCCAGCCCGGCGTCCAGGTCCAGGTGGCCCAGACTTTCCGGGTCGACTTCAACCTTCAGCTTGGCGCGACGACCGAATCGGTCACCGTCACGGCCGAGAGTCCGCTGCTCAGGACCGAGAACGCCGAGCAGAGCATGAACGTCAACGGCCAGCGCATTAATGCGCTGCCGCTTAACTTCGGCGGAGGCGGCGGCAGCACCGGCAGCATCCGAAACTGGATGAGCTTCATCGTCCTGGCGCCGGGCGTGAACGGCAGCTCCTCCAGCCCCCAGAGCGCCAGCGTCAACGGCATGCCCGGGGGCATGGTGAAGATTTTGGTGGAGGGCATGGACGTTTCCAGCTCCAACGATTCAAGCTGGACCAGCACCGTGGCCGCGTCCTCCATCGAGGCGATCGGCGAGTTTTCGCTTCAGACCAGCAATTTCTCCGCGCAGTACCCCGGAGGGCTGGGGGCGATGTTCAACTTCACCACCAAGAGCGGCACGAACCAGCTTCACGGCAGCCTTTACGACTACTTCACCAACGAGACGATCTTCGACGCGCACCGCCACTTCCTGGCGTCCCGGCGCGACCGCAGCCGCAAGCACAACGGCGGCGGCACCGTGGGCGGCCCGGTCTATCTCCCGAAGATCTACGACGGCAGAGACAAGACCTTCTTTTTCTTCAACATGGAAGGCTTCCGGAACAGGAGCGTGACGTACGGACAACGCGGCACGGTGCCCACCGAGGCCATGCGCAACGGCGATTTCAGCGCCATTCTGACCAACAAGCAACTCACGGTCTCCGGGGGCGCGCCCGCGTTTGACGGGCTTGGCCGCGCGATCAACGAGAACACCATTTACAACATCGCCAGCGAACGCAGCGTGGGCGGAGTCCTTTACCGCGATCCTTTCCCGAACAACGTCATCCCCAAGGAAATGCTGGATCCCGTCGCGCTCAAGATTCAGAATCTGCTGCCCAAGCCAACCAGCTCCGAGTTGATCCAGAACTGGATGTACGACCTGGAGAACCCGCGCATTCAAAACCTGCCCAGCCTGAAGCTTGACCAGATTTTTGGCGCCGACAAGAGGCTCTCGTTTTACTGGTCCTATCAATCCACGCGCGACATCCCCGGGAACGATCCGCTCCCTTACCCCATCAGCGGCAAGCGCGACAAGACCGCCACCGGCCACACGATGCGCCTGAACTGGGATCAATCCCTCACGCCTACGTTCCTTGTAAGGCTGGGCGTGGGATTCCTTCGCTTCCACAATCCCGACAGCGCGGTCAAGGACGTTCTGAATTATGACGCGGTAAAGGAACTCGGCCTTCGCGGCGCGACGACGGACCCCGCGGGCTTCCCCCGCCTCACCGGGATCGGCAGCGGCACCTACGGAGGCATGAACTTCAGCCTTGGCCCGTCCAACGCTAACGACTATTACAACGACAAGCTGACAGCGAACATCGACGCCACCTATATTCGCGGGAACCACGCTTACAAGATTGGGGGGCAGTGGGGCAATGAGATGTGGTCGGACCGCAACACCCGCGGAGCGCAAGGCATCTACAACTTCGCCACAACCCAAACCAGCCAGCAGGCGCTCCAGGGACTCAGCCTCAGCGGCGGCAGCGTGGGCTTCGGCTACGCCAGCTTCATGCTGGGACTCGTGAGCAGCGCCAGCGTAAACGCCGTCCAGGATCCTCAGTGGAGGAAGAACACCTGGGCGCTTTACGTCCAGGACAACTGGAAGGTTACTCGCCGTCTGACCCTGGATTTGGGTCTCCGCTGGGACCTCCAGGGCCAGGGCCACGAGATCTGGTGGCGCAACAGCATGTTCGGTCCTGCCACTCCCAATCCGAACGCTGGCGGGCGACCCGGGGCGGTTGTCTATGAGGGCTTCGGTCCCGGCCGGATCGGCGGCACCTTCACGGACACGTACCCTTACGCGATCGGCCCGCGAATCGGCGCCGCTTATCAGCTCAACACGAAAACGGTCCTCCGCGCCGGCTGGGGTTTCTCTTACGGCCAGGGACCGAACTGGTGGTACGTCACCAATCAGACGCTGCGCGGCATCGGGTTTGACGTTTACAATACGCCTTCCCCGGCATTCGCTCAGCCCGCTCTCTACCTGAAGAATGGACTGGCCGGCATGTACGACCGCGCCGCGCTCTATACGCCGACTCTGGACCCCGGTTCCGGACTGACTCCGGGAACCGTGGCCAGCACCGTCGGCAATTTTTACGACCGCAACGGCGGACGGCCCCAGCGGATCAACCAGTGGAACATTGCGATTCAGCGCGAGTTGATCCGGAACCTGTCTTTGGAAGCCGCCTATGTCGGCAACCGCGGAGCCTGGCTGGAAGCGAACCAGCTCGGATTGCTGAATGTGCTCTCCACGGACTACTTGAAGTCTGTGGGACTGGATCTCAACGTTGCCGCGGATCGCTCGCTGCTCACTTCCAACCTGAGCAGTTCGGCGGTGATCGCCCGGGGCTTTGGAGTTCCTTACGCCGGATATCCCACCAACCGCACTTTGGCGCAGAGCCTGCGGCCTTTCCCGTTCCTGACCTCGACCGTAGCCCCGACCTGGGCTCCGTTGGGCAACAGTTGGTACGACTCTTTGCAGATGAAGCTCACCAAGCGCTATTCTCAAGGACTCGACCTCTCCGCCTCCTTTACCTGGGGCAAGGCTCTGGCCAGGGGCACGGGCTCCAACAACGGCGGCGCGTTGGGCGGCGGCGTCAACGACCGCTTCAATCTCGCCAACCAGAAATCGCTGGCCAGCAACGACCGGCCCCTCATTCTCACCATCGCGTTCAACTACCTGACTCCGAAAGTGGGGGCCAGCAAGTGGGTGCGCGCGATGACCGGCAACTGGGTTTTCGCGGGAATCCTGACCTATCGCAGCGGCTCGCTGTTCAGCGTGCCCTCCTCAAATACATCGGGCATCGGCAACTACACGTTCATGAGCAACACCCGCATGAACCGTGTGCCCGGCCAGTGGATCTTCACCAAGGATCCAAGTTGCAACTGCATCGACCCCAACAAGGACACCGAGATCCTGAATCGGGCGATGTGGCAGGACGTGGGGCAGGGCCAGTGGGGCTACTCCGCGCCTTACTATAGCGACTACCGCTGGGTCCGGCAGGTGAACGAGGATCTCAACCTGGGCCGCACCTTCCCGTTCGGGGAGAACGACAGGGTCAGGCTCACGGTTCGGGTCGAATTCTTCAACGCCTTTAACCGCGTGACTCTGCCCGCGCCGACATCCGGCAACCCGACTCAGACGACGACTTATGACTCCCAGGGCCGGGTGACAGCCGGCTTCGGGTTCATCAACACCATCAACGGCATTGGCGGCGCCCGCAACGGGCAGGGCGTGATCCGGATCGAATTCTAGGTCCGGTGTGAGACTCAGAGCGGGGCGGTCCAGAACTCCGCCCCGTTTTGGCTAGGAATCGCAAAGCGAATGAGAACGAACCAGTTTGCGCTGCTCATTGTCTTGCTGTGTCTCCTCTTTATCGATACAGCCTCCGGCGCCGGCGACGACTACGCCGTCGGCGCCGATCTTTCTTACCTGAAACAGGCGGAAGATCGCGGGACGGTCTTCAAAGAGAACGGCCAGCCCAAGCCGGGACTCCAGATCTTCAAGGACCACGGCTACAACTGGATCCGCTTGCGTTTGTTTCACACCCCGACCCAGCTCCCCAATAACTTCGAATACACTCTGGCCCTGGCGCAGGAGGCCAAGAAGCTGGGCTTCAAGTTCCTGCTGAACTATCACTACTCGGACACCTGGGCCGACCCCGGCAAGCAGTTCATCCCGAAAGCCTGGGAAGGCAAGTCCCATAAGGAACTGGTCCAGGCCGTGTTCGAGTACACCCGCGACACCATCGCGAAATTCCGCGAAGCCGGCGTGCTGCCGGACATGGTGCAGTGCGGCAACGAGATCACCAACGGCATGCTATGGCCCGACGGAAGATTGCCGGGCAATTGGGACAATTTCGCGGAACTGATGATCGCGGGCATCAACGGCGTCGACGCCGGCCGGGGCAACGGCCCGCGGCCCAAGATCATGATCCACATCGATAAAGGCGGCGACTGGAAGACGACCAAGGGCTTCTTCGACAAGTGGAAGACTTACGGCGTGGACTGGGACGTCATCGGCCAGTCCTACTATCCCTGGTGGCATGGGACGCTGCTGGATTTGCGGGACAATCTTTACCGCACCGCCATCGAATACGACAAGGACATCATCGTTGTGGAGGCAGCCTACAATTGGCGCACCGCCGAGTACAAGGGCAAGAATCCTCCCTACCCGGAGTCCCCGGAAGGACAGCGCGAGTTTCTGGATTCCGTGCACCAGGTGATCCTGTCCACGCCGAACCACCGTGGCGAGGGCGTCTTCTGGTGGGAGCCCGCAGTCGCCGGACGCGGCGGCATCGCCAGCCGCGGCATGTTCGACGCCGAGGGCAATGTCCTGCCCGTCATCACCGTTTTCGACAAGTGGACCCGGCGGTAAACTGGAGTCCGCCATGAAGAATCCGACCCTATACGGGGCGAGCAAGTGCTTCCGCACGGCCGCCTTGCTGCTCTCCGCTCTGGTTCCCGCCTCCGGCCAAGCCGTTCTGTACGATCCGCTGTTCCGGCCCCAGCCCGCGCGGATCGTGCCTTACGGGGAAAGGGACGCCGCCGCGATTCCCGTTGCCCTGATCCGGCATCCAAATGGGAAGCTCGCCATCATGACCCGGCAAGGCGCCGGCCAGATGCAACCCTTCTTCGTGCGCGGCATTGAGACGGGCTACTGGGACACGCGGCGGGCCAATCAGAATTCCGACTTCGACAAGATCTTCGCGGATCACCGCCGCCTCGGCGCCAACACGTCGTTCTTCATGGTTCATTGGATGGACATCGAGCCGGAGGACGGCAAGTTCGATTTCTCCTACACAGACCGCATCGCCGCTCTGGCCCGCAAGAACGGCATCAAGCTCTGGTGGGTCCTGTTCCTCCATTGCCAGAGCGATCATCCGCCGGAACTGCGGAACTTCTGGGCGTACCGGCTCGACAGCCGGGACGGAAGAGACTACGCCATGCAGTGGATGCGGGACGAGAACGGCGTGGTCTACGACAGCATGGCGAAACTGGCGACGCTGCCCGGCCGCTGGGAAATCAATCCCGCCTACGGTCACCCGAAGCTGTTTCCGAAAATCCTGCGGATGTTGACCCGCCTGGGCGAGCGTTACCGGAATTCCGCCGATGTGCTCGGCGTTCAGATCGACAACGAGGCGGGCTTCGGCTACTATACTCCCCGAGGGACGCCGGGCCCACAGAAGTTGACCAGCGACCACAACCCGGTCACCGCTCAGATCTTTGAAGAGTGGAAGCTCAAGACCGGGAAGTCAGACTGGCGCGCCTTCAAGCTCTCCATCGTCAAGTACTGGTGGGGGCAATTCACCACCGCCTTTCACAAGGGTGACCCCTACAAGCTCACATCCTTCAACTTCCTCGGGGCGAACGCCGAAGCCGGCAACGAGTATTGGATCGATCTCGAGGGCGTCGACGTCACGACTTACGGAGAGGGAAACATCGACGTCGCGAGCAGCATGTTCTACGGCCCCAACAACGGCCCCAAAGCCTGGGCCAACCTCGACCAGCATTACAACTTCGCCTATGAGCTTCCGATCTTCATATCCTCCGAGATTGGCTTGGGGCGGAGCTTCGGCGCCGAGGCTCTCTTTCAGCAATACGTGATCAATAGCCTGGAGCGCGGCGCCCAAGGATACGCTTCCTATGATTACGGCAGCCTGGTGGACCAGCAAGGCAATCCGAATTCCTTCGGGCAGTACTATCAGCGGCTCGCCGCGATGATTGAGGCCGGTGAAGACATCATCCACGGCGGAGTTCCGGGGCCCGGCAATGTGTCCATCGCCACAGCTACAACGGGAGCCAAGATCAGCCAGTTGTCCGCTCCGGCGGGAACCGTTGGCATGTTGCATTTTCCGGAAGCGCCCTTCCGGCCAGGGCCGTCGGGGGAAGCCGCGAGCGTCTCGGTGGAGATTCGGGCGCTCTCGGCAGGCAGCTACTCCATCCAGGTGTTTCGATCCGGCAGACTCTCCGAGTCCGCCGCGGCCGAACTTGGCGCGGGGCAATCGCATAGCCTGCAACTCGCGAATGTCGGACCGACCGAAGCAGTCTTCATAACCGTCAGAAACTCAGGAATCAGGCCGGCGCCCCCGGCGCCCGCCGTCAGAGGAGGACGAAAGCAATGAAATCCAACGCCAATCCAATGACTCGCCGCAGCCTGCTGGGCCAGACGCTCGGCGCCGCGGCGCTCACCGCCGCGGCCGCGCCGTCGCCTCTCGCCCAGGCCCCGGCCGCCCAAGGCGCTCAATCGGCGTCTCCCCGAATCCGCGAGAGCTTCGATCCCGACTGGAAGTTCTTCAAGGGCGACGCGCCGGGCGCACAGGATCCCGCTTTCGCGGACGCCTCCTGGAGAAGCCTGGACGTCCCGCACGACTGGAGCGTCGAGGGGCCGTACTCCGAGAAGGAACTCGCCCAGGGCAGCTTGCCCACGGGCATCGGCTGGTACCGGAAGCGGTTCCACCTTCCGGAGTCTTACAAAGGCAGGAAAGTCTTCATCGAATTCGACGGAGTCTTTGAGAACAGCGAGGTTTGGATCAACGGCCAGTATCTCGGCAAGCGGCCGTTCGGCTACATCGGCTTCCAGTACGATCTGACGCCGCACCTAAACCTCGGCGCGCGGGAAAACGTGCTCGCCGTCAAAGTCGACAACTCCAATCAACCGAACTCGCGCTGGTACACCGGCTCCGGCATCTATCGCCACACCTGGCTCAATGTGACCAACCCGGTCCACGTCGCGCATTGGGGAACCTTCGTCACCACACCGCAGGTTTCCGAGAATTCGGCTACCGTGCAGATCAAGACCCGGGTCCAGAACGAAGGTCCGGCGGCCGCGAAGTGCGTTCTGGCCACCGCCCTCCTGGACGGGGACGGCAAGGAAATCGCCAGCGCCGAATCGAGCCAGGACATTTCCGCCCGCGGCGAATACGAATTCGTCCAAACTCTCAAGGTCGACAAGCCCAGCCTGTGGTCCGTGGAAACCCCGTACCTGTACCAGGTTCGCAGCACGTTGCGCGATCAGAACCAGGTGGCGGATGTGTATGCGGCGCCGATGGGCATACGAGAAGCGGTTTTCGACGCCGACAAGGGGTTCCTGCTGAACGGCAAGCGAGTGAAGATCAATGGAGTCTGTCTCCACCATGACGCGGGGTGCGTGGGCGCGGCCGTGCCTCTGCGCATGTGGGAGCGGCGGCTTGAGATTCTGAAAGCCATGGGCTGCAACGGGATCCGGACCAGCCATAATCCTTACGCGCCCGAGTTCATGGACCTCTGCGACCGGATGGGCTTTTTGGTCATGGACGAGGCGTTCGACGAGTGGCGCGTCCCGAAGGCCAAGTTCGGCTACGCGCGCTATTTCAACGAATGGTGGGAGCGCGACACCACGGATTTCGTTCGGCGCGATCGTAACCATCCTTCGGTGGTGCTCTGGAGCGCCGGCAACGAGGTAGGAGACCAGGCCGCCCCGAACGGCGCCGAAACGTTGCGTCAGCTCATCGGCGTCTTCCACCGCGAAGATCCCACCCGCCTGGTCACCGTGGGCTGCGACCGCATCGAGTCCGAGCCCCTCTCCAACCGCGCCCGTCCCGAGTTCCTCGCCGCGCTCGACGTCGTCGGCTACAACTATGTGGACCGCTGGCGCGACCGCATCGAAAAGTATTACAGCCTGGACAAGGCCGCTTTCCCGAATCGCAAGGTCATTGGCACCGAAAGCGGCAGCATGGGCGGGGTGCGCGGATCCTATGGAGGACTTTTGCCGGCGTCCGCTCCGGCGGCGGCAGCCGTCACGGCCGGGCGAGGAACCATCGGAGCGGCCGGCGCGGCGCCTGCCCCCGGTCGGGGCGGCGCGCCCGGCGGAATGATGGCCGGCTTCGGCGGCCGCGGAGGCGGACGGCCGAATGTCAACGTCGAGCAGTTGTGGAAGTTTGTCGCCACCTACGACTACATCGCCGGCGACCACATGTGGACCGGTATCGATTACCTGGGCGAATCCCGCTGGCCCGGCAAAGGCGCTTCGAGCGGCGTCATCGACTCCTGCGGTTTTCCGAAAGACGGTTTCTACTTCTACCAAAGCCAATGGACCAGGGAGCCGATGGTCCACCTTTTCCCTCACTGGAACTGGCGGGGCCGCGAAGGGCAGTTCATCCCCGTCTTCGTGTACACCAACTGCGACTCGGTGGAACTGTTCGTCAATGGAAAGTCCGCCGGCGTCCAGGGCTACCAGTTCCCCCGTTACGGCATGACCGAGCGCTACGGCAACTATCCGCCGGAAGCCCGCGGGCTGCGAACCACTTCCGACCTGCACCTGGCCTGGACCATCCCTTACGAGCCGGGAACCCTGCGGGCCGTGGGGAGAAAGGGAGACAAGGAGATTGTGGCCGAAGTCAGCACAGCCGGTGAACCAGCCGCGGTGGAGCTGACCGTCGATCGAAACAGTATCGTTGCCGGCCGCGGGGCCGTAGTTCACGCGGCCGTTCGGATCGTCGATGCGCAGGGACGCCTGGCGCCGGAATCCGCGAACGAGGTCACTTTCGAGGTCCAAGGGGAGGGCCGACTGATCGGGGCCGACAACGGCAACATGCAGAGCCACGAGGACTACAAGGCGCCGCGGCGGTTGGCCTTCAACGGCATGTGCCTGGCCGTGATTCAGTCCTCGGCGAAGCCCGGGCAGATCCGGATCACGGCATCTTCGCCCGGACTGAAACCGTCCACGGTGGTTGTGACCGCGCGGACGTAGGGAAGCGCAACGTCCCGCGGCGCGAAGAGGCCGGCGTTCAGCCCGCAGGCGTTTGAGTTATGATCCCTCTGGGGTGCAACCGGAGGTGCATCGTGCGCGTGCTCATCGCCGACAAGTTTGAGCCGTCCGGACTCGCAGGGCTGGCCCGGACCGGCTGCGAAGTTTCCTATGAACCCGGCCTCAAAGACGAGGCGCTGGCCGAACGCGTGGCAAGTCTCCGCCCGGACGTGCTGATCGTGCGCTCCACGCCCGTGCCGGAATCTGTTTTGGACGCCGGACCACTCCGGCTCGTCGTCCGAGCCGGCGCAGGTTATAACACGATCGATGTCGCCGCCGCTTCCCGGCGCGGCATCTACGTCGCCAACTGCCCCGGCAAGAACTCGATCGCGGTGGCCGAGCTGGCCTTCGGCCTCATCCTCGCCCTCGACCGCCGTATCGCCGATAACGTCCTCGCCTTGCGCTCCGGGGAGTGGAACAAGGCCGAGTATTCGAAGGCGCGCGGACTGTACGGCCGTGTCCTCGGACTTCTGGGCGCCGGCAGCATCGGCCGGGAGATGATTCCCCGCGCCCACGCCTTCGGAATGTCCGTCGCCGCATGGAGCCGCAGCCTGACCCGGGAGCACGCTGCCGCTCTCGGCATTGCCCGCATGGACACCCCGGTCGAGGTCGCCGCGGCGGCCGATATTGTGAGCGTCCACCTGGCCCTGACTCCCCAAACCAGGGGGCTGTGCAACCGGGACTTCTTCGCCGCCATGAAGCCCGGCTCCTGCTTCATCAACACCGCCCGCGGCGAGATCGTCGACGAAGAGGCGCTGAGGGAAGCCGTCGAGACAAGGGGGATTCGCGCGGGCCTCGACGTGTATCAGCAGGAGCCTAACGCCGGCAAAGGCGAGTTCAGCTCCGCGATCGCGCGACTCGCCTCCGTGTACGGCACGCACCACATCGGGGCCTCCACCGAACAGGCGCAGGAGGCGATCGCCTCCGAGACTGTCCGGATCGTTCAGGTGTTCCTCGAATCCGGCAAGGTTCCCAACGCGGTCAATCTCGCCAAGAAGACGCCCGCGACATGCACTCTTGTTGTGCGCCACCGGGACCGCCCGGGAGTCCTCGCCTCCGTGCTCGACGCCATCAGCGCGGCCCGCATCAACGTCCAGGAGATGGAGAACGTGGTCTTCGAAGGCGCCGAAGCCGCCGTCGCCAGAATCAACCTCGAGAGGACGCCTTCGCCGGAAGAAATGGGTGGCCTTCGAGCCGCGAATCCGGATATTCTGGACATCAGCCTCATCCGGCTCTGAAAGGAGATCCCGGTGGCCCTGCTCACCCGCCGCGAATGGCTGGCCGGCGCCCTGGCGCAAGCGGCTGCGCCCTCTGGCAGGCCAAACATCCTGTTCTGCATTTCCGACGATCAGTCTTATCCCCACGCCGGCGCCTGCGGCTCGCCTTACTTCGTAACCCCCGGCTTCGACCGCGTGGCGGGCGAGGGGGTTCTGTTCCGCCACGCTTTCGTCTCGGCCCCTTCCTGCGCCCCTTCCCGCGCGAGCATTCTCACCGGCCAGGATTTCTACCGGCTGCGAGAGGGCTCGATGAACCACACCGTCTGGCCTTCCGGCGTGGCCGGATACCCAGATATCCTGGCCGCCGCCGGCTACCACGTGGGTTTCACCGGCAAGGGCTGGGGTCCGGGCAACTGGCAGGCCGCGGGGCGCAAGGAGCCGCCCTGCGGTCCCGCCTATAATCGACTTCGCCTGACGCCGCCCGCCAAGCAGTTGAGCGACATCGATTACGCCGCCAATTTCGAGGAGTTTCTGGAACAGCGTCCGGCAGGCGCTCCGTTTTGCTTTTGGGCCGGCTTCAGCGAGCCGCACCGCGAGTACGAGGCCGGCGCGGGCAGCAGGCATGGCAAACGCATTCAGGATGCGCCGGTTCCGCGCTTCCTTCCCAACGTAGACATGGTTCGCAGCGACATTGCGGACTATGCCTTCGAAATCGAGTGGTTTGACCGGCATCTGGCGCGCATGCTCGAGTACCTGGAAAAACGCCGCCAGTTGGACAACACGATTATTGTCGCCACCGCCGACAACGGCATGCCCTTCCCCAGAGCCAAAGGGAACCTTTACGACTACGGCGTCCGGGTTCCCCTTGCGATCCGCTGGGGCGAGCGGATCCGCCCCGGCCGCGTGCTCGACGATTTCGTCAGTTTCCCGGACTTTGCTCCCACCTTCCTGGAAGCCGCGCATCTTCCGCTGACACCCGCCATGACGGGGCGGAGCCTGCTGCCGCTCCTCACGAGCGCAGCTTTCGGGCACGTGGGCGCCTCGCGCGATTTTGCCGTCTTCGGCATCGAGCGCCATTTTCCGGGCAGCCGACCGAATGGCGCGGGCTATCCCAGCCGCGGCCTGCGCACGGAGAGCTATCTCTACATTCGCAATCTGGCACCGGAGAGGAACCCCGCCGGCGATCGCCCCGGCCCCGTCTGGCCCTCGGGCGACCCGGTCGGCGGCTTCGGCGACGTCGACGGCTCTCCTTCCAAGACCTGCCTCTGGACGAACCGCCAGAAGTATCCCGAGCTTTATCAACTCGCCTTCGGCAAGCGACCAGCCGAGGAACTGTATGACGTGCGCGACGATGCCGAGAACATGAAGAACCTGGCGTCGAATCCGAAACTGAACGCCGTCCGCAAGCTCCTGGCCGCGCGCCTCGACCGCTACCTCATCGCCACGGCCGATCCCCGCGCGACCGGCAAAGGCGCCCTCCTCGACGACGTCATGAAGCGTTTCCCCACCGAATTTCGGTGACAGGCTACGAAACCCCTAAATTGCCTTGGGTGGAGTACACATTGCCGGCGCCGGCGTTCCGATCCACTTTTGAGATTATTGGAGCGGTTCTTGCTTCTCGCCGGTCTGTGTGGCGGAAGTTGCGCCGTGATAGCATGGACTCTCGCGCGTCGCCTGGATGGAGGAAGCGACCGTTGTCTGCGAGGAGGTAATGATATGTGGTCACGAAGAGATCTTCTGAAGATCGCGCTGGCGGCCCCGGCGGGGGCCTGGCTTACGCGGTTCGAATCAATGGCCGCGCCCCTGCGCGGCGCCGTCAAGATCACGGCTGTCAAAGCTCTCCAACTCACCTATCAAGGCGATGGGTGCCTGGTGCGGATTGAGACCGACGCCGGGGTCACCGGTTACGGCGAGACGGGGGTGGACGTGAAACTGGCCCGCGCCCGCATTCCGCAATATCGCCTTGTCGGGCAGGACCCGCTCGCGATTGAGAGGCACTTTCTCTCCATGACCGGCGCCATCCACCCGTACCTGCCCACGGTTCCTTTGCTCAGCGGAATTGATATCGCCTTGTGGGACCTTGCCGGCAAGCTGCTGGGGCTCCCCGTCTCGAAGCTCCTGGGCGGTCCGCTGCGCGAGACGGTGCCGATGTACTCGCATGGAGACGCCCTGAAGGACATGAGCAGTCTCGCATCCTGCCGGGAGTGGGCCCAGATGATGCGGGAACAGCCCGAGGGCTTCACCACCTTCAAGATTGAGCCGAATCAGACTCTCCGCGGCGAGCGCGTGGGTCCCGTGGTCACCACGTCGCAACTGACCCGCATCGCGCGAGGGTTCGCCAACATTCGCGAAGCGGTGGGCGACAACATCGACATCGGAGTCCATTGTCATAACCAGTGGGATACGCCCAGTTCGATCGCCATCGCCCGCGCCACCGAACCGGTGCGGCCGCTGTTCATCGAAGACCCGCTCAGCTACGTCGAGTACTCCGAAGCCTGGCGGGCAATCAAACAAGGCACGCGCACCCCCGTGATGACCGGCGAGAAGCTTGAACTCGTCAAACAGTTCAAGCCCTTCATTGACGCTCAGGCGGTGGACATCATTCATCCCGATGTCTCCTTCGCGGGGGGCATCACCGGCTGCCGCAAGATCGCGGACTACGCCCACATGCATCGCATTCCGATGGCTCTCCACAACATCGGCACGCTGGTGCGCACGTACGCTTCGGTCCACCTGGCGGCTTCGATCCCGAACTTCTACCGCTCCGAGTGCCGCCTGGGCCGCCCCGGCCGCATTTACGAGAAGATGGCCCTCGGTGAACCGCCGGTCATCAAGAACTCGGAGTTTCAACTTCCACAGGGCCCGGGGTTGGGATTGGAAATCGATCCCGCCCACATGAAGGAGTACACGCCCAAGGGAGAGGACTGGGCGTAGTCCCAGCGGGCTCCGTTCCTAATCGCCAGTGGGGGTCAGGTTGCGTCTGCAATTGAGAATGGTGTTTGCATTTGCGTTTTGACGCAATGCCGCGGCTCCTGGAAGGGACGGCACACTTCGAGGCGGGCGACCTGGCGACGACAGCCGCGCACGCACTTGCGGCGTCAGAAGCTGGGAGAAGACGGCGGGCAACGTTGGCCTGTCACAACTTGGGGCTTTTTGTCGCGGCCGCAGGGCGACGCGTGCGGCTGGTGTTTGATTGACCGCTCTCTATGGTCGCGTGTCAGTGGGGTTTGCTGTACATACTCGAAATAAAGGGTTGGGAGGCCTCCCGCCGACTGCTCACCCCCGTCGGCGCGCATCAGGGACCGGTGGTTCTCTCGACCGGTTAGGCCGTGGCTCTCAGCGTGGCGATGGTGACCTAGGATTCACCGCGCTC
>Ga0101944_10003509_pt1 | contig 21617 bp, 19 predicted proteins | sample DewCreD2012metaG_FD_75245 | JGI IMG/M metagenome (GOLD analysis project Ga0101944, IMG submission 75245) | Hot spring sediment bacterial and archeal communities from British Columbia, Canada, to study Microbial Dark Matter (Phase II) - Dewar... ... | reverse complement strand
TTAAAGGGACTGAAAATCCTGGTGATTACAGCACTGCGTATGGAGAAACATCTTTCTCATTTTTCCCTCCCTGAAGCCCTGGAGGTCGTTCGTGAATTAAAACCTGAGAAAGCATACGTTACTCACATCAGCCATCAGATGGGATTTCATCGCGATGTTTTTACCCGTATTTACCCGGAAGCTGAACCCGCCTATGATGGTCTTCGTTTGATCTGTTGACATGAAATTTGAAATTACCCATAGGGATTCTGCTACCGCTGCCCGTCGTGGGATTCTATACACCAACCATGGAAAAATGCATACGCCAGCTTTTATGCCTGTGGGAACCCAGGGAACAGTAAAAGGTGTTCACCAGCGCGAACTGGCAAACGACATCGGGGCACAAATTATTTTAGGGAACACCTATCATCTGTATCTCCGGCCTGGTCCTGCTGTCCTCAAGGAAGCCGGTGGGTTACATGCCTTTATGAACTGGTCAAAACCTGTTCTTACCGACAGCGGCGGATTTCAGATTTTCTCGCTGGCTGAAAACAGAAAATTGACAGATGAGGGGGTACTATTCCGTTCACACATCGACGGCTCAAAGCATCTCTTTACCCCCGAAAATGTGGTGGATATTCAGCGAATCATCGGATCCGACATCATGATGGCCCTCGATGAATGCACTCCCTATCCATGTGATCACCGCTACGCCCGTAAATCGCTCCGTCTTACTCATGAATGGCTCGAAAGAGGAATAAAACGCTACAGGGAAACGACATCCCTGTACGGTCATGAGCAGGCTTTTTTCCCCATTGTGCAGGGAAGTGTGTACAGGGAATTGCGCATTGAGTCGGCCGAAAAAGTTGCCTCCTGCTTCATGGATGGTTACGCCATCGGAGGGTTGGCTGTAGGAGAACCGGTTGAAGAAATGTATGCCATGGTTGAGGTGGTCAATCGTATTTTGCCTGAAGACAAACCCCGTTATCTGATGGGTGTAGGAACCCCCGTCAACCTTCTTGAAGCCATTGCCCTCGGAGTGGATATGTTCGATTGTGTCATTCCTACCCGGAACGGAAGAAATGGGATGCTCTTCACACGCCGGGGCATCATCAACATCCGGAACGAGAAATGGAAAAATGATTTCAGTCCGCTTGAGGAGGAAAGTGATTGTTTTGTGGATAAAATGTATTCCAAGTCGTATCTTCGTCATCTGTTTGTGTGTAAAGAAATGCTTGGACCTCAAATCGCCAGTCTTCATAACCTTGCTTTTTACCACTGGCTGATGAACGAAGCGAGAGAGCATATTGCAAGGCAATCGTTTGGAAGCTGGAAAGAAAAAATGGTAAAACAATTGTCGGCAAGATTGTAAAGACAGTGTTTTTTCAGAATGCAGAATACAAAATATCCAACACGGGAACAGGATGAAATCATGGCAAGACATAAAAGAATCGCTGAAATTAAAGAAGATTGATTATTACATCATCGGGAAATTTCTAGGCACCTATGTGTATGCCATTGTCCTGATTGTAACGGTGGCTGTGGTGTTTGACCTTTCAGAAAAAATCAATGATTTTATAGAAAAACAGGCTCCGCTGAAAGCCATTTTGTTTGATTATTATCTTAACTTCATTCCCTATTTTGCCATTTTATTCAGTTCTCTTTTTACGTTTATTGCGGTGGTTTTTTTTACCTCACGCATGGCTTCCCGTACTGAAATTATTGCTATTTTAAGCAGTGGCATCAGTTTTCGCCGGATGCTGTGGCCTTATTTTATTTCAGCTTCTTTGATAGCGGCATATACTTATGTGATGTATGACTATGTGATTCCCGATGCCAATAAAAAACGTTTTGCTTTTGAAGACAAATATTATCACGACGGGCCCAAATGGTATGGCTTGAGAAATACCCATAAACAGCTGGAACGCGGCTTGTTTGCTTTTCTTGAATCATACAGCACCTATACCAACACAGGGTACCGTTTTACCCTTGAAAGGTTTGAAGGAAGCCGGCTGGTTTCCAAATTAACAGCTGATTATATCTCATGGGATTCGGCAAAACATAAATGGAATGTCCGTAATTATTACATCCGGAATATTTCTGCGATGGGCGATACCATTATCAGGGGGCAGTCTATTGATACAATGATCAATCTTTCGCCGGAGGATTTCAGTCGCCGGAACAATGCCATGGAAGCAATGAATCACAGGGAACTGAATCAATTTATTGCCGAACTGGAATTGCAGGGGTCAGAAGAGATTAAATTATACAGGATAGAACGGTATAAACGTGTTGCCATGCCGTTTTCCACCCTTATTCTGACTTTAATTGCAGTTTCTCTTTCGTCCCGGAAAATGAGGGGAGGACTTGGGATTCATCTGTCGCTTGGGTTTTTGTTATGCTTTTCCTATATCTTTTTTATGCAGATGTCTTCGCAATTTGCCATTGGAGGCTCAATGAATCCTTTACTGGCTGTGTGGTTGCCCAACTTGATTTATGTAGGAATAGGATGGTTTTTGTATAAAAAAGCCCCTAAATAAAAGAAAAGCTCTTACAGGTCGGCAGGCCATTCGGGTCTTCCCTGGTAAGGGGTAATGACTTTATAAGTAATACCTCCAAGAAAATTTCCTTCTGCATCCAGTCCTTTTTCAATGTCGTCACCTCCTTCACATGCAGAAGTAATGAACAACTCATTTAATTTTTCACCTCCGAACATTACGCTGGAAGGCTGGCGGGCAGGGATTTTCAGTTCGTGTACCCATTTCCCGTGAGGATTAAACCGGCGTACGCTCGAGGCTCCCCAGAAGGCAACCCACAGATGATCTTCTGTATCTATTGTAATGCCATCAGGATATCCGTTTTTTTCTTCTCCCCTGTAAAAAATTTCCGGTTGACTGATATTTCCTGTATGGATGTCATAATGGTAACGCGTGATGGTTAATGCACTGCTGTCGGTATGGTAAAAATATTTAAGATCAATGCTGAAAGTCATTCCATTGGAAATGCCAAGACCTTCAAGCAGAATGTGCGGAGGCATCCCTTTTTCTATCAGAAAAAGTTTTCCGTTTTTGTTGTTGTTGCATTTGGTTCCCGCATATAAACGTCCCCGGGGGTCTGTGGTAATGTCGTTAAACCGTTCGTTGGCAGTCAGCCTGAGATCAATTATTTTTTTGGGAATGGCGTTGTGTTTTTCTCTTTCTTCAGCGGGGATTTTATATACTCCTTTGTCGCTGCATAAGATCATTCCTCCGTCGCGGCTAAAAGCAATGCCTCCCACTTTATGATCTCCTTCCCAGTATAACTCTGCTTCTTGATGCCCGGGAATATATCTCCATATTTTCCCTTTTAAAATATCTGTCCAGTATAAAATTTTTTCTTCGGGATTCCACAAAGGACATTCTCCGAGATGACATACAGGATGAACAAGGGGGATTGCTTTCATAGAATTTGTCTTTTATTAATTCTATCATTTTTTTCAGGAGGTATTTCCTTTCTTTAAAGGCTTGTACGATTTTTTCGCCCAGCGTGCTGTGCCGGTCAATGCCCGAAAAAACTTCCATGGCGGTTTCAATGCCTTTTTCTTTTACCATTTGCTGGACTTCCATGGTTCCGCTGTCGTCCGAACCGTTGTAGGCATAGGCGGCGGCGATGGCAATGGCATAAGCTTCGGGAAAGCGCTCATGTTTTAAACAAAGGGTAGCTGGGCCCACAAGTCTTTCCCGGGGACCTAATTTTCTTTTTGTATCGCGTGCATTGCGTTCAATCTGGTCGTTGAGAGCAGGATCGGTGTATTTTTGCAGGGCGAGTTGCTGAAATTGTTTATGCTCTTCCGGATCCAGATTAAATTCATGAATAAGCCCGTGAGCGCTCTCTTCCAGAATCTGCCTCAGAAAATCTTTCATTTCCGGAGCCAGGGCTGCTTCGTGAAGAATGCGGTAGCCATTCATCCATCCTACATAAGCGATAGGGCCATTGGTTCCATTGAAAGTGTATATTTTTCTCAGCAATTCATTGCCGAAATTTTCTTTTGGTAAAAATCCTGTAATGGGCGGTATGGGGCCTTTAAAAGCAGCCTTGTCGAGGGGCAAGGTCCACCAGTTTTGCATGCGCAAAGCCAGCGGTTCTTTTGCCAGGATGTCGGGTGAGGCAGGCATGCCTGTACGCAATACCTGTGTTTCTACCAGTCCGATATTTTCTTCTATCCTCTTTTTGAAAGCTTCGTCGGCTCCTTGAAGCAGCAGATTCCGGATGTGCCGGGCAGGATTGTCGGCATTTTCACAGATAAGCCAGTTAAGGGGTTGGTTTGATTTCCGCTGTTGCAGCAACGGTTTGATAAAAGAAACCACTTTCTCAATGTTGTTGGCACCTACACTTGTCACGATGATGGGGACAGTGTCTATAAGAGGTGCCAGGAGGTGCTGGTCGCCGGGACCAAAAGCCTGTTCTACCGGAATATATTCTATCTGAGGAGGAACCGAAGCAATTTCCACGCGGTATTTTTTTTCTTTGTTTAGTAAGTCCACCACCGATTGTATTGCGTCAAAGAAAAATAACTTCCATCCGCTCCGGTGGAAAAGTTGTCCGATAAATCCACGGCCAATTTTTCCGGCTCCAAAAATGATCACCACCTTATTCATATTTTCAGTTTTAATGCTTTGTTCATGTGTTTTAAAAAAAGACTGTATTTTTTTTCATAGGCTTTAATTAGATTTTTTTCCGGAAAAACAGATTCGTAATCCGGCGAAAGGGGCGGGGAAGAAGTCACCATGTCGAGCACATAGGAAAGTACCCCCGTTAAGGCAATTTCGGGATACACCGCTTTAAGCAACGGCCTCTTCAACACAGCAGCTCTGATTTGATTAAAAAGTTGATTCCGGGCACTTCCGCCGCAAATTTTAATTACACGGGGCATGCGGGAGGGCATGGTTTCAAACTGGTATCTGCGGCAGAAGGCAATGCTTTCCATGACGGCCCGGTACAAATGGGCATCCGTATGTCCTGAGCGAAGACCTGCAAAAGTTCCCTGCAGTGTACTGTCCCACCAGGGAGACCGCTCTCCATCGATAAAAGGGTAGAAGAGGGGAGTTTCAGCGGGATCAAGACACTGTGCCTGCTGGTTAAGTTCATTGAACGTTTCGGGAGAGACAGGACGCCGGAGCATGTTCCTGACAAACCAGTTCATTACATTGGCTCCTGTGTTGGTACTGCCGTAAAGAAGGAAAAATTTCTCCATTTTCAGGGTGATGAATGGCCGGGAAATCATTGCATGGGAAGTTGCTTTTCCGCTGATCTCTGAGGTATTGGCCAGCATAAAGCCTTCCCCTGCCGACAGGGAAAGTCCGAGAAAAGAAGCGTAAAAGTCTGCCAGGGCAGGAACGGCAAAGGCAGGACAGGGAAATCCCCGGGGAAGGAGTTTATTGTTGGTCCGTACCGGAAATACACGTGAGGATAATTCAGGAAAATGATGAATTTCGTATCCTGTCATGGACAGAAGCTGGCGGCTGTATTCCCTGGTGTGGTGATGCACGATGCTTATCTGCGAGCTGAAATGAGAAGCATAACAACCCGAGAGTTCAGAAAAAAGAGCATCTCCAAGTTGTAAGAAAATCTCGTTGTCTGAGAGTTTTCTTGTCCGGTGATGATAAAGTTTTGTGATCAGCCAGTTGGTTCCTTGAGGGAGAGGACTTCCTAAGAGCCGGATGTCTTTTCCTCCGGCCAGTTTCGAAAAGAGCTTATTAAGCGAAGGAGAACAGGTGGAATCCAGCCATACAGGAATTTCGTCGCAAACAGGTTTTTGCTTTTGTTTGTCCCATATCAGGTAACTTGATACCAGTCCACAAATACCAAGATATACACGGTCAAAAGCGTGTTCTCTCAGAAACAAGGATAAGTCGTCAAACAAGCTGGACACACTGGTACATAAGGCTTCGTAAGAACAGGTTGCTTTTCCCGGGGGGGTCATGTGAACAGGAGCAGGCCGGTGGCCGATGAGTTGCAGGGCAGGGGTCAGAACAGGGGAATACACAGCCATTTTGATTTGTGAAGTACCCACGTCAAGGGCTGCATAGCAGATATGTTGATCCGGTTTCATAGGGTCCGGGAATGATGAAAGGACGATACAATCAGATTTAATAAAGGTTCACCGGGATCCAGTCCGCATATCTCGTGAATTACTTTTTCGACGCCTTCCTTTTCGATGTACCGGAGAACACTGAATCCTTTGTCGTTATATGAAAAGGCAGCAATCATGCCCTTGATGATTGCAGAAGGCGTAATGTGGTGTTTAAGGCACAGGAGGGCTGGTCCGGTAAGACGGTCGTTTCGCGAAAGCTTTCTTCTGACATCGGCGGCATTGCGTTCAATGGGGTCGGGGATGTTACGGTTGGAAAATTTGCTTATGGCTGCCTGAACCCATTGTGCCTGTTCGGTCGGATCAAAGCCGTATTCGGCAATGAGTGCCTGGGATATTTCCTGTCCTGCCTGATGGGCTACCTGAAGAATTTCTTTATCTTCAGCAGCTTCCCACAACCATTGGTATCCTTTACAGGCGCCCATGTAGGAAATGATGGCGTTGATGCAATTGTAGGTATATATTTTGCGTTCGAGTTGATGAGAAAAATTCCGCAGAGGCTTAAGTCCTGTCAAGGGAGGAGGATCGCCCCGGAAAGCTTCAGCATCGCAGGGAAGTTCATAAAAAGGCTGATTGTTGATGGTAAGAGGATGGTCGTCTCCGGAAGGATCAAGGGAGGTACACAACACCATTGCTTCTACAATGCCCACATGGCTGTGGATCCATTTTTGAAGAGATGTGTTGGGACATAAGCCGGTAATCAGGCGGCGCAGATAAGCAGCAGCAGAAGTATAATTTTCGCAGGTAATGATGTTAAAAGGTTGTTCCGGATAAAGATGATAACGTTTTTCAATGGCTTTACACAATAGCGGGGCAAGCGATGGGAAATTTGTCCCTACCACAGATACAAAAGCCATGCTGGCATTGCAAAAATGAGACATCCATCTCTTGTCGTCAGAAACAAAGGCGTGGTAATTGGAAAGGGTAATGTTCTTTGCAGGGTCGCCGAGAATATTTATTTTGTATTGTTTTTCCTCGTTGAGTTGTCTTACCAGTTCTTCATTTTTATCCACAAAGGTAAGTGTATATCCGCTGGAATGACAGAGGTATCCGATAAATCCCCTGCCTGTTTTCCCTGCCCCGAAAATAATAACTTCTGCCATGGCTGATTTTTTTGCGTGAAAGGTAAGAAAAAAAATTAATATATCAAAATCTGATATAATATATTTTTTAAGGTAAAAACCAGATGGGTGCAGTTACGGCCACCTGGATGGGTTCATTGCCGTCTTTCAGGTTTACTGAATACACTTTTACAAAAATACATTGCCGGCCTGTAATTGTTGTGGAAGGATACCAGCACAGCTGGTTGATAGGTCTTGCCGGGATGTACTCGCAGATGATTTCTTCCGTGGCGTTAATAAGTTGCACCTGCCGGATGGGTTCATCGTCTTTAATGATGACAAGAAATGTTGTTTTTCCCTGCCAGGAAACAGAGTCGCCCATCCATGTTTTTCCATGTTTGAAAAGGATAAGTACATTGGGGTCGTCGGTGGCATACATTCTTCTTTTTATCATGGCTTCTTTGATCCCTTCAGGGGAGAGGTCATCGGCTATCAGTGCTGTTCGTTGGGGATATATCACACTGGAATGATTGTCCTGGTTTGCAGAGGGTCCCACATGCCATCCCTGCCGCAAGGCCATGGGGTAAAAAGGAAGATAATAATGATGGCTGTTGAAGTAATTTCGGTTGGCTGTTTCAATGGCAAAAAATATTTTACCGGCAGCCGGAATGAAGGCAAGGGAATCGAAAACATTTCCCCCTCTTCCCGGATGGGCAAACTGGGCCATGGCATTGTGTTCAGTCAGCCACTGAATAAGGCCGGAGAATTCGGGAATGGAATTGGCTCCTGTATAAAGTTCGGTGTTAAAAACGCAGCAATGGCCATACACGTTACTGGACCATTCAAATCCCCGAAGGGCCACAAATTTTCCATTGATGGTCAAGCTGTCTGTTTTTCTTTTAAGGTCGTTCCATTCTGCTTCCGTCAGCTGTTCTCCATGATCGGTGATGGCATAGAAATCAAAATGTACAGTGTCTTTTGCCCATTGCAGCACTCCGAGGGGACTTTGTGTTCCGTCGGAATAAAAGGTGTGTCCGTGAAGACTGCCAAAATATATCTTTTTTCCTTCCATGTATTTTTCAAGCGGTGCCGGTAAGTCATTGAGGGGTAAAAAGAGATTTTCATCCCCTTCGGGAAGACAGCCATAGACAATGAGACACAACAAACAACCCCATTTTTTCATCTGTCCGTGCCTTTTTTGATGCCGGCGCGTTTACCGCTTGTTTTTTTCACGCATCATGAACAACCGGCTTTCCAGCAAAGCATATTTTTCCCGTAATTCATTCCGTTTTTCACGGTCTTCTGTCTGGCGGATTTCTTTTATTAATTGGTAAAGGTTTTTTCGCAGCTGAACTTCTTCGGGAATAAGCCCTGCATTTTTCAAAAGATGATAAGCCATTCGTTCTTCTTCAGGAACGGAAAAATATTCGCTGTTGTCGAGAGGTTGTCCCAGCAAGCTCAGATTGTCAAACTCTCCCCGGCGATAAGCTTCCTGAATGCGCTGTTCAGCCAGATAACAAAAAATGTCCATCTTGTGGTTAATAAATTTCAGGCACGAAGGTTTGATCTGATTTTGGCGGACGGACATACGAAATATCCACACGTCTTTCAGGCAGGGTAAGGGGTTTCGGGGTAAGGTCTTCGTAAGGAATAAGCGAAAGCAGGTGGCTGATGCAATTAAGACGTGCCCGCCGTTTATCATCGGCTTCCACCACATACCACGGCGATTGTTTTGTGTCGGTATAGGCAAACATCTTGTCTTTGGCCATGGAATATTCAATCCACCGGTTACGGGATTCGATATCCATGGGACTTATTTTCCAGCGTTTGGTGGGGTCGCTGATGCGGTCCTGAAAGCGTTTTTCCTGTTCCTCGTCGCTGACCGAAAACCAGTATTTGATAAGAATGATTCCTGCCCTGATAAGCATTTTTTCAAATTCCGGACACGAACGCAGAAATTCTTCGTATTCCTCAGGAGTGCAAAATCCCATTACGTGTTCTACGCCGGCCCGGTTGTACCAGCTGCGGTCAAATAAAACCATCTCTCCTCCCGATGGCAGTTGTGACACGTACCGTTGAAAATACCACTGGGTCTTTTCTTTTTCGGTGGGCACCCCCAGGGCAACTACCCTGCAAATACGGGGATTCATGCACGACGAGATGGCTTTAATAACGCCTCCTTTGCCTGCAGCATCACGACCTTCAAAGATAACCACTACCTTAAGTTTTTTGTATTTGATCCATTCCTGCAGTTTAACCAGTTCAACAGCCAGCTTTTTTAATTCTTGTTCATACACTTTCTTTTTCATCTTCTTCCTGCGTTCTTCATGAATATCGCCCAGTTCGTTTACCGGCAATGACTCTTCCTTAAGAACTTCCTTTTTTTTCTTTTTCTTTTTTTTAGCCATGGGGAATGATTTTTTTAAAACATTATTCAATGATAATTTTTACGGTTTTATGAAGATGAAGGTTGCTGTCTATTTTTAATATATACACGCCCGGAAGAAAACCTTCAAGGGGAATGGTCACGGACCCATCAAAAAATAAGTTGTGTTGAATCATCTTCTGTCCGCCGGGGGTAAAGAGAGCATAAGAAAGAGGACCTTTGTAGGAAGGATGTTCAACGATGAGGTAGTTTTTTGCAGGAACGGGATAGATGGCAAATAAATCTTCCGCAGGAACCTGAAGTTGATTTGTGCTGCCGAATCGGGCCACAATGACATAATCTCCTTCAAGGGTGTCTTTCATCAGGGAATTTGTCCGCTGGTAAGTGAGGCCGTTGTTGGTTATTTCCCACCGGAGAAAAACATATCCATTGCTGGCTTTAGCTTCAAACTCAATCGGAAGTTTATTAAAAAAAGGACCTGTAAGGGATGACCCGTTTACCTTTGCTCCCTGGATAAAAACAGTTCCTGCGCCGGCGGGTTCAATGGACAACGATAGGGAAGCCATGTCGTATTTGTTTACCTTGTTTTTCAAATGTTGCCATGTATAGGAAGGACGCTGGCTGGCAAAATTTTTTGTGATGGTTACGTCGGTGTTCCATTGTAATAAAGAAGGGATGGCCATGGGCTCACTGCTCCAGCGGGCAATCTGGTTGGGCATTTCGGGATCAAGATTCTTTTTCAGGCTGTCGATGATCCGGTTTACCCTCGAAGGCTCAAAGGTAGTGTTCAGGTGGGCGGCATAGGTCTGGGCATATTCATCCCTGAATGAGGCATTCAGAAAAAGATGGTCAATCACACAGGAACCCCACCATGCCGAAGAATTAAATGAAGCCTCAATCATGTTATAACTTGGGACAGTTTGTACGGTACTGCCCATGCCTGCATCAAAGTCGTTGAGCATCCAGCGCCATTTACCTGTTCCGTCACGGGGACTCCACACCCGCTGATTGTTGTGAGGCCAGTCCGTATTGCAGGCATAGGTTTCCACAATCTGGTAATTGATAAATTCCCTGATGTCCATCTGGGTTTTTACGTAGTTGTACACGCCGGCATCGGCAAGGTTATGATTGCTCAGGTACAGCAAAAAACGGTAATACCGTGAAGTGTCGCCGGCAATCACACACCACGGATCTACCTGGATTTGCTTGATGATGTCTACATTGTCGCTGTTTACCTCCGGGTAATTGCCTTTGATGTAATTGCTGTTCATCTTTTCCCTCAGATTCTGAATGCCGAAGTATTGTCCGTTGATGTATAACACGGCAGGTTGATATGCCTGATAATCCACATCCATCTGTCCGATGATGAGGGTTTGCACCAGTCCGTCTTTAAATAATGTTCCTCGCCATTTATCTGTTGTGTATTTCCAGTCGTTGCCTGAATTGCGGAGATAAAATGAATAAAATTCTGTAATTGACGGTTTGCTGTTGAATAAAGGATATTTGAGTTTTTTTGATCCGTATTTGGCATTGTAATGAATGTCCAGTGATTTTTGAGATAGGATGCGGGTGTAGTTTCCTTCTATCTGGAGACCGATTCCGTCGGTAGATACCTGTTTCCCGTCGGTCCAGAAGAGTTCAAGATTGGCAGCCCTTTCCCAGTCGCGGTAAAAATTGCTTGCAGGTTCATTGTAAGGCCCCGGGATCCCGTTTACTCCTGTTACATAAATACCGATGGAGTCGTCCCAGAGAAATCGGGGTTCAATGGCAATGGAAACAACAGGAAGGGTTTTTTTGCTGCCGATGAAATAGGTGTGAGTGATGATTTTCCCGGGGAGGGCATTGGTATCGTACACCCGGGCACGAACCACTGTGGTGGTGGTAATGGAAAGCGGGGTGGTGTATTTTGTTGCTGAGGCGTCGGGTTCGCTCCCGTCAAGGGTGTAGTAGATGGAAGCAGCCTGAGAAGAACAGGAAAGAGTAAGGGTGAGGGGTGAAGCATAGAATCCTCCCGGAAGAGAAAACACTGGATTGCCCGAAATCTTGTTATATCCTGTGGCCATATTGGATGAACCTGGTGTGGGTTGGGAAAAGAAATACCATGTGTTGCCTCCGTCAGGCGAACGGCCATAGGAGGTATTAAAATATTGCGGCGGATAGCTCAGGCTGTCGATAAACTGGCCTGAAGGGTTGCTGATGCCTGCAAACTCCCCGTCGGCAGCCAATTTGAAAGAGGGATGGAAACCCTGGTTCATCCCATCGGTCCAGAAAAGCAAAAACCCTTTTGGCGGAATCACCGTCCCTGCAGGAATCATCCAGCGTTTAGGCTGTTGTTTGTCATCGGTCAGGTAAAATCCGCCCAGGTTGATGGCTGTGGATCCCGAATTATAAAGTTCAATCCAGGCAGAAAAATTAAAGTAGTCAGGATCATATTTAAAGGAAGCATTGGCCGGCATGATTTCGTTAATCCATAGCTGTCCCTGGCCTGCCTCTATACCTGCCACGCAACATAACATTACCATCCATTTTCTCATCTGACTAAAAATTTAATTTTTATAAGATCTGCGGGAAAAGGCCGTGGGTCTTTTTTTGTTTTTAAACCATCAGATATTTCCCTTGAAAAGATTATTCCCATCCCTTTTTTATGTTAAATTTATGTTAAAATTTTATCTTTACATAATTTTTAACAAATGCATTTTCCTGTTTTTGCTGAAAAAACAGGGATAGTTAAATATCGTGGCCTATGAAATATCTTTTATACGGTGCCTTATTTTGTTGTTTTTTTCTTTCCTGTAAGAAAGAGCCTGGACCGGGAGGCATAGCTTCAGTGAAGGGGAAGGTCCTTACGCGTTATTACGACAGGCAATTCAGGTATTTTCAATATGAGCACTATTCTACCGAAACCTCTGTATATATTATTTACGGCGATCAGGAAGGATATGGAGACAAAACAACCACCAGTAATGATGGCGTATTTATCTTTCGTTACCTTCAGCCTGGTAAATATACGGTGTATGTGTATTCGGAAGATTCCACCCTTTCGGTTCCCGGCAATGAATTGGTGGTGCAAAAGGAAATCACCATCAGCAAAGGCGATAAAGAAGTTGACGCAGGGGTATTGACACGGGTAAAAACACTGGATTATGATGAAGGATATGCTTCTATCTGCGGAACGATTACCAAAGTGGGAGACAATGTTTTTATTAAATTTCCGGATGGTTCAACTGACAATGTACGGTCCGACGAAGCAGGTCATTATTGCTTTACCCGTTTGCTGAAAGGCGTATACACAGTATACTGGATTAATTCCGGCATTACTTACAGCAGGACAGATACCATCACCGGAACCTACGAGCAAAAAATTATTAATTTCCCCTGATCATGACCTCTTTCTCCGGTATTTTGCAATCGTTTCAACCCATCTCGCTTAATGAGATGGATGAAGTAGAACTGATGAACAGGGTGGATAAGAAATATGTTTTTCATAGTTCTCTTTTGCCTACCCTCCTTTCAGAATTTCTGCCGTATTACAGGATACTGGAAATAGAAGGGAAAAGGGAATTTGCATACAATACCAGTTATTTTGATACGGAAACCTGTGAAATGTATCATCAACATAGCCAGGGAAAGCTGAACCGTCAGAAATTACGTTTGCGCCTTTACGAAATTACAGGCACTTCTTATCTGGAAGTAAAAATAAACAACAATAAAGGGCGGACCATCAAAGAACGAATCAAAACATGGGGCCCGACAGGAACGGTGATTGAGACAGAAGATTTTTTACGTGAACAGGTGCCTTTTGACATTGCTTCCCTGAAGCCTGCTCTATATACTTTTTTTAAACGCATTACGCTGGTATCGGGCGAATTTAAGGAACGGGTTACGCTTGATTTTGACATTCGTTTTGAAGTGCCGGGGGGAAAAGCAATTTCCCTGCCTTATTTAAGCATCGCCGAAACCAAAAATGATGCTCATTCTCACCATACTCCCATGATGGACGCGATGAAAAAATATCATGTGCTTCCGATGAGTTTCAGTAAATATTGTGTGGGATCTGCTTTACTGAATGACTCGTTTAAAAAAAATACATTTAAACCTCAATTGCTGAAAATTGAGAAATTAAAGAATTATACCTTACAAACCAATTAATTTTTTGTGTTATGATGGAGGGATTAGGACAATTTGATGCACATCGTTTTTTTGAACTTTTGATACGGCTGGGATTAAACATAGTGGTGTTGATTTTGCTGGTGGGGTGGTTGTATTACGGAAAAACAAAGCGGAAGGATTTTCTGTTTTCCTATTTTCTTATTGGGACTATTATCTTCCTGCTGTGTTTTATGCTTTCCAGTCTTAACCTGAAGATAGGCTTTACCCTCGGGATGTTTGCTGTTTTCGGAATTATCCGTTACCGCACCGATGCCATTCCCATTAAGGAAATGACCTATTTGTTTATTGTGATAGGACTTTCTATCATTAACTCTCTTTCCAATGATATTCTGAGCTTTTATGAAATTATTGCCACCAACGTGATCATTCTGCTGATTACTTTTGGATTTGAAAAAATCTGGCTACAAAAGAATGAATCGGTCAAACGGATACGTTATGAAAAAATTGAACTGATTCGTCCTGAAAACAGGGCTTTGCTCATCGAGGACCTGAAACAACGGACGGGCATTACCAACATCCGGCGGGTGGAAATAGGAAAAATAGATTTTCTGAGGGATACGGCAACAGTGATTATTTATTATTACGAAAAAGAGGGCAGTAATTTTGCCGATTATCTTGACAGTCGTTCCAATGTGGATGATGATGAGGATTAAATATCTTCTCTGCTTTTTCTTTCTTCTTTTTTCATGGGCGGTATTTGCTCAGCCGGAGGACATGGGGTGCTGGATGGGGATTTCGGTCAGAAAGAAACTTTCTAAACCCTGGTTTGTTTCTTTGACGGAGCAGGTACGGTTAAAGGACAACATGAGCCGGCTGGGATTGGCCTATGCTGAAGCCGGTACAGGATGGCGTTTTAACGACTATTTCAGGGTAACGGCTTACTACCGTTATACGCTTAAAAGCATGTATTATGATCAATGGTCGTGGAGGCGCCGTTATTATGCGGACATGGATTTCCGTTTAAAACATGAGCACGTTGAATGTCAACTGCGTGCCCGGGTAGAAAGAAAAATCCGTCAAACCATTTTTTCGGAAGAAGATATGCTGCCTGTCCATGTAAACCGCAACAAACTTACCCTGTCTTATCACATGAAGAACATTCAGCCGTATGCCTCGTATGAGATCTTTATTCCTCTTTCAGTACAGGGAAGCCGGCCCGACAGGGAACGCTATTCGGCAGGCGTTACTTGCCGTCTGGCAAAAAAAACAGAAGGGTCGTTTTTTTTCCTTTTTCAACGATCCCTCTGTCCTGAGTTTGACCGCAACTATATTCTTGGGGTGAATGTGGATTTTGATTTGTAAAAAATCAGTTCAGCGAAGGATCGGCCGGGGCATTGATCCACATTTTATAGCGGGGCCCTAATTTACTCAATACGTTGTACCATAATTTTTTGTCTGAATGTCGCATGATCTTGTCAGTGTCAATGTAGGTGACGAGCCATGAGTTTTCAGACAATTCCCTCTCCAGTTGTCTTGGTTCCCATCCACTGTATCCGATAAAAAAACGTACTTCGTGTTCTTTTATCTTTCCGGCTTGAATTAATTTTTTCAATGCATCAAAATCGCCTCCCCAGTATACCTTATCATATACATGAATTGAGCCCGGAATGCGTTCTCCGAGGGTGTGAATGTAATGAAGAGAATTGCTCGCCACCGGTCCTCCGAGCGACACAGAGAAATTGCCTTCAGGAAAGTCCTGAATAATTTCCTGCATGGAGGTGTTCAGGGGTTTGTTAAGTACAAATCCGATGGTCCCCTCCTCATTGTGTTCGGTAAGCAGCACAATAGAAGATTCAAAGACAGCATCCCGCAGAAAAGGTTCGGCAATCAGCACACTCCCTTTCCGAGGTTTTATATGATTTGTTTCAATTTTAAAAAAATGAATATCGTCCATGGCTGTCTTGTTCTTCAAACCGAGCGGTAAGATAATAATTTTTTTTTGAAAACGAGGCTGTTAAAAAGTATTAAGGCCGGAGTTCTTCGGTGAGCATCCGGCGGACATGATCGGTCATGTAAACCCCCGTTCCTGTACTGTCAGTATAGATGAGGTATACATCAAGATGCAATGCATGGGCAAGCTTCACAGCTTTTTCTTTTCCCATGACCATCATGGCGGTTGCATAGGCATCGGCAAGGACACAACGTGGCGAAAAAACAGTAGCGCTGAGAAGATTGTGAGTGACAGGCCTCCCCGTTTCCGGATCAATGGTATGGGCATACCTGACTCCTTTGTCGTAGTAATAATTCCGGTAATTTCCGGACGTGGAGACCGACAGATTGTGTAATTGAACGATGCTTTGCAGGCTGTTGCCCGGCAGGATATTTGTTTCATCGGGTTTGTCTATTCCTATTCGCCAGTATTTTCCCCGTGGATTTACTCCTTTTACCCGTACTTCTCCGCCAATTTCCACCAGGTAATTTTCTATCCCTTCCTTTTCAAAAAAATCAGCGATCAGGTCAACAGTATACCCCTGGGCAATGGCATTAAAATTAAGGGTAATGTCCGGATGGTCTTTATAAAGAATATTGTTTTTTATTTTGATTTTATTCATCCCCACCAGGGCAAGCATATCGTTGATTTGGGAAGTGTCAGGATTTATCTTATGTTCAGGTCCGAAGCCCCACAGGTCAATTAAGGGGGCAATGGTGGGATCAAAGGCCCCCTTGCTGTCGTCGTATACTTTCCTGGCAAGGGTAAACAGCTCCACGAAGAGAGGAGGAAGAACCTGCCGGTATGCATTGCGGTTGATCTGCGAAAGGATGCTTGAAGTATCCCATAAGGAAAAATGTTTTTCCACCACAGTAAGAATGGAATCAATTTTCCGGGTATATTCTTTCCCCTTCGTGGTTTCGTACAGGATATGAAAGGAAGTCCCCTGTGTTTGTCCGTTGTATGAAAGATATTGTTTCTGTTGATGGCAGGAACAGAAAAATATTACCATTGCACTCAAAAGCAGGGTGTTGTTTTTTTTCATTGTGCGACCTTTTGTTGCAAAGATAATCGCAATATGGAAATCTTATGAGGAAGATGGGTGATTGTGTTTTTTCCGGCATTTTTCCCGGTTCAATTCCGCCCCGGTGATAGGGAGGTTTTGATGTGGCATTCCCCATCTTCCCCGCTATGTGGAGTCAGGTTTATTAAAAACAGACCGTTGCAGACATGAAAGGCTTTCGTTGCCTTCGTTAAAAAGCAGGTCAATGATGCTGAGGTTGGGTTGAAATCCGTACTTCCCCGCAAACACCTGATGGTAAACAGCCGGGGAAAAACAGGGATCATCACTTTGTTTGTTTTTTTTAGGATGAATTGTGTAACGGAAATCATCAGCTTCTTCCACCTCGTGCCTGTATGTTTTTGTCAGTTCATAGGTCTTGTGAATACCCAGCAACTGGTTCATCCTTTCCATCAGAGCAAGGGCATAGTCAAATAAGAAAGAATATACAGGCGAGGAATAGAAAGGATACAGATCGTCTTTGTAATACAGAAAAAATGCCGATTTGCCGTAAGCCGATTCAATGGCCCGCCAGTGAATTTTCTGCCAGGGGAGCGAATAATCAATTTTTACATCACGGATGCATGTCTTCTGACCATGGAGTTTCTGCACCGGAATGCTCAGGGCCAGGGGACCATTGGCCGAAAGGATTGTACAACGGTTCCGGTAACTTTGTTTGATATAATTTTCATGTTGTTCCAGCAGAATATTTTTGTACAATATTAATTTGGTGTAATATTGTATGGGTGGAAGGTAGCTGATGGAAAGAAGTACAGTGTCTTTCATAAAAAACTATATGAAATACACCGGCAAAGATAAAACTTTGTCACAACCGGCAGCATGGAAAACATTGCCGGCCGGGAGACAGGTATTTTTTTAAACATTAAACTTTTATCAGGATGAAACGGTCAATGCTTTTTTTGATTTTTCTTCAGACGTTGATCTTGCTGAAGGGGCAAACAGTGATTTATTGTCCTTCGCAAGGGGCTCCCGGATCATTGTTTGCTGCCAGAGAACTCAGGCGCTATATTTATCAGCGGACAGGCGAAATGGCCCTGATTCAGGCAGGCGATAAACTTTCTTCGCCGTATGCTCATCTTATTGTTCTGATGGTAAAAGATCAAAAGCTGCCGAAGGGAATCGCTCTCCCTGCTGATTTGCCTCCGATCATTGCCTCGTTAAAAAATGAAGAGTTCTGTCTCCGTTCTTTTCTTTTGAAAAACAAAGCCTGTTTGTTGATTGCCGGGGGCGACAGTACCGCCATGTTGTATGGTGCATACCGGTTTGCCGAGGTCATTGGCATCCGTTTCTTCCTTCATGGGGATGTGATTCCCGACGTCAAGGCAGGATTTGCCATTCCTGAAATCAATGAAGTGCATAAGCCTTTGTTTTCCCTGCGCGGCATTTTGCCTTTTCATGATTTTCCTGAAGGGCCCGACTGGTGGGAAAGGGAAAATTACCTGCTGGTGGTTGAACAACTGGTTAAGTTACGGATGAATTTTCTGGGTTTGCATACCTATACAGACAACGGCGATTATGTTCGCTTTGAGCCAACAGTATGGCAGGGTCTTCCCGGCGAATATAACAACGATGGAACAGTGAAAAAAAGTTATCCTGCAAAATATGCCAATACGGGATTGTTTTCGTGGGGATATCGTCCGCGAAAAACATCGGAGTATTCCTGGGGCGCCAGTATAATTTTTGAGAAAGATTATTATACCTCTTCCGTGATGGATGGACTTACTCCGGTACCCGCGTCGCCTGAACAAATGAACCGGTTGTTTAACCGTACCGGTGAGTTGTTTAAGGAAGTCTTTACTTATGCAAGGTCGTTAGGAATTAAAACATGTACAGGCACAGAGGTTCCGCTCACTATTCATTACACTATCACTGATGAGATGAAGAAAAACGGAAAAAATCCCCGCGATCCCGTTTTTGTTGAAGAAATGTATAAAGGAATATTCGGCCGGATTGAAAAAACGTATCCTCTGGATTATTACTGGTTGTGGACAGGCGAGGGATGGACATGGAACATTCCCGCAGAGGAGGAGCAGAAAGAAGTTCTTTCTTCGTTGCAGGCAGCAGTGGCAGTTCATCGGCAGCTGAATCTTCCTTTTCGGCTGGCTTTGTGTGGCTGGGTGCTGGGGCCTCCCCAGGACAGGCTTTTGTTCGACAGGGTCTTGCCCAAAGAGATGCCTTTTTCATGCATCAACCGCTATGTGGGCTATACGCCGGTAGATGTTGCCTTTGCTTCGCTCAACGGACGTGACAAGTGGGCTATTCCCTGGCTCGAAGACGATCCCCGCCTGACAAGTCCGCAGTTGTGGGTGGGGCGTGTGCGGCGCGATGCAGCTGATGCCCTTGCCTATGGTTGCAATGGCTTAATGGGAATTCACTGGCGGACATGCTGTATTTCGCCCATGGTGGCTGCACTGGCCCAGGCTGGCTGGTCACAGGCCGGATGGAATAAAAAAGTGGGCGAACGCTGGACCCCTGTGCCGGTTTCCCTTCCGGCCATCGAGGGCACCGACGATGACCCGTTGTATGGAACCTTGTGTTATAACCCTGCACCCTATGAGTTTTCTCCCGGCGAACCTGTGTCGGTTACCCTGAAATTTTGCGAATTGCAATACAACAGCGAAAAACAACGGGTGTTTGACATCGTCATTAACGACAGCGTGGTACGTGAAGGGGTGGATGTGTTTAAACTGGCAGGAGGAAAAAACAAAGCCTTTGATGTGGTCATCCCGGAGGTGAAAACACCCTCCCGGTTGAGCATCCGGCTTGTCAGAAAAGAAGGACCGGGATATCCTATGCTTTCCGCTTTGGCAATAGAAGGGAAAAATTTCAAAAAGAAAATCAATTGTGGAGGCGAGCGTTACAAGGACTATGAAAAAGATCTTCTGAACGAATATAATCCCCGGCATCCTTATTATGGGCATGTGGCCGAAAGGGAAAATCCTCCTTATCTGAAGGAAATCATGGATTACAAACCTGTGGCTGATTTGTATGTGGACTGGTGTCAGGCAATGTTTGGACCGGAAATAGCAGCTGAAGCTTCACGAATCTTTAGTTCCCTCGATGGCAATTTCCCTGTGGCCACTGAGTGGCGTACCGGCCCGGGCAACATCCGTTTGATTAAAAATAGCTGGGAAGAAGAAGAGAAGAAATATCTCTTTGTGGAAAATTTTGAACGGCTTAAACGGCTTGTCAAAGGAGAAGGAAACACCGAAAGATATCTTTACTGGCTTGGGATGTTTAAATATCAGCGTGCCCTGGCCCGCATGGGTTGTCTGCTTTCGACCTATTATGCTCTCATGGAAGACATCATGCGTACAGAAGATGCCTACAAGAAAAAAGACATGTTGATGAAAAAAGCTCTTCCTTTGCGCATTGAATTGAATAAATGCTGGGGAGAAGCTCAAACGTATCTTCTTGAGAGCGTCGTCTCTACCGGGGAGATGGGCATGATTGCCAACCTCGAAAATCATAGCATGGCCGAAGGGACAATTAGCCGTTACGATTCAGTGATCAAAGCCATTACCTGGCAGGACCTGCCGCCGGCAGCATTGCCTTCAAAGGAATACAGCGGAAGGCTGAGAATATTTTCTCCTGCCGTGCGGAATACATTGTTTAAAAAAGAAAATTTTGTGATGAAATGTGTTGTGTTGGGCAGACATGATGAATCTTCAGTTTGTTTCTGGTGGAAAAAGATGGGGGCACGGGAACCTTATCAGAAAATAATCATGCAGCATGTGGCAAGGGGAGTGTATCAGGTGGTTCTTCCTGCTCCGGTCATTGGAGGGAATGATTTTGAGTATTACATCAGCGCTTCAGCAGCAGGCTCAGAGAATACCGTTACCTTTCCTGTGACGGCTCCTCAGTTAAATCATACGGTGGTCATTATTGAATGAGCACACCGCTTTAATTTCATTTTTCTGCTTGATAAAGCATCTGTCTCCCTGAAAAAAACACAATGCCTCTCCCGAAAGAGGGGCATTGTATTCTTGCAATGTGCCTGAGAAAAATTTTTATCCCTGAGAAATGGCTCCCACAGGACAAACATCAGCACATGCACCACAGTCGGTACACACTTCCGGATCAATTTTGTAAGGAGTGCCTTCCGAAATGGCGTTCACAGGGCATTCACTCATGCATGTGCCACAGGCTGTACAATCATTACTAATAACGTGTGCCATAATAAAAAATTTATATGATTTAATAATGAGCTGCAAAAATAACCATAAAACCAATAATGCAAAAATTTTTATTATAAACACCTGTGGACCTCTTTTTGTTTTTGTTTTTTCAGGATTTATTCCGTTGCGCACTCATTTTTTTTATTGTGATAGGGTTGTTTCTGTTCACTGTAAAAATTTATGTACCTTTGTTTCCGGCTGAATGTGCCCTTGTAAATTTAATTTTTACATAATACGGAAAGCAAGGTGAGTGATATTTTTACCGGCAGAAAGATGAGTTTTTATCCGGAAAGGGAGGTTAAAAATATCTGATAAGACGACATGAATTTTTGATTTTGTTTGTGTGAAGAAAATAGTATTGCTCGGTCCGGGTCCCTGTTTTAAAGGAGGCATTGCCCATTACAACACATCCCTTGCTCTGGCGCTGGAAAAAACCGGTCAGTGCGAGGTGCATATTGTTTCCTGGACACAACAGTATCCGTCTATCATTCCGCGGGATTTTCTGGACCGCAAAAGCAAAGCATCTCCGCTTGACGGCACTTCAATCACCACCCGCTATGTGCTTAACTACAACAATCCATACACCTGGTTCAAAACCTGCCGTATCATCAGGGCATTAAACCCTGATGTGTGCATTGTCCAGTGGTCTATTTCCCTGCAGGGCCTTCCGCTTGGCCTCATTATCCGGAATCTTAAAAAACA
>Ga0101944_10003507_pt1 | contig 21631 bp, 19 predicted proteins | sample DewCreD2012metaG_FD_75245 | JGI IMG/M metagenome (GOLD analysis project Ga0101944, IMG submission 75245) | Hot spring sediment bacterial and archeal communities from British Columbia, Canada, to study Microbial Dark Matter (Phase II) - Dewar... ... | reverse complement strand
CGCTTCGCTGAACAACCCCAACGGGTCGGCGCCGGTGGCAACGAAAACCAATCCCAACAACAAGACGATTGCCAGGACGATGAGCGTCCCTTTTGGGCTGCGTGATTTCTTCTTGGAACGTGTCATGATTCAGTTTCCTCTCCATCTTCTAAAGAGCTTCGCAAAAAATCCTTCCGGTTTGGGGCTTTCCTCGCTGGCGGGCGGGGTTTCACTCAGCGTTGGGGTCTGCGGGGCTGCCGCTTGGCCGCTGATAAGCCCAAGCAGGGCTTTCAGCCGGGCGCGGGAATCGTCGGTTTGAAGAATCATCCGAACGTTTTGCTCAAAATCCGCCGGAGGCTTCCATTCCGCGCCATAGAGAACCCGCGCGTGTTCACGAACAGTCTCCAGCGTTTGCTGGATGGCATCGGGCGGCCAGCCCTGGGCGGTTGCCAGGTCTTTGAGCGCGGTCATCAGGCCGCGCAGCGCCCTCATGCGAGGATAAACCGCCTCGTCGGCCTCGTCGTCATCTTCGATGTCGGTGGTTTGCCTTGCGAGAGATTCGGCCCACGAAACGCCCCAGTTGAGCAGCGCGCTGGCTGCTTCCTCATCATATAAACCATCCCGCAGGGCTTCGTTTTCGAGGATACTGCCTGCGGCCATGCGAATTCGGGCTTCGAGATTTGCCATGCGACCTCCGATTTCGCAAAGTATACCTGCTTTTTGGCACACAAAAATTTTTCATCCCCGCATCATTCCCCGCAACGCCCGGCACAACGCGGCATATTCCCCGCTCTCGCGGTATCCCACGCTTCCCGCGTCGGGATTTTCGATGATGTGAGCAGCGCGGTTGGGTGGTTCGTTCAGGAGCAGAATCTTGCGCCCCAGCAGGGCGGCTTCCTCGATGGCGTGGGTGACGATGACCAGCGTGAGACCCTGCTCGGCGGCCAGTTCGAGCGTTAGAGTTTGCAACCCCTCGCGAGTGGGTGCATCGAGCGAGGAGAAGGGTTCATCCATCAGCAGCAGGTCTGGCTCCAACAGCAGGGTACGCGCAATCGCAGCGCGCTGGCGTTGTCCGCCGGAGAGTTGGGAAGGATAATGCGAAGCGACCGGAGTCAGGCCCAGGCGCTCCAGCCAGAAATCGGTTTCTTTAACGGCTACAAAGGCACGCGGCGCGTGAATGCCATCCGCGCCATAAAAAGAGCGCAGATTCAGCCCCAGTTCCACGTTCTCGCGCACCGTCGCCCAAGGCAGCAGGCCGTAATCCTGCAAAATCAGGCCGGTCTGCGGACGGGGACGCTTTATCCGTTCTCCGCCAATCACAATTTCGCCGCCCTGGGGCAGTTTCAGCCCGGCCAGCAGCATGAGCAGCGTGCTTTTGCCGCAGCCCGAAGGCCCTAAAATCGCCCAGGTCTCGCCGCGCGCAATAGACCAGTTGAAATGCTCGAAAATCGGCGCATTGTATCGAAACGTCAGGTCAGAAACAGTCACCATAAAAAAACAGCGCGAGATTTGCTCTCGCGCTTTCTATTTTACGGCAAAAATGACGGATTGACCGAGTCTTTGTACGAAATATCGGTCTGCAACAGCCCTTTGCCTTTTGCCCAGGCCAGCACATCGTCCCATTCATCTTGCGATGAGACGCCTTTGAGCGGGAATTTGGGGATAACGTAAGAACCGGCCAGCGGCGGCGGCACGAGTTTTTTCTCGGCCAACAGCGCGCTGAAGCGGGCCGGGTCACTGTTGATGAGCGTAACGGCCTCTTCGATGGCCGCCAGGAAGGCCTTCACTGCCGCGGGGTGCTTATCCAGGAACTCTTTGCGGAACGAAATTACGCTCGCGCCCAGCAGCGGGTAGGATGAGTCATCCAAAAGGATGACCGCGCCTTGCTGGACGGCCAGCCCGCCGAGCGGGTCGGGCATGACGGCGGCTTTGAGTTCGCCAGAGCCGAGCAGCGCCATGCGGTCAGGAATTTTTGGCACAGCCACATATTTGATGTCGGCGCTGGTAAAGCCCTCGGATTCGAGCAGGCGGTCGGTGAGGTATTCGATGATTGTCCCCTGCGAAATGCCAATTTCGACGCCCTTCAGCTGCTCGACATCGGTGATTCCACTCTGACCGGATGCCAGCAGGAAGAAATGTCCCGCGCCCTCAGATGCCATGTGACCATAGCGCACGGCCTGCATCTGAACGGTTTCGCGGTTGAAGAACATCACTGACAGCAGTTCATTGAGCGTGCCATCGGCCTGCCCGGCCTGCAACAGTTGGTCGCGCTCTGGGGCCGAAGCAACCGGCACAAGCTCAACCTTAACGCCGTGTTTGGCATACAAGCCTTCGGCTTCAGCCACGAACATCGGCAGGGTGTCAATGACCGGGATGACGGCCAAACGTATGGTGACTTCCTCCGCCGGAACGGGCGAGGCGCAGGCGCCAAGCAAAAGCGCCAGCAGGGGGAACAATATCAAAAGACGTTTCATGCGTGCAGTTTCTCCTTTTTGGGTTTTCATGGTTACCTGTTTCCTCAATTCCCTGCTCCCGCTCCAATCGAACGCGCCAGGATGGCTTTTATCTCTGGCACAGCGGCTTCCAGGTCGGGCGAGCCGGTGTAAATCCAGTGCGTGACGATTTCGTTGAGCGCGCCCACCCAGGCGCGGGCGGCCAGTTCCGCATTTTGGCGTGGCAGGCTGCCCTCCCGAATGCCTTTTTCGATGCGCTTTTGTATGATGGCGACAAAACGGTCGTTAATGGCCCGGCGGCGCTCTTCGAACGCCGCGCCCAGCCCAACCGCCTGCACCAGGACGATTTTTGCCATTGCCCGGTATTGCGTAAACAATCGCAGGCTGGTTGTCAGCGCAACATCCATTTGCTCCATGCCGTGCTGTTCGTTGGAGAGCGCCGCTTCCAGGCGTGACTCAAGCAGGCCGATGAAGGTTTCTATTAGCCCAAAAAAAATTTCCTCTTTGTTGGGAAAGTGGAAATATAAAGAACCTTTGGACGAATCGGATGCGGCTACGATGTCGTCCATGCGGGTTTCGTGATAGCCTTTTTCGGCAAAAACGCGCGCGGCGGCCTCCAGGATGCGGGTACGGGTATCGGCGGGGTCAGGCATTTCGTGAACAGTGAACAGGCGGGGAACAGTTGTGCTAGACTGACTGGTCAGTCTAGAAAGATGGCGCAATCATACCACAAAAAAACGCGCGGAAGATGGCCTCCGCGCGCCTGAAGGGGTTTGATTCGACAGGTTAGCGAGGTTGACGGCGTTCGGCAGCCATTTCGATGAGAATGACCGCCACAAAACCAACCAGCATCAATCCCAGGGCGAGCGCCACCTCGCCGGTGAAGGCGGCAGGCAGGGTGTTTACGACTTGCACGGGGATATCATTGACCAGCACGGCTTGTTTCCATGGCCAAAGTTCGCGCAGCGAACCAAGCATGAACCCAACCAGGGCAGCGACGGTCAGGTCGTGGTAGTGGTCGAGCAGCCAGCGCAGAATATTTGCAAACGAAATGATACCGACCGCTGCGCCTGCCATAAAGACCAGCACAGTGACGATATCCAGGTTGATGAGCGCGCCAAGGATATATTGGTATTTTCCCAGCAGTACCAAGATGAACGCGCCCGATATGCCGGGCAAAATCATGGCGCAGATGGCAATCATGCCGCTCAGGAAGATGAACCACAGCGCATTCGGCGTTTCGGCAGGCCGCAGACCCATCAGCAGGTACGCGCCTATCGCAAACAGGGCAACCACCAGAAGCGGGGGCAGGTCCCATTGCCTGACGCGCCGGCGCACCACATAAACAGAGGCCACAATCAGCCCGAAGAAGACCGAATAGACGAACACCGGGTATTCTTCCAGCGCCCAGTGCAGGAACTTCGCCAGACTCAGGATGGCAGCCCCGATTCCTATCACCAGGGCAAGTAAAAATCGCCAGGGAAACTGCTCGAAGGCCTCGCGCCAGCGCAGGGAAACGATGTTACGCAGGAAGGGAACGACAGCGCGGATGGCATCAATCAGTTCATCATAGATGCCCAGGATGAAGGCCATGGTGCCGCCCGATACGCCGGGAATGACATCTGCCACGCCCATCAGGAAGCCGCGCAAGGAGACGCCGGCATAGCCGCGCAGGGTACGGGTGGGAGGGTTGTTCATGTTAAGTTTTTAATCCTTGTTTTTGGGTTAGTGACCGGCTGCTGCCGATTTGTTGTCCTGCCGGGCCTTCCACCATTCGAATACGGCAGGCAGGACAGAAACCAGAACAATTCCAATAATCACCATTTCAAAATTATTGCGCACAAACGGGATGTTTCCAAAGAAAAATCCCAGGAATACGAACAATGCGACCCATACGATGCCGCCAAAGATGTTGTACGAAATGAAATAACGGTACGACATCTCGCCCATTCCGGCCACAAAGGGGGCAAAGGTGCGCACAATCGGCACGAACCGCGCCAGGAAGATGGTTTTGCCGCCGTGTTTCTGGAAAAAAGCGTGGGTGCGGTCGAGGTATTCGCGTTTAATCCATTTGGTGTGATAGGCGCGCTCACCGACGCGGTGACCAATCCAGTAATTTGCGGTATCTCCCAGCACCGCGGCGACCGCCAACAGACCAAACAAGTAAAATGGATTCAGGTCGCCAAGCGCGGCGAAGGTTCCGGCGGCGAACAGCAGGGAATCACCGGGAAGGAAGGGGGTCACAACCAGGCCGGTTTCGATGAAAATCACAATGAACAGCAAGGCATAAGTAAGCACGCCGAACTGGCTGATAATCTGCGCCAGGTATTCATCCATGTGCAGCAACATGTCGAAACCAAGTTCCAAAAGGTTCATTTTTTCTTTCTCCAAATTTACGATGACAGGGGTGGATTATACCCCACGTCGCCGGCCGCCTCGCTTGCAGCCTGTTTGCGCATCTGGCGGTTGGCAAGGAACAGCCCCAGCAAGATGCCAAGCACCAGCACCCCCCAGGTAATGGCCGCGGGCAGGGGCGTCTCGATGAGCGGGGAAACATCGGCGGCAAACCCGCTGATGGCATTGAGCGCCAGGGCCACGCTCAAGGCATTCCAGGCCCCATGAACCAGCACGGCGGCCAGGTAGGCCAGCCCCAGGCGGACATATCCCCTTTTTTGCCAGGCAACGACCAGCCCCCAGCCGACCAACCCGCTGTTGAAGGTGTGCGGCAGGATGGCGGCAGCGCGCGTCAGGACATTTGCCAGCCAGCCTTCCGCGCCCGCGCTAGAAAACCCGATGTTTTCGGCCAGGGCGAAGGCCGCTCCGCACAAGGCGCCCAACATAAAGCCTTCCACCGGCGAGCGCATCCGCCCGGCATAGAACCAGAGCAGGAAGACTTTGAAGACCTCCTCAATGACGGGAACCGCCAGCGCAAACAGGCCAAGCAACAGGACGGCCCCGCCCGGCGAAAGCAGCAGGGTTGTGGCTTGCTGCGAAATGAAATCCATCGAACCCATCTCGTTTTGCAGTTCATCCATCAGCGACCAGAAAGTAACATCCAGACCGGGCGTGGAACTGGCGTAGAGCATGAAGAACAGGGCAAACCCGATAAAAGCAAACAACTCGAAGAAAATCGCCAGGGTTGGGCCTAACACCGCGCTGGCCCCAAAGACGCTCCAGGCGCGGCGCGGGGAGGGCAGGGGCAGGCCCTTCAGGCTGATAACCAGGACAATCCCTACCGGAAGCGTAAGCGCGGCCACGTTGACGACAGGCAACAGGAACAGGGACAAGGTTGTATTTCCCGACAGGCCGTATCCAAGCCCCAGGCTGATGACCCAGACCATCAATAGCACGACCAGCAACAGGCCGGGAGTCAGCCCCCGCAGACCAACGCGCGGCTCAGGCAGGTTGAAAAACTTGCGGGCATTCAGGTACGCGCCAGGCGCGAGCAGCAGCCCCAGCGCAAAGGTCCCGGCAGCCAGCATCAGGAGGGTCAACGCGTCGCCCTCCCCAAGCGTGGGCGTTGCGCTTAGCCCCAGCACGGCCAGCAGGGGGGCAATCCCCATCAGGCCCAGGGCGCAAACAGAGAGCAGCAAGCCCATCACCAGGGCAGCCCAATCGGTCGGCGAATGGACAGGGGTTTCTGACTTTGGCGCAGGCAAAGGGTCGCTGAATTCCTGGAAGTCGCTCATCGTTCCTCGATAATGACCGTCAGCAGCATATCCGGCTGTTGTGAAGCATCTCCCAGTCCTGGCGCGCGCGGAGCAAGGCCAGTCAGGATATCTAACCCGCCGATTACTTCGCCAAAGATGGTGTAGCGCCCGTTCAGGTCCTGCTGCGGGCCGAGAGTGATAAAAAACTGGCTGCCATTGCTGCCCGGGCCGACGTTGAACATCGCCAGCATCCCGGCCCGGTCGAATTGGAGGGATGGGACGATTTCATCAGGGATGAAGTAGCCCGGGTTGCCCATGCCGGTCCCGCTGGGGTCGCCGGTCTGCGCCAGAAATCCCGGCACGACCTGATGGAAAGGGACGTTATCGTACCAGCCGTTTTGGGCCAGGAAGACGAAGTTGTTCACAGTATTGGGGGCTTTATCGGCGAACAGTTTGACGGTGACATCTCCCCGACTGGTTTTGAGCGTAGCGGTATAGGTTTTGGCCGGGTCGATGATGACGGGCGGGCAAGTGCTGAATTGACGGGCCGGCAGGGCGTAAAGATGAATCAGTTGTTCGAGATTGACCAGGATGTAGGGATTTTTGACAAGTTCCCCGTTGATTAGCAAAAGCGGAAGCGGAACCTGCCCATATTGCTGGCTGGTCTGGGTGGCGGTGATGACTGCATCCCTTACAGCGTCGCCGTTCAGGTCGCGCTCGTAGCGGTCGATATCCAACCCTAGAGCAGCGGTTTGAGCTTTGAGCCAGGGCTTGAACTCCTCTGGCGTCATGGCCTGCCAATCAGATTGCCGCTCAAACAACAGGTCGTGCATTTCCCAAAATTTTCCTTGCAAGTGAGCGGCTTCGCTGGCTTGCAGGGTGAGGAGAGCCTTGTCGTAACGCGTCACAAGCGGATAATGCCGATAGACAACCCGCAACTCGGCGGGATATTTGATTCGCACCGCATCCAACGCGGCAGCGATTTTAGCGCAGTCGCCACACTGGAAGTCGCTATACATAATAACAGTCACGGCAGCCTCCTGCTCCCCGCGCTGGTGGTCTTTGGACGAGACAGGCGGGAAGAGGGAAGGCTGTTCAGCGGCAGGAGTTGGCTGACGGGCGTCCACGCACAGCCTTTCGGGCGTGGAAGAAGCCGCCGCTGGTTGAATACGAGCAGTGGACGCAACAGCCGGAGAAGGGGAGGCTATTGGGCCGGCGCAGGCCGCCAACAACAAGGCAACAGCCAGGATAAGCAAAGGGAATTGACGCATATTGTTTTTTAGTCCTACAACAAAAGAGTTGGACGTGGACGAAAAAATACGAGAGCGGGTTCTTAAGATTTTCTCCGCCTTTCCGTCCTTGTCCGCGCCCCCCAAAAGAGTGACCGATTGGGGGTTATTCCAAAGCGGCCAGCAATTCCTCGAAAGAGGACATCCGGCCAATCCGTTCCAAGAACTCGGTCAGGGTGGCGCTGCGGGCGCGCAATTCGCGCACCGCCGGGCCGACCGGGTCGACGCCCGCCGCGCCGCCGGGCGCATCGGCATACGCGCCGTGGAAGGCAAAATAAGCCTGATTCAACTTGCGGATGGCGTAACCGTTCTCCCAAAATATCTGGCGGCGCGCTTCCATATAGGCTTCGGCTTCTTCGATTTTTCCCTCGGCCAGCAACTCATCGGCGCGGACGCGGGTTTCGTACATCGCGGCGCGGAAGTCGAAGGTCGAAGCAGGCAGCGGATTGAGCGAGGCTAACCGAACCGCATTCCGATAACGGAAGGCCAGTTCCGGGTAGTAGCGTTCCATCAGGATTCGGCCAATCTCATCCCCCGCAATCGAGGCGGCGGTCTCGTTCATAGTGCGCAATTCAGGCGTACGGTCGTAATTCATCCCAAGCGGCCTTTGGCCCAAGTAGAGATGAATCCACTCGTGGGCGATGGTGTTAGAGAGCCAATCGAGCGCGGTAGTGCGCATGACCATCGTCGGGTAAGCCGCCAGCCCGCCGATTTCGACCACCAGGGTCGAAAAACCCAGCCGGGCGCTCACCGTATCTTCCAGTTGAATGACTTCTTCGAGCGTCATCTCTGGCTGGAGCAGGTAACTGGTCTCCTGACGAATGACCTCGCGCGGCGAAAGCACCAGGTTCTTGGGCAGGGGCGTGACGTGGTACAGCACCCAGGGGATGGGCTGGCCGCCCGCCGTCAGGCCAAGTTCGCGCAAAATGGTCGTGACCTGCATCTCCAGCACCGATTCAGAGAATGGGGCCAGCGATTTCTGGCGCAGGGAGAGCCGCAACAGTTCGGCGCGCAATTCCGCCGAGGCAGCAAATGGGTCAGGCTGGTTGGGATCGCTAAAAATCAGGCGAATTTCGCGCTCGACGTTCTGCATGTCTTCGACCAGCCGCAGATATTCCAGCACCGTCTTGCGCTGCGCGTCTGGAGTAAAATAGCGCGGCGAAGCGATGGCGCTTTGGGTCAGTTTGAGCCAGGCAGAATTGACCGTCCAGCCCGTCAGGTCGAAGGCCTGGGACGAGGCCAGGATGTGGACCCGCTCCGCCGTGCGGGTCAGGCGCACCTCGCTGGTGGTCAGGGCAAACAAGAGGAACAGGGTCAGGGCCAGGTAGTCGGAGAGTCGCGTCAGCCAGTGCATGGTTCGATTATACCCAAGGAAGATGAACGCCCGATAAAAAGAGTGCTAATGTCCTATTTTATTTTTGGCAGCAGCATTGTATAAAACGCATACTTTTCCCGTAATGCGGATTTGATTCCGCAGCCTACACTTTTCAAGGAGAATGCAATGAAAAACCAGTTCAAAATCGTTCTGGCAATCTTATCTCTTTCCCTGGCCGCGCTGGCCTGCGGACTGCCGTCTATCCCCGGCCTGCCCGGCTCGGATGGCTCGCTGTTCAAAGATAACTTCGAAGGTTTCAACAAAACCTGGGGCACCGGCACCGATGCAGACGGCGCAGTGGAATACGAAAACGGCGGCCTGCGCTTCCAGGTCTTCCGCACGGGTTATTTCATTTGGAGCAGCCCCAGTGACGAGAAATACAGCAATATCCGCATCGAGGTGACGGCCAAAAACAACAGCAGCGACCCCAATGCCGCCTTTGGAATCATCTGCAATCAGGGCGTCGTCGAGGATAATATGTACTATGTCGCCATCACCGCCAACGGACAATACGCAATTGCCAAAGGGGCTGTGGCTCAGGAAGATTTGTTCCTGACCAACAACGATGAGTGGGGCGATTCAGACCTGATTCCTATGGGCGCCGACTCGTACCAAGTTGCGATGGAATGCGGAAATGGGTCTCTGAGCCTGTTCGTCAACGGACAGCAAGTTGACAGCGTACAAGACTCGACCTACACGACCGGCACGGTCGCGCTCTTCGCCTGGAGCGACGAGGAAGAAAAAGGCGCCGATGTCACCTTCGACGACTTCATCATCACGCGGCTGCCCTGATATGGAACTGGAAAACTTCGACGCCTACCAGCGCCAATCGCGCAAAACCTGGAACCTGGTGCATACCGACCACCCTATCGTCTACCCTACCCTGGGATTGGTCAACGAGGCCGGGGAACTGGCCGGCAAGGTCAAAAAAATCTTCCGCGATAAGGGCGGCCAAATCTCCCCCGCAGACCGCGAAGCCCTGAAGTACGAACTGGGTGATGTGCTGTGGTACCTGGCTCAAATCGCCACCGAGCTCGACCTGTCGCTGCAAGACGTAGCCGAAGCCAATCTCGAAAAACTGTTCTCCCGCCTCGAACGCGGCGCCATCCGCGGCGAGGGAGATTACCGGTAAAGTTGAAACCCGTCCCAAAGCCTGACGCCCGCGGGACGGGTTTTTTGAGAAGTTTTTGTATCAACCGCGATAGAATGGGGTTGGTGAAAATCGGGTCCGGTTGGGGTAGAATACCCACTACATTACACCGGATTGAGGAAGAATGGAAAAATATAAGTTCATTGACGCCGGGCAAGAAGACATTGTGAGTCAATTGTCACAGGACGAAACCGGAAAGCGACAATACTACCGGCCTGTCTATTCTTTGCACAAATGGTGGGCGCGTCGGCCAGGCGCATTGTTCCGGTCAATTCTTTTGCTTGCGAAACAAGAAGGCGAAGGGCTTTTCCAATACGATGATCGTGGCTCAATTTCTACCGAGAGTGAATACTTCAAAAAACACGACTTAAGTGATGTCGTGATACTCGACCCTTTTATGGGGGGAGGAACCACTCTGGCTGAGGCCAATCGTATGGGTGCCAAAGTGATTGGCTGTGATTTGAATCCAGTTTCTTATTGGATTGTGAGAGAGACCCTAAAACCTGTTGATTTAGAAAAACTCGATATGTACTTCAAGCAAGTGGAAAAAACAGCCGGGGAAAAAATTAAAGCCTTGTATAAAACCCGCTGCGTTCAGTGCAACCAAGAGTCGGATGGCATGTATTCGTTTTGGGTGCGGCATGTCGAGTGTCCACATTGTCATCAACATATTTATTTATATAAGCGAACTTTACTGAATGAAGGTCTGAGTCGGAATAAGCCAATTTCTGCTGAAAATCCGGCAACCGCCTTTTGTCCACGCTGTTTTACGCTCAATGATTGGGATGGAACGCATGATTGTACTTGCAAAGGCTGTAGATTTTCCTTTGACCCTGAAACTGGCACATACGACCAAGGATTTTATGATTGTGCTCATTGCGGCCATTCACATATTCAACTTTTGGATACCCTCCGTGATGGTCAAGAATTGAAAGAAACACTAGTTGCAATCGAATATTGGTGTCACGCGTGCAAAAAACGGCTTTACAAGTCACCGGACAAGGAAGACGAAGCAAATCTCGGTTTTATCCGTGAGAAAGTCCAGGAACTTGAAGATAACCTGGTATATCCCCGCCAAAAAATTTTGGAAGGCGATTCCTCCGTGCGCTGGCGGTTGCACAAATACGCGCATTATCACCAGGTATTCAGCGCTCGCCAACTCCTTGCATTCAACTATTTGTTCGATGGTATCTGGTCTATCCCGGAAGAAGAATACAGAAACTCACTGATTACGGTGTTTTCGAATTCGTTGGAATACAACAATATGATGACGCCGTACAACTACCCGCATCGCAAATTACATCATTTGTTCAACTACCATGCCCTGCCTCTGACCACGACTCCGGTCGAAAATGCTGTTTGGGGAGTCGGGGATGAAGGCGCGGGAACGTTTGTCAATTGCTACAAAAGGTATCGGCTGTCGAAACAATACTGCCAGGCGCCGTTTGATAAATTCAAAGATAGCAATGGAGATGTTAAAACTATCCATTCCGAAGAGCATATCGCGGCCAATTTCGTAGATTCTTTCGAACAACTCCAGAGAACCCCTCGCGCCGCCATGCTGCTTTGTGGGAATTCATCCTCTTTGCCATCTATCCCGGATAAAAGCGTTGATTTTGTTATTACCGACCCGCCATACTTCGACAGCGTTCATTATTCCGAACTATCGAATTTTTTCTACGTTTGGCTGGCAGAATTAGTAGACCATCCTTATTTTACGGCTGAACATGTTCCCACAGAGAGTGAAGCAATTGTGAATGACAAGATGGACAAGGGGGAACAAGAATACCAACAATTGTTGATGGATGTCTTTTCTGAAGGGTGTCGCGTATTGAAAGAGAATGGCAAGTTAGTATTTACCTTTCATCATACGAAATGGAAAGCCTGGTGGACTGTTCTCAATGCTGTCACCGGTAGTGGTTTTCGGGTAATAGACTCATTCCCTGTGATGAGCGAGTACAAAGTCAATCCCCACATTCGCAACAAACAATCATTGGATATGGATTTGGTTTTGGTTTGCGAAAAAAATACCATCCCAGCCACGCCACTCTCTTTAGACCCAAGCGACATTTTACAACGCGCAGAAGATGACTTTGGGAAACAGTTAAGCCCTACAGAAAATAAGTTGTTCTTGCATTTCATGGGCGAATTGCTCCGAACAGCCAGCGCATCGATTGAAAAAGTAACCTACGAGTGGTTTTATAACTCCCTTGTTTACTTTGACCTTTTCTTGAAAAAGACGATGACAAATGGCAACGCCATTCCTGTCCAACTTCCCGAATCGGCCCAAATGCGCTTGCTTGAAAAGAAAGGACCGTCATGAGCGAGCCCAAATCACCGCGTTTAAGAACCGTAGATAGGGTCAAACCACCCTACCCATTGAATCAATTCCCCGCCGACTTTGGAGTAAAAGTAGGAAAACACATCATTTACACGCTTGCAACAAAAAGCACGCCCGATATTGCAGGACCAGAGTGGGAACAGATTTTCGCTGACAGTATTGGCGCAGAATGGCAGCCATCGAATGTTGGGCTGGCGGATGTCGTTCTTAGAACCCTGGCCTGGAGCGCGAAATCCGTCAAAACGTCCAATCCACACACGCAAAAAACAGTGCGCTTGATTTCCGGGCGTAATTCTCCCGCTTATTCCTTCGACCAGAAGAACTTCGACGTAGACCCCCAACTGATTGGCGACCAGGTGCTGCAAATTTGGAATGAGCGGGTCAACGCCGTGCGCTCGAAATTCTCGAATTTGCGCACGGTGGTTCTGATAAAGTCCAAAGACCTGACCCAATTGGCCGTCTTCGAGTTCGAGACTGCATTTTACCCGCCCGAACAATACGTCTGGCAGGCAAATGACGAGGGAAACCTGGAAGGTTTGGAACGGTCAACCCGCTTCCACAAATTTACCTGGCAGCCGCACGGCTCGCAATTTACAATTATCGAACCCGTGCCAGATGACTGCCTGCACATCACCATCAAGCAGCCGCCCAAACTCGACAGGGAGGAAGTTCTCAAAGCAGTGCATTACGACGAAAGTTGGATTACCGTCAGCCGCAGGAAATAATCCAAATACCGGGTTTTCCTTCGTATTCCTTCGAGAATATTGTGGTGAGCGTTTTTAAAACTCCCCGCCCTCCCACTCCCGCATGAACTGTTCCAGGAATTGTTCCATGTGGGCGTGGCGTTGGGCGGCGATTTTTTTGGCCGTCGGCGTGTTCATGCGGTCTTTGAGCAAGAGCAACTTCTCGTAAAAATGATTGATAGTGGCGCTGCCGCTCTTCTGGTACTGCTCGAAACTGGCGTGCATCCGAGGCGGAGAATCGGGGTCATACAACAGCCGCCCTTTGTGGCCGCCATACGCAAAAGCGCGCGCAATGCCGATTGCGCCAATCGCGTCCAACCGGTCGGCATCCTGCACAATTTGGCCCTCCAGGGTGCGCATCGGAGTCTCCACCAGCGCGCCCTTGAACGACAGACCGGTGATAATCTCGCAGACGTGTTCGGCCAGGGCCGGATCGACGCCCATTTGACGGAGCCAGGCTTCGGCCCGGACGGGTTTCCCCCCGGCGGACGGGGATAACTTCCAGTCGTCGAGGTCGTGCAGCAGTGCAGCCAATTCCACCGTGTAAACATCCGCCCCTTCCTGTTTACACAGCGCCAGGGCAGTCTTCCAAACCCGCGCGATATGCCACCAATCGTGGCCCGACGAATCGCGCGCGAATTCGTCTTTTACATATTCAGCAGTGCGATGGATGATTTCTTCACGAGTCATGGGGCTGTTTTACCACAAATCCTCTGATAAAATAACACCCTATGCAATCCTCCCTCGAAAAACTCCGCAAATTTTTCCGTCTCGAAGCCGAAAACAAATACGCCAACACCGCCGTCATCGGCGGCCTGTCGAAAATCCTCGACTTTTGGGAAGCCGAAGCCCGCAACGAAGGCGTCCCCGAAGAGACCATCCAACTTGTCGCCTCGCGCTTGCGCGACTATCACCGCCTGACCCCCGCCTCGCGCGCCGATACGCTCAAGGGAGTATGGAAAAGGATTCAAGGCCAGGGCGAGGCCCCACTGCCGGAACCGGTCTATGCCCCCGAAGGTTCCCAGCCGGAGCGGGCTGGTCACGAGCCGATTCCCGTTATAGAGGAACGTCCCGCATCCCGCCCGCGCCCCCAACCCGAATCCGCTCCCGTTCCGAGCCGCCGCCCGGCCCCTTCGCGTTCTGCCTCCTACGCCGGGGCCCAGACTTCGCAAACCCCCATCGCCCTCAACGCCAGCCTGACCGTCTTGCAGGGTGTTGGCCCGCGCAACGCCGAAGCCCTCAAAAAACTCGGCCTATACACCCTGGGCGATATGCTCTACAACTTCCCGCGCCGCTATGACGACTACAGTCAACTCAAACCCATCCGCAGCCTGGTCTATGGCGAAGTGGTGACGGTCATCGGGCAGGTACAGAGCGTTCACGAACGCAAAGCGCGCGGCGGCAAAATGAGCATCATCGAATGCGTCATCTCAGATGGCACGGGCGCGCTGCGCCTCACCTGGTTCAACCAACCCTGGCTGATGAACCGGCTCAAAGAAGGCATGCCCATCGCCGCCGCCGGGAAAATCGAGCAATACCTGGGCCGCCTGGTGCTCAACAGCCCCGAATGGGAGCCGGTAGAAACCGAACACCTGCGCACCAACCGCATCGTGCCGGTTTACCCCCTTACGGCCAACATCACCCAGAACTGGCTGCGCAAGCAAATGGAGCAGGTCATCCGCTTTTGGGCGCCGCGCCTGCCCGACCCGCTGCCCGAATCGGTGCGGCGGGCGGCAGAATTGTTCGCGCTTGGCGAAGCCATTCAACAGGCGCACTTCCCCGATACCCAGGCCAATCTCAAGGCGGCCCGCGAGCGGCTGGCCTTCGACGAGATTTTCTACCTCCAGATGGGCGTCCTGCGCCAGAAGCGTGATTACCAGTCGGTGGTCGCGCGCATGTTCGACGTGCCGGATGACTGGCTGGCGGAGCGCATCGCCGCCCTGCCCTTCCCGCTGACCGGGGCGCAGAAACGCGCCATCGATGACATCGTGGTCGATGTCGGTTCGGGCCGCCCGATGAACCGCTTAATCCAGGGCGATGTCGGTTCCGGCAAGACCGTCGTGGCCGCGCTGGCCGCCATGATGATTACCCGCCAGGGGGCGCAGGCCGCCATCATGGCCCCCACCTCCATCTTGGCTGAGCAGCATTTCAAAAACTTCTCGAATTTCCTGGTCTCGGAGGGCCTGCTGGCCGAAGGTCAGGTGCGCTTGTTGACCGGCGACACCGCCAACGGCGAGCGGGAATCCATCCACGCCGGACTCGCTTCGGGCGAGGTCAAAGTCCTCATCGGCACGCACGCGCTCATCGAGGAACCGGTCCAGTTCAAAGATTTGCAACTGGTCGTCATCGACGAACAGCACCGTTTCGGCGTGGAACAGCGCGCTGCGCTGCGCCGCAAGGGGGAACATCCGCACCTGCTGGTGATGACTGCCACCCCCATCCCGCGCTCGCTGGCCCTTACGCTTTACGGCGACCTGGATTTGTCGGTCATGGACGAAATGCCCGCCGGGCGCGAACCGGTGGCGACGTATACGCTGACCCCGCACGAGCGGGAGCGGGCCTACTCGCTGATTCGTTCGCAAATCAAAAACGGGAAACAGGCTTTCATCGTTTACCCGCTCATCGAGGAAAGCGAAAAACTGGAAGACTTGAAAGCCGCTGTCGATGACCACGAGCGGCTCTCGAAAGAGATTTTCCCCGACCTGAAACTGGGCCTGCTGCATGGCAAAATGCGCCCCGACGAAAAAGACCGCATCATGGCCCAATTCCGTGACCGGCAATATGACATTCTCGTCTCAACGACCGTCATTGAAGTCGGCGTAGATGTGCCGAATGCCACCGTCATGCTCATCGAAGGCGCGAACCGCTTCGGCCTGGCGCAGTTACACCAGTTGCGCGGGCGCGTAGGGCGCGGCGGCGGCGAGTCATTCTGCCTGCTCATCCCCGACAAAGCCGATTCCGCCGAAAACGAACGCCTGCGCGCCATGACCGAGACCAACGACGGCTTCAAACTGGCCGAACTAGATTTGCAGCAGCGCGGCCCCGGCGAATTTTTAGGCACTTCGCAGGCCGGGTACGCCACCAGCCTGAAAATGGCCTCGCTGACCGATGTCACCCTGATTGAAAAAGCTCGCAAACACGCTGCCGATTTGTTTGCCGTTGACCCTAACCTCTCACACCCTGAACATGCTCTATTGTCTGAAGCCTTCAACCGCTTCTGGGGCAAGGGCAAGGGGGATGTAAGCTAAACAGGGAAACAAGTACACATGTCAACAGGAAAACAAGGAGTTCTTGTCTGCGTGTGTACTTGTCCTGTCTACTTGTTTACCCATCTACCCGCCTACCAACTACGGAGTCTCAATGGTTCGCGCCCTTTTCCCTGGCACCTTTGACCCCATCCACTACGGCCACATGGACATCGCCGAGCGCGCTGCGCGCCTGTTCGATGAAGTGGTGATTGCCGTGTACGACAAACCGCTCAAAAGCCTGCTGTTTACGCCCGAAGAGCGCATTGCCCTGGTTCAGCAAACCTTCAAAGACCACAACAAAATCCGCGTAACAGGCTACAGCGGTCTGACGGTCAACGCCTGTCACGAGTTAAACGCCCAGGTGATTGTGCGCGGCCTGCGGGTCTTTTCCGATTTCGAGTTCGAGTTCCGCATGGCACTTGCCAATCACCGCCTCGCCCCGGATATCGAAATCGTCTCCTTCATCACCCACGAGGAACACACCTTCCTCTCCTCCACCACCGTGCGCGAAATCGCCGCGCTGGATGGGGATATTTCGAGCATGGTCCCGCCGCACGTCGAGGCCGCGCTCAAACGCCAGTTCGCCGGAATGCACGACAGCCAGCGTCCCGCCAATGCGCTGAGGGATTGAGAGAGACCCGCGGCCTGGGCTGGTAAATGGCATCCATTCAGGTTGGCAGACAGCGCATAGTGGTAAAATTAGCGTCCGAAGTACGCCGGGCCAGGGCAGTGTATTCATGGCGCGCCTCCCTAATCCTGGCTTCGTCAATCGAAAATCGTAAGTCCCTTCATGCCGCCGACCGTTTCCATCGTTGTTCCATGCCTTAACGAAGAAAAACGCATCCAGACCTTGCTGGATGCGATTTTTGCGCAAACTTACCCGCGTGAATTGCTGGATGTGACCATTGCTGATGGCCACTCCACCGACAAGACGCGCGAGGTCATTGCCCAATTCCAGCGCGAGCACCCCGACCTGAAAATCACAGTAATAGACAACGACGCCCGTACCATACCGGCAGGCGTTAACCGGGCGATTGCCGCCTCGAGCGGCGAAATCATCCTGCGGCTGGACGGCCATTCGGGGCCGTATCCCGATTATGTGGAGAAATCGGTCGCGGCGCTGGAGAATGGCAAAGGTCAGAATGTGGGCGGGGTATGGGAAATTTGCCCGGGGGCTGAAACGTGGATAGCGCGGTCGATTGCCATTGCCGCGGCGCACCCGCTGGGAGTGGGCGATGCGCTTTATCGTCACGCAAAACAGGCCGCAGTGGTGGATACTGTCCCGTTTGGAGCCTGGAAACGCTCACTCGTGGAAGAAATCGGCGGGTATGACGAGTCGCTCCTGTCCAACGAAGACTATGAATTCAATGCGCGCATTCGCCAAAGCGGCGGGAAAATCTGGCTCGATCCGGCCATTCGTTCGCTGTATTTTGCCCGTCCGACGCTGAACGCGCTGGCCCGGCAATACTGGCGTTATGGGTTCTGGAAGTTTCGGATGCTGCGCCGTTACCCCGCCACGCTGCGCTGGCGGCAGGCGCTGCCGCCGCTGTTTGTGTTGAGCCTGCTGGGCGGCGCGTTCCTGTCCCTGGCCTGGCCTGTTTTCGGGTGGCTGCTGGCCTTTGAACTTTTGGCATATTTTGGTATATTGGGACAAGCGGGACTGCGTTCTACAATCCAACACAGGGGGGCTTTCCTCCTGTTCGGCTTGCCGCTTGCCATCACGGTCATGCACGTTGCATGGGGCAGCGGATTTTTGTGGAGCGTCCTGACAGGAGCAAAGAAAGTATAAATCATGGCTGAAATTACAAGACCGAGATTCCGATTGACGCCTGGCGAACAGCGCATCATTTTGATTCTTGGCGATTTATTGATGGGGGTTGTCGCCTTGCTGGGCGGTATCTATTTTTGGTTCATCGTAGACCCCGATTTTTTTAATTTCCTCGAATTCTTTATTGCGCGCACCCCATTCTGGTTTTACACCCTGCCCCCCGCCTGGATGCTGTTATTGATTGATTTGTACGACCTGCACCGGGCATCGAACTGGCAACGCACCGTGCGCGGAGTAACCATTGCCGCCATTGTAGGCGGCGTGGCCTACCTGGTTGTGTTTTTCGTGCAGGATGACCCTCGTTTTGTCAACCGGCGCACCTTCGCTGCATTCTTGCTGGCTGTTTTTGCCCTAACCCTGCTCTGGCGATGGGTTTACATCCGCATCTATACGGCCCAGGGCATGGGCCGCCGCGTGCTGGTAGTGGGGGCGGGCGCAAACGGTCATTCGCTGGCCCAGGTTTATCTTGAGATGAAACCACCGCCCTTCAACCTGGTGGGATATATCGACGATGACCCGGAGAAGGCCGGCAAGGATGTCGAAGGATTCCGAATTTACGGCAGCAGTGACCAGTTGCTGCGCATCATCGAAGAAATGAACATTACAGAAGTTGTGGTTGCCATCACCGGTGAAATGCGCGGCCAGACCTTCCAAACTTTGCTCGATGTGCAGGAAAAAGGCATTGAAGTCACACGGATGCAGAAACTTTATGAAGAATTGCTTGGGCGCGTCCCGATTCATCACCTGGAATCGGACTGGGTGTTACGCTCGTTCATCGACGAAGCCCGCGTAAGCAGTTTCTACCTGATTGGTTCGCGCGCCATCGATATCCTCGGCTCAATGGTCGGAATGGCGATTTTCCTGGCGCTGCTCCCGCTGATGGCGATTGCCATTCTGCTCGATGACGGCTGGCCGATTTTTTATTCCCAGCCCCGCTTGGGCAAAGGCGGCGCCCCATTTAACATGGTTAAACTACGAACGATGGTCAAGAATGCCGAGGCCGACGGACAGGCCCGCATGGCAGAAGAAAACGACCCGCGCGTGACGCGCGTCGGCAACATCCTGCGCATTACCCGTCTCGATGAATTGCCCCAGTTCTGGAATGTGCTGCGTGGCGAGATGAGTATCGTCGGGCCGCGCGCCGAACGCGAAGAAATGGTCAATAAATTCCAGAAGCAAATCCCGTTCTATCGGGCGCGCCTGCTGGCAAAACCGGGCCTTACTGGCTGGGCGCAAATCAATTATGGCTATGCCGCCACCGTCGAAGATACCGGGGTCAAACTGGAATATGATTTATACTACATCAAACACCGCTCCATCCTGATGGACATCGTCATCATGCTGCGCACAATTGGTACCGTTTTGGGAAGAAAAGGGAGATAGGACATGAAAAAATACCTCGTCACCGGCGGCGCCGGGTTCATTGGCTCGCACATCGTCCGCGCCCTGCTCGAGCAGGGCGATTTTGTACGCGTGCTGGATAATTTTTCGACCGGCAAACGTGAAAACGTAGGGCAAATGGCTCATTTGCCCCACCTTGAACTGATTGAAGGCGATATTCGTGACCAGACGGCGCTGTTCGCAGCCGTACAGAACATAGACATCATCTTTCACCAGGCGGCTTTCGTCTCGGTGCCGCAGTCCATGGAAGACCCTCTGCCATGTTTCGAGATTAATCAGCGCGGTACCGAATTTCTGCTCGAAGCAGCGCGCAAGGCCGGGGTCAAGCGGGTCGTGCTGGCCTCGTCGGCGGCTGTGTATGGAGATTCGGAAGCGATGCCGCTCGATGAGCAGACCCCGCTGCGACCGCTCTCGCCATATGCGGTTTCTAAGCGCGTGGATGAACTCTACGCTGAACTATACACCCGCTCTTTTGGGCTGGAGGTGGTGGCCCTGCGCTATTTCAACGTCTATGGGCCGCGCCAGCGCCCCGACAGCATGTACGCCGCTGCCGTGCCGATTTTCACCCGCCGCCTGCTGGACGGTAAACCCGTCACCATCTACGGCGATGGCGGCCAGACCCGCGACCTGGTGTATGTTGGCGACATCGTGCGCGCCAACCTGACCGCCAGTGAACACCCCGCCGCGCCGGGGCAGGTCTTCAACGTGTGCAGCGGCGATGAAATCCGGGTGATTGACCTGGTCGAAACGCTGATGGATTTGTTCCCCAACGCGCCCGCGCCCCAATTCGCGCCGCCGCGCGCCGGCGATATTTACCGCTCGGTGGGTAATCCGCAAAAAGCGGCCGACCTGCTCGGCTTCCGCGCCCAGACCTCGCTGGCCGATGGGCTGCGGCAGGTTGTGAATTGGATGAAGGAAGAAACTCGATAATTTGAGGCTCGATATTCGATGCTCGAATATCGAATATCTAATACCAAACATGTTTTCTCGTAACCGTTTCGTCTTACTCGCTGATTTACTGCTCATCGTCGTCGCGGCGTTGGGCAGTTATGCCTTGCGTCTTGAACTGACTACAGATTTTTTCCGTTATTATGTCGAAGCCGGATTGTGGTTGGTCGGAAGTTCGCTGGTTATCAAACCTGTCATCTACTTACTGTTTGGGCTGTATCGCCGCCTGTGGGTGTACGCAAGCGTCAGCGAATTGAAACTGGTGGTGGCAGCGGTGACGACGGCCTCGCTGGCGGTTTCGGCCCTGAACGTTGGCCTGTTCTCGTTGAACGTCTTTGGGCCGGGTTTTTCGCGCTCGGCGTTGGCAATCGACTGGCTGCTCTCGCTGGTGTTTGTGGGCGGCACGCGCTTCACCTTGCGCATCCTGGCCGAATCGAACCAGGCGCGCGGACAAGGTAAACGCAAAAAGATTCTGGTGGTCGGCGCGGGAGATGCCGGGGCGCTGGTGGTCAAAGAACTGCAAAAAAACCGTCAGATGAATATAGAAGTCATCGGGTTTCTCGATGATGACCCGGCCAAACAGCGCCATACCTTGCTGGGCGTTCCCGTCATCGGTACGCTGCGCGACCTGGCGCGGGCGCTGGATGCGCATCCGGTTGACGAGGTGATTATCGCCATCCCCTCCGCGCCAGGGCGGGTGGTGCGCCTGGTGGCAGATGTCTGCCGCCTGAAGGGCGTTCCATTTCGCACCATGCCGGGCATTTTTGAACTGCTGGGCGGCAAGGTCAGCGTCAGCCGCCTGCGCGAGGTGGAGATTACCGACCTGCTGCGGCGCGAACCGGTCCGCTTGAATGATGAATCCATCGGGGCGGTGCTTGCCGAAAAAACGGTGCTGGTCACCGGCGCGGGCGGCTCCATCGGGCGGGAACTCTGCCGCCAAATCGGAAGGTGGAATCCGGGTTGCCTGCTCCTACTGGGACATGGTGAAAATTCCATTTTCGAGACTCTGCTCGAGATGAGCGAACATTTCCCAAATCTGGATATCCACCCGCTAATTGCGGATGTACGCGATGTTGGGCGGTTGGAAGCGATTTTTGCCGAGCATCGCCCGCAGGTGGTGTTTCACGCGGCGGCACACAAGCATGTGCCGCTGATGGAGGCCAACCCAGTGGAGGCGGTAACCAACAATGTGTTTGGCACGAAAAATATGGTCGAAACGGCGGCTG
>Ga0101944_10003506_pt1 | contig 21638 bp, 16 predicted proteins | sample DewCreD2012metaG_FD_75245 | JGI IMG/M metagenome (GOLD analysis project Ga0101944, IMG submission 75245) | Hot spring sediment bacterial and archeal communities from British Columbia, Canada, to study Microbial Dark Matter (Phase II) - Dewar... ... | reverse complement strand
CTGGCCGCCCTGCGTGCGATTCTGGATGCGGTGAGCATATCGGTGCAGCTGGGCGGCGGGTTGCGTACGCTGCCGGACATCGAGGCAGCGCTGGCGCTGGGAGTAGAGCGCGCCATCATCGGCACGGCGGCGCTCGAGAAGCCCACATTGGTTCAAGAGGCCGTGCGGCGGTTCGGCGCCGGTGCCATTGCCGTCGCCATTGATGCCCGCGACGGCCGCGTGGCCACGCGTGGCTGGCAGACCCTCAGCGAGGTGGCAGCGCTTGACCTGGCGCAGCAGGTGCGGGACGCCGGCGTCGAGCGAGTCATCTACACCGACATCAGCCGTGACGGCATGCTGAGCGGCGTCAACGCGGCGGCGTGCGCCCAGATGGCCCAGGCGACCGGCCTGAGGGTGATCGCATCCGGCGGTGTCGCGACGCTAGTGGATGTGGAGCGGGTGAGGGCGGTGGAAGCGGCCGGTGTGGAGGGTGTCATCATCGGGCGGGCGCTCTACACAGGCCAGATTGATCTGAGGGCGGCGCTGTCTCAGGGGCGGGCACAATGGGGCAGTCTCGACACCTGTCATTCTGAGCGCAGCGAAGAATCTCAGATTGGGGGGTGAGACCCTTCGCGTCGCTCAGGGTGACAGTCTCGACACCTGTCATTCTGAGCGCAGCGAAGAATCTCAGCTCCGGGTGTACTGGCGGTTATTATCACGAGAAGGCGGTGTTGACACACGATGCTCGCCAAACGCATCATTCCGTGTCTGGATGTCAAGGACGGGCGCGTCGTCAAGGGCGTGCAGTTCGTGCAGCTGCGCGATGCGGGCGATCCGGTCGAGCAAGCCCAGGTGTACGGCCAGGAGGGCGCCGATGAGCTGGTCTTCCTGGACATCACGGCCAGCCACGAGCAACGCGGGCTGACGCTGGAGATGGCGCGTCGGGTGGCCGAGACGGTGTTCATCCCCTTCACCGTGGGCGGTGGCATCGCCAGCGTGGACGATATGCACGCCATCATCAGCACCGGCGCCGACAAGGTAAGCATCAACACCGCCGCGGTGCTCGATCCCGACCTGATCACGCGCGGGGCGCGCGCCTTCGGCAGCAATGCCATCGTCGTGGCCATTGACGCACGCCGACGGCTGGACACCCCCCATCTCGAATGGGAGACCACCACGCACGGCGGGCGGCGGCGGACCGGCCTGGATGCGATCGAGTGGGCGGTCGAATGTGAGCGCCGCGGCGCCGGTGAGATCCTGCTGACCAGCATGGATGCCGATGGCACGCAGGCGGGCTACGATGTCGAGCTGACGCGGGCGGTTGCCGACGCCGTCGGCATCCCGGTGATCGCCAGCGGCGGCGCCGGCGCCCTCGAACACTTCCTCGAGGTGCTGACGGTGGGCTGTGCCGATGCCGCGCTGGTGGCAACGCTCTTTCACTTCCGCGCGTTGTCCATTGCTCAGGTGAAGGACTACCTGGCGGAGAACGGGGTATGGGTGCGCCGATGAGCCCGGACGAGTTGCGCTGGGATGCCGCCGGCCTCATCCCGGCGATCGTCCAGGATGCCAGCACCGGCGAGGTGCTGATGCTGGCGTACATGAGCCGCGAGGCGCTACAACGCACGCTGGAGAGCGGCGAGACCTGGTTCTGGAGTCGCAGCCGCCGGGAGCTGTGGCACAAGGGCGCAACCAGCGGCAATGTACAGCGCGTGGTGGAGGTGCGTTACGACTGCGATGCCGACGCGCTGCTGGTGCGCGTGACGCCGGCCGGGCCGGCCTGCCACACTGGCGCACGCAGCTGCTTTTACCGGCGGCTGTCTATTGTGGCGGGCCACCACCGCGACGTGTGAAAAAAGCTGCATCGTTTCGCGCGTAGGGGCGCAGCGAGTCTGTGGCACGAGGTATACACGCCGTTGAGCCGTTGGGCTGGTCGGCGGCGATCTAACGTTGGACCGGCTGCGCCCCAACCTTGGCGTGACGCGATGTCGGCTGAACGGTGAACGCGATATTCTTGGGAGTCCCGACCAGCATCTTTGCGCGGGACCAGGAGATTGGGGAGTCAAGTGGCGAAGGCGAAAGAGCTTGGGGAGTGATGACTGAATGATCGAAACCCACCGTCTCAACACCGCCAGCGCGCATTATACCCGTCTGGGCCAGCAGGAATGCGAGCGCATCCACGCGGCCAGCCTGGAGATCCTGGAACGGGTCGGGGTTGACGTGCACGATGAGACAGCGCGAGCCGTCCTGCAGCGCGGCGGCGCCCGCGTTGACGGCCTGCGTGTCTGCCTGCCAGAGTATATGGTGCGCCGGGCGCTCGGCACGGTGCCGCATCAGATCCGCCTGCACGACCGGAACGGGCGGGCTGCGATGCGCGCCGGTAGCTACAATTCGTATTTCGGCGGCGGCTCGGATTGCCTCAATATCCTCGATCACCGCACCGGTGAACGCCGCAAGCCGCGGTTGCAGGACGTCGCCGAGGCGGCTACGCTGATGGACGCACTGCCTGAGATTGACTTCGTCACGTCGCTGTTCCTCCCAGCCGATGTCGACTCGCGCATTTATGATCGCTACCAGATGGAGGTAATGCTCGATCACACGACCAAGCCGATCATTTTCGTGACACCCGACTTCGAGGGCTGCGTGGCAGCGGTCGAGATGTGCGAGATCGTGGCTGGCGGGCGCGAGGCGTTCGCGACGCGGCCGTTTGCGGCGTGCTACGTGAACTTAACTTCCGGCCTGATCGCCAACGCCGAGGCGCTGCAGAAGGCGATGTTCCTGGCCGAGCGCAACCTGCCCCAGATGTACATCCCCCTGAACGCGGGAGGCGTCAACTCGCCGGTTACCACCGCCGGTTGTATGGCGGCGATGAACGCGGGCACCCTGCTCGGCATCGTGCTCACCCAGCTGGTGCGGGAGGGAGCGCCGGTGGCGGTGCCGGGCTGGAACGGGGGCCCCTATAACCTGCAGACGATGGTGGGCAACTACGTGCTGGCCGAGGAGCAGGGCGTCGCTACCTCGATGGGCAAGTTCTACGACCTGCCCGTATTTGGCCTGGGTGGCTCGACCGACTCCAAGGTGCTCGATCAGCAGTGCGGCTTCGAGGTTACCATCAGCCTGCTGACCGCCCTGCTCCACGGGGCCAACATCGTCCACGACGTCGGTTTCATGGACGCCGGGCTGCAGGGCTCGCTGCAGCTGATCGCCATCTGTAATGACCTGCTCGGCTTTCTGCGGGCGATGACCCGCGGGGTGGTTGTTGACGACGAGACGTTGGCGCTGGATGTCATCGAGGCGCTGGGGCCGACCGGAAACTATTTGGAGCATCCTCACACACTGCGCCATTTCCGAGAGCCATTCTACTCCAGGCTGGCCGACAAGAACGTCTTTGCGGTGTGGGAGTCGCAGGGCGCGACCACTATGGAAGCACGCGCAGCCAAGCAGGTCGAAGACATCTTGAGCCACCACCAGGTGCCGCACCTGCCAGACGATGTGCGCCGCGCCGTCCACGCGGTAGTGCAGCGCGAGCAGCAGCGTGTCGGTGCTGCATAGTCACTCACCTCTCGACCTTGCCGCCGGTTAGGGGAGGAAGAGGGGGTGACATCTCCAAGGAGCCCACGCCATGACCACACGCGACGACACCCAGGGGACACGCCACGCCGACAACCGTCGGCCAGATGACCGCTATCGCGAGCACGGCCTGGAGACCCAGTGCACCCACGCCGGTGAGCGCTGGGAGCGATATGATTTCTGGAGCTCCAGCACACCGATCTACAACGCCACCACCTACTTCTACGACACCTTTGATCAGCTCGAGGAGCGCATCTTCTACCGCCAGCCCGGCTACGTCTACTCGCGCTACGGGACGCCGACGACGACGACGCTTGAGCGGGCGCTTTCGACGCTCGAAGGCGCCGATGCCACCCTGGTGTGCGCCTCGGGCATGGCAGCCAGCCACCTGGCGCTGCTGGCGGCGGGCGCGGGTCGCGATTGCCCTGTGCTCTGCTCCAGCGACGTCTACGGCAGCGTCTACACGATGGTCGAGGACGTGTTTCCCCATCTGGGTGCGCCGACCGCTTTCGCCGACTTCACCGACCTGAATCGGGTCGAGGATGCTCTCAGGAAGACGGGCGCGCGTGTGGTCTACTTCGAGGTGATGACCAACCCGCTCACGCGGGTTATTGACGCGCCGGCGGTGGTCGCGCTGGCGCACCGTTATGGCGCCCGTGCGATTGTGGACAATACCTTCACCACGCCCTACCTGCTGCGGCCCTTCGAGTTCGGCAGCGACTTTGTGTGCCACAGCGTCAGCAAGTTCCTGTCCGGTCACGGCGATGTTCTGGCGGGCTCGGTGGGGTGTCATCAGGATGACTTCACGGCGCTCCACGCGATGTTGATCCAGGTGGGCTGTGCGCTGGGACCGAACGAGGCCTGGCTGGCGCTGCGCGGTCTGAAGACCTTTGCGCTGCGAATGGAACGGCACTGCGCCAACGCGCTGGAAGTGGCACACTTCCTGGAGAGCCATCCGATGATAGAGCGCGTTCGCTACGCCGGCCTGCCCAGCCACCCCCAGTACGCGGTGGCACGGCGCATCTTTCCTCCCGGCCGCAGCGGTGCTATGCTCAGCTTCGACATCGCCGACTGTGACCAGGCGCGGGCGGTGCGGTTTCTGGATGCATTGCGGCTGGTGCTGCCGGCGACGACGCTCGGTGACATCTATTCACTGATTGTCAATCCCGCGCGCAGCACGCACCGCTGGCTGGGCCCGGAGCGGCTGGCAGCGCTGGGCATTCTGCCGGGCACGTTCCGTATGTCGGTCGGCATTGAGAACGTGGAGGATCTTAAAGCGGACCTGGATCAGGCATTGCGGACATCGCGGTGAACCCGGACGACCGGTGATCCGCAATCTTTCTTGACTTTCCTGCCCCGGCGGCCTATAATCTCGCTCCGGTTTGCTGACGAGTGCGTCGGCGTGTGATCTTTCCTAAGTGGCTGCGTGTATGGACCACCGAGAAGCCGAGATCAAAGACCTGGTGCGCCACGTCCTCAAGCGCGTTCTGCGCGAGTCGGAGCGCGGCGACCGCAAGATCATCACCGCCGCCGACGTGGAGGGATTGGCTCCGGGCAGCACATTGCCGGTGGAACCGGGCGCCCTCGTGACGCCGATGGCACGCGATGCGGCGCGCAATCGCAACATCATTCTGGCCGAGGCTCAGCCGGCCGCCGGCCACGCCGCCCCGGCGCCGACCACTGCCCGTGTCGTCGCGCTGGGTGCCGATCACGGCGGCTACGAGCTGAAGACGATGTTGAAAGCGTATCTGGCCGAGCTGGGGTACGAGGTGCTCGACGTCGGCACCCACAGCAAGGATCCCGTTGACTACCCTGACTTTGCCTACGCGGTGGCCCTGCACGTAGCCAATGGCACGGCTGGACGGGGCATAATCATTGACGGCGCTGGCATCGGCTCGTGTATGGTGGCCAACAAGGTACCTGGTGTGCGAGCAGCGATGTGCTATGACCAGATGTCGGCTGTCAACAGTCGCGCTCACAACGATGCGAATGTTCTGACACTGGGCGCCGGCCTGCTCGGCCCCAACCTGGTCAAACAGATCGTCAAGACCTGGTTGAGCACCAACTTCGAGGGCGGCCGGCATCAGCCGCGCATTGACAAGATGATGGCGGTTGAGGCGCGCTATTTGAAGAAGTAACGTTCTAAGGCTTTGGTGAGGCAGATTCTCATCGTCTTACCCCATACCCGTGCCAGTTCGTTTATCTGAAATCGGCACGGGCACCTGTCAGAGGGTGTATGCAGCTAGATTCGAAGACACTCGATAGCCTGGTGGAGGAGATCACCCGCCAGGTGGTAGCGACGCTCCGGGAGCAGGCGAAACAGGGCGTGTCCGGCGTGCTTCCCGGCTCGCCAGCAGCCTGCCCGCGCTGCGAGGAGCAGGGCGTACAGCACCGCCCCGAGATCGCTCGCCAGGCGCTCCTCGACGGCGCCACGCGCCTGAGCACCACGCTGGGCGTGCGGCCCCTCAGTGCCGACATCGCCAGGTACATTGATCACACGCTGCTCAAGCCGGACGCCACCCAGGCACAGATCACCCAGCTGTGCGAGGAAGCGCGCCAGTACAAGTTCGCCACCGTGTGCGTCAATCCCGCCAATGTCCGACTGTGCAGCCAATTGTTGCGCGGATCGGGGGTGGGGGTATGCACCGTGGTTGGCTTCCCCCTGGGTGCTACCTCAACCAAGGTGAAGTGCTATGAAGCACAGCAGGCGATCAACGATGGCGCCACTGAAGTGGATATGGTCATCAACATCGGTGCGCTGAAGAGCAAGGAATACGACCTGGTGCGCGAGGACATCGCCGCTGTCACACGCACGTGTCACAACCACGGTGCCATCTGCAAGGTCATCATCGAGGCGGCGTTGCTCACCGACGACGAGAAGATTGTTGCCTGTCAGCTGGCCAAAGCGGCCGGCGCCGATTACGTCAAAACCTCGACCGGCTTCGGGCCGGGCGGGGCGACGCTGCACGACGTGGCATTGATGCGTCAGACCGTCGGACCTGAGATGGGTGTGAAAGCGGCCGGCGGCATCAGAACTTATCAGGATACGGTGGCGATGCTTCAGGCGGGTGCGACGCGCATCGGCGCCAGCGCCAGTGTCAAGATTATGCAGGCGGCTCAGAGCAGCTAGCGATGTATATCGGACGCGTGCGCGGGTCGGTGATGAGCACGATCAAGCTCGAGCTCTACGAGGGGCGACGGCTGCTGGTCGTGGATCAGCTCGACCTGACCGGCCGACCGACGGGCGAATACGACATCTGCGTGGACGTGGCCCAGGCCGGTCCGGGCGACGTGGTGATGGTCATTGATGAGGGCAACTCGGGGCGACAGATTCTTGATCGCGCACCGGATGGCCCGATCCGCGCCATCGTCTGCGGAGTGATTGACGAGATCGAGTGGCACGCCTAGCCACTCGAACGAGCCGCCGCATAGGCCGCCAGCGTGCGCGCCCGGGCAGCCTGATGATCCACCAGCGGCGCCGGATAGTCGGCGCCTATGCCGCAGCCGGCCGCGTGTTGCATCGCCACTGACATCTCCCACGGCGCGTGGATGGTCTCTATGGGTACGCGGCTCAGTTCGGGCACCCAGCGTCGCACATACGCGCCATCCGGGTCGAACTTGATCCCCTGAGAGACGGGATTGAAGATGCGGAAGTAGGGGGCAGCGTCGGTGCCGGTGCCCGCTGTCCACTGCCAGCCGCCATTGTTGGCCGCCGGGTCGCCGTCCAGCAGCTGCTGCATAAACCAACGTTCCCCCCACCGCCAATCAATCAAAAGGTCCTTGACCAGGAATGATGCCACGATCATACGGGCGCGATTGTGCATCCAGCCCGTCTGCGCCAGCTGCCGCATCGCCGCGTCCACGACCGGGTAGCCGGTACGGCCAGCGCACCAGCGCTCGAAGGCAGCCGCGTCATTGAGCCAGGGGATGGACTGCAGCTCAGTCCGAAAGGCGCGTCGGCGCACGTCCGGAAAATGGGCCAGGATGGCAATGTAGAACTCCCGCCAGATCAGTTCGTTAAGCCACGCCGCTGCCCCCTGGCGCGCTCCAGCGTCCGGCGCTGTCTCCAACGCTCGCCGGGCTGCCACGGCTGCCTGACGGGCTGAGAGCATGCCGAAACGCAGGTACGGCGACAACCGGGAGGTGCCGGCTCGATCCATGCGGTTGCGTTGGTCAGCGTAGGCGTAGATCGGCGCTTCCGGACCGGCGGTAAAGGCAGCCAGCCTCCGCTGCGCCTCGCCCTCACCGGCGGGGAAAGTGGGACGGTGGTCGGCTGATGACGCGTCAGGCAAGGACTCACTGCCGATACCCGGGGGAGTGGGCACGCGCGAGGGCGGAGGCAGCAAAGCCCGCTCGTCAGGGGGGGGCAGGGCGAGCCAGGCGCGGCTGAATGGCGTGAAGACGACGTAGGGCTGACCGTCCGGCCTGACGACCGCCGTCGGTGGGTGCACCGTCACGCCCCCTACCAGCCGCAGCGGCAGCCGATCAGCGATCAGCTGATCGCGCCGCCGGGCATAAGGCGAGTGGTCTTCCTCGGCGAAGATCACCTCGGCGCTGCAATCGCGCACCAAGGCGGTGAGCACCGCCAGCGGCTCGCCCCGTCTGACGATCAGCCGGCTTCCACGCGCTCGAAGCGCCTCGTCCAGCTGCCGCAACCCGTCGAACAGGAACGCCAGCCGTCGCGCCCCGACATATGGCGAGGCCAGCAGCGCCGGATCGAGCACGAAGACCGGCACCACGCCGCCCCCATAGGCGATTGCGGCGGCCAGCGCCTGATTGTCGCTCAGTCGCAGGTCGCGTCGCACCCACCAGATGGCGCACGTCACTGGGACCAGCTCGTTGGCACGCGATCCCAGCGATGCGGCCGTAGCTGCGCCAGCAACTCCGGCGGCAACGGCCCCAGGTCGCTGGCGGCGATGTTAGACTCGACGTGCTGAACCTTGCGCATGCCGGGGATGATGGTACTCACCGTTGGATTGGAGAGAATGAAACGCAGTGCCATTTCCGGCAGCGTCATTCCCTCCGGCAACAGTTGCTTCAGTGCCTCCGCGCGTTCGACGCTGGGAATCAGGTTCTCCGGCACAAAGTAGGTGTTGCGCCAGTCGCCTTCCGGCCATTTGCTGTCCTTGGTCAACGTTCCGGTCAGCGTGCCTTCGTCGAACGGCACGCGCGCGATCACCGCCACGTCCATCTCGGCACAGGCAGGGAAAAGTTCGTCTTCCGGATTCTGGTCGAAGATGTTATAGATGACCTGAACGGCGTCAATCAGGCCGCTGCGCACCGCCTGCACGCCGTTCCAGGGCTCCCAACGGTTCAGGCTGATGCCCCAGGCTCGCACCAGGCCCTGGCGACGCAGGTCGTCCATCGTGCGAGCCAGACGCTCGTCCCGAATCCAGCTGTCCTCCCAGGTGTGGAACTGCATCAGGTCGTACGATTCAAAGCCGGCGTTGTCCAGGCTCTTGTGCACGTACTCTACGATGTGGTCGGGGGGAAAGCAGTCGTCCAGCGTGTATTCGCGCCGGCTCGGCCACTTGAAGTTCTTGGGTGGAATCTTGGTGGCCGTATAGAGTGTCCTGTCCGGATTGGCCGCCACCAGTTGGCCCAGCAGCCACTCGCTGTGCCCGGCGCCGTAGCCCCACGCGGTGTCGAAGAAGTTGCAGCCCAGATCAACCGCCCGCTGGAGCGCCTGCATCGACTCCGTGTCATCCGAGCCGGTCCAGCCGCCCATCCCCCACATCCCATAGCCGATGTCGCTGACCATCCAGCCGGTGCGTCCGAAACGACGATAGTTCATTCTTTCCCCTCCGTGTTGAGAAGTCTCAGCCACCCAGTTGTGCGGCCATGGGATGCATTATACCAGGCCGAGTTGATTCAGGGTAGCTGGCTCCGATGCGACTGCCCTCTTGACGTATCTTTCGATTTGTGTTATACTGAAAGCAGTCAAAAGCAAATCGTAAGTAATCATAAACCAACCGTGGGCATGAATACCGCGCGCGACCTGTATCCCGAAGAACGACGCGCCCGCATCCTGGAGTATATCTCTCAGGCGGGGCGGGCCTCGGTGGCCGATCTGAGCCGGCAATTCAGCGTCTCTGAAGTCACGATCCGGGCAGATCTGCAGTCGTTGGCCGAACAGAGACTGGTCTTGCGCACGCACGGCGGTGCGGTAGCTGCCAACAGCCGCTTGCTGGACGACCTGTCGCTGGCGATCCGCCGCAAGCAACAGGTGCTGGAAAAAAGTCGGATTGGCGAGGCCGCTGCGACGATGATCGCCGACGGTGACGCCGTGTTTCTGGATAGCAGCAGCACGGCGCTGGCCATCGCCCAGCACTTGCGGGATCATCACGACCTCACCATCATCACCAACAGCCTGGCCATCGCTTCCGACCTGTTGGCGGCGCCGGGTGTCACGGTGGTGATGCCGGGCGGTCGGTTGCGGCGCGATACCGCCTCTGTGATTGGCCCCGATGGATTGAACACGCTGCGGAAGTACAACATCCAGAAGGGATTCTTCGGCGCTCACGGTCTCAGCCTGCCTGAGGGGCTGACGGATGTCAGCGAGGCCGAAGCGGAGTTCAAGCAGCCGATTGTGGCGCTCTGTCGCCGGGTCATCGCCGTTCTGGACGCGACCAAGTGGGGACGTGTCGGTCTGGCGTCGTTCGCGGCGCCGGAGGACATCCACTGCGTGATCACAGACAGCCACGCCCCGACGGAAATGGTGGACGCCGTGCGCCAGCTCGGGATCGAGGTGGTGTTGGTGTGAACGACATTGAGTGGGGCATCGCGTCCCCCACAGAATTTGCTGTCAAGATACCCGACCTCTGGCCGCATCCGTACGGATGGGAGCAGCCAGTGGCGCGGAAGAAATCAGAATTAAACAACCGTTACGGAGGACATTGAGCTATGAGCCAGAAAGAACCGTCAGTCGCCGAGAGGATCTCGGCCCTGGTCGAGGAACAGGCGCTGACCAAAGAAGACCTGCTGAATAGCCTGCGCCAGATCATGGAGATTCGGGCGCTGGAGAACAACATTGCCAACCTCCTGAGCAAGAATGTGCTGAAGGGGGCTTCGCACCTCTACGCCGGGCAGGAGGCCACTGCCGTCGGCGCCGTCAGTGCGCTACGGGACGACGACTTCGTGACCAGCACCCACCGCGGACACGGGCACGCCCACGCCCACGGTGATAAGGTGGCGCACACACCCGAGGCCAAGCAAGAGCATTACAACAAGATGATGGCCGAGGTGCTCGGCAAAGCGACCGGCTACTGCAAGGGGAAAGGCGGCTCGATGCACATCGCCGATGTCTCCCACGGCAATCTGGGTGCCACGGGTATCGTCGGCGGAAACATTCCGGTCGCCGTCGGCGCTGCTCTGGCCCAGAAGCTTCAGGGCACCGACCGCGTGGTGCTGTGTTTCTTCGGCGATGGCGCGTCCAACACTGGCAACTTCCACGAAGCGCTGAACATGGCCAGCCTATGGGATCTGCCGGTCATCTTCGTCGCCGAGAACAACCTGTATGCTATGTCAGTACCCTGGAGCAAGGCCAGCAAGCTACCCAGCATTGCTCAGCGCGCCTGCGCCTACGGCATTCCGGGCGAGACAGTGGACGGCATGAATGCCCTGGAAGTGCGCCGCGCTGTTTCCAGGGCGGTCGAGCGTGCCCGACGCGGCGAAGGGCCGACCCTGATCGAGGCGCAGACCTACCGCTGGTATGGCCACTCGCACTCCGATCCGCGCGCCTATCGCACCCGCGAGGAGGAAGCCGAGTGGCGCAAGCGCGACCCGATCACCGTGATGAAGGACGCTATGCAGCTCCTGGGCTGGCTCGACGACAAGGAGTTCGAGCAGCTGGATGAGGCAGTGCAGGCGAAGCTGGCGAAGGCGATGGAGTTTGCCACCAATTCACCCGAACCATCGCCGGACGAGCTGTGCACCGATGTCTATGCCCCGTCCAGGTGGACCGACGCCGACATCGCCGCCGAGCGGGCATTGCGCGAGAGGGTGCGCAGCGATCCCAATATGCGTCAGATTTCCTACGCTCAGGCCCTTCAGGAAGCCATGCGTGAGGAGATGCTGCGCGACAAGAATGTCTTCATCATGGGCGAGGATGTCGGCCTCTATGGCGGTGCCTACGGCGCGACGCGGGACCTGTACAAAGAATTCGGCGAGTGGCGCGTGCTGGACACCCCCATCTCCGAGGCAACCATTGGCGGTGCGGCTGTCGGTGCCGCGATGGCCGGGATGCGCCCGGTCGCCGAGATCATGTATGTGGACTTCACCCCCCTGGCAATGGATCAGATCGCCAATCAGGGCGCCAAGAACCGCTACATGTTCGGCGGCAAGACAACAGTACCGATGGTGATCCGCACCGAGGGCGGCGCCGGACGTGCCATCGCCGCCCACCATTCGCAGAGCCTTGAGTCGCTGTGGACACACTTCCCGGGCATTTACGTTGTGATGCCTTCGACCCCCTACGATGCCAAGGGACTGCTCAAGGCCGCCATCCGCGACGACAACCCGGTGATGTTCATCGAGCACAAGATGCTGTATAAGGAAAAAGGGCCGGTACCGGAGGAAGACTACATCATCCCGCTTGGGGTGGCCGACATCAAGCGCCCGGGCAAGGACATCACGTTGGTCACTTACTCGCGCATGGTCCTTCGGGCCCTGGAGGCAGCCGAAATCCTGGCCGGAGAGGGCATTGATGTCGAGGTCATAGACCTGCGCTCCCTCAAGCCGCTGGATCTGGACACGATCATCAACTCGGTTAAGAAGACGGGACGTCTGGTCGGCGTGACCGAGGCGTACGAGAACACCAGCTTCATCAACGAAATCATGGCCCAGGTGAACGATCACGCCTTCGATTATCTGGACGCGCCGATGGTGCGGGTGGCGGCTGCCAATGTGCCGGTGCCGCGCGCCGAGGTACTTGAGGATCTCGCCATCCCGAACGTAGGCCGCATTCTGGAAGCGTGTCGAAAGGTGGTGAGCTGATGGCCGAGGAGTTCTTTATCCCCAAACTGGGTCAAACCGTCGAGGAGGTCACCATCCTCAACTGGCAGGTCGAGGATGGCGCCCGCGTCGAGCAGGGCCAGACGGTGATGGAAGTAGAGACCGACAAGGCGGTCTTTCCGGTGGAGGCCAACGCCTCCGGTTACATCCACCTGGGCCCCTACAAGAGCGGTGATGTCGTGCCTGTCCTGACCGTGGTGGCCATCATCGGCAAGAAGGATGACAGGTTCGAGGCGCCGGGGGCAGCGGCGGCCGCTGAGCCGGCGGAAGCACCCGTCACGGTCACTCCGTCGGCGCCGTCGCAACCAGCGGAGGTGACGATGGCAGCGCCGGTCACCGGCAAGGTTTTCGCCTCGCCGCGCGCGCGCCGCCTGGCGGAGGCGAAGGGTGTTGACCTGAGTGCCGTCACGCCGACCGGGGGTGGAGGTGTGCGCGTGGCCGAGCGGGATGTGGTCGCCTACCTGAGCCAGCAGCCGGCTCCCTCACGACGGGAGGCGACGCCGGTGGCCCAGAAGATGGCAGCCGAGGCCGGCATTGACCTGTCGCAGGTGGCGGGTACCGGTCCGGGCGGTCGCATCACCCGTGAGGATGTCGAACGGGCCATCAAGGCAGCGGCGACGGCCGCGCCGGCCGCTCCTGTTCCAGCGCCGGTGACGGCTCCCCCGCTGCCCGAAGCTGAGGTGCTTGAGCGCGTGCCGTTGAAGGGTGTGCGTGCTGTCATCGCCCAGCGCATGGCGACGAGTGTTCACACCACCGCCCGCGTGACGTTGGTCACCGAGGTGGATGCCACCCACTTCGTGGATATGCGCGAGCGACTGAAAGCTCAGGTAGCCGAGGATTGGGGCTTCGCGCCGGGTTACAACGATCTGCTGGCCAAGATCGTGGCCGGCGCCCTGCGTAAGTATCCCTACATGAATGCGCGCCTCGCCGATGACGCCATCGAGCTGCTGGCACACGTCAACATCGGCATTGCGGTGGACACCGAGCGCGGCCTCCTGGTGCCGGTGGTGCGTGATGCCGATCGCAAGAGCCTGCGTGAGTTCGGCACCGAGCTGCGCGCCATGGTTGAGCGGGCACGTGCCGGCCGTGCGCTGCCGGACGACATCACGGGTGGCACCTTCACCATCACCAATCTGGGCGCCTACGACATTGATGCCTTCACACCGGTCATCAACTTGCCCGAGCTGGCCATCCTGGGAGTGGGGCGCATCGCCCCCAGGGTGGTGGTACGCGACGGTCAGATGGTCATCCGGCAAACGATGACGCTCAGTCTTGTGTTCGACCACCGCCTGGTGGACGGCGCGCCGGCGGCCCGCTTCTTGCAGCACATCAAGCAGCTGGTCGAGGAACCATACCTCTGGCTGGCCATCTGAGTCGGGTCAATCAGGTTAATCCATCGCGGAGGTGGAGCCGACACCGGGCTTCCACCTCCGCGTCATTACCGAACCGGGCAGTGCGATTGAGCCGCTCCACGAGCAACATCTCGCGCGTCTCCATATCCTGATCGCTTATGGCTACGAGGAGGTGAGGTCATGGCCGAGAGTGACCAGATTGTCGTCTATGGCGCCACCTGGTGTCCTGACTGCCGCCGCGCCAAGCAGTTCTTCGGGGAACAGCGCATCCAGTATCAGTGGGTGGACGTTGAGCAGGATGAGAAGGCGATGGCCTACGTGGAGTCGGTGAACCAGGGGCGTCGCATCATCCCGACGATCGTGTTTCCGGATGGCTCGATCCTGGTCGAACCATCCAACGCCCAGCTGGCCGAGAAGCTGGGGTTGGTCGTGCGTGCGAGCCGCAGCTTCTACGATGTGATCATCGTCGGCGCCGGTCCGGCGGGGCTGACAGCGGCGCTGTACACGGCGCGCGAAGGACTTGACACGCTGGTCATCGAGCGCGGTGCGCCCGGCGGTCAGGCGGGCGTCACCCAGATCATTGACAACTTCCCCGGCTTTGATACCGGCATCAGCGGCGAGGAGTTTGCCCGCCGGCTGACCAATCAGGCCCGCCGCTTCGGTGTCGAGATCCTGACCGCGAGCGAAGTCGTGGAATTGCGAGAAAACGGCAACTATCGCGAGGTGAAGATCGGCGAGGATGGTCCGTGTTGCTGTGCGCTCGCGGTGCTTATCGCCACCGGCGCTCGCTACCGGCGGCTGGGTGTCCCGGGTGAGGATGACCTGATCGGCATCAACGTGCATTTCTGCGCCACGTGCGACGGCGCCTTCTACAAGGGCAAAGAGGTTCTGGTCATCGGCGGCGGCAACAGCGCGTTCGAGGAGGGGCTCTTTCTGACGCGTTTCGCCAGCCGCGTCACCATTCTGGTGCGCGGGGCACAACCCAGGGCCAGCCGCATCCTGCAGGACAAGGTGGCCGGCCACAAGGCGATGCGGGTGGTGACCAACCACACCGTGCGAGAATTCATACGCGGGGATGGCCGATTGCGGGCGGTACGAGTGCGTGACGAAACCACCGGCCGTGAGGAAGAGTGGCATCCCGATGGCGTCTTTGTGTTTGTGGGTATGAGCCCGAACAGTGAGTTTCTCCCGCCGGAGATCGAACGTGACGCACACGGCTTTGTCGTCACCGACCGGACGCTGCAAACGTCAATGACGGGCGTGTTTGCCGCCGGCGACGTGCGTGCCGGCGCGACCGCCCAGGCAGCATCGGCTGCCGGTGAAGGGGCGACAGCTGCGCTGATGATTCGTCAGTACTTGCAAGCAACCTTCGGCCGGGTGTGACAACCATTGCCAGCTGTGGTAGAATGGTCGGTGAGTCCACATCACCCCCGACGCTGAGGAGTCACCCCAATGACCATTCGATTCGGCACCGACGGCTGGCGAGCCGTCATCAGTGATACCTTCACCTTCGCAAACTTGCAGCTGGTCGCTCAGGCGATTGCCGACTACGTGCTTGAGACGGCCAACACGCCGCAACCCGAAGTCGTTGTCGGATTCGACACGCGTTTTCTCTCCGACCGCTATGCCGCCGAGGTGGCGCGGGTTCTTGCCGGCAACAACATCGTGGCGTGGTTGACGCGCGCCGATTCCCCGACGCCGGCAGTCTCGTACAACGTGGTCCATCGCAAGGCGGCGGCCGGGGTGATGATCACCGCCAGCCACAATGCCCCCCGCTACAACGGCGTCAAGCTCAAGGCCGCCTACGGGGGATCGGCATCGGTTCATCAGGCCCGGATCGTGGAGCGCTGTCTCGAGGAGAATCAGGCGCGCGGACGCGGCCCAAGACTGATGGACTACCAGCAGGCGCTGGAGCAAGACCTCATCCGGCGTTTCGATCCGGCCTGGGCCTACTACGAGCATCTCAGCCACCTGATTGATCTCGACAAGGTGTCCGCCGGTGAGCTGCGCGTCGTGGCCGACTCGATGTACGGGTCGGGCCGCGGCTGTTTCCGCGATATACTGTCCCGCACACGCACCCGCCTGACTGAGATCCGCGGTGAGATGAATCCTGGCTTTGGCGGCATTCACCCCGAACCGATTGCCCGTTACCTGCAGGCACTGGTGGCTGCCGTGCAAGCCTACCACGCCGATGTGGGCCTTGCCACCGATGGTGATGCCGACCGGATCGGTGCCGTGGACGCGCTGGGCAACTTCGTCGATCCCCACCACATCTTCGCGCTGGCGATCCGTTACCTCGTCGAGAAGCGCGGTTGGACGGGCATGGTGGTCAAGACCGTCTCGACGACCATGATGGTCGATCGCCTGGCCGGGCGCTACAGCCTGCCGCTGCGCGAGACGCCGGTGGGCTTCAATCACATCGCCGATCTGATGCTGACGGATGAGGTGCTCATCGGTGGCGAGGAGTCAGGCGGCATCGGCATCAAGGGTCACATCCCCGAGGGCGACGGGGTGCTGATGGGGCTGCTCTTGCTGGAGATCATGGCCGACGCCAACGTGCCGTTGCACGAGCTGGTCGCAGATCTACAGAAAAGCGTGGGGCCGACCTGCTACGCCCGGCGCGACATGCGCCTGCCCCATCCCGTTGTCAAGAGTGAGATGATTGAGCGGTTGACCGGCAACGTGCCACCGACCATGAATGGGCAGACCGTCGCCAGGGTGGAGACGCTTGATGGTGTAAAATACCGGCTGGCCGACGACAGCTGGTTGCTGATCCGGCCGAGTGGCACCGAGCCGGTTCTGCGCGTCTATGCCGAAGCACCCGACCAGGCTGGCGTGGATGCGCTTCTGGACGCCGGGCGGGCACTGGCCGGGATCGAGTAAAGAGGAGGATCACGCTATGGACTTCACCTATCCCGAAATTGCCAAGATGATTGACCACTCCCTCTTGAACCCGACGCTGACGGAGACGGACCTGGAGCACGGCTGTCACATCGCGCGCGACTACGATGTGGCGAGCGCGTGTGTCATGCCCTACTTCCTGAAGCGTTGCGCCGAGCTGCTTGCTGGCAGCACGGTCAAAGCCAGCACCACGATTGGCTTCCCGCACGGCGGCCACACCACGGCTGTCAAGGTCGCCGAGGCGCAGCGGGCGCTCGCCGATGGCGGCCAGGAGCTGGACATGGTCGTCAATATCAGCAAGGTGTTAAGCGGGGACTGGAATTACGTCCGCGAGGAAATCGCCGCCGTCGTGGAGGTCGCCCACCAGTGCAATCAGAAGGTCAAAGTCATCTTTGAGAACGCGTATCTCACGGACGCCCACAAGATCCGGCTGTGCGAGATCTGCGGCGAGGTGAAGGCCGACTGGGTGAAGACCTCCACCGGCTACGCCACCGGCGGGGCGACCGACAGTGACCTGAAGCTGATGCGTGCCCACTCGCCCGCCCATGTGCAGATCAAGGCGGCGGGTGGTGTGCGCTCACTCGACCGATTGCTGGAGGTGCGCGCTCTGGGTGTCACCCGCGTCGGCGCCACGCGCACGGTGGAAATTCTGGAGGAATGCAAGCGACGGCTTGGCCTTTGACCCGACCAGCGCGACAATCCCCAAGCACGCGGTTGCCAGGCTCACCCACAGGCCAAGGCGAAAGGATGCCGGCCGGAAGTGGAATGCCACCGTATGGTGGCCGGCGTCCACCGGCACAGCGCGAAACACCAGGTTGGCGCGCAGGATGGGCGCTGCCTCCCCATCCACCGTCGCCTCCCAGCCGGGGTAGTCGGTGTCGGTCAGAATCAGGTAGCCGGGCGCGTCGGTCGTCACCTCGATCGTCACCGTCTCCGGCTCGTAGCGCGTGATTCGGGCCTGGCCGCGACCGGTTCCGTCAAGTGCCGTGCCGGCACCAAGTAGCACGGTTTCGGTCGGGTCGAACGCCACATCGCGCAGCCGGGCAATCGCCGTTTCGGCATCCGCCACGATCTCGGCACGGTGCACAACCCAGGCGCGCGGCAGGACAGCGCGGTTCTCATAGATCTTGACATCGCCCGAGTGGACAAGGCGATAGTCACCTTCTGTTGAGAGCGTCAGCTGCTGGCTGGTACGGGTGCGCGTGTCCACCAAACTCAGCCCGCGCAACACGAAGGTGCCGCGCCGCAGAGGAGATTCCAAGGTGACACGAGTGATACGGTGGACGCCGTCCAGCTGGATGAGCGTGAGATAGTCATTGCCGGACGGGTCGTCACGCCACGTGTGACCGACGCGGGCCTGCGCGTGCGCGGCATCAGGCCGATAGCGTCCCTCCGCCGTATCGCGTCCGGCGCGCAGGTCAAACGTCTGTGACCAACCGTGATCGTCAGCCACGCTGACGCGCGCCACGGTGGTATCCTGGACGAGATCGGCCGCGCCCTCCAGATGTGAGACAATGCCCAGCGCCGTGGTAGGGAAGTCCGGCACATCCTCGGTTGCGACACAACACGTTCCGTGTTCCCCCAGGCGCGCGCTGAACTGCAGATCATAGAAGACGTCGTCAAGCCACACGTCGTACACCTTGTCGGTGATGACGTACTTCACGCCCAGCAGCGACAGCAAGCGGCTGGGCGGCACATCACGCAGTTGCTCGCGCAGGCGACCGTCGACGGCCAGTCGGTCCTCTGGAAGGAACAGACGCTGCAACGTGATGAAATCGCGCAACGGCAACAGACCGCCGTCGTAGCCATCCACGCTGTACAGGCCGTAGACCAGAGGGAGGTTATAGAACAACACCTCCTTCTCCTTGGCCGCCACCACATAGTCATAGATGGCGCGATCGGGCAGCTGTCCGGCGAAGATGGCGCGCATCTCGGCCAGGTCGCCCGGATCATATACGATCCCGGACAGGCTCAGAAAGCGGTGCAACCCCGGGTCTGTCTTCAGGTGAGCAATTGAGGGGCGCCAGAACGTGAACGCTTCCGCGGCGGTCGGGTGTCGGTAACCCAACGCCCCCGCAGCGACGAACAGCTCCAGGCACAGAAGGCCGGTCAGCACAGGCGGGACAATCCACCGCCCGATGCTCCAGCGACGACCCGTCGCAGTGGCGCGCGAAGGCTTGCCGGGCCGCTGCAACCATTCGAGGCCAAGCCCGGCGAGCACGGCCATCCCGAAGGCATAGAGCAGCATCCACCGCGCCGGCGCGCGGAAGGAAGCAAAGCCAGGCACCAGCGTGTAGAGCACATAGTAGACTGGATTGATTCGCCCCAACGCCAACCCCAACCCCACCGCTGCCATGAGGCTGAAGAAGCGCCCGGCCGGTTTCAGAGCCGCCGGCATCCGGTCGGCCGCGACAATGGGGTGGCTCGCGCCGCGTCGCCAGCTCTGCCAGACGCCGAGGAGTGCCAGTCCCAAGCCGATGACACCTACATAGGCGACATACTCGCCGTAAGCCTCGCCGAACGTCTGCGATAGATCCACACCATAGGGTGGCAGCAAGGTATAGGGCAGTCGCCACGGGCTGAGGCTGAAAGAAGTGGCCTCACGGAAGCTGAGACCCTCGCTGCGGATCGAACGCTGCGCGAGTTCCCAGGTCGGCAGCAGCTGCACAGCTGTCAGCAACACCGCCATTATTGAGGCCACAATCAGCCCAATGAGGCCACAAGCCCAACGCCGACCGAATTTCTGCAGCCGATCCCGCCAGGAGCGGTCAGGGCTGATGATGGCCGGCCCTCGCCCACTCAGCGCCGGCCACAAGACGGCGTACACGCCCAGCGCCGTGATGCAGATGAATGCCGACTGCGCGTGTCCGGCCAGGATCATCAGGACGATGACCAGCGCCAGAGCCACGCCATAGCGCACCCGGAGGGCGAATCCGCTGGCCGGCTCATCCATCACCCGGTGCAACAACAAGAACGCCCAGGGGAGCCAGGCGATGCAATTCAGCTGGTTGAGATGTTCCGCCTGTGCGCCCAGGACACCCCCCAGTCCAAACACCACCGCTGCCAGCACGGCCGCCCGATGGCTCATCTGTAGCGCCGAGCGCACATAGGCCAGCATACCACAGCCGGCCAGCATCAGGTGCAGGACGATCGAGGCAGCCACCTGTTGCGGCGCCGGAAGCCACAGGAACGGCCAATGGAGGGGGTAGAGCACGGCGGTCTGCATATTGGCAAAGAGCGGTGCACCCAGGAACAGGTGCGGATTCCACAGCGGGAAACGTCCTGACAACAGCGACTGCGCCACGTAATGCCGATAGGGGTAGAAGTACAAGAACGAGTCGACGCCGACCAGAATCAGGTTGGTGAACACCAGCTGCCAGCAGAACACCAGCACCAGACCGATGATGAGAAGGGCGGCAACCGCTGACCGCCATAGGGCAGTCGCTCTCATCGTGCCTGCTCCTGGCGACGACCCTGTGGCGACAATGGGGGATCGGTCTCAGAATCCTCCGCCATGCGATAGACAATGAATGACACCGAACCGTCGCGCCTCAGAGTCCGGAATACCTCACGCAGAGCCAGACCGCGGCTCTCCAGCGCCAGCCTGGCCTCTGTTGCCGAGCGCCAACTGGGGAAGACGACATAGCGGCGTGCGCCCGGGCGGGCTGCGGCCTGGGTCGCCAGATCGTCGGCCGAGGTCCAGGCCCGGAAATCGTAGGGGCTGCCCCACAGGTAGAACCGCCAGTGAGCCCCCAACCAGCGATGATACAGCGTGGTGTCGGCCGGCACCGTCTTGAAGTAGGCGACGATCTGATCCATACCATCGTAGGCACCGTGGTCGCCACCGATCGGGAAACGGCTGGCCGCAGCATCTTGAACGGGGCCGGCCACAGTCACCGCGGTCAGCACCATCAGGCCGATGGCGTACAGGCCTTCCAGGCCCGCGCCGCGCGTCCGCGTCAGCGCAACCCCGGCCAGGCGGCGGCCGATGCGCCACGGCAGAATCAGGAGACGAGCCAGGAGCAAGGCCAGCAATGGCACCAGTCCCAGAAGGTAACGATCCCACACCTGAAAGGCGAGCAGCGTGTGCGCAACGAGAAAGAATCCGGCGAAGGCAACCAGGACAAGGTCGGCGGCTGCTGCGCCGCGACGCCCCCCGATCGTGCCTTCGTCAGCCTGGCTGTTCGGGCCATCCGCGGGCTGTGCGCTGCGGCGGAAAAACCAGGGCGGGACACCCCGGCTCACCTCAATCCCAGCCACCACCACCAAGACTGGCAGACCGGCAGCCAGCACCGCATTGAGGAGCGGTGAGCCGGTGGCGTAGCGCAGCAGGCCGAGATAGCCGGTCAGTCGTTCGCCGAGATGCTCCCATTGCGGTGCCAGGGGATTGTAGCTCGCCAGACTCTGCTCGAGGAATCCCGGTTGGCGGCCGCGGGCAACATCCCAGACGAGCGCAAGTCCCGCCACCACAACCAGGCCAAGCACGAATCTGGCCCATCGGTGACGATGCCATCCTCGCGTGCCCGGGATGTCGGCCACCGGCGAAGTGGGACGACCCACCAGACCCAGCCCCACCACCAGCGGAACGAACAGGAGGCCCTGCTGTTTGGTCATAAACGCCAACCCCAGCCCGATGCCGGCCCAGCCCCAGCGTCCTGCGACGGCGGCAAGTGTTGCTGCCAGCACCCATGTGACCATCAGGGGATCGGTGAAGGCAGTCGCCGCGAAGAGGATGCTGTAGGGCGCCGCAGCCAGCAGGAATGCAGCCAGGAGACCGGTGCCACGAGCGAACAACCGAGGGCCAAGGTGATAGAGAATGACGACGCT
>Ga0101944_10003504_pt1 | contig 21654 bp, 19 predicted proteins | sample DewCreD2012metaG_FD_75245 | JGI IMG/M metagenome (GOLD analysis project Ga0101944, IMG submission 75245) | Hot spring sediment bacterial and archeal communities from British Columbia, Canada, to study Microbial Dark Matter (Phase II) - Dewar... ... | reverse complement strand
CCGACGCACGACGGCCCCCCGGGGATCCTCCCTCCCGCCCCGGGGGTAGCTTTGTCCATGCTGCTGGACATGCTCGTCCCCGCGCGGTATGATCCGGCCGCCTTCTCTGCCAACCTGATGACCTGCAAGGATTTCCGCCGTCGGCTCTCGGATCTCCGGGACACTGACGCGCCCGGCGACGAGTCCGAGATGCGGCTCCACCTCGCCGAGTGCGCGCCGTGCGCGACCCGGTACCGGGCGCTCGAGCTGGGCGTGTCCATCCTCCGGCGCGGCGCGCCGGTCCCGATGCGGCGGATCGACCCGCCGCGCTGACACGCCCCGCCCGCGCGCGGGTTGGCCCGCCCCGACGCGCGGCCTACTATTCCGCCCCATGCGCGCCCAGTCGGCGGCGGACCTCCTTCGCGCCCTTCCCCGCAGCTCCGATCTCGCCCCGGCCTGGTACCTGACCGGCCCCGAGGACGTCCTCAAGGAAGAGGTCCTGCGCGCGCTGCTCGACCGCGCGCTCGACCCGTCCCTGCGCGACTTCAACCTCGACCAGCGCTCGGCGCAGACCCTCGAGCCCGAGGAGGTCGAGGCGCTCTGCGGCACGCTGCCGATGATGAGCGACCGGCGCGTGGTGGTGATCCGTGACGTGGAGGCGTGGAAACGCCGCACGCGCACCAGGGCGGCGATCGTGCGGTACCTCGAGCGGCCGCAGCCCGAGACGCTGCTCGTGCTCTGGCAGGGGTCCGCCGAGCCGAGGCCCGAGGCCGACCTCGCGGCGAAGTGCGCCGTGGTGACCTGCGACGCGCTGAGCCCCGGCGACGCGCAGGCCTGGGTGCGCACGGAGGCCGCGCGGCTCGGCGTGGCACTCCCCGACGACGTGGTCGCCCACCTGGTGCAGGCGGCGGGGACGGAGCTTGCCGCGCTCCGCGGCGAGGTGAAGAAGCTGTCGGCGCTGCCCGAGGGGACGCCGGTGACACTCGCGATCGCGGAGGCGCTCGTGGGCGTGCGGCAGGGCGAGACGGTCCTCGACTGGCGCGACGCGGTGCTGCGCGGCGACGCGGCGCGCGCGAGCGCGCTGCTGGAGCCCGTGCTGGCGCAGTCGGGGGTGAGCGGCGTGCGGCTCGTGAGCCTCCTCGGCACGGCGCTTCTCTGCGTGCGGGCGGCGCGCGCCCGCTACGACGACGGCATGCGGGGGCGCGGGCTGGTGGAGGCCGTCTTCGGCGTCTTCCGGAACACCAGGCCCTTCGGGCTCGGCGAGTGGCGGCGCGACGCGGCGTTCTTCGCCGAGTGCGCGCCGCAGTGGCCGCGGCCGCGGCTGCGCGCCGCGCTGCAGGCGGCGCTCCGCGCCGACCGGCTGCTCAAGGAGACGGTCGTCTCCGACGAGCGCGGGATCGTGCTCTCCCTCTCGCTCGAGCTCGCGGCGAGCGGGCGCCGCGCCGCGTGAGGCGCCGCGCGCTCGCGCCGGCGCTGCTCGTGGCGGCGCTCGCCGGGGCCGTGCCCGCCCGCGCGCAGGACGACCCGCGGCTCGTCGCCGCCGTCGCGCTCGCGCGCGAGGGGCGCGCCGACTCGGCGCGCACGATCGCGATGCAGCTCCTCGCCGCCACGCCCACGGCCGACGCGCGCTACGCCGAGATCCTCTACGTGCAGGGACTCCTCGCGCCCGACGGGCGCGAGCGGCGCCGGCTCTACCAGCGCGTGGTGACCGAGTACGGCGCCTCGCCGTGGAGCGCGCCGGCGCTCGTGGAGCTGGCGCAACTCGCCTACGCCGTCGGCGACCGCACCTCCGCCGCGACCTACCTCGAGCGCTTCCGCCGCGACTGGCCCGACAGCGACCGGTACGGCGACGCCGCCCTCTGGGGCGTGCGCGTGCAGCTCGACCAGGGCGACCTCGGCGCCGCCTGCCAGTGGTACGCCGAGGGGCTGCGGAAGGGCGACGCCGCGGGGCGCGAGCGGCTCGCGTTCATGGCGCCGCGCTGCGGGGCGGCGAGCACGATCGGCGATGCCGCGCGGCCGCCCGAGGTGCTCGCCGCCCCGCCGGCGACGGGCCCGCCGCCGGTCGCGCCGCCCGCGGCGACGGCGGTGGCGCGCTACCGCGTGCAGGTGGCCGCGGTCGGCACCGAGGCGCTCGCCGGCGACCTCGCCGCGCGCGTGCGCGAGGCCGGCTACGAGGCGGTCGTGGTGCGGGAGGGCGGGCTGTACAAGGTGCGCGCCGGCGCCTTCCGCTCGCGGCGCGAGGCCGCCGGCGCGCAGGCGCGGCTCCGCACCGCCCTCGGCGGCCAGCCCTTCATCGTGCAGGAACAGTGAGCCGGCGCGCCGACGACACCCCGCTCATGCAGCAGTACCGGGAGATCAAGGCCCGGCACCGCGACGCGATCCTGCTGTTCCGCATGGGCGACTTCTACGAGATGTTCTACGACGACGCCGAGCTCGGCGCGCGCGAGCTCGACATCACCCTCACCACGCGCGGCGACGGCGTGCCGCTCGCCGGCGTCCCCGTGCGCGCGGCTGCCGACTACGTCCGCCAGCTCGTCGGCCGCGGGCACCGCGTCGCGATCTGCGAGCAGGTCGAGGACCCCAGGACGGCGAAGGGGATCGTGAAGCGCGCGGTGGTCGAGACGATCACGCCGGGCGCCGTGCTCGACGAGGGGTTCCTCGACCGCCGTCGCAACAACTTCATCGTGGCCTGGCTCCCGCCCGAGCACGGCCAGCCCGGGGGGCTCGCCGCGGTGGACCTCTCCACCGGCGAGTTCCAGCTCGAGACCGTGCCCGCCGACCGGTTCACGGAGGCGGTCGCGCGGCTCGCGCCGGCGGAGCTGGTGCTCCCCGCGGAGGCGCCCGACCCGCGGCCCGCGGCGCTCGACGGCGTGCTGCGCACCCCGCGCGACCGCTGGGAGTTCGACTCCGCGCTCGCGCGCGACGACCTCGCGCGGCGCTTCCAGCTCGCCTCGCTCGACGGGCTCGGCCTCGAGCCGGCCGACCTGCCGGCGGTCGGCGCGGCGGGGGCGCTCCTGCGCTACCTGGCCGAGCTGCAGCCGGCGGGGATCCCGCACCTGGCGCGGCCGGTGGTGCGCCGCGCCGAGGGGCACCTGTGGCTCGACGAGATGACGCGCCGCAACCTCGAGCTGGTCGAGCCGCTGCGCGCGGGGACGCCGGGGGCCACGCTGCTCGAGGCGGTGGACCGCACGGCGACGCCGATGGGGAGCCGCCTGCTGCGGCAGTGGCTCCTCTCGCCGCTCGCGCGCACCGGGCCGATCGAGCAGCGGCTCGACGCGGTCGAGGTGCTCGCGCAGGACCACCGCGGTCGCGCGCGGCTGCGCGAGGCGCTCGAGGGGGTGCGCGACCTCGAGCGGCTCGCCGGCCGCGCGGCCGCCGGCCGCGCCACCCCGCGCGAGCTGGGCGCGCTGCGCGACTCGCTGCTGCGGCTCCCGGCCGTGCACGACGCCCTCGCCGCGCTCGCGCACCGGGCGCGCAGCACGCTGCTCGCCGACGCGCACGACCGCTTCGATGCGCTGCCCGAGCTCGCGGCGCGCCTCGCGCAGGGGCTCGTGGACCGCCCGCCGCCGGTGCTCGCCGACGGCGGCGTGATCCGCCCCGGCTTCGACGCCACGCTCGACGAGCTGCGCGACCTGCGCGACGGCGGGAAGGCGTACATCGCGGCGCTGCAGCAGCGCGAGCGCGACCGCACCGGGATCCCGTCGCTCAAGGTCGGCTACAACAAGGTCTTCGGCTACTACCTCGAGGTCACCCACGCGCACGCCGCGAGGGTCCCGGCCGACTACGAGCGCCGCCAGACGCTCGCCGGCGCCGAGCGCTACGTGACGCCGGAGCTGAAGGCGCACGAGGAGAAGGTGCTGCACGCCGAGGAGCGGATCGCGGCGCGCGAGGGGGAGCTCTTCGGGCTGCTGCGCGCCGCGGCGGGACGCGAGGTGGAGCGGCTGCAGGGGGCCGCGCGCGCGGTGGCCCAGGCCGACGTGCTCGCGGGGCTCGCCGAGCTCGCCGCCGCGGAGCGCTGGGTGCGGCCGGTGCTCGCCGAGGGACCCGACCTCGTGCTGCGCGGGAGCCGCCACCCGGTGATCGAGCGGCTCATGCCCCGCGAGCAGTTCATCCCGAACGACGTGCGCTTCACCGCGGCCGAGCGGCTCTTCCTGGTGACGGGCCCCAACATGGCGGGGAAGTCCACCATCCTCCGCCAGATCGGCCTCTGCGTGCTGCTGGCGCAGGTCGGCAGCTTCGTGCCGGCGGAGGCGGCGGAGATCGGCGTGGTCGACCGGCTCTTCACCCGCGTGGGCGCGAGCGACAACCTGGCGCGCGGCCAGTCCACCTTCATGGTGGAGATGGCGGAGACGAGCGCCATCCTCCACAACGCCACGCCGCGCTCGCTCGTGCTGCTCGACGAGATCGGCCGGGGCACGAGCACCTACGACGGCGTCGCGATCGCGTGGGCGGTGAGCGAGTACCTGCACGACCGCGTCGGGTGCCGCACGATGTTCGCCACGCACTACCACGAGCTGATGCAGCTCCCCGAGCGGCTCCAGCACGCGCGCAACCTCAACGTGGCGGTGCGCGAGGTCGAGGGCCGGATCGTCTTCCTGCACCGGCTCGAGCCGGGGGGCACCGACCGCTCGTACGGGATCCACGTGGCGGAGCTTGCCGGGCTGCCGGCGCCCGTCGTGGACCGCGCGCGCGCGGTGCTCGGGCTCCTCGAGGGGGAGCACCGCGTGGTGCCCGGGGCGCCGCCCGCCGCGCCCGACCCGGGGCAGTATGCGCTCTTCGCCCCGGAGGCCCCGCCGCACCCGGTGCTCGAGGCGCTGAAGGAGCTCGACGTGGACACGATGACCCCGCTCGAGGCGCTGAACCGGCTCTCCGACCTCAAGCGGCAGGCGGGACGCTGAACGGGCCGGCGCCGCCGTCGCGCGGCCCCGCCCCCGGCCTTAAGATGCGGGGCATGACCACCGTCGCCGACCCGCGCGCCGCCGCGCCGCCGCACCCGCGTCCCTACGACAACGTCCTCGGTACCATCGGCTGGACCCCGCTCATCCGCCTCGCGCGGATCGGCGCCGGGATCCGGACCCCGATCTTCGGGAAGGCGGAGTACGCCAATCCGGGCGGGTCGGTGAAGGACCGGATCGGCCTCGCCATCATCGAGGACGCGGAGCGGCGCGGCGACCTGAAGCCCGGCGGGGTGATCGTGGAGGGCACGAGCGGCAACACCGGCGTCGGCCTCGCGGTCGCGGCGGCGCTCAAGGGCTACCGGTGCATCTTCACGATGCCCGACAAGATGTCGCAGGAGAAGGTGCGGCTCCTCAAGGCGTACGGCGCCGAGGTGGTGATCACGCCCACCGCCGTCCCGCCCGACCATCCCGACAACTACGTGATGAAGGCGAAGCAGATCGTGCACGACACCCCGGGCGCGGTCCTCGCCAACCAGTTCTACAACCAGGTGAACCCCGAGGCGCACTACGCCACGACCGGCCCCGAGATCTGGGAGCAGACCGAGGGCCGGGTGACGCACTTCGTGGCGGGCGCCGGCACCGGCGGCACGGTGAGCGGCACCGGGAAGTACCTGAAGGAGCGCAACCCGGCGGTCCGCGTGATCGCGGGCGACCCGGTCGGCTCGCTCTACACCGGCTACGCACGGACGCGCGCCATGGGCGACGGGGCGCCGTACAAGGTGGAGGGGATCGGCGGCGACAAGATCCCGGGCACGATCTGGTTCGACTGGATCGACGAGTTCCGCCAGGTCCCCGACCGCACGGCGATGATGATGGCGCGCCGCTGCGCGCGCGAGGAGGGGATCCTGGTCGGCGGCTCCGCCGGGCTCAACGTGGCGCTCGCGCTCGAGGTGGCGCGCGAGCTCGACGACCCGAACGCCTGCGTGGTCACGATCCTCTGCGACACCGGCGAGCGCTACCTCTCGAAGGTCTTCAACGACGAGTGGATGCAGGAGAACCAGCTCCTCGAGAAGCCGGTCGCGACCGTCGAGCAGCTCCTGGCGCGCCGCCCCGCGGGCGCGCCCCCGCTCGTGCACGTGGCCCCCGCCGCGTCGGTGCGGCAGGCGCTGAACCTCATGGCGACCTGGGAGGTCTCGCAGATCCCCGTCATCGAGGAGGGCCGCGCGATCGGCGGGCTCGTCGAGGGGTCGCTGCAGACGAAGGCGCTCGCGCAGCCGGCGCTCCTCGACCGGCCGGTGCGCGAGCTGATGGACGCGCCCTTCCCGGTGGTGGACTACCAGTTCCCGAGCGAGCGGCTCGCCGCGATGCTCACCCGCGAGTCGCCGGCGGCGCTCGTGGAGAAGCACGGCACGCTCGTCGGGATCGTGAGCCGCTACGACATCCTGCAGCAGCTGATCGGCACGCGCTGACCGGAGCGCCGCCCCGCATGCGCGTCTGCCTCCTGACCGGTGGCACCTCCACCGAGCGCGACGTCGCGCTCGCCTCGGCCGCGCAGGTCGTGCGCGCCCTGCGCCAGCGCGGCCACGACGTGGCGGTGGTGGACACCGCCCGCGGCTTCGTGCCCCCGGCCGACGAGCCGGCGCTCCTCGCGCGGCCCGTGGGCGTCGCCCCGCCGGCGCTCGACGAGCTGCGCGCCCTCGAGCGCGGCCTCCTCCTCGCCGGGCTCCGCGACCTCCCGGCCGTCCGCGACGCCGACGTGCTCTTCCTCGCGCTGCACGGCGGCCACGGCGAGGACGGCACGGTGCAGACCCTGCTGGACCTCGTCGGCGTACCGTACACCGGCAGCGGCCCCCTCGGCAGCGCGCTCGCGATGGACAAGGACATCTCGAAGCGGCTCTTCCGGCAGGCGGGGGTCCCCACCGCCGACTGGCTGATGGCGCCGGCCACCGCCGCGGAGGCGGGCGCGCGGCTCGGCTGGCCGCTCGTGGTGAAGCCGTCGAAGCAGGGATCCACCGTGGGGCTCACGGTGGTGCGCGAGCCCGCGCAGCTCGAGGCGGCGGTCGCCGAGGCGGCCCGCTACGACGACGAGGTGATGCTGGAGCGGTTCGTGCCGGGACGGGAACTCACCGTCGGCATCCTCGACGGCGCCGCGCTCGCCGTGGGCGAGATCGTCCCCCGGCACGAGATCTTCGACTACGAGTGCAAGTACACGCCGGGGATGTCCGAGGAGATCTTCCCCGCCGACCTGACCGCCGACCTCGCCGCGCGGGTCCGCGACCTCGGCCTCGCCGCGCACCGGGCGCTCAAGCTCGGCGGCTACTCGCGCGTGGACTTCCGCCTCTCGCCCGAGGGCGAGCTGTCCTGCCTCGAGGCGAACACCCTCCCCGGGCTGACGGCGACGAGCCTGCTGCCGCAGTCGGCCGCGGCGATGGGGATCCCGTTCGAGGAGTTGTGCGAGCGGATCTGCCACGCGGCGGTGCGGCGCCGCCACGTGCGGGGCTAGCCCGTCCCGGCCGACGCGCCCTGCTCCTCGCGGATGCGGCGCTGCAGGTCCAGCAGCAGGTCCAGCTCGAAGACGTCCTCCAGCCCCGTCTCCTCGATCCCCTGCCGGATGAGCGCCAGCGCGCCCGCCGCGTCGCCCTCGGCGTAGCGGATCGCGGCCTCGATCCGCAGCGCGGCCGAGGCGGGGAGGTCGCCGGCCTCGGCCCGGTGGGCGCGGGCGCCCACGGCGTCCTTCCGGTCGCGGGCGGCGAGGAACGCCGCCTCGGCGTGCGCGAGCCGGCCGAACCGCCCGCCCACCCGGCGGGCGATGTCGAGACTCTCCTCCACCCGCCGCGCCGCCTCCTCCGTCTCCCCCGTGTCCATCAGGTGCCAGATTTCGTACACGTGCGCCGCGAGCTCGGCCTCGCTCCCGTCCCGCGGCTCGCGCACCATCTCCAGCAGCTCGGTGGACCAGTCGCGCGGGCGGTACCCCTCCTGCGCCCAGGCGGAGAGGCGCAGGAGCGACACGTGCCGGCGGCCGACCGCGTCGCCCTCGAAGAGCACCTTCATGAGCGCGCCGTCGGAGTGGAAGCGCACGCGCGGCTGGGGCAGGAGGGTCATGAGGCCCACGCCGGCGGAGGCGGCGCTCAGCGTCATGCAGGACGCGGCGAGCAGGCTCCCCGGGTGCACGAGGGCGACGGCGGCGGCCAGGGCGAAGGCGACGACCAGGTTGATGAGCGGTCCCGCCGCCGCGCTCACCAGCAGGCGGTGCCGCAGCCCGGGAAGGAGGTCGGGGCTGTGGATCGTGCCGCCCCAGGCGTTCCACGACAGGTGCCAGCGCCGGCGTCCGCCGACGCGGTCGATGCGGAGCGGGCCGAGCGCGATGCGTTCGACCTGCAGGCCGACCATGAAGCCGGCCAGCAGGTGGCCCAGTTCGTGCACGATGTAGGCGACGGGCAGGGCCACCGGCACGAGCCAGAGCAGGTGCCAGCGACTCAGCCCCTGCGGCCACACCAGGATCGCGGCCAGGGCGACCGCGACCAGCGGGTAGCGAAGCGGGATGGCGGCGAACCGGCGCGCAAGCTCGACGGGCATCAGCAGGCGTCAGGGAGACCCGGCGACGATCCCGGGGTACGGCTGGAGATGCGGATGGCGACGCGCGACTGCACCCTCAAGGCTATGCGTTCCCGGGTGGCCGTCAATCGGTCCCGGGCCTGCTCGCTTGACAGCCGCGCACGGACGCTAATGATTGCGAGGAGCGCTCCCCCCCTCGCCCCCCGGCCCCGGCGGGGCGGGCGGGAGCCCGTTCGCAGGATGCCGGCGTGATGCAGACCCTGCCATACCCACGGCTCACTCCCTGGGTGACGCGGCTCGCGATCGCGAACGCCGTGGTGCTCCTGCTGCGCCTCACGCTCTTCACCTCCGACGCCGTCACGCGGGTCGTCGCCTTCACGCCGGCCGAGCTGCTGGCACAGCCGTGGACGCCGCTGACGTACCTCTTCGTGCACGCCGACCTGGTGCACCTGCTGCTCAACACGCTGGGGCTCGTCGTCTTCGGCTCGCCGCTCGAGTCGCGGATGGGGGGGCGCGGGTTCCTCGCGCTGTACTTCTTCGCCGGCATCGGCGCCGCGCTCTTCACGATGGGGCTCTCGGCGCTCTACCCGGTGGCCCCGTTCATCGGCGCGTCGGGCGCGGTGCTCGGGCTCGTGGTGGCGTACGCCATGACCTGGCCCGACGCCGAGCTGGTGGTCTTCCCGCTCCCGATGGCGCTCCGCGCGCCGACGGTGGCGGTGGCGCTCGTGGCGCTCAACGTGGTGCTCGCCTTCGCCTCGCGCGGCGGCGGGGTGGCGTACGAGGCGCACGTCGGCGGGGCGATCATGGGCTACCTGTTCATGCGGCTCCAGCGGCTCGGCCAGGCGGACGCTGCCGCGCCGCGCACGCTCGAGCCGATCATCTCGCCCACGGTGCCCGCCGCCGCGGTGGAGCGCTCGCGCGCCAAGCCCGCCCCGCCCGTCGCCGCGCGCACCAGCCGTGCGCTCGACCGCGCGGCGATGGCCGCCGAGATGGACCGGGTGCTCGACAAGATCAGCGCGACGGGGATGGACAGCCTCACGCCGCAGGAGCGGCGGTTCCTCGACGAGGTCAGCAGGCGGAAGCAGGCCGGCCCGGAGGCCTGAGCGGCCCGCCTTCAGGCCGACTGCACCGCCCGGTGCCGCGCCTCGGCCTCGGTGAACGCGGCCGGTGCGGCGCGCAGCGCCCCGGCGATCCCCACCTCGCGCACCAGCGGCGCCGCCATCCGCCAGCCCAGGTAGTAGCCGGCCCGCTCGGGGATGACCCGGCCTTCCACCATCCGCGCCGACGGCGGGAGCCCGCCGCACAGGTAGCGCAGCCGGAGCCCCAGTCCGCAGCGGTCGAGGTCGGGCGCGAGCGCGCGCCGCAGGAACGCCTCGAGCTCGCGCACGCGGTGCAGCTGGCGGCGCGAGAAGCCGAGGTAGGCCTCGAGCGGGAACCCGGGCGCGACGGCCTGTGCCGCGTGCACCGCGAGCCCCTCGTTCAGCAGCAGCTCCCGCAGCGTGGCGCGGCGTCCCGTCTCCCAGAAGTCGTAGTAGCCCCCCGCGTCGAGCACGAGCCGGCGCAGCTCGCTCGCGCTGTCGGTGGCGGTGTAGCGCACCGTGTGCGCCAGCTCGTGCGCCAGCCAGGGCGCGAGCAGCGCCGGCGGCAGGCCCAGGCCGTCGGTGGTGGGGTTGGCGCGGCCGGTGAAGTGCTCGAGGCAGGCGAAGGCGACGCCGCGGCCGTCCAGCACGAGCTCGCCCGCGTTCGCGGCGCCCATCCCCACCATCAGCACCACGTCGGTGCCGCGCGAGATGCCGAGCACCGACCGCGCGCGCCCGGCGGCGTCGGCGGCGATCGCCTCGACGTCGTGTGTGGCGAGGAGGTGCCGCAGGTCCTGCCGGTCGGCGCGCAGCACCGCCTGCACCAGCGGCTCGGCCTGCGCGTCGTCGGGGTCGAGGACGTAGTTGCGCCAGTAGGCGTCGAGGAGCGGGCGGTGCCGCCAGCGGTAGGCGTCCCACGCGCCGCGCGGGTCGCGCGCGGCGAGCACGTCCAGGAACTCGGGGACGAGGTCGAGCAGCACGTGGCGACGTTAGGCCGCCGCCGCCGCGCGTTCAAGCCGCCTTGCGGCGGCCGCCGGTGCGCGGCTACCGGTCCCCGCGCCCGCGCGTCAGCGCTTGTGGCTCCCGTCGCAGAAGGGCTTCGTCGCCGAGCGGCCGCAGCCGCAGAGCTTCACCTGGCCGGGCACCTTCGCGGGGGGCGGCTCGATCGGCCGCCCCTCGTTGTCGAGCACCGTGACCGGCCCCTCGACGACGAGGGGGCCCGCGGGCTTCCACGTGATGGTGACGGGCGGGGTCGGGTCGGTCATGGTCATCCCCTGGGCTTCGGGGCGGAGCGCCGGAGCCGCTCGCGCGCGAGCAGCCACTGCTGCGGCAGCGAGGCCAGGTTGGTCACCGTGTAGTACAGGTTCAGCCCCGACGGCAGGGCGAAGAAGAACACGGTGAACATGACCGGCATCAGCCACAGCATGATCTGCGACTGCGGGTTCGGCGGCATGCCGAGCATGCCGATCTTCGTCAGCGCGAACATCGAGACCCCCATCAGCACCGGGATGATGAACGTCGGGTCCGCGCGCGAGAGGTCGGGGAGCCAGAGGAAGGGCACGTCGCGCAGCTCGATCGTGTTCTGGAACACGACGAAGAGCGCGAGGAGGACCGGCATCGGCAGGAGCATCGGCCAGCACCCGCCGAGCGGGTTGACGTTGTGCTCCTTGAAGAGCCGGAACTGCTCCTGCTGCAGGCGCTGCGGGTCGTTCTTGTACTTCTGCTGGATCTCCTGCAGCAGCGGCTGGACCGCCTGCATCTGCATGGAGGAGCGCATCGCCTTCTGGTTGAGCGGCCAGAGGACGACGCGGATCAGGATGCCGAAGAGCACGACGACCCAGCCGTAGGCGAGCGCCAGGTGCTCGTGCATCCACACCAGGAGCCAGCGCACCGGCACGGTGAAGAAGCGGATCACCGTGCGGAAGCCCGGCCAGCCGTACGGGTTGACGTCGTCGAAGTCGCGGCCCATCGCCTTGAGCCGGTCGTACTGCAGCGGCCCGAGGTAGAACGTGTAGGCGAAGGCGCCGTCGGGCCCCACGGGGAGGCTCGCCTGCACGGCGGCGCGGCGCGGCTTCTCGTGGCCCGGCTCCTTCAGCGCCTCGGCGCGCACCGCGGCGATCGGCCGGGCGGTGTCGGCCGCGAAGAGCCCCGCGGCGAAGTAGCGCGACTTCACCGCCACCCATCCGAAGGGGCCGGCGAGCGTGTCGGCCTCGCCCGCGTCCATGCGCTGGATGTCGTGGCGCTCCGCCTGCTGCCGGTAGGTGACGAACGCCGAGCCCTGCGCGTTCTGCGCGGTGTCGTACTCGGTGTTGCGGATGCCGCGGCCGAGGTCCACCAGGAGCACGCCGCCGGTGACGGGGAGGCCGTCGATGCGGCCGCGCACGTCGAGCGCGTAGTTGTCGGCGCGGAAGGTGTACGACATCGTCACCGCGAGCGCGCCGCGCGCGGCCGTGAGGACGAGCGGGTTCTCCGCGGTGGTGCGCTCCTTGGAGGCCTCGAAGCCCCAGTCGGCGAGCCGCACCGTGTCGGCGCCGGCGAGCAGCGTGCCGCCGAGGAAGCTCCCGTCGTCCGGCACGAGCTGGGCGAGCGCGCCGCCGTCCTCGCGGGCGGTGGAGCGGAACGCGCGCATCGTCGCCCGCACCACCCGGCCGCCGCGCGTGCTCACCAGGTAGGCGTGCGTCGGCGTCTCGATGGTGACGGTGTCCTCGTCGGCCACGACCGGCGCGGGAGCGGCCTCGGCCACCGGTGGTGCGGCGGCGGCCCGCGCCGTGTCCGGGCCGGGGAGCGGCGCCGTCGTCGCCGGACGCGGCCGGGCGGGCGACTTCAGGAAGAAGCTCGGCACGATGGCGATCGCCATCATGAGGAGCACCGCGAGGATGAAGCGACGGTCCATGCGTCAGCTCGTCACGGGACGGGATCGACCCCGCCCGGATGGAAGGGATGGCAGCGGGCGAGGCGGCGCAGCGTGAGCCAGCCGCCCTTCAGGGCGCCGTGGCGCTGCACCGCCTCGAGCCCGTACTGCGAGCACGACGGGTAGAAGCGGCACGAGGGCGGCAGCGCCGGCGAGATGAACCGCTGGTAGCCGCGGATGAGCCCGGCGAGCGCCGCGCGCGGCCACTGCCCGATCGGCGGCATGCGGCATCACCCCTGGCGCGCCGCGACCGCGTCGCGCCACGCGACCAGCTCGGCCCGCAGCGCGGCGAACGAGGCGGCGTACGCCTCGGCCCGCGCGCGCACGAGGAGATCCCACGCCGGCTGCGCCGGCTGCACCTCGCGCCGCCAGATCTCGCGGAGGCGGCGCCGCAGACGATTGCGGGCCACCGCGGTCTGCCGGCCTCGTGGTACGATGAGACCGACTCGCGGGTGGCCCACGTCGTTGTCCAGCCAGATCATCTCGAGCAGGGTGCCGCGGCGCCTGCGCCCCTGCACGAGGCACCGCCGGATGTCGGAGGCCCGCGCGAGCCGTCGCGCCCGCGGGAGACGCTCCGATGCCGTCAGCGACCCCCGTGCTTCGACGGGAGGCTGACCGTCAGCCGCCGGCGCCCCTTCTTGCGGCGCCGCGAGAGCGTGGCGCGGCCCCACCGCGTCGCCATGCGCGCGCGGAATCCATGCGTCGTCTTGCGCCGCTTGTTGCGCGGGCGGTAGGTCGGCAGCATCTCTCAAGCCCTCCAGATGAGCCCGGTAGGCTAGCCGGACCCGGGCGCAAGGTCAAGCACGGGCCCGAGCGGCGAGTTTTTCTCGATTGACTTTTCCACACACGACCCGTACTATCGCAGCCCCTGAAGGTCATCGCCCAGTCCCTCGAGTCTCCGGTCGCGCGGTAATGCCACTGTCTGCCAAAGAGGCGTGGCGGCGGGTGCTTGACGCCGCCGAAGGCCGGATCGATCCGCAGCCCTACCGCGCCTTCCTCGAAAAGAGCGAAGCGATCGGGTTCGAGGACGGCCGCCTGGTGGTCGCGGTCCCCGACCTCTTCGCGGTCGATTACAACGAGCAGCGCCACGCCGACCTCGTCTCCGAGCTCGCCGGCGAGCTGCTCGGCACGGCGACGCGCGTGACCTTCCGCGTGAACGAGGAGCGCACGCAGCGGCCGCAGATGGACTTCTTCGTGGCCCCGGCGCCCGCGCCGGCCGGCCCCTCGCGGCCCGCGGCCAACCCGAGCAGCCAGCCGCTCAACGAGCGCTACACCTTCGAGACGTTCGTCATCGGCAAGTCGAACGAGCTCGCCGCCGCCGCCGCGTACGCCGCCGCCGAGAGCCCCGGCAAGACGTACAACCCGCTGTTCATCTACGGCGCCACCGGCCTCGGCAAGACGCACCTCATGCAGGCGATCGCGCACGCGGTGCTGAAGCGCAACCCCGAGACGCGGCTCCTGTACGTGGGCGCCGAGCAGTTCATCAACGAGGTCATCGAGAACATCCACAACCGGACGATGCCGGAGTTCCGGCGGCGCTGCCGCGAGGCAGGATTGTCGGTCACGCATCAAAGGGCTGTGATTTACCGCGCCATCATGGAATCGCGGAATCATCCGAGCCCGGAATCCATCTATGAGAGAGTCCGGCCGCTGATCCCGTCGCTTTCGCTGGCGACGGTGTACAAAAACATCCATGCTTTCCTCGAAGCGGGACTACTGCGGGAGGTGAGCCCCTTCCATGGAACTCTCCGGCTGGAGGGCGCCCTGGAGGATCACCACCACTTGGTTTGCACCCGGTGCAAGGAGATCGTGGATCTGGACGCGGCCGACCTCGGCCCGGTTGAAATCCGCCGCCCGTTGCCGGCCGGCTTCCGGATCGTCCGCTGCGTAGTGGAGATTCAGGGGGTTTGCCCGGACTGCGGCGGCAAATTGGAAACGCCTTAATATTGGACAAAGGAGAGCTTCAAACCCCATGCTCGGAGTTGGACAAAAATTCCCTGATTTCAAGTTGACGGCGACGGTCAGCCTCGACCGGAAGAACGCCTTCAAGGACCTGTCCCTGGATGACTACAAGGGCAAGTGGAAGGTGGTCTTCTTCTGGCCGAAGGATTTCACCTTCGTCTGCCCGACCGAGATTGCCGCCTTCGGCAAGCTCAACAAGGACTTCGCGGATCGCGACGCGGTGGTGCTGGGCGCGTCGGTGGATTCGGAATTCGTGCACCTCGCCTGGCGGGAGAATCACCCCGATCTGAAGGATCTTCCCTTCCCCATGCTGGCCGACATCAAGCGCGAGTTGAGCGCTGCGCTGGGTATCCTCGATCCGAACGCCGGCGTGAGCCAACGGGCGGTTTACATCGTGGATCCTGACAACGTGATCCGCTTCGTGATGGTCACCGACTTGAGCGTCGGGCGGAATACGCAGGAAGTGCTGCGCGTGCTCGACGCGCTGCAAACCGATGAACTTTGCCCCTGCAATTGGAACAAGGGCGAGGAGACGCTGAAGGTCTAAGGGAGATAGGGCGGCGGAGGGAGCGCTGGCCCCCTCCGCCCGCAGGAAGCGATGACGACTTATCAACAGGTGCTGGACGCGATACCCGACTACGCGAAGGATCAGCGGGTCAATTTGCAGAACGTGCTGGCGCAGCAGGAGCTGACCGAGAGACAGACATGGACCTGCGCCGCGGCCTGCGCTCTGGCTTGCCGCAATGAAGCGCTTTCGGAGGCGATTCTCGCCGAAGCGGCGGGCAAGCTGGCCCCGGAGCAGCTCGCTTCCGCCAAAGCGGCCTTTGGCGTCATGGCGATGAACAATATCTTTTACCGGTTCAAGCACATGGTGCACAAGCCGGAGTACGCCGAGATGCCCGCCCGGTTGCGGATGCAGGCCATCCGGACGCACGGCGGGGATCCGGTAGACTTCGAGCTCGCCTGCCTGGCCGTATCAGCCATCAACGGCTGCGAAGCCTGCATCGCCTCGCATGAGAGCGTGGTCCGGGACAAGGGCGTGACGGCGGAGGCGGTGATGGCCAGCGTGCGCATCGCGGCCGCCATGCACGCGGTGGCCTCGGTTCTGGACGCCGAGGGAGTCAAGTAGAGCCGGTTTCGACGGTTGAATCTAACAGCCTCGATCAGCGCATCGGGATAAATGGCGCCATCTCGCCGGTTCGCGGGCTCTGGACGCGATTGACCTCGATGGTGACCGGCAATCGGTCCCCGCGGCGCCGATACCACGGAACGTAGATCTGCACCTGGTAGACGCCCACAAGTCCCGGCACGAGAACGCTCGATTCCACGTCCATTTCCGACTCGCGGATCGTCGGGTCATCGATGAAGACCTTGACGGGAGCGGTGACCGCCTCGGGCGAGTCAGGCGTCACCTGCCCGGCGTTCAGGCGCACTCCGGTCACCGGACCCAGCCCGACCGCGTAAATCAGAAGCCTGTCGTCGCGGCTAGGCACGTTGTTCTTATCCACACGTCTTCCGTCGAGGAAAAAGATGGCCGGCTGCTTGGTCTCAGGGTCGACAATCACGGCCGGCGCCTGGCGCGCGACCGTCATGTTGTAAACGGTGGAGGAGAGTTTCTGCTCGAAGTTCCGGACGATCACCGGATGCCGCCCCACGGCGAGATCGTAAGGCAGATGGACGTTGATCTGGCCCGGCGAGGTGGAGGCGATCGGCAGTTGCGTGGTGTTGATGGTGACGCAAACGCCGCCGAGAGTGGTCGGAAGATTACCGTCCGGCGCCTTGTCTTCCCGCCCGAGATTGCGTCCCAGGATGGATACGAGCCCACCCTGCGCCAGCTGAGGCAGCCGGCTGGCGGTGTTCACAATTCCGTTTTGGGCTTGGATCACCGGCCGATTGGCCTGCGAAACGGTTTCCAGAGGGACGATACTCAATCCGGAGGCCGTCAGCACGTAGGCCGTGGAGCCGGCGCCGTCCACGGCCATCGTCCTTGCCGCGACGTTCAACCTCTGCGTCCCAACCAGCGTGGACAGCGGACCTTCGACTGCCTGGAACGAGCCGCCGCGAACGACGCCGGTCACCGGATCGACGAGCTCGACCGAAGCGGGTTCTGTCACGACAGCGCTGGCATTGGCCAGCAGCGGCGGCGCGAACCGCGCATAAAGGTTGGCGCCCACGGCGGCGACGGCGGCGATCGGCCGGGTGGTGGAGACATTGCCCGCGGCGACCGTGCCCGCGGCGCTCAGGATCGACAACGACTGGTTGACCACCGTGCCGTTGACGACAAAATACTGCCCTCTGGGCCCGGCGGCGACGGGGCCGTAGTAACCCTGGATCGGATTGTTGAACAGCGTCCGGCTTTGGACGAATTCATCGGAGAGCGCGTCGTAGAGATAAACTGTGCCGTTGCCCGCCAGCAGGATGGCGAACTCTCCGTTCGGCGTGGCGGCCAAGGACCGGGGCGCGGGCACCGTCGTCGAGCCGATCACCGGGCTCACCGCGCGCGGCACCGCCTCGTCACCGATGATTTTCCAAAGCGTTCCGTTGCTCATGATCATCAACACGCCGCGCTCGGTCGCCACCATCTGCGCCGGCGTGATGACGCCTTCGGTGGAATTGAACGGCAGCGGAGGAAATTTGATCCCGCCGATGACGGTCATGGACTCCACGTCGATCACGCTAATCGATTCGCCTCCGGAATTGCCGACATAGAGAGTGCCGCCGTCCGGCGTAATGGCCAGCGATCTGGGCAGTTGTCCGACTTTGATCGGAGCAAGGAACTCGCGCCGCCTCATGTCAAAAACTTCCACGCGGTTCAAACCGGTGTTGGTGATGTAGAGCCGCTGCCGCGCCTGATCCACGGCCATATCGGTCAGCCCGGCGTTGGCGGCTGGCGCGATCGGGACGGCGACCACGTCGGCGCGCGCCTCCGTGTTGCGCATGTTCTGGTACACGCGCACCTGCGCGGGGATATTGACCGCCTGCGGCGAGGTGATTTGAAAGTCGTGCGGGGCGACCGTTCCCAGCGACCGCATGTTGAGGTTGTTGAAAGTGAAACTGATCCTTGGACCGTCCGGAGTCTGCTCGGTCCGCACACTGGGAGCGATCTGCACCAGCGCCTGCTGCTGCTGATTCAGGTTGCCTGGCGGCAGGACGACGCCGCCCGGCGTGCCTCCTCCCGGCTGAACCGGCGGCAGCACGATCCCGATCCCGCCGCCTCCAATGATGACCCCGCCTCCAGGGCCGCCGGGAAGAGCCGGAACGACGGCGCCGGCAACAACGCTCGGAACCAGTTGAGCGGTGGCGGTCAGCCTGCCGCCGCCGGCGTTCCGGATCGTCACCCCCTGCGTCCGCCTTGCCGCCGTGGTGTTGCATTGATCGCTGACCAGCAGCGCGGCGGTGGTCTCCGGCACAGCGAGCGGGCTGTCATAGAGCCGCCCCACGGGCAGGGTCATAAAACCGCTCTCCGACAGCGCATAGATGGTCGAGCCATCGGAGGTGATCACCATGTTGCCGGAGAGGTTCTCCGGCATTTTGATGCCCATCGAAGTCAGCAGGTTGTCCGGGTCGTTGATCAGCAACTGGCTGATGTTGGCCCGCGCCGGGGGATTTTGAAGCGGGGCGAAGTTGAAGGCCGAGTAGATCACCGAGCCATCGGGCGAGAACACGCTCCCGCCCTGATTTGTCTGGACATTGAAATTCGACCCCGTTGGCAGAGTGTAAGGGAGATTGGCGGCATCCTGCTGCGCGATCACCTGCATCGTTTCGGCGTCAAACAGCCGCAACCCGGCCATGAACTTCGTCCCATCCGGAGAAACCGAAAGCACCGAAGAGGTCTCATTGACACGCCGCGCCCGGAGAATTGAACTCGATGCAACGTCGTAGACAAACAAGGAGCGCTGCGTGGCCGTCGTCGCCATCAGGCCGATGATGCGCCAGCCGTCGCGCGTGGCGACCAGATTCGTTCTCGGGGCGAAAGCGACGCGCCCCGCCGGGGGCGGCAGCAGCGGGGAAGGCGGCGGACCCGGCGTCACCAGCACGTTTTGGATGGCCGCCGCCCCGGCTTCCGGGCTTGGATCGAAAATCAGCAAAACGTTGGCGGAGTTATTCTGCCCCGTGCCGATGGTCGTAATCAGAACGCGCTCATCCGCGCCGACGGCCACTCCTTCGGGCTTGGCCGGCAAACTCACCTTGCGGACCAGCGCCAGCTGATCAAGTTGAATGAGATTGAGCGAGGATCCGTCAAAGCAGGTCACGTACAGCGTCGAGCCGTCGCGGCTCAACGCCCCCGAGATCGGCGTGGCGTCGGTTTGAATCGTGGTCAGGAAGCGCCGCTGCGCCAGCGAGTAGACCTCGACGCGGCGCTGTCCGGTATTGATCAGATAAAGGCGGTTCCGGCCCTCGTCCAGAATCAGATCCGAGGCGCCGCCGATCAGATAGTTCACCCCGCTTTGGGTGATCGGCCCGACCACGCTGCCGAAGGTCGCTTCCTGAGCGGCCGCCTGAGCCCAGGCGGAAGGGGCGGCGGCCACCGCCGCCAAGACCAAACCGATCGCTGCGAAGACGCGCATGGAAATCACCCAGTATAACCCCTCGAGAATTCATGAGTTGCGCCGCTCGGGCCAGGGCGGCGGAGCGGCTTCAGCGCACTGTCTGCGCCAGCATCTCGGTCTGCCTCAACAAGTTGAGCCGGGCTCTCTCGAGCTCTGCTTCCGCTTCATAGAGCGCCAGCCATTTGTCCTGCTCTTCCAGCCGCGCCTGCTCGATCTGCTGCAATCCGGCCCGCCCTTCCGCCTGCTGGGCCAGCAAGACGGAGACCTGTTCGCGCGCCAACTCCAGATCCATGCGCGCAAAGTCGCGGCCCGCTTCGCTGTCCCGGATCCGCCGCCAGGCGGCGCGCGTGTCGCTTTCGATTCTCGACCGCGCCTGGCGGGTCAGGATCATCAGACGCCGCGCTTCCACTTCCGCCTGAGCCGCGCGGGCTGCGGCGGCGTCATCGCCGAATAAAGGCACCTGGAAGGAAGCCCCCAGTTGGGCGTTGTGGCGCTGGAAGCGGCTGAAATAGTCGCTGTAGTTGTTGAACTTGGCCAGCAGGCCGTACTGGGCGATCAGATCGATCCTCGGCCAGCGCGAGGCGCGGTGCGCGCGCGCCTCCAGATTCTTGGCCGCCAGCGCCGATTCCAGCTTTCTGATTTCCTTGCTTGACGCCAGGGCGGCCGCCACCGCCTCCTGTTCGCCTTCCGGCAGCGCGGGCGCCGGGCGCTGCTCCAGGGCGGCGCGGACTCCGTCGTTCGGGTCAAGCCCCAGCGTTTGAGCCAGCGCCAGCGAATGCGCCTCGACGTTGTTGCCGAGCGCGCTCAATCTCCTTCGGACCTGCATCAGGTTCACCGTGGCGCGCCTGGCGTCGATCGGCAGTTGCCGTCCCTCCTCCACCCGGATCCGCACCGCAGCCTCGATCCTCTGCAAGTGCTCTTCCTGCCGCCGCGCGGCTTCCACGGCGCGCTGGGCGCGTTCCAGATCGAGGTGGAGCATGGCCGTCCGCAGCAGCACCTCGTCCCGGACGATAGCGGCTTCCAGGCCGGAGCTGCGGGCGTCTTCACGCGCCTTGGCCAGCATCAGCCCGCGCGATGGATCCCAAATGCTGCGGATCGCGCGGGCCTGAACCACGGTCGGCGCAGAACCCTCCACGCTCATCGGCATGCCGTAGGTGTAGGCCAACCCCGATCCGGCGACCAGTTTCGGAATCAATGGCTCCTGGATGATCCGGATGGCCAGCTGCGCCTTTTGTTCGTCCAGGCGCGCCAGCAGCACTTCCGGATTCTGTTCGGCCGCCAGCGCCAGCGACTGCTTCAGCGTCAGCACCCGGGGTTCGCCCTGGACTCCCCCAGCCAACAAGACAATCAACAACGCCCTATGCAAGTGAGAACGCCTCCGATCCTACTCATAGCGCAGCGCCTCGGTGGGATTCAGCCGGGCGGCGCGGTCTGCCGGCAGAATGCCGAACGCGATCCCGACGGCGAAGCTGACGCCGAAAGCGACGGCCACCGATAAAGCGGAAATCGGAATTCGGACTTCCTCCTGGAGCGAATTCGCCGCCACGGGCACGGCGATGCCGGCCAAGATGCCCAGCCCCCCCCCGCCGACGCTGATCAGCACGGCCTCCAGCAGGAACTGGAGCAGCACCGCCCGGCGGCTGGCGCCCAGGCTCATCCTCAGTCCGATTTCGCGCGTCCGCTCGGTCACCGTCACCAGCATGATGTTCATAATGCCGATGCCGCTGATCACCAGCGCGATCGCCGAAACCAGTATGAGTACAACTGTCAGCACCGTCGCGACCGTATTGGCCGTTTCCAGGATCGCCGTCAGATTCTGGACCGTGTATCGGGCTCCTTCGCGGTGCCGGCTTTCCAAAATCCGTTTCACCGCCTCGGTCATCGCCGGAACATCGGCGGCGGCGCGCACCTGCACGTACATCGGATCCACGCGCTCGACAGGCTCGAAAAACCTCTGGACGGTAAACGGGATCAGCGCGGCGCCATGATCGCCTAACTCGGAAAGGCCGAACGTCTGCGTTCTTTCCTTGAAAACGCCGATCACGGCGAACTCCAGCCCGTAAATCTTCAAGCTCCGCCCCACGGGCGCCTCGACGGAGCCGAACAAAGTCAGGGCGAGTTTGTCGTCCAGCAGGGCGACCTTTTGGCGAAGCTCGACGTCGCTGGCGTCCAGGAACCTGCCCGCCAGCAGTTGCAGATTGCGCACGCTGGCGTAATACTCGTCCGACCCGAGCACGCGGACGTCGCGCTCCCTGCCCTCGAGCACAATGCGGTCGGTGGAGTTGATCACGGCGCAGGCGGCGACTATGCGCGAGCCGAGTTCCTGGCGAACGGCCTCCACGTCAGCCAGCTTCACGAAGTCGGCATCGGCTTTGGCGGCATCCTGGGAGCCCGCGTCATAGTAGGCCGTGATGAGATTCGAGCCGATGCCGCGGATCTTGTCCAGGATGAGGTCGCGGCTGGTGATGGAGATCGTGACCACCAGGATGACGCTGGCGTTGCCAATGACGAGCCCAAGAGCCGTCAGCAGCGTCCGGACGCGGTTGGCGCTCAGCGCCTGAAAGCTGAAACGGAGAGCTTCAGAGAAGAATTGCCACTGGGCCACTGGCTAACAGTCTCCCATGGCTGGAGGCCCGCGGCTGCGGCCAAGGGAGGCGACATCGGGGTTGACTTGGCACAAATCAGACCTTAAGATCTGAAATCGGCCTGGGTGATCGTCG
>Ga0101944_10003503_pt1 | contig 21658 bp, 22 predicted proteins | sample DewCreD2012metaG_FD_75245 | JGI IMG/M metagenome (GOLD analysis project Ga0101944, IMG submission 75245) | Hot spring sediment bacterial and archeal communities from British Columbia, Canada, to study Microbial Dark Matter (Phase II) - Dewar... ... | reverse complement strand
CACAGGTGCGCGCACAGGTCGGTGACCTGCCGCTGATCGTGGCCGGCGTCGAGTACGCGAGGTTCGTGGCTGCGTTGGAGGCGCATACCCTCGTAGGTGGCGTGTTCTACAACGTCACGGGAGTGCCCGATGCCGATGCCGCCAATCGGTGCATGGACCTAGTGCGCGAATATCGCCTCTGAGAGGATGGTTGGCCCGGGGCAGCCGGGTTGTCAGGCTGCCCCGCTACCGGAAGAGATCATACTCGGGCGGACGCACGATCTGACGCGCGCTGGCGGTGTCGTCCGGCTGGAAGGGCAGTCCGCGCACCAACACCACCGGCAGTCCCTCGTTGGCCTGACCCGACACCAGACTGGCGGCGGCCGCGACCTGATCAGCAAAGCCGACCAACGTGATCTGGAGTGCGCGTCCAAAGAGGTCGGGCACGCCGCGCAGGTCCTGGACGGGCAGCATGCCAGCCACGCCGATGGCCACTCCCACCGTGCCCTCGCGCCAGGGGCGGCCGTGGCTGTCGCTGATCACCACCGCCGGTGCCGCGCCGGTCAGCTCTCGCAGTCGTGCCCGGATTCGACGCGCCGAGAGGTCAGGATCATCGGGCAGGCGCAGCACCATCTCGGCGCCCGGCTCAGCCACATTTGAGGCATCCACGCCGGCATTCGCGCACGTGAAACCCAGACGATGACGCACCACGATCACCCGCGGCCCGACCCGCACCACCTCATCCGTGTCCCATAGCATCACCTCGACAGCCCGGGCGTCCTTGCTGGTTCGGGCAGCCAGCTCGAGAGCACGTGGCGACGGCTGCACGGTGCGCAGGTCCACGAAGCGGTTCTCGGCGCGTGACACCACCTTCTGGGTGAGCACGAGGATGTCCTCGTCGCCCAGCGGCGCCACGCCGGAGGGTGCCAGACTTGCGGCAATCAACTCGCCCAGATCGTCACGTGGCTGGACGATCGGGATGCCCGTCAGGGGGATGAGCGACAGCATCGGCCGTCGATCAGAGGGTCAGGTCGTCAAGGCGGTCCGACAGCGACAGGCCGGTGACCTGGATGCCAGCCCCCTCCACGTTGTACCGCTTGTTGATTCCAATCAGCAAGGGGGTCAGTCCCTCGACGACGACTGCGTTCTGCAACGGGCCGGCGTCGAGTCCACGCAGGCCGGCCGCTTCAGCCAGGGCAATCGCTTCAGCCTTGGCGTCCCTGTCATCGCCGCACACCAGCACATCACACACGAATGGTTCATCCAGACGGGGCAGATGTGTGGCGCTGACGTTCTGGAACGCACATACCACGCGCACCTCATCACCCAGCAACGCCTGGGCCTCGGCGGTGGCGCTGCCACCGGGGGGAATGTAGACCCGGCTGACCCTGGGTGGCTGCAGCGGCACAGTGACATCTACCAGCACTTTGCCACGCAATTGGGGCCGGATACTTTCCAGCGTGCTGGCGTGGGCGCTGTAGGGCACCGTCAGCACGACGATGTCGGCAGCGGCCGCCGCCGCCTCGTTCGTCATTCCCTCCACCACTTTCTCACCCAGGCGAGTGTTGAGCGACTCGGCCACAATCTGCGCCTTCAACGCCTCTCGTGAGCCGATGATTACTCGATACCGGCCCGACTTTGCCCAGCGCAACGCCAGACCGGGGCCTTGATTGCCGGTGCCGCCGATGATTGCTACCGTCTTCATAGTTCCTCCTGTACGTCACATTTCGGCGACGCGCTTCCACACTTCCCTGGCCAATTCCCGGGCTCGCGCAGAAATCGTCGCTTCATCCAGCGTGAGCAGCTGGCGATCGCGCATCAGCATCTGCCCCCCACAGATGGTGTGGGTCACCTGGCTGCCATCCATCCCGAAGATGAGGTGCCACGGATAGTTGCCATCGGTGAGCGGTGTGAAGGGGTGGTAGTCAAGCAGGATAATGTCGGCCAGGGCGCCTGACTCCAGGGCTCCCAGCGGCTTGTCCCAGAACAGACGCGCCAGTCGGCTGTTCTCGGCGAAGGCCATCTGCGTGACCAGGTTGCCGGGCATCGCCCGTGGATCACGGGCATTGAGCTTGTGCACCAGGCAGGCCACATGCATCTCGGTGAACATATTGTTGGAGAAGCCATCGTTGCCCAGCGCCACGTTGATGCCACGGTGCAAGAAATCGGTCACATCGGCCACGCCGACCGCGTTGTTCATGTTACTGCGCGGCTGGTGGGTGACGTGGGTGCCGGTGGCGCGCAGCGTCTCCCGCTCGTAACCGTCCACGTGCACACAATGGACAGCGATGGTCTTCGGCCCCAACACCCCTCGCTTTTCCAGCCGCTCCACGACACGCAGGTCGTATTGCTTGAGACTGTCACGCTGGTCCGCCATATCCTCAGCGACGTGGATGTGGAAGCCCACGTCCAGCGATTGCGCCTCTGCGACGCACGCGGCCAGCGTGGCATCGGAAAGGGTCAGGCTGGCGTGCAGTCCGAACGAGGCGCCCAGACGCGGATGGGGTTCACTGCGCAGGCGGCGGACGAAGCGTGTGTTCTCAGCGATGCCAGCCAGGGCGCCCGCATGGCCGTTGCGGTCGGTCACCTCGTAACACAGGCTGGCGCGCACACCAGCCTGGATGACCGCGGCGGCAATGGCATCCAGCGAGCCGTCAATCGCGTTCGGGCTGGCGTGGTGATCAATCAAGGTGGTTGTGCCGTGACGAATGGCATCTACCAGGCACACTAACGCGCTGTAGGTGCAGTCTTCAAGCGTGAGCGCCCGGTCAATCTTCCACCACAGACGATCGAGGATCTCCGGGAAATTGGCCGGCGCTTCACCCGGAATCGCCATGCCGCGCGCGAACGCGCCATAAAAGTGGGTGTGGCCGCAGATGAGGCCGGGCATGACGATTTTGCCTCCGGCGTCGAGCCGCTCGGCGTGGGGATACCTGGCGGTCAGCTCGGCGGTCGAGCCCACCTCCAGAATGGTGTCGAACTCGTAGTAGACCGCGCCACCGGGTATCACGCGCGGCGTCGCGCCGAAAGTGATGAGGGTGCCGTTGGTGATCAGCATAGAAGATTCTCCTTGTCTCACCTCTTGCCACCGCTTCTTACAGAGTGGAGCGGGGCGAGGGTGCGAGGTCGAACCGCCGGTCGTGTTACGGATTCTTCATGATCAGTGGCAGACTAAGAAAGACTCGCTCCACGGCGCCGATATCCCAGCCGCCCCCCTGCGGCCGGGGCACGCCGTAGAAGTCCACCTTCGGGGCGAATACGCCGTTCGCCCGGTTGATCGCCGGCGAGTCAGGCCGCAGGTGGAAGTCATCACCCGCTCCATTCGTGAAGCGCGGATCTTGTCCCAGGATGGTATGGTCCCCGCGTGACACGATGGGCACACCCTCGTAGTCAGTGTCATTGTACAGCAGGTTATAGTCCTCGACCACCACCACCGGTGGGTCAGAGTCGTCCCGACGCAAGCCCACCTCGTGCCCCGCGATGATGGTGTTGGAGACCACCAGTGTGCTCTGCTCCCTGACATTGACACCCGTGCCCACCCCGTTCTTTGTGTTGTCGAACAGCGTGCCGTTGACGAGGATTAATCGCGATTGGCTGTGCACGCTGAAGGCATCGTAGTTGCGCGCCAGGATGTCGTTGGTGCTGGTCACCACGCTGCCGTGACCTATGTTCACACCGCTCGCATCGCCCTGCCCGCTGGGGTTCTGCTGATTACCCAGAAACAGGTTGCGTTCCATTGTAACGCGATTCTGGATCACCTCAATTCCGCCGTTCCAGCCGTCATTCGTGCTGGCGGTGCCGACATTGCCGCTGATAACATTCGCTCGCACCACCGCGACGATATTGCCCTGCAACCTAGCGCCGCCTCCACCGCCGCCGATCTCAGCGTTGCTCCCAGTCCGCGACAGCGTCTGGGCAGCCACGTTCTCGGATATGTTGTTATTCTCCAATAACAAGTTACAGAGGGCGCGATCCCAACAGACTGCGGAGACACCGCCGCCGCTGCCATGAAGATGGCGGCCCCCATCGCTGTGCACGCTGCCTGTCTTCACCGCCGTGTTGCCACGCACGGTGTTGCCCACCAAGACAGCATTACCAACGTTGTCCAATGAGACGCCGCCGCCTTCGCTGTTCGTGTCGACCTCATTCGCCACCTGACGCCAGGCAGTTATGTTGTCTTGCACCTGATTACCGCGCATAGTGACATAGTCGAGGTTGTACAGGTGCACGCCCCCACCTGAAGGTCGGCCCCCCCAGGTATCTCCTCCTCCGCTGCCTAACGACAGGTAGCGGACGGCGGAGTTGCTCCGCACCTCATTGCTGACGATCAGGGTTGTGCTGATAGAATCCATCCACAGTGCACCTCCCTCAGCATGCCCTTTCGAGTCAGCGCCGGAGGTCGTCATCGTCTGCACGACGATGTTGGCGACGAGATGATTATTCTCCAACACCACAGAATCATTCAAGTGTCCCTGAAAATCCTGCACCTGCACACCGCCCGCTGCGGCCCAGACGTCCTGCGGTGATGCGGTCGACTGGGCAAACATAGCTACCGTGTTGGTCATCACCCAGTTTCCGCGCACGGTGGCTGAGTAGGCGCCCAGAATCGAAGCACCCCCACCCTGGGCAAAGGTGCCATACTCCGTGGTGGTTTCGGTATACACCACCAGGTTGTTGAGTATGCTGTTGTCGCTGAGCGTCACCGCCGGGCTATAGAGGCAGACTCCACCTCCGTGGCCATTGCCGACGGCGCCATTGGCCACGTTGCCCTGAATGGTATTCGATCGGATGTCGCAGTAATCCGCCTCGCACTGGATGCCGCCGCCACCGGCCCATATTGCCCGTGCATCCGAAGGTGTCAGGCGAGCCGCGACGTTGCTCAGGATGTGATTCGCTGTGATGACGGCCTGGTAACCGCCGCGCAATATGCCTATCCCTCCACCCAGACCGGCATCAGCGCGGTTGGCAGTTGTAGCCGAGAAGGCGGCGTTGCTCTGGATGGTGTTGTCATAGATACTTACCGTGCCAGTGCCAGTCATGACACACACGCCACCACCCCACCCCTGGAGATTCGGATCACTGCTGGCGACATTGTTCTTGATGATGTTGTTGCGCACTGTGGCCGCTGCTCTAATGATGGACACGCCGCCCCCGCAACCCAGTGCGTTGCTGGCATCGCCATCCATGATCGTCAGGTTCTCGATAACAGGCACTCCACCGCTCACCCGGATGACTGGCCCGTTCCTGCCACCGTCCAGGATCGAGCCGGTCTTCGATGCCCCTTGCAGTGTCAGCGTGCGACTAATGATCAGGTTCACGTGGTGTGTGCCGACAGCGACGATGACACTGCTGCAATTGCTATCGTCAATTGCTGACTGAATGGTGGGATGTCCGGGCCCCGGCGCGGTGCACGGCCCGGCTGCCAGGACCCGATGCAGCCCGCCTGAGCCTGCTAACAGCAATACTAACACAGCAGTGGTTAGCACACTGCCCCACAATACGGTCAGCCCCAAACGCATCGTACGCTGCATCGCTCGAGCCTCCTCTTGGGAAAATCCCCCTGAGCCACCTTGCCGGGTCCGCGACACACGACGACTTGCTGCAACGTCCATGAAGTTTTCGCAAGGTCCATAGCAAGCGCACCGATTCGCTTGCCTCAAGTCTGCGAGAAGACCTCGATCATCAGATAGGGGTCGCCCAGCGGGTAGAGGATCGGGCAGGTGCAGCCGTGGGCGATGTACTCGTTGACTTTGGCTTTCACCTCTTCCGGTGTACCGCTGGCAGTGATGCGCTGGACCAGATCATCCGGCACATACTTCATCGCCTGCTTGATCTGCTCCCTGGTCGCCGGCCAGCCGAGGATGCTCTGAATCTGCTTGACTACCTCCTGGCTGACGCCACTGGCCTGGGCAATGTGCGGCTGCTGCGCCAGGTATTGCGTCAGCAGTGCCCGCGCACCGTCCAGCGCAATCGCCTTGTCGGTGTGCACCGAGCAGACGATCAGCTGCGGACGGTCAATGTCCTCGAATCGTCGTCCCGCGCGCTCGGCGCCGAGGCGCAGGTGCTCCAGCGCGGGGTCGTTATACTCGACCGGCACGCAGTAGTTGAGCACGACGCCATCGGCGATCTCGCCGGCCAGTTCCATCATCTTAAGGCCGGTCGCGCCGATCATCAGCTTGACATTGCGCGGCTCGCGCCGGCCGTGCACCACATCCAGCTCGATGCCGGTGACGTGAACAAACTCTCCGTGGAACGTGACATTCTCCATGCGCAGCAAGCGACGCACAACCTCAATCGTCTCACGCATCGCCACCAGCGGCTTCGAGCGGTCAATGCCCACGTTCTTCGCCAGCGGATCCCACCACGCCCCGATGCCACAGATGATGCGATCGGGCGCCAGGTCGTCCAGGGTCAGCAACGTCGCCGCCAGCAGCCCGACGTTGCGCGTCCAGTTGTTGATGACGCCCGAACCGACCTTGATGCGTTCGGTGACGGCCGCGTAGGCGGCCATCGGCACGATGGCATCGCGCACCAGGCGGCTTTCGGCCTGCCAGACCGCCTCGAAGCCGTGTTTCTCGGCGAACTGCGCCAGTTTCATACCCTCCCGAATGGGATGGGCGTCCTGCAGGTAGAGTGCCACACGCTGTTTGGCCATCTGTTAGTCTCCTCACATGTCAGGTGTGAGCGATCGGTTCACGATCGCCAGAGGTGAGTATATGCTTCAGGTGTCTTGGCCCGGCACGGTACCGCGAAGGCCACAGTGGACAGCCACTTCGGTACCGGCGACACCGGGCGCTTTGGCGGTCGCTGCACCCATCGCGAGCAGCAGTGACCAACAGCCGACGTTTCGTGGACTGCTGTCAACATATTCCTAGCCACCTGCGCGCAAATCGGCGCACCGATTTGGCGATTTCAAACGCCTCACGCGCCTCATCGAGGGTGGGACCTTCGCCCGGATAGCGTACACGGACAGCGTAGTCGGAGAGCGTGTTGAGCCGCCTGGCCTCGATCGCGACCGGCGCTCCCGCCCTTTCACATTGGTCGCTCAAGAGTATCAAGTCGTGCACTCTGGCGAATGCGACGTCCTTGGTCACAAGGATCGCCTTCAAGTACTTCTCGGCACATTGCTGAGCGTGGAAGCAAGCGCCATAAGTGAGGGGGTGCTTGCGGCGCAGGGCCGAGCGTGCCAACGCATAATCCTCTTCAGCGCGTTCGATCCACGCCCGGACATCACTTTCGTCGCTCATAGAGCACTTTCCCGCTCGTCAGAATCTGGCACAGAAAAGTATCGCCCTTTGCCAGGCCTTGTTCAATTTCGCGAGGTGTCCTGACTAGGATATCCACCGGAAAGGGTCTGGGGATCAGCAACCGAGAGACCTCCCACGATCTGTCCTTTAGCGGTGCATCTGTGTCCAGGACGATGAGCAGGTCCACGTCACTGTGAGAGGTCGGGGTGCCCTCAGCGTAGGAACCGAACAGCACAATCCTTTCCGGCTGCAACTCGCGGACAATTCGCTCGACGACCACCGGCAATGTCTCGGACACGGGCTGCTCACAGCCTATTGGGACAACGGGCTTGATTGCCAAAGACTGGACCTGTATTTGGATTGAGGAGCTCATGTCGGCGCGCTTCGCCGGCACCTGTTCACCCGAGCGCACGGTTTCAAGCACTTCCTCCTCGGTTGCCCCTCGCTCGGCCATCTGGAGCAAGGTGTGTTGGGAGAAGCGGAGCGGTTTGAGCTTGTTCAAAGCGTCGCGCTCACTGCTCATTCCTGACCAATGCGATGTTCGACAGACTGCTTCCCGAAATGGCACCGTCGGGCGGCCGGCTCGGCGACGTGCCTGGCACACCTGCAGGATTCTCCGAAAGATTCTCGGTCCGGTCCCATCGCTTGCCGCGAGCGATCACATCATCAATCATCGCAGGCGTCACCCGCCGCTGATTAGATGGCTGTGGTGCACGCACTTTCACATCTTGCCCACCATCGCCCGCGCAATCTCATTCTGCCGCGCGATTGCCCATTCCATGTCGAAGCCGGGAATGGTGCCGTCCTCGACCACAACGCGCCCGTTGATGACCGAGAGATCTACGTTGGGCGGCGTGCACAGCACCAGGCTGCCCAGGGGATCGTGGCAGGCAGCACCGGCGAACGACAGGCGGTTCAGGTTGATGCCGATGAAATCGGCCGCCATCCCCGGCGCCAGCGCCCCGATGTCGTCGCGTCCCAGGACCCGTGCACCACCCAGCGTCGCCATCTCGAGTGCCTCGTCCACCGTGAGGGCAGCGGCGCCCTTCACCACCCGCTGCAACAGGAGCGCCATGCGCGCCTCGGCCAGCATATGCGACGAGTCGTTGGAGGCACTGCCGTCGACGGCCAGGCCCACCTTGACGCCGGCGTCCAGCATCTCGCGGATGGGCGCAATGCCGGAGCCCAGCCGCATGTTGGAGCTGGGGCAGTGTGCCACGCCGGTGCCGGTCCCGGCCATCAGCCTGATCTCGTCGTCGTCCAGGTAAACCGCGTGGGCAAACCAGACGTCCGGCCCCAGCCAGTCCAGTCGGCGCATATACTCGACCGGGCGGCATCCGAACTTCTCCAGACAGTAGTGCTCTTCATCCCGCGTCTCGGCAACGTGGGTATGCATCGTCAGGCCGTGCTCGCGCGCCCAGGCCGCCGAGCGCCGCATCGACTCGCCGGTGACGGAGAAGGGCGAACACGGCGCCACGACGATGCGCAGCATAGAATAAGGTGCCGGATCGTGGAAACGCGCCACCAGCCGTTCGCAGTCGGCAATGATTTCCGCTTCGCTCTCCACGACGCTGTCAGGCGGCAGACCGCCCTGCGATCGGCCCAGCGACATGCTGCCCCGACACGGGTGGAAGCGCACACCCAGCTCCTGCGCGGCGCGGATCTCATGATCGTGACTGGCGTCGTTGGGCACCAGATAGAGATGATCGCTGACCGTGGTGCAACCGGACAGCAGCAGCTCAGCCAGGCCAACCAGAGCACTGTGGTACACCGCCTCGGCGGTGAGGTTGGCCCAGATGGGATAGAGGTACACCAGCCAGTCAAACAGCCTGGCATTCTGGACGGCTGGCAGCGCGCGCGTCAGCGTCTGGTAGAGGTGGTGGTGGGTGTTGATCAGGCCCGGGAGGACGACCATATCGCTGGCGTCAATCACGCGATCGGCCTGAGTCGGCAGTTCGGAGGTGGGACCGACCGATTCGATGATATTGCCGCGCACGTAGATGCCGCCATCAGGTATCTTACGGCGCCGGGCATCCAAAGTCGCCAGCAGACGGGCATTCTTCAGCAGCAATGTGCTCATTTTGCGTCACCGGAACCGCTTCGTCTTGCCAACTCCAAAGGCCACGTCGTTGGAACAGGTTCGGATTTCGAATGCAGGTCCTTTGCAACCCTCCGGATTATAACACCCGCCCTTGAGCGCGTCAAAGGGATTCTGGAGCAGATGAGTCGGGAATCTCTGTATCCTCGATGCTGTTGGCTTGCTGCAGGTTCGGAGTGTATTCTGTGAGCGTCGGCGTTGTGGTACAATGACTGATGGAATGCCAGGTCAAGGAGGGTGGTATGAAAGTTCGAGTGACCGATGACGGCTTGTTGATTCCGAAGGAGCTGTTGGACGGGGTCGAGGAGGTGGAGATAGTCAGACGGTCCAGGATGCTCGTGATCCTGCCCGCTGCCGATGAGGATCCAATTCTGCAACTGGGGAGTGAACCGGTGGTGGACGAGGTGACTGATGCATCAATTCACCACGACCGCTACCTGTACCAGTGATGGCCACCTTTTTTCTGGACACCAGTTTTGTGCTGGCGCTTGAAGTCAGCAACGATGGCAACCACCTGGCGGCTCGGCAGTATTGGGATCAGCTGGTGCGCAAACGATTCTCATTGATCACCACCTCTTACGTGTTCGACGAGATCGTGACCTACCTAGTCAGTCGTGGTCATCACGCAAAGGCAGTACAGGTTGGCAATCGGCTTCTTCTAAGCCCTTCTGTCCGCCTGGTGCACGTTGACGAGCCGTTGTTCTTTGCTGGGTGGGAGTATCTGCAGCGGCACGAGGACAAGCAGTATTCGCTGACAGACTGCATCTCGTTCGTGGTTATGCGGCAGCGGGACATCCGAAGTGCACTGGCATTCGACATCCATTTCCGTCAGGCAGGATACACCGTCGTACCTCCCATCGCCGTCTGATCTATGAGGCGGTGGTGCGCTGATGCAGGCGCAGCTGGCCACACCCGGCCTGGATGTCGAGGCCACGCCTCAGGCGAACGGTCGCGGCAATGTCGTGCTGGCGGAGGATTCTCTGGAAGGCCTGTACACGCTCAGGTGCGGAGGGAGCATACCTGCCGTCCGGTGTCGGATTCAGGGGGATCAGGTTCACCTGCGCCAGCATACCCCCCACCAACCCGGCCAGCTGATGAGCGTGCTGATCGCTATCGTTGACGCCGGCCATCAGGGCATACTCGAAGGTGACGCGGCGGTGGGTGCGCCGGATGTATTCCCGGCACGCATCCAGCAGCTCAGCCAGTGGGAAGCGACGATTGATGGGCACGAGTTGGTCGCGCAGTTCGTCGGTGGCGGCGTGGAGCGACACCGCCAGCCCCACCTGTTCCGGCTCGCCGGCCATACGGCGAATCCCGGGCGCCAGGCCAACCGTCGAGACCGTCATGGCGCGTGCGCCCAGACCGAAGCCATCCGGATCGTTGAGTCGGCGGATAGCGGCCCACGTGGCGTCGTAATTGGCCAGTGGCTCGCCCATCCCCATAAAGACGACGTTGGTGACGCGTTGGTCGGCCACCGCCAGCTCACGAGCGAAAAAGAGCACCTGGGCGACAATCTCTCCGGCGCTGAGATTGCGCTCGAAGCCGGCCTGACCGGTCGCACAGAAGGGACACCCTATCGCACAACCGGCCTGGGTGCTGATGCACAACGTATGTCGGCGCGTGTAGTGCATCAGTACCGCCTCGATCTGGGCGCCGTCGGGCAGCGCGAAGAGCACCTTTCGCGTCTGGCGGTCCTTCGACGTGATGGTTGCCAGCGGCAGCAGGGGATCCCAGATCGTGTCGGCCGCCAGCCGGGCGCGCAGTCCCCTGGGCAGGTCGCTCAGATCATCCGGCCCGGCCGCCAGCCGCCGGTAGAGCCCATTCCACAGCTGGGCCACCCGGAAGCGCGGCTCGTCCCAGCTGAGCAGAAGCTGTTCGAGCTCTGACCGACTGAGATCAAGCAGGGTGGGAGGGTGCAAAGGACTGCCGGCCTCGTTCATGGCCATGCCGCGGCCAGTTCCTCGATACTGTCAAACACCCAGTCGGGCTGAACGGCGCTGGTGGCCAACATAGTCCGGTCGGTGGCGCCGCTGAGCACCAGAATGCTGTGCATACCGGCTCGCTGGCCGCCCAGGATATCCGTCTCGAGACGATCGCCCAGCGTCGCCGCATCGCCGGCCGGCAGCTCCATCGCCGCCAGCGCGGCGTCAAAGATGGCCCGTTCAGGCTTGCCGATGATGAGCGGAGCCACGCCGCTGGCCGTGTGCAGATAGGCCAGCGTGGCGCCGTTGCCAGGCAATAGCCCGCGTTCACTGGGCAGCGTGGCATCCGGGTTGCAACCAACGAAGCGCGCGCCGGCGCGGATCAACAACGTGGCTTCGGCCAACTTGGCATAGGTCAGCTGAGGATCGAGGCCGACCACAACCACGTCGGCGCTGCCGTTGTCGCACACCTGCAGGCCGTGATCTGCCAGCGCCTGGCGCAGACTGGCTGTTCCGACGACGTGCACCCGCGCGCCGGGCGACTCGTGACTCAGGTACTGCGCCGTGACGACCGCCGAGGTGAGAATCTCGTCTTCTGTGACCGACACGCCCATACCAGCCAATTTGGCCACATATTGCTGCGGTGTGCGGGTCGGGTTGTTGGTGGCCAGTCGGAAACGGATCGGGCGACGGCGCAGAAGGTCGAAGAACGCCACCAGGCCGGGCATCGGCGTGTCGCCGCGCCACAGCACACCGTCCATGTCTATCACGAGGCCGCGAATGTCGCGCAGCTGATCCGGCGAGCGATATGCCATACGTCACTCCGTTATCTCATGTTTTTTCTGTGCGTTGTGGGATCAAGAAGGCGACGCAGATCAAGCGCACCACACACAGGCTGGCCAATGCCACGCCGGTGACCACCTGACGGGTCAAGACCGTGAACGGCGCCGCGTAGAAGGCCGCAAAGAAGACGAAGCCCGCAACCGCGAGTGCCATCACGGGACGGGGAGCGCTGCCGGTCATACGGCGCAGCGCCAGGACCATAAGCGGCAGTTCGGCCAGCGAGAAGAACAACGCAAAGCCCAGCAGCGCCCACGTCGCGGCCCCATCCGGCACGATGCGGGGCAAGACGCCTTCGGTCGCTGCCCAGGCTACCACCGTGGTCAGCGCCACCCCGGCCGTCAGGCCGCCGAGGCCGGGCAGCACCAGTCCCTCAGCCGACTTCATCCGGTCGGCCGTCCGGCTCACCCTCTGACGAGCGGTCAGCCAGGTCACGTTCTACCTCGACGGCGGCGGTGGCGATGGCCCAGCTGACGACACCCCAGGTGAGGCCGGAGATGAGCGCTCCCATCCCAATAGACCACGCCGTCACCGGCGTCGTCGGGTCGCGGAAGACACCGATGACAGTCAGAACAATGCCCAGTGCCGCGAATACAATGCCCACCTTAAGCGGGCCGTTCATCCGCTGCCACTGGTTGTTTGCACGTGATGGATGTGCCTGTTCCCTCATCCAGCCTCCTGCCTCGATCTGGCATCTGCCGCTGCGGCGATCGAGGTCATTCTAGCACGGCTGAGAGGCGTGGGCAACAGGGACATCCTGCTGCAGACGTTCCCTGTACACCGCGATCAGACGATGTCGCGCTGCCTGCCAGGTGAAGTGCGCACGCACGTGGGTCGCCGCATTGTCACCCAGTCGTCTGGCCAGCGCCGGATCGTCCAACACGGCCTGAATGGCGCGTGCCAGGTCGGCGGGATCATCGGGCGTGAAGAGGAGCGCGTCGCGATCAGGGCGCACCAGCTCGCGCACCACCGGCAGGTTGGCGGCGACGATGGGGCGGCCGCACGCCATGTACTCCAGAATCTTGATGGGGCAACATCCCTGAACGACATTGCGCTCGTTGTAGCCCAGCGGGGCCACGCACACCGCCGCCTCGCCGATCGCGGCCGGCACCTGATCATGGGAGACTGGACCACTCAGGATCACCTGTTGTTCCAGACCCAGTTTGCGGATCTGCCGGGTCAGCGCCTTTCGCTGACGTTTGCGCCCCTGGCCCAGGATGCGCAGGCGCACCGCTTGCCGGGAGAGAACGAGCGATGTCGCCTCGATCAGGGTGGCCAGCCCCTGCCAGTCGGCCAGCGTGCCGACGTACAGGATGGTGGGCGTGTCGTAATGCTGCACGCCTGGTGCCGGGCGAAACAGCTCGCCGTCGACCCCGTTGGGGATTACCACGACCCGGTCGGGGGGGACGCCCAGACTGACCAGGTAGGCACGTGTCACCTGTGAGGGACAGATAACCACGTCGGCCATGCCCAGCGCAGCCAGCTCGCGTTCCTGGACCTTGTCCAGGAGCGCGCTGCCGCGCAAGCCGGGGAAGTGATAGCCCATCTCAACACTCGCCAGGCCGTTCACCTCGTACACCAGCCGATAGCCATAGCGGTGCCGTTCTTCGGCCAGCGGGAAACCGCTCCAGACGTTTCGGAAATGGGCTACGGCGTAGGGCGGGGCATTCCGCACGTGCGCCAGCACGTAGTCGCCGAAAGCCAACGCCCGCTGGAGGTAGTTTTCGCTGCCGTCGTCGGGCGATCGCCACAGCGCCGCGCCGTGGTACACCTCTCGCTCCGGCAACGAGTCGCGGCCGGCGGTGATCAGCGTCACCGGATAGCCGGCCCGGGTCAGCCCGGCGACGAACTGGGTGATGTGCGTGCTGGCACCCTTGGGAGCGGGCACCACATCAAAGGCGGAATAGAGCACGGGGGCAGGCATATTCGGACTCATTGTACAATGACTTCAGGCACATCGCCCAGCCGGGCTGGAGGCTGCAGAAAGCAGGTGGCTGGTGGTCACTTCAGTTTGACAACCCCCCGCCACCATGTTACCATTTATTCGGCCACGGCGGGGTGGAAGTCACATGCCGTGCGCTTTTCTTATGCGTCGGATAATCGAATCGTTGTGTCCGACCGGTGCATTTACGCCAGTTACGGTCGTTTGCCCGCAGTCCACTATCTGCCGCCCGCTGTTCGCCGCCCGCTGAGGGATGGAAAGGCTGCCACCACATGTCCGAACGAATCCTGGTTTGCACGGCCTGGCCGTATGCCAATGGCGATCCCCATATCGGTCATCTGGCAGGTTCCTACATTCCTCCCGACATATTTGCGCGTTACCATCGCCTGGTCGGGAACCAGGTGCTTATGGTATCCGGCTCCGACAGCCATGGCACGCCCATCACGGTGCGCGCCGATGCTGAGGGTGTGACGCCCCAGGAAGTATTCATGCGCTTCCACCGGCGTTTCCTGGAAACCTGGCAGCGCATCGGCATCAGCTACGACCTGTTCACCCATACCGACACCGAGAACCATCATCGGGTTGCCCAGGACATCTTTCTGGCGTGCCTCAACAACGGCTATCTGTACAAAGAGGCCCAGAGTCAGCTCTATTCGGAGACCGAGCGGCGTTTTCTGCCCGATCGCTATGTCGAGGGCACCTGCCCGAATTGCGGGTACGCGAACGCGCGCGGTGACCAGTGCGACAATTGCGGCAAGTTGCTGGATGCTACCGAGCTGATCAATCCGCGCAGCAAGACCGACGGCAGCCGACCGGTCATTCGCCAGACAGAGCACTTCTTTCTGGACCTGCCCAAGCTGGCCGACCGATTGTGGGAATACCTGAATACCGGCAAAGAACACTGGCGTCCGACCGTCATCAACTTCTCGCGCGGTTACCTGAAAGAGGGTCTGAAGGGGAGGCCCATCACGCGCGACATCGAGTGGGGGATCCCGGTGCCGCTGCCGGGCTATGAACAGAAGCGGTTGTATGTCTGGTTCGAGGCGGTGATGGGTTACCTGACCGCCAGCATCGAGTGGGCGCACAATATCGGCCAACCTGAGAAGTGGAAGGAATGGTGGTACGATCCAGCGGCCAGGACCTATTATTTTATGGGCAAGGACAATATCCCCTTCCACACGATCATCTGGCCAGCCGAGCTGATGGCGACTGGTCGCCTCTATGATGACGATCCGTCACATACGTTCAATCTGCCATACGACGTGCCAGCCAACGAATACCTTAATATGGAGAGCCAGAAGCTGTCCAAGAGCCGCAACTGGGCCATCTGGGCACCGGATCTGCTGTCCCGTTACGACCCCGATCCGGTGCGCTACTATCTGACTGCGATTGCACCCGAGACGCGGGATACCGATTTCACGTGGGCCGATTTTGTGCGTCGCAACAATGACGAGCTGGTGGCGACCTGGGGCAACCTGGTCAACCGGATGCTCGGCTTTGCGTATCGCCATTTTGATGGCCGTGTGCCGACGCCGGGCACGCTTGACGACGCCGACCGCGAGATTCTGGCGCATGCCGAGTCCGGCTTCCGGAGCGTGGGCGACCTGTTCGCCCAGGTGAAGCTGAAGGCGGGCCTGGAGGAGGCGATGACAATCGCCCGCGCTGCCAATGTGTACCTGGATCAGAAGGCGCCGTGGTTTCAGATCAAGAGCGATCGCCCGGCGGCGGCCACAACCGTCTACGTCATCCTGCGCGTTATTGATAATCTCAAGATCCTGCTGGCTCCGATCCTGCCCTTCACCGCCCAGCGTCTTCACGAAATGCTGGGTTACGACGGGCAGCTTTTCGGCCGCCAGTACATCCAGACATTTCATGAGGCCAGCCGCTCGCACGACGCTTTGTGTTACGATGCCAGCGCGGCGACCGGCCGGTGGCAGCCGTCACAGCTGGCTGCCGGGCAGGCGCTGCGCCAACCGGCGCCCCTTTTCAGGAAACTGGACGACGACACTGCCGAACAGGAATTGGCTCGCCTGCTCTCGTAGCGACACGTCCCCCCATTTGACAATTCCCCTCGCCTGCGCTACACTGCGCGCCGCTTAGCACTCTCAGAGTGAGAGTGCTAAGCGGATCACAGTCAAGCAGACTCAACCCTGGTCGTTTCCCGCGTTGGATCGGTGGCATTCAATGCGGGATCGTGTGGCCGGGGCAGGGTCCAACCCAATCATCTACTGCGAGGAGGTCAACTGTTATGTCACTCAATCTCACCCCACTGGGGGACCGCGTCATCGTCGAGCCACTCGAGGGCGAAGAAGTGACGTCTGGCGGCATCATCCTGCCCGAGACTGCCAAGGAGAAGCCGCAGCAGGGTAAGGTGCTGGCGACCGGGCCGGGTGCGCGCGATGACCAGGGCAAGCGCATCGCCATGGATGTCAAGGTGGGCGATACGGTGCTGTATGCCAAGTACAGCGGCACCGAGGTCAAGGTCAAGGACAAGAAGTACCTGATCCTGCGCGAGAACGACGTTCTGGCGATTGTCGGCTGATGGCTGCCGACACCGGCCAAACCTGGCAACACATAACACTCACGCTCAAAAAGGAGTTAGCGTTCTGATGGCAAAGCAACTTGTATTCCAGGAAGAAGCACGCCGGCATCTCAAGGTCGGCATTGACATGATGGCGCAGGCCGTCTCCACCACGCTGGGTCCCAAGGGCCGCAACGTCGCCTTGGACAAGAAGTGGGGCGCGCCCACCGTCACCCACGACGGTGTCACCGTTGCGAAGGAGATTGAGCTGGAGAACCCGTACGAGAACATGGGCGCCCAGCTGCTCAAGGAGGCCGCCACCAAGACCAACGACATCGCTGGCGACGGGACGACGACGGCGACCGTGCTGGCCCACATTCTGGTGACCGAGGGTCTCAAGAACGTGGCGGCGGGTGCCAACCCGATGCTGCTCAAGCGCGGCATTGAGAAGGCGACGGATGCGGTGGCGGCGGCGATCAAGGAGATGGCGATTGAGATCAACTCGAAGGAAGAGATTGCCAACGTGGCCTCGATCTCGGCGCAGGATCGCGAGATTGGTGAGTTGATCGCCGAGGTGATGGACAAGGTGGGTAAGGACGGCGTGATCACGGTCGAGGAGAGCAAGGGGTTGGCGTTCGAGACCGAGTATGTCGAGGGTATGCAGTTTGACCGGGGCTACATCTCGCCGTACTTCATCACCAATCCCGACTCGATGGAGGCGGTGATCGAGCAGCCGTATGTGTTGATCAACGAGAAGAAGATCAGCGCGGCGAGCGACATTGTGCCGATCCTGGAGAAGTTGGTGCAGACGGGCAAGCGTGACCTGCTGGTGATCGCCGAGGACGTGGACGGCGAGGCGCTGGCGACCCTGGTGCTGAACAAGCTGCGGGGCATGTTCAACGTGGTGGCGGTGAAGGCGCCCGGGTTTGGCGACCGGCGCAAGGCGATGCTGCAGGACATAGCGATTCTGACCGGTGGCACGGTGATCAGCGAGGAGACGGGCCGGAAGTTGGAGACGGCGACGCTGGCTGATCTGGGGCGGTGCGACAAGGTTGTGGTGGCGAAGGAAGAGACGACGATTGTGGGCGGCGCCGGGTCTGAGGACGCGATCAAGGGGCGGATCAACCAGATCAAGGCGGAGATCGAGAAGTCCACGAGCGATTACGACAAGGAGAAGTTGCAGGAGCGGCTGGCGAAGTTGGCTGGCGGGGTGGCGATCATCCGGGTCGGCGCGGCGACCGAGGTGGAGTTGAAGGAGAAGAAGCACCGGGTCGAGGACGCGCTGAGCGCGACGCGCGCGGCGGTGGAGGAAGGGATAGTGCCTGGCGGCGGGGTGGCGCTGATCAACGCCATCAGTGCGCTGGACAAGGTGAAGACCGACTACCCGGACGAGTTGACGGCGGTGAATATGGTGCGCCGGGCGCTCGAGGAGCCGATGCGCGGGATTGTGCGCAACGCCGGGTTGGACGGTGCGGTGGTGGTTGAGGAAGTGCGGCGTCAGCAGAAGGCCAAGAAGAGCAAGACGATTGGCTACGATGTGATGGCGGGCGCCTACACCGATATGGTGAAAGCGGGCATCATTGACCCGGCCAAGGTGACGCGCGGTGCGCTGGAGAACGCGGCTTCGATCGCGGCGATGATCCTGACGACCGAGGCGCTGATCACCGAGATGCCGGAGAAGGAGAAACCGGCTCCTCCGCCCTCGCCGGAGTACTGATCCATCGCCGTGCCGACGGGCAATCTCCGATCGGACAGGACAGGAGGGTGGCGCTGCGGCGCCACCCTTCTTTTCGTCACCCGCTCTGTGACCCGGCAGGTGGCGAGCTCCGCACGCACGATCCTCACTCGTCCAAACGTGCGAGGGCCGGGACGCCATTGGTCTGCGCCACGCTCATTGCGATGGCACGAACATTGACTCCGCCGTTCAACTCGGCTATACTCGGCCCGTGGCACGATACGCGCTGCCCGACCACACGGCGATGACGTGACACCGCACAGCTCAAGGAGATATCACCTGTGATGAAAGCAGCCGACATTTTCAATGAGATGGTCAATGGATTTCAGCCTGAGCGCGCCGGCAGCCTGCGCGCCAAGTTTCAGTTCTGCCTGAGCGGCGAGGACGGCGGCGACTGGGTCGTTTCCGTTGCCAACAAGCAGTGTACTGTGACGCCGGGCGCGGTTGACAAGCCCGACGTGACGATCAGCATGGATGCGGCTGACTTCGTCAAGATGGTGAACGGCGAACTCCAGCCGGTCGTGGCCTTCATGCAGGGCAAGATCAAGCTGCAGGGGGACATGAATCTGGCGATGAAGGTGCAGGAGCTGTTCGCCGGCGCCCGCTAGCCCGCCGCGAGCGTGACCAACACGTCGCCGCAGCCAACCGCGCGGCCGGCCTCCACCGCCACCTCGGCGACGCGGCCGTTGCGAGCGGCGCGGATGATGTTGCGCATCTTCATTGCCTCGAGCGTGCACAGCGCCTGACCGACGGTCACCCGGTCTCCCGGACGCACGTGCAGGGCAGTGACCGTGCCTGGCATCGGCGCCCGCACTGCTAACGGTCCGGCCGGCGGTGGCGTCGCCGTCACCACTACCTCCAGCGGTGCACCACTGCCCTCCCGACCGTCACCGCCAGTGTCGCCAGCGTCGTGGGTCGGCGGCGCCGGTGCGATCTCGACCCGGTAGGGGGTGCCGTTGACCGTGACCGTCAGCGGCCAGGCCATGAGATCGCCCACCTCGACGGTATACGGCGTGTTGTTGACCACCACTGTGACCCGCTGTCCCGCGACTGAACTCACCTCGAATGACCCGGCCTTTCCGCGGCGGCGTCGCCGTGCCCGCTGCGCCGCCGGCTATCCACGCCTGCCCGCCACCAGCCACCCGGGCCATCCTCCAGACCGGCGCCCAGCCCCCCGACTGCGCCGTGACGCTGGCGCAGGTAGACGATTGCCGCCGTGATGGCCGCCACGATCTCGCCATCGGGCGGGAGGGGCGCCGCGTCATCGGCCGACACGTGCAGCCCGTCCGGGGGTGTGGAGGGTGGAATAGCTGGCATCAACCCGGCGCCTGTCTGTGCCATCTACAGGGGAATGCTGCCGTGCTTGCGCGCGGGTGACGCCGCGCGCTTGTCGCGCAGCAGCTCGAGCGCGGCGATGAGACGCGGTCGCGTCTCCGCTGGCACCAGGATGTCGTCCACGTCGCCGGAGGCGGCCACGGCATACGGAGTCGCGAATTTCTGGCGATACTCGGCGATCAACCGTTCCCGCTCGACCTCCGGTTGCGCCGAACGCTCAATCTGCTTGCGATAGAGGATGTTGACTGCCCCCTCCGCGCCCATCACGGCAATCTCGGCGGTCGGCCAGGCAAAGACAAAGTCGGTGCGGATGGCCTTGCTGCCCATCACCACCTGGGCGCCGCCGTAGGCCTTGCGCGCGACCACCGTCAACTTGGGCACGGTGGCTTCGGCGTAGGCGTAGACGATCTTGGCCCCGTGACGAATGATGCCGCCGTGCTCCTGGTTGACGCCGGGCAGGAAGCCGGGCGAGTCGACAAATGTCACCAGCGGAATGTTAAAGGCATCACAGAAGCGGATGAAGCGGGCCATCTTGTCGGCAGCATTGATGTCAATGACGCCGGCGAGGACATCCGGCTGCTGCGCCACCACGCCCACAACCTGACCGTGCAACCGGGCGAACCCGACAATGCAGTTGGCAGCGTAGTAGGGGTGTATCTCGAAGAAGCTGCCCAGGTCGAACACCCGCTCGATCACCTGCCGCATGTCATAGGCTTCGCACGGATCAGTCGGCACGATCGAGTTCAGCACCGGGTCCATCCGCCAGGGATCGTCGGTCGGCGGAACGGCCGGCGGCGGCTCGCAGTTGTTGCTGGGCAGATAGCTGAGCAGCGTCCGCGCCAGCGCCAGGGTGTGCCACTCGTCCTCACCCACCAGGTGGGCAACACCACTCACCGAACTGTGCACCTCCGCGCCGCCCAGTGTCTCAGCATCCACCACCTCGCCGGTGACGGCCTTGATCACCTGCGGGCCGGTGATGAACATGTGGCTGGTGTGGCGAGTCATGATGATGAAATCGGTCAGCGCGGGCGAATAGGCGGCCCCCCCGGCGCACGGGCCGAGCATCAGGCTGATCTGCGGAATGACGCCGCTGGCCTGAATGTTGTGCCAGAACAGGTCGCCGAAGGCTGCAAGGCCGTAGACACCCTCCTGGATGCGCGCGCCGCCCGAATCGTTCAGCCCCAGGACCGGCACGCCCGCCTCCAGCGCCAGGTCCATCAGCCGGGCCAGCTTCTTGCCGTGTACCTCGGAGAACGATCCACCCAGCACCGTGAAGTCCTGCGCGAACAGGGCCACCCGGCGGCCGTCAATCTTGCCGAAGCCGGTCACCATCCCGTCGCCGGGATACTTCTGGTCGGCCATGCCAAAATCGTGATGACGATGGGTGATGAAGGTGCCGATTTCGCAGAAGCTGCCAGGGTCGAGCAGATGGCCGATGCGCTCGCGTGCGGTCAGCTTGCCCTTGGCGTGCTGGGCAGCCACCCGCTCTGGCCCGCCGCCCGCGCTGACAGCCTGGCGTTGCGCGGCAAGGTCGGCGATCAGCGCCGCGTGGCCATCGGATGCGACCGCCGTCGGCGCCGTCACACGGTTGTTCAGATCAACGATCATTTATCGCTCCAAAGGGAATGCCCTTACCTCACCCCCCGGCCCCGCGTTCCCCCTCTCCGCTTGCGGAGAGGGGGTTAGGGGGTGAGGTGCAGCGGCCGAAAGACAGCCACCAATCCGAAAAAATGACATTCTTCGCGGCATTATAGGCCGGGCGGTGGGGACTGTCAAAAGTCGGGGGTATTTATGGGTTTTTTTGGAAGCCGCCTACACGCGGCGATACACGATCCGGCCGTCGAAGACGGTCACATCTACCTCCACTTCGGTGATGGCGCTCGGCTCGATGTCGAACAGGCTGCGCGAGAGGACGACCATGTCGGCGCGCTTGCCGGGTGTGAGGCTGCCGCAGAGATGTTGCCGGCCGGCGACGAGGGCCGGGCCGAGCGTGTAGCCACGGATGGCCTCCGCCAGGCTGATGCGCTGCTCGGGATACC
>Ga0101944_10003500_pt1 | contig 21676 bp, 21 predicted proteins | sample DewCreD2012metaG_FD_75245 | JGI IMG/M metagenome (GOLD analysis project Ga0101944, IMG submission 75245) | Hot spring sediment bacterial and archeal communities from British Columbia, Canada, to study Microbial Dark Matter (Phase II) - Dewar... ... | reverse complement strand
GCCGTACTTCTTCTTGATCGGCCACAGGAGCCTGCGCGCCTTGTCGAGGTTGGCGTTGTCCGGCCAGCTGTTGATGGGGGCGAAGCGCTGGTTTCCGGTGCCGCCCCCGCCGCGGCCGTCGGCGGTGCGGTAGGTGCCGGCGCTGTGCCAGGCCATGCGGATCATGAGCGGCCCGTAGTGCCCCCAGTCGGCCGGCCACCATTCCTGGGAGTCGGTCATGAGGGCGTAGAGGTCCTGTTTGAGAGCGAAATAGTCGAGTTTCGTGAACTCCTCGGCGTAGTTGAAATCCGGGCCCAGGGGGTTGGAGGCCGGCGCGTGCTGGTGCAGGATGCCGAGATTCAACTGCCGGGGCCAGAAATCGCGAGGCGTGGGGCCCCGCCCCGCCGGCGTGCGGCCGGCCTTCCCGGTCACCGGGCATTGGCTCTTTTCGGTCATGGGGCTTCTCCTTTCGTTGCGGCTTCAGGTTGTGCTGCGCCTGCCGGCGCCTCCCGGGCTCTTCCTCCCCCCGCGGGACGGCGGGCCGGAGGGGGGGTTCTCCCGTTGCAGGCAGTCCGGGCAGATCCCGAAAAAATCGACGCGGTGCGCCTGGATGCGGAAACCGGTTTCCGCGGCGATCTCCCGGGCGAGGGTCTCAAAGGCTTCCAGATCGGGGTCGAGAATCTTCCGGCAGCGCGTGCAGACGAGGTGCGGGTGCGGGAAGGGACGGTTTCCGTCGTAACGGCTGCTCGCGTCGGCGAAGCCGAGCTCCAGCACCTCGCCCAGCTGCTTGAGGAGGGCGACCGTCTTGTAGACGGTGGCCAGGCTGGTCGTCGGGAAATCCCGGGCCACGCGCTCGTGGATCTGTTCCACGGCGGGGTGGCCCTCGCTTGCCGCAAGAACGCGCAGGATGGCGAGCCGCTGCGGCGTGACGCGGATTTTTCTCCGCCTCAGGCTCGCAAGCATCTGGGTGAGGCGCGCTTCCGGGGAGGGATGCTCGACCACGAAAACACCGGGTTTGGGATTTTTTATCGAAGGAAAATCTTTATCACTCGATAATCGTTTTCCGATTCGGGGTCAAGAAAAATCTTCCCCCCTCCTTGCGCCTCGGTTTCCGGGAAGGGGGGCGTGTGGACCGCCGCGGCCCCCGGCGTTCAGCGGCGGGTGCGCTTCTTGGGCGCAAGGCAAGCCGCGACGGGCAAGAGAAGGGCAAGCAGGAGAAGCCCTCCGCCCAGGCTCGCGGAGAGAGGCCGCGGGCCGGCGGCCTGGAGGAAACATCCGCCCCCGCCCCCGCCGCCTCCCGATCCGCCGGATGAGGGGGGCACGGGACAGGGCACGACGGTATCGCCCACGTCGGCGCACGCCGGGTTGGAGAAATAGCTTTCGTGGCCTTCGTTGTCGTAGGCGGTCACCGCGAAGTAGTAGCGCGCGCCTTTCTCCAGCCCGTTCACGGTGAACCGCGGGGCACCGGGGTTTGGCAGATCGGCGAGGGCCACGTAGCCGTAGAGCTCGTAGGGCGGGCCGACCGTCCCCCGGGAGAAATACACCCCGTAGCCTTCCAGGTCGGCCTCGGCGTTGGGGTCCCAGGCGAGGGTCGCATCGGCCGCCAAAGCGGGGGCGGCCCATAAGAGGAAGGCGAAAACCCACGCGGGAAGGGCGCAGGCCAAGGGCAAGAGACGGGGGAAAAAGCCTCTTCCCCGCCCGGCGAAAGCCCTGCAAGCGGGGTGCGGCACGGCCGCGGCGGCGCGGGTTTGAACCAGAGAACGCTTTCGTTTCATGGGTTCACCTCCGGGACTTAAGAGGAAAGACCTCCGTTTGCGTCCCGAAGGTTTTTCCTCATCGACGCCTGCGAGGTTAGCTGACGGGCTGGGACCGACGAGGTTGTCCCCCGCACGGAGGCGATTCGCCCCGAAAACCCGGTTCCCCCGCTTCCGACAACGCGCCGGAATTCGGCGATCGATTCACTTTACCTGATGAATCAAGGTTTTGTCAAACCGCCCCGGGAAACCGACCCGCCGCCTCGCCGCGGCCGGCCGGCCGGGTGCCCTCCTCGCAATGGAAACGGATCTCCTCGAGCATCCTCACGGTCAGCCGGTGCATGCGGCCGGGGACGCCGAGCAGCCTGCCGAGGAAGAGCAGCGCGCCGCGGAAGCGCTCGACACTCGAGAGGACCACGCCCTCGCCGGTTTCCCGGAACCTCCAGACGTGCACGGCCCGGATCCCCAGCCGCGAGCCCTCCCAGACGACTTCGCGCCCCGGCTCGCAGGAGACGACCCGCGGCCGGACCTGGAGCGGAAAAACCAGGGGCCGCACGACGAAGGCGAAGCAGGCGCCGGGATCGAGGCCGTCCCCGTCCACGAAGCGGCATTCCGCGCAGGCCGTGTTCCACTCCTTCCACTGCTCGAGCCGTGAAAAAACCCGCCACACCCGGGCCAGGGGCGCCCGGATGAAGATCTCGGCCTCGATGGTCATCTCGCAGCCCATGGCGCCTCCGGTTGCCCCCGCGGCGGCGGTGGTGTAAAAGCCGGGAAAATCCCGCCCCGGTCGCCCGGCCGGGGCGTGCCGGATGCGGGGATGGTTGCCGAATCGACCCTTGGGGAAGCCGCGGCCGCGATCGTCGCGCGCCCGCCGCTCGTCGCCCTGACCGGGGCGGGGATCTCGGCCGAGAGCGGGATCCCGACCTTCCGCTCCCCGGGCGGCCTGTGGGAGAAATTCGACCCCGCGGTCTACGCCTCGATCGAGGCCTTCCGGCGGGACCCCGCCAAATACTGGAGCATCCGCGGCGAGTTCATCCGCAACCTGGACGCCTACCGCCCCAACCCCGGCCACCTCGCCCTGGCCGAGCTGGAAGCCGCGGGCCTGCTCCGGCACCTGATCACCCAGAACATCGACGGGCTGCACCAGAAGGCCGGCAGCCGGAGCGTCACCGAGCTTCACGGCAACCTGCGGGAAATCTTCTGCCTCGCCTGCCGCCGCCGCTACCTCGCCCCCCGCATCCCGCCGGGGACCCCTCCCCGCTGCGACTGCGGCGGCGTGCTCAAGCCGAACACGGTGCTCTTCGGCGAGGCGCTGCCCCCCGCCGCGCTGGAGCGGGCGCTGCGGGAGGCGGCGGGCTGCGGCTGCCTGCTCGTGGTCGGCACCTCGGCCCTGGTCCAGCCGGCCGCTTCGCTGCCGTCGATCGCCCGCGAGCACGGGGCGTGGGTGATCGAGGTCAACCTGGAGCGTTCGGCCGCCGCGGCCGAGCTGTTTCTCGAGGGCCCGGCGGGCGTCGTTCTCCCGCAACTCGCCGCCCGGGTGCTCGCGGAACGGGAAAAGGCACCCCGCTAGCGAAGAAGGAGGATCGCGGCGTGGAACGAATCGCCCTCGAAGCCCACGACGAGGTCGCGCTCCTGCGGCTGACCCACCGCACGCCCAACGCCCTCGACCCGGAAACCGTGGCGGCGATCGGGGAGGCGCTGCCGCGGATCGCCGCATCCTTCGGCGGCCTGGTTCTCGCCGGGAACGGGAAATTCTTTTCGATCGGCCTGGACGTGCCGCGGCTGCTCTCGTTCGGCCGGGAGGAGATGAGCGCTTTCTGGAACGGCTTCGAGGACTTGGCCGTTGAGCTGCTCGAGTTCCCCCTCCCCACCGCCTGCGCCGTGACCGGCCACGCGACGGGCGGGGGGGCGATCCTCGCACTTGCCTGCGATCTGCGCTTCGGCGCCGCGGGCCGCCGCCTCTTCGCCCTGAACGAGGTGCAGATCGGGGTCCCGGTCCCCTACCTCGCCCATCTGCTGCTGGCGAGGCTCGTCTCCGACCGCACGGCCCTCGACATCGAGTGGCGCAGCCGCTTTCTCGAGCCGGAGGAGGCCCTGCGCCTGGGGATCCTCGACGGCCTCGTGGCGCCCGAGGAGCTGGAAGCGCAAGCCGTCGCGGCGGTCCGCGAACTCGGCCGCCTGCCCCGGCAGGCCCTTTCCGTCACCCGCGGCCACCGCAACCGGCAGCTCGTCGCCGAGTTCCGCGCGCGGCGCGCGGCGCTCAACGCCGAATTCCTCGACTGCTGGTTTTCGCCGCGCGCCCAGGAGCTGCTCGCGGCGGCCGCCAAGCGCTTCTGACCCCCCGCCCTACTCCCAGCCCGCCTGCCGCCTGACCGAGCGCAGCGTGAGCACGAGCGCCGTCTTGAGGGTGTCGTTCACCCCGGCGCCGGTGGCGGCGCTCGCGGGGAACGCGGGCGCCTTGAGCTGGCGGTTGTAGTAGCGGTCCATCTCCTCGATGCTCATGAGCGGCACCCCCGCCTCGGCGAGGTCGCGCTTGTTCCACTGCATCACGACCGGGAACTGAAAGATGTTGATGCCGTACTCCTTGAGGTTTTGCGCCATGTCCTTGAGCGACTCGATGTTCTGCTCGTGGCGCACGCGCATCGAGTCGGCCACGAAGACCACCCCGTCGGCGCCCTTGAGGACCAGCTTGCGGGTGGAGGCGTACTTCGCCTGCCCGGGCACCGTGTAGAGCTGCACCCGCACCTCGCAGCCCTTGATCGTTCCCAGCCCCATGGGCACGAAATCGAAAAAGAGGGTGAGGTCCCCCTTGGTCTTGATGGAGACCATCTCGTCGAGCATGTGCCGACGGCTGTGCTGGAAGATGTACTGGAGGTTGGTGGTCTTGCCGCAGCGCCCCGGACCGTAATAGACGATCTTGATCTCGACTTCCCGCTTTTTCAGGTTGACGGTCGCCATCGGCCGCGGGGGGATCCTTCCGGCAAAAGAAAAGAGCGTGGAAAAACGCCCGCTTCGGTTTCATCATAGAAGACCCGCGGGGCCGAGTCAAGGAAGGCCGGGGCCGCCGGGGCGCGGCGAAACCGAATAACCGCTCGAAAGGAATATCGATTTTGTTCCGGCCGCCCCCTGGGGGAAAGGCCCGCCTTGCCCCCCCCGGGGGGGGGAGCCGCAGCAGCGGAGGCTTCGCCTTCCGGGGCGGTCGGCCGGCTGTGCCCGCGGAGGATTCGACCGTCCGGCCGGGAAAGGGGACCTTTGGCTCAGGCCCCCGGGGCCTCGAGGCGCCCCAGCCGGGCTTCCCGGTTCCGGGCGAGCCGCTCGAGGGCCCGGGAGACCTCGGTCAGGGCCTTGAGTTTCTTGGCGGCCTCGCGGTAGTAGGCCGCGGCGCGGCGCTCGAGCCGCCGGGCCGTCGCCAGCACCTCTTCCGCGCCCAGCACCGCGGCCCCCTCGCAGGCCTCGCAGAAGGGCTCCCGGGTGAAGCCCGCGACCGGCTCGAGGATCATTTCGGTCACGTTCTCGCGTCGGATGCGCTGCACGGTGCGCACGCTCTGCCCGGCCCCCGCGGCCAGATCGGAAAACAGGCCGCGGTATGCGGCACAGGCGGGGTTTCCGGCGGCGGCCTCGTAGAAGCGGCGGTCCTGCTCCTCGAGCTCCTCCGCGAAATTCAAAATGCTGCCGAAGGTTTCAAGACTCATCGGTTGCTCACACCCCTTCCGCCGGAGGCCGGGGGTCACATCCAGCGTTCGATCATGACCTTGGTGTCGGTGAAAAAGTGGAAAATCTCCTGGCCGTGGCCCTTGATGTCCCCGAACATGGAGTTGCCGGCCCCGCCGAAGGGGAAATAGGCCATCGGGGCGGCGATCCCGATGTTGATCCCGATCATGCTCGGCTTGACGCGGTAGCGGAACTCGCGGGCGGTGCGGCCGCTCGTGGTGTAGATGCAGGCCGCGTTGGCGAAACCGCGGGAGTTGACGAGCTCGATCACCTCCTCCAGGCTGCGGCAGCGGATGACGCTCACCACCGGTCCGAAGATCTCCTCACGGGCGATGGTCATGTCGGGGGTGACGTCGTCGAAAACGGTCGGCCCGACGAAAAAGCCGTTCGGGCAATCCGGCACCTTGGGGTTGCGGCCGTCGAGCACGAGTTTCGCCCCCTCGGCGATGCCCTTTTCGATATAGCCGAGCACCCGCTGGCGGTGGGCGGCGCTCACGAGCGGCCCCATCGTGGTCTTCTCGTCCAGCCCGTCCCCCATGCGCACGGCCCGGGCCGCGGCGGTGAAGCGCTCGATCAGCCGGTCGGCGACGTCCCCCACGGGGGCGAGGATCGCCCCGGAGAGGCAGCGCTGCCCGGTGCAGCCGTAGTAGGAGGTGATCAGCGAGGGCATGGCGAGGTCCAGCTTGGCGTCGGGCATGACGGCGACCACGTTCTTCGCCCCGCCGAGGGCCTGCACCCGCTTTCCCGTCGCCCCGCAGCGCTCGTAGATGTAGCGCGCCGTCGGCGTCGACCCCACGAAGGAGACCCCGGCGATGTCGGGGTGGTCGAGGATCGCGTTCACCACCTCGCGCGAGCCGTGGACGAGGTTCACCACCCCTTCCGGCAGGCCGATCTCGTCCAGGATCTCGAAGATGCGGCTCTGGGTCATCGGCACCTGCTCGGAGGGCTTGAGGACGAAGGTGTTGCCGCAGACGATCGCATAGGGCAGGAACCACCAGGGCACCATGGCCGGGAAGTTGTAGGGGGCGATGGCGGCGAAGACGCCGATCGGCTGCCGGTAGCCCGCGCAGTCGATGTCCTTGGCGATGTCCTCGAGGCTGTAGCCGCACATGAGGGTGGTCACGGCGGTCGCGTGCTCCACGTTCTCGATCATGCGCCGCACTTCGCCGCGGGCCTCGTCGATCACCTTGCCCTGCTCGCGCGTGAGCACGCGGGCGATCTCTTCGAAGTGCGCCTCGAAGGCCTCCTTGAGGCGAAAGAGGTAGCGCGCGCGGGTGATCGGCGGCGTCGTGCGCCAGTCCGGGAACGCCGCGCGGGCCGCCTGCACGGCGCGATCGACGTCGGCCGCGGTGCCGTAAGGAACCTGGGCGATCTTCTCGCCTCTCGCCGGGTTCCACACGTCGCCGAAGGTTTTCGTCTCCGAGGCGACCCACTCGCCGTTGATGTAGTGTTTCAGGACCGGCAGTGCCATGGGGAAAGGCCTCCTGCATGGGGTTGGCGTCGCGCGGGCTGCGCCGCGGCGCAGCCGACGGGGGCCAGAGTAGAGGAACCCCGCGCGGGTGTCAAGAACCCGGACGAAAATCCGCGAATCTGCGCATTCGATTGACAGCGGAAAACGAAATCGGATAATTACGGCCTGAAAACTTGTCGAAGATGAAAAAAGAAAGGCAAAAACCCTCCCCGGGCCGTCGGCGCCCCCCGCCCCGGAGCCGGCGGCTCGACGCCGTGGACCGCCGGCTGATCGAGCTGTTGCAGAAGGACGGCCGCATTTCCCACACCGAGCTCGCCCGGCGGATCGGCATCTCCGAGGCGACCGTGCGCAGCCGCCTGCAGCGGCTGATCCGCGAGGAGATCCTCCAGGTCGTCGCCGTCAGCAACCCGCTCAAGCTGGGCTTCGGCGTGGTGGGCAGCCTGCGCCTGCACGTCGAACCCCGCCACCTCGAGCGCATCCTGCGCGAGCTGGAGGCGATCCCCTCCCTCTGGCACATCGTCCAGACCACGGCCGGCTGCGCGGTCGACGCCGAGTTCGTGCTGAAGAGCCTGGAGGATCTGCGCGCGCTGCTCTGCGAGCGCATCGCCCGCATCGAGGGCGTGCGGCGCACGGAGACGACCCTCTTTCTGAACTACGTCAAGCGTCGCTACGACTGGGGGACGGCCCTCGACTGAGGCGCTCCCCGCCGGCCACGGTCCCGTGGAAGAGCCCCACCCGCAGGCCGCCGTGCACCAGCTCGTGCCGCGCAAGCCGGAGGGGGGCGATCTCCGCCGCCCAGGCGGCCGGCGCCACGAGGGCGACGCGCCAGCCCGCGTAGCGTTCCCGCAGCTGCGCGACGATCGCCCGCAGCAGGCCCCGCGCCGCCGCGGCCGCCCCCAGCCTGCGCCCCCAGGGAGGGTTGAGGACGACGATTCCCGGCGCCCCCGGGAAGGCGGCGGGATCGAGCGCAAAAAAATCCCCGCAGACGACCCGGGCGGCATCGCCCAGGCGGTTTTCCTCGAGGATCTCCGCGAGCGCACGGCAGGCCTCGGCGTCGCGGTCGGAGGCGAAAATCCGCGGGGTCTCGAGCGGGCGCATGCCGCGCGCCGCCGTGCGCCGCAGGTGCTCCCAGGTCGGGGGGCGGAAGGCCGGCCAGTCGAAGAAGGCGAAGGGCCGGAACCATCCCGGCGGAATCCCCTTGGCGAGGAGCGCCGCCTCGAGCGTGAAACTCCCCCCCCCGCACATCGGGTCGAGCAACAGCTCCGCGCCCGTGTAGCCGATCAGCCGGAGCGCGGCGGCGGCGAGGGTGGCCCGCAGCGGGGCCTTTCCGGCGCGCCGCTTGAGCCCCCGCCGGTGAAGCGGCTCGCCGCTCGCATCGAGCGAGAGGACGAACCGGTCCTCCTCGCCGCGCACGAAGACCCGTTGCCTCCCGCCGCCCCCGGCCCCCGCGGCGACGCACCCCAGCCGGCCGCGGATCGCCGCGTGCAGGCGCTCGGCGATCGCCCCGCGGTGGTGCAGCCGGCAGCGGTGTACGGCGACCGAAAAACCGATCGCGCTTTCCGGCTTGAGGTAGAGCTCCCAGGGGAAGGAGGCCGCCCGCCGCTCGAGCTCCTCGAAGCGGCCGGCCCGGATGGCGCCCAGGCGCAGCAGGATGCGCGTCGCCGTGCGCAGCGCGAGGTGGGCGCGGTAGAGCTCGGGCAGGCGCCCCTCGGCCTCGATCCCGCCGGGGAGCACGACCGCCGGGGGCAGGCCCGCTGCGACGGACTCCTCCTCGCAGAGGGTCTCGAGCCCGGGCGCGGTGACCACGAACCAGCGCCGGGGCCGGCCGATCACGTGGCGCCGGATGCGCCGCAGGAGGGCGGGCGGGCTCATGGCCGCCCCCTCGCGGGAGGCTTCCCCGCCGCGGCCGCCGCCGCGCGGATGCGGATGGGCGCACGCTCGTCCCGCTCGGGACGGATCTGCAGCAGGATCACCGCCCCGATCACCAGCGCGCCGCCCCCGATCTGCAGGGGCTCAAGCCGCTCCCCCAGGAAGAGGAAGGAAAAGAGCCCCGCCAGGATGGGCTCGACCGTGGAAACGATGCTCGCCCGCGTGGCCCGGATGCGGTTGATCCCCTCGAAGTAAAGCCCGAAGGGGACGATCGCGCCCACGACGGCGATGAAGAGGACCCAGACCCAGAGCTCCGCCATGCGCTCGTGCCGGAAGGCGTGGAGGGGGGGGTGGAGCAGGTTCCACTCCACGGCGGCGACCACGAGCGCATAGAAAAGGACCGTCCAGGGAGGATAGCGGTGCATGCCCGCTTCCCCGTAGACCGACCACCAGGCGAAGGCGCAGGCCGCGGCGAGCCCGCTGGCGATGCCCGCCGCGTGCAGCCCGAGAAGGTCGATGCGGTAGGCGCCGACGGCGAAGAAACAGCCCGCAAAGGCGGCGGCGATCGCCCAGGTCGCGCGCCGGCCGAGCCTCTCGCGCCGCACGACCCCGACATAGAGGGCGATCAGCACGGGGGCCAGGTATTCGAGCACGAGCGCCGCCGCCACCTGCAGCCGGCTGATCGCGTAGAGGTAGGCGATGTTGATCGCGGCCATGCCGAAGGTGCCGAGCAGCAGGAAGTACGGGATGTCGCGCCGCTCGATCCGCAGCCACCGCCGCCGCAGAAGCCCCAGGCCGAGCCCCAGGAACACCGCGGCGGTCGTCAGCCGAAGCTGCACGAGCTCTACGGGCGTCACCCCGCCGTGAAAGAGAAACTTGGCGGCGGAGGCGGCCGCGGCCCAGCAGGCCGCGGCGCCGAGGACGCAGCCGTACCCCACGTGTTCGGAGAACCCCTTCACCCTTCGCCTCCGTCGGGCCGGCCGCGGTTTGCTTTTTGGCACCGCCTGCGGTAGCAGGCGGGGAGGCAGCGCCGGCAGGTGCCCCTGCCGCGGCAAAGCGGCGTTTCGTGCCGGATCGCCGCCCGCCGCGGGGGGGCGGCCGGAGCCGCGGTGCTTCCGGGTCCGGGTCGGCACCCGGGACATTCGAAGGGGCGAAATGGCGGCCATCGCGACACAGGCGGCGCAGGTCTTTCTGGAGCAGGTCCCGGACTACGAGCCCGCGGCCGTGCGCGCCGCCGTCTTCCGGCTCCTCGAGCAGGCCCCGCCCCCCATCCGCCGCGGCGACCGGGTCCTGATCAAGCCCAACTTCCTCGCGCCCGCCTCACCCCGCCGCGCGATCACCACGCACCCCCAGGTGGTCCGGGCGGCGGCGGAGTGGGCGCTCGCCCGGGGCGGAAGCGTTCTCGTCGCCGACAGCCCGGGGACGGGTTCCTTCGAGCGGCTGCTGCGCGAGGGCGGCTACGCCGCGGCGCTCGCCGGGCTGCCGCTCGCGATCCGTCCCTTTCGCGACACGGCAAGGGTCGACATCGGCCCGCCGTTCGGGGCCATCGCCGTCGCCCGCGAGGCCCTCGAGGCCGACGTCGTGCTCAACCTCCCCAAGCTGAAGAGCCATTGCATGATGCTCCTCACCCTGGGGGTGAAGAACCTCTTCGGCTGCATCGTCGGCCTCGCCAAGCCCGAGTGGCACCTGCGCTGCGGCATCGACCGGGCGAGTTTCGCCCGACTGCTCGTCGGCGTCTGCGACGCCGTCGGGCCGGCGGTGACGCTCCTCGACGGCATCCTCGCCCTCGAAGGCGACGGCCCGGGAAAGGGCGGCACCCCGCGGCCGGTCGGGATGCTCGCCGCCTCCGCGAGCGCGCCGGCGCTCGACGCGGCGGTCTGCCGGCTGCTCGGGCTGCGCCCCGAAGAGCTCCCCACGCACGCCGCCGCGGCCGAGCGCGGGCTTCTCCCGGCGGCGATCGTCCTCGAGGGCCCGCGGCCGCAGGTCGCCGGCTTCCGCCTCCCCGTGCTCGCCCCGCTCACCTTCGGCCCGCGCCGCCTGGAACACCTGCTGCGCATGCACCTGGTCCAGCGGCCGGCCCTCAAGCCGGGGGTGTCCTGCGCGGGCTGCGGCGAGTGCGCGCGCGCCTGCCCCGCGGCCGCGATCGCCCCGGCCCGCGGCCGGCTCGATTTCGACTACCGGCGCTGCATCCGCTGCTACTGTTGCGTGGAAATGTGCCCGCACGGGCTGTTGCGGACCGCGGAAACCCGGCCGGGGCGCTGGCTGCGCCGCCTTGCGGCGCTCCGGGACCGGATCGGCCGGCGTCCCGGACGCCGCTAGCGCCGGGGCGGTGCGGTGCGGGAACGGCCCCCCGCCGGCTATCGCTGCAATGGCTTGCCGTGGCAGCCGTTGCAGGTGGTGGGGCCGGTCTTGGCGAGCTTGGGCTTGACGCCGGTCGCCGCGGCGGCGCGCTGGAGCTCGAGGTTCTTGGCCTTGATCTCCTTGTGGCAGCCGAGCCAGCAGGTCTGATGGTACGCGTTCTTGAAGTAGGTCATGTCCGCCGCGGCGGATTTCCCGGGCAGCGGCGGGGGGGCTTCCGTCGCATCGTGGCAGCCGGAGACCATGCAGCCCATCGGCGGCTCGGTGCCGTCGAAGGTGTGATGGCAGCGGACGCAGGCGAACTCGAAATGCGCATGGTGCGGAAACTCGACCGGGCCGCGCCGGGACTCGACCCCTTCCGGGGCGCGGAGCGTGTAGCGCTCTTCGCCGAAACAGGCGTTCTCCTTGGAGGCGGAAAATCCCTGCATGACCCCCGCCAGGATCGCAAGGACCCCGGCCGTTACCGTCCAGACGACCTTCTTGCGCATGGATCCGAGTCTCCTTTCCCCGTCAAACCGCTCGCCTCGTTCTGGGGCTTGCGCACCGGGCCGCGGGCGGGCCGCGGCGGGTCAGACTCCGGATTCGCCCCGTTTCCCGCCCCGCCTCTTTACCAGAAAATTCAGCGGAGTCAACCGTCGGCATGACGCCCGGGGAAGCCAGGCTCGAACAACGCGCCCGCGACATCGAGGCGCTGATCCTCGAAGGGGGCGCCCGCGGCATGGACCGCGTCCGCCGCGCGCTGCAACCGGGCTATTGCCTGCGCGCCGCCCGCGGCATCCTCGCCGGCTGCGGCCCGATCCTGATCGGGACGGGGTTCCCGGTGGGGGATAGCTTCGAAACCGACGGGCCGCTCGGGGCGATCGCCCTCTACCGGGCGCTCGCGGATTTGGGCCGCGAGCCCTGGTTCGGCTGCGCCCCGCCGATCTCGCGGGTGCTCGGCGCCTCCTTCCGCACCCTCGAGATCCCCATCGCCGCCTGGGAGGAAACGCGGCCGTTCGTCCGGCAGGCGCTGGCGCGGCTCCGGCCGGGGGCCGTGGTGGCGATCGAGCGGCCGGGGGTCGCGGGCGACGGGCGCTACTACAACATGCGCGGCGAGGACATCACCGACCGGCTGGCCAAGTTCGACCTCTTTTTCGAGCTCTTCGCGGGTTTCACGGTCGGGATCGGCGACGGCGGCAACGAGATCGGCATGGGCAACGTGCTGGGGGCCCTGGCGGGGCTTCCGATCCGGCCCTCGGTCACCCGCTGCCGGGAACTCGTGATCGCCGCCGTGAGCAACTGGGGGGCCTACGGCATCATCGCCTGCATGAACCTGCTGACCGGGAAGGATCTCTTCGCGCGCTTCGACCCCCTCACGATCCTGCAGGAGCTCGTCGACCGGGGCGCCGTGGACGGCCGGACCCGCCTCGCCGCGTGCACCGAGGACGGCTTTCCCCTCGAGGTCGGACTGGCGCGCATCGAGCGCCTGCGATGCCTGGGCCGCTTGTGAGGCGCACCTCGCACCTCAGCGGGCGCGCGTGGCCGCATAGAGGAGGGCGATGGCCGCCTGGCAGAACGCGCACAACAGCAGCGCCCCCCGGAACGCCTCGACCCCGCGCGGGTCCTCGGGGTAGAGGCCCTGCAGGAAGAGCCCCAGCCCCTGGAGGAAGACCGCCGGCCCGAGCATGGTGAAAAAATTCACCCCGCTCATCGCCGCCCCCGCCATCTCCCGGGGGAAGAGCCCCTTTACGTGGCTGTAGACCTGCCAGCCGGCGGAGGAGCAGAGCCCGTAGGCGAAGAAAAGCGCTGCGGCCTGCACCGCGCACGCCCCGGGATCCAGGGTCCGCAGCGAGCCCCCCGCGGCCGCCAGGCACATCAGCCCGCAGGCGACGACCCATTTCGGCGTCCCGAAGACCCGGTCGGCCAGCAGGCCCCAGAGGGGGGCGCCGGCGATCAGGCCGGCGTTGAGGGCGAGCAGGACGTGGCCCGCCTCGCGCGGTCGGAACCCCAGGGCCTCCATGAGGAAAGGGCCGGCCCACAGCGTCTGCAGCGCGGCGTGGGTTCCGTAGCGCACGAAGGTGCTCCCGGAGATGATCCAGTAATCGCGGCTGCGCAACAGGCGAAAGAGCGCGCTCACCCCGGCCGGCCCGCCCTCCGCCCGGCCGGGACGGTCGGCCGGCACGGCCCAGAGCAGGGCAAGGAGGGCGACGAGGTGGAAGAGCGCGACCGCCTGCAGGGCGGCCCGCCAGCCCAGGTGCTCGACCAGCAGCACAAGCGGCGTCGCCGCGGCGACGTTGCCGAGGGTGCCCGCGGCATAGAGGAGGCCGGAGACGGTGGCGAAGGCCGCCGGCGGAAACCAGGTGGAAAGCAGCTTGAGCGGCCCCATCAGGTTGCAGGCCATGCCGACCCCCAGCAGCAGGCGGCCCGCCAGCCCCTCGCCGAAGCCGCGCGCCAGCGAAAAGGCGATCGCCCCGGCGAGCCCGAGCAGGGAGCAGGCGGCCATCATCCGCCGTGCGCCGATGCGGTCGAGCCACAGGGTGAGCGGGATCTGGCTCAGGGCGAAGGTGTAGAAAAAGGCGGCCGCGAGATGCCCCAGGTCCTCCGTGTCGAGCCCGAGATCGGCGATCAGCCAGGGCGAGAGAACGGCGTTGGTCGTGCGGTAGAGCTGGGAGAGGAAGAAATGGAGGGCGCAGATCGCGAAGATGATCCAGGCGCGGAGCATGCGGACCCCTTTCCCCCGGGTGCAGGAGCGGGCGCGGGCGGTCGGGCCCCGGTCTAACGCCTTGCGGCCGCCAAGTCAAAAACCGCGCCGCCCGCCCCGGCCATTGACTCCCCGGAAGCTTCTCGCATAGGGTGGCCGCCGCGAGGGGGGAATCCCCCCTCGCGATCGTCGCCGCGTGCAGGAGGAAAACGCCATGGATTCCCTCGACCCCCGCCAATTCCGCGACCTCGACCCCGGAGAGCGGCTCTTGATGGGCCCCGGACCGAGCAACGTGCCCCCGCGCGTGCTGCAGGCGCTCGCCGCCCCCTGCATCGGGCACCTCGACCCCGGTTTCCTTTCCGTCATGAACGAGACCCAACAGCTGCTGCGGCACCTCTTCCAAACGGAGAACGCGCTCACGATCCCGGTGTCGGGCACGGGAAGCGCCGGCATGGAGGCCTGCTTCGTCAACCTGGTGGAACCCGGCGACGAGGTCCTCGTCGCCGTGAACGGGGTCTTCGGCACCCGCATGGCCGACATCGTCGGGCGGCTCGGGGGCCGGCTCATCCGCGTCGACGCCGCGTGGGGCCGCGCCGTCGATCCGGCGGCCGTGGCCGAAGCCCTGCGGGGCCGCTCGCCGCGGGTCGTGGCCGTGGTGCACGCCGAGACCTCGACCGGCGCCTGCACGCCGCTTGCGGACATCGCGCGCCTGAGCCGCGAGGCGGGCGCCCTGCTGCTCGTCGATTGCGTGACCTCGCTCGGCGGCATGGAGGTCCCGGTCGACGCCCTGGGCGTCGACGCCGCCTACAGCGGCACCCAGAAGTGCCTCTCCTGCCCGCCGGGGCTCGCCCCGCTCACCTTCAGCCCCGCCGCCGTCGCCCGGCTCGAAGCCCGCCGCCACCCCGTCGTGAGCTGGTACCTGGACCTGGGGATGGTGCGCGACTACTGGGGGAACGAACGCAAGTACCACCACACGGCGCCCGTCAACATGATCTGGGCGCTGCGCGAGGCGCTGCGCCTCATCGCCGAGGAGGGGCTTGCGGCGCGCTTCGCCCGCCACCGCCTCCACCACCGGGCGCTGGTCGCCGGCCTCGAGGCCATGGGCCTGGAGATGCTCGTCCCCGAAAGCGAACGGCTGCCCATGCTCAACGCCGTGCGCATCCCCGAGGGCATCGAGGACGCGAAGATCCGCCGCGCGCTGCTCCGGGAGTTCGGCATCGAGATCGGGGCGGGCCTCGGGCCCCTCGCCGGGAAAATCTGGCGCATCGGCCTCATGGGCCACAGCTGCCGGTCGCAGAACGTGCTTCTCGTTCTCGCCGCGCTCACCACGCTGCTCCGCGCCGAGGGGTTCCGGCTGCGCGGGGACGGCCTCGCGGCGGCCCAGGCGGTCTATGCGGCGTGCTGACCGCGAAATCCCCCGCGCCCTGCTCGACGAGCTGCGCGGCCTGGTGGGGGGGGAGTTCGTCGCCGCCTCCGCGGCCGTCTCCGAGCTCTACGCCTACGACGGCTCGCTCGCGCGGGGTGCGGCCGGCGCGGTCGTCTTTCCGGCCGACGGCCGGGAAGTCGCCGCCGTGGTGCGGGCCGCCGCCCGCGCGGGGGTGCCCTTCGTTCCCCGCGGCTTCGGGACCAACCTCTCGGGCGGGACGGTCCTGCCGGCGGGGGGCCTTGTCGTCTGCCTGTCGCGGCTGAACCGCATCCTCGCGGTGTCCGCCGCCAACCGCACCGCCGTGGTGCAGCCGGGGGTCCCGAACCTCGAACTCCAGAACGCGCTCGCGCCGCTCGGCTTCTTCTACGCCCCGGACCCCGCCAGCCAGAAGGTCGCGACCCTGGGCGGAAACGTGGGCGAGAATTCGGGCGGACCGCGCTGCGTCAAGTACGGGGTCACGGTTCACCACGTCCTGGGCCTGGAAATCGTCACCGCCGACGGCGAGCGCCGCCGCCTGGGCGGCGAGGCGCCGGATCCGCCCGGCTGCGACCTGCGCGGCCTGCTGATCGGCAGCGAAGGCACCCTCGCCGTCGTCACCGAGATCACGGTGCGCATCCTGCCGCTGCCCGAGGCCGTGAAGACCTGGCTCGCCGTCTACGAGGAGGTCGAGGCGGCCGCCCGGACGGTGGCCGACATCGTGGCCGCGGGCATCGTCCCCGCGGCCCTCGAGATGATGGACGCCCCCGTGATGCGGGCGGTCGAGGAAAGCTCCCCCGCGGGGTTCCCGCACGACGCGGCCGCCGTCCTGATCCTCGAGATCGAGGGCCCGGCCGCGGGACTGGGCCGGCAGGCGGAACGGATCCGCGGCATCTGCCGCAAGAACCGGGTCCGGGAGATCCGCGAGGCGCGTACCCCCGAGGAACGCGCCCGGCTCTGGCAAGGCCGCCGCGGGGCCTTCGGCGCCGTCGCCCGGCTCGCCCCCAACTACCTCGTCAACGACTGCACCGTGCCGCGGAGCCGCCTTCCGGAGGCCCTGCGCCGCGTCGCGGAGATCGCCCGCGCCCACGGCATCCCCTGCGGCAACGTGTTCCACGCCGGCGACGGAAACCTCCACCCGCTGCTGCTCTTCGACTCCCGCGACCCCGGAGAACTCGAGCGCGTGCACCGCGCCGGGCAGGAGATCCTCGAGGCCTGCGTCGCTTTAGGGGGCACGATCTCCGGCGAGCACGGAATCGGCCTGGAAAAGAGGGAGGCGATGCGGCTTCTCTTCACCGAGGAGGAACTCGCGCTGCAGCGGGGGCTCAAGGCCGCCTTCGACCCCCGGGGGCTGCTCAACCCGGGAAAGCTCTTCCCTCCCCCCGCGGCCGCCTCCGGCCCCGCCCGCCCCGCGGACGCCCTGAGCGCCGCGGAGGAAGAGCTCGCCCGCCGCGTGCGCCGGGCCTTCGCCGCAGGCGAACGCCTCCGCATCGCGGGGGCCGGCTCGACCGCGGGGGGGAAGCCGCCGGCGGCCGGCGGGGAGGTCCTTTCCACGCGCGCGCTCACCGCCATCGTCGAGCTCGACCCGGCGAACCAGTTTTTCACGGCCGGGGCGGGCCTCTCCCTGGCCGAGGCCCAGGAGGCGCTCGCCCCGTTCCACCAGTGGCTTCCGCTCCGGCCGCCTCCGCTTCCCGGCGGGCGCACCCTCGGCGGCCTTGCGGCGACGGCGGCGGCGGGCCCCGAGCGCGCCTTTTACGGCTCGCCGCGCGAGCTGCTGCTGGGGCTCGGCTTCGTGGACGGAAGGGGCGTCCTTCACCGGGCCGGCGGGCGGGTCGTCAAGAACGTGGCCGGCTACGACCTGACCCGGCTCCTCTCCGGGTCGGCCGGGAGGCTCGCCCTGATCACGCGGCTCACCTTCCGCACGGCGACGCGGCCCGAGCGCTGCGCCGCGCTGGCGCTCGGCGGCGAACCGGAAGCCCTGGGGAGCCTGGCGCACCGCGTGCTCGCCTCCCCGCTCGAGGCCGTGATCGCGGCCGCCGCGACGGATGCCGCAGGCGGCTTCCGCCTCTGGCTCGGCTTCGAGGGGTTTTCCGAAACCGTGGCCCACCAGCTCGCCGCCGCCGCACGCCTGGCCCGGGAGGCGGGCTTCGCCGGGACCGCGGCCGCGGACTACGCCGTGCTGGAGGGCCCCTTCCCCCGCCTCTACGCGGAGATCGCCGCAAGGCCCTTCCTCCTGCGCCTCGGCGTCCCCCCGGAGCGCGCCGCCGCGGCCGCCCGCCTCCTCATGGCGCGATTCCCCGGCGCCCGCCTCTGGGTCGATTTCGCCTCCGGCCGGATCACGGCCGGGCTGGACCATCTGGAGGAGACCGCCTGGCAGGAGCTCGGGCGCGCGATCCCGGCCCTGGGCGGGCATCTCCTGCTCGAACGAGCCCTCTTCCCGGGATTCCCGGCAGGCGGCCGCGCGGTCCCGCCGGCCGGCGAAGACCCGCTCGCCCGGAGGGTGCGGGCCGTCTTCGACCCGGCCGGCGTCTTCGCCGGCGGGGAGGCTGCGGAGGCCGCTTGACCGCCGTGGAGGACCTGAAACCCGACTACGACGAGATCGCCCGCTGCAACCGCTGCGGCTTCTGCCAGGCGGCCTGCCCCGTCTTCCGCGCGACGGGAAGCGAGGCCGGGGTCGCCCGCGGGCGGATTGCCCTGCTCAGGGCCCTCGTCGAGGGGCGCCTCGCTTGGGAGGCCGGCCTGGAAGGGCCGCTTTTCGACTGCCTGCTCTGCGGCGCCTGCACCGCCCACTGCTTTCCGGCCGTGCCGACGGCGGAGCTCCTGGTCAAGGCGCGCTCCCTCTACCTCGCCCGGGTGGGCCGCAAGGCCGCCCACCGGCTGCTCTTCGAGCGCTTGCTCCCCTACCCGCGCCGCCTGCGGCGCGCGGCGCGGGCCGCGGCGCTCGGCAAGCGAAGCGGCGTGAGCCGGCTGGCGGCGGCGCTGGGGCTTTTGCGCGCTTTTGGCCGCGACTTCGAGCGCGCCGAGGGGATCGTGCCCGCGATCCCGCGGCGGGCCTTCCGCGAGGAGCACCCTGCCGGGGAATACGCCGGTGCGGGTTCGGGGGGAACGATCGCCTACTTCGTCGGCTGCGGGGTCGATCTCCTGCAGCCGGAGGTCGGTTGCGCGACCCTCGCGCTGCTGCGCAAAGCCGGGCGGCGGGTCCTGGTCGTCGAAAACAACTGCTGCGGCCTGCCGGCGTGGTCCGCCGGGGACCTCGCGACCGCCCGGAAGCTCGCGGCCGCGAACCTCGCGCGCCTCGAGGACTCCGCCGCGGGGCGGGTCGTCACCGACTGCTCGAGCTGCGCCTCGTTCCTGCGAAGCTACCCCCGGCTTTTTCCGCCCCCCGACCCCCGCCACGAGGCCGCCCGGCGGCTGGCGGCGAAAACCTGGGATCTCGCGCCCTTTCTCTTCGCCGGGGAGGTCGCGCCGGCCGAGGACCTGCGCGGCCGGCGGATCACCTTTCACGACCCCTGCCACGCGGTGCGCGGCCTGGGCGTGAGGCGCGAGCCGCGGGAGCTCCTCGCCCGCCTGCGCGGCGCGGTGTTCGTGGAACTCCCCGAGGCCGACGCCTGCTGCGGGGGGGCGGGCGCCTACGCCCTCTCCCACTACGACCTCGCCATGCGCGTGCTCGCGCGCAAAATGGAAAACGTGAAGCGGACCGGCGCCGATCTTCTCGTCACGACCTGCCCGGCCTGCAGGATCCAACTCGCCTACGGCGTCCGTCGCGCCGGCCTCAAGGTCGAGGTGCGGCACCTCGCCCAGCTGATGGGAGGCCCGCCGCGCTGAACCGCCCGGCCCGTCTTGACCGCCATCCCCGACAAGGAGGAACGCCCATGAACCCGATCCGGCACTACGTCCGCTACCGCTTCGAGGGGAAGACCGGAAGCGCCCTGCTCGAGGAGGGGCTCGTCTTTCCCATCCACGGCGACTGCTTCGCCGACGGCGGCAAAACCGGCGAAGTCTTCCGGCTGGAGGAAGTCGAGCTCCTTTGCCCCTGCGTCCCCTCGAAGATTCTCGCCGTGGGGCTGAATTTCCGCAGCCACCTCGGCAACCGGCCGCTTCCCGAAAAGCCCGAACTCTTCTGGAAGCCGGTTTCGGCGCTCCTCGACCCCGGGGCGGCGATCCGCATCCCGCCGGAGGCGAAGACGGTCCACAGCGAAGGGGAGCTCGTCCTGGTCATCGGACGCCGGGCGCATCGGGTGAGCCGCGAGGAGGCCGAGGCGTGCATCTTCGGCTACACCTGCGGCAACGACGTGAGCGAGCGCGACTGGCAGCGCAACGATCTCCAGTGGTGGCGCGCCAAGGGCGCGGACACCTTCGCCCCGCTCGGGCCCGCGATCGCCATCGGCCTCGACTGGCGCAAAAGCCGCCTCGAAACGCGGATCAACGGGACGGTGCAGCAGTCCCAGGTTCTGAGCGATCTCATCTTCGACCCGGCGGAAATCGTCAGCCACGCCAGCCGCGCGGTCACCCTCCTGCCGGGGGATGTGATCTACACCGGAACCCCGGGCACCACGGGGGCGATCCGGCCGGGGGACGTCGTGGAGGTCGAAATCGAGGGCGTCGGCTGCCTGAGAAACCCCGTCGCGGCCGGGGGCGCGGAAGGGCGGCCGGGGGGGGCGTCATGAAGGCCGCCGACAGCCCGGTGATAAAGCGGGCCGCAAGCAGCATCCAGCCCTCGGTAGCGAGCCCTCCGAGCCAGGACAGGATGGCAAACACGCCTAGGGCGATCAGAAAGACACGACGCCTCCCATAGAGGTCGCAAATACGACCGCCGAGAAGCATGAAACCGGCGTAGCCGATCACGTAGGAGCTGACGACGGCACTCAGCGTCGTGGTGGAAAGACCGAGGTCGGCTCGAATGTGCGGCAGCGCCACGTTGAGCATGGCGATGTCGAGGCCCTCCAAGAAGATTGCGCCGCACAGGACGAGAAGTGCGCCCTTCTCGCGCAGGCTCATGCGGGCAGGCTCGGATGCTGACGATTGCGAAACTGTGGATGTCATGCGGATGCGCCCTACCGATTAGGGAACTTTTTCTTACCGGGTTCCCTCTTGTAACCTCGCAACCGATACGGCAGGAGCTGCACCCATGAAAGAAGGCACTTTGGAGTTACCGGGTAACTGTCGCCTCACCTCCAACTACGACGTTCTGCAATGGGACGTTCGCGAAGGCTGCGAAGTGAGGCAGATCCTCGACAGGATCGCCGATAAGTGGTCTCTTTTGGTTATTGCTTTGCTTGACAAGCGTACGATGCGCTTCGCCGAATTGCTCCGAAGTATTGAGGGCGTAAGCAAGCGCATGCTCACGACAACGCTGCGCCAGCTTGAGCGTGATGGAATCGTTGCGCGAACGGTCTACCCGACTGTTCCGCCAAAGGTGGAGTACAACCTAACGCCTCTCGGTAGCTCACTCCATGAGACCGTCCAGGCCTTGGTCATTTGGACGGAAGCCAACCAAGTCAAGATCGCGGAGGCTCGTGATCGGTACGAGACGAGGCAGAACGAGGTCCTGTAGTGCTGCCCGAATGCTCAACCTCCCCCGCCAATTTCTGCGCCAGAGTGCGCTGCTACCCGTTTCTCAGCCGGGCGGAGTTTGGGTCTGTTCTCTGTTTGAGCCGACAGGGCTCTGTGGCGCAACGGGGCGGGGCGCGAAGCCCCGCGGGTAGCGCAGCGCCTCGCCCCGTTGCATCGCGAGGACGCCCGCCGCGGCAAAGGCCGCCGGCGTCTGGTTGCCGATCGCGCTGTGCGGCCGGCCGGTGTTGTAATCGATCCGCCGGGCTTCGATGATCCGCTGCGCCCCGGCGAGCGAGGTGAGGACGTGCACGTCGAGACAGTCGTCGCGCAGCCGGCTGTTGGGCTCTCGATGAAGGCGTTCTGTGTTGGTTCGCCGGGCTCGCCCAGGGCCATCCGGTCAACCGCGTCGGCGGACTGCTTGCGTGGAGATGGACGCCGGCTGCAAGTGCCGCAGTGTGAGCAAGACGACGCTTATGACAGAGGCGGCTGGGGCCATGACAGATACGGAGGACAACCCCAGGGCGGAGCGAGGATGGCGCCCCGTGGCGTGGCTTAGGAGCCACGTTGGAAACGCGCTCTCCGGCGGGCTTGGCCGGTTGATCAGGTTGCCACAGCGCGTCGACGCGCCCACGGACATCGTCAGCGCCCGTTGCCCGTGACACCGGTCCGCCAAGTGCGAAGCGGGCCCGTCCTTGCGGGTGCAGATGTGGCTATCGCCGCCAGCGTTCTCTCAAGCCACTGATAATACGTACAAACTAGATACTTCTGGCGGAGAGGGTGGGATTCGAACCCACGGTACCGCTCACGCGGTACAACGGTTTTCGAGACCGCCCCGATCGACCACTCCGGCACCTCTCCGCGGGGCTCGCCCATCCCGCCGCCGGGCCGGTCGCAAGGGC
>Ga0101944_10003499_pt1 | contig 21686 bp, 18 predicted proteins | sample DewCreD2012metaG_FD_75245 | JGI IMG/M metagenome (GOLD analysis project Ga0101944, IMG submission 75245) | Hot spring sediment bacterial and archeal communities from British Columbia, Canada, to study Microbial Dark Matter (Phase II) - Dewar... ... | reverse complement strand
CTTCGAGCAATACCGGACCCTTCCGACGACGCGATGCAGCCAGGGAAGCCGGCAGCCGCAGTTGGCGCACCTTTGCATCCGGTTTCTGGACTCCTTTTCACTCTCCTATCGGCAGGTTCAGGGAAAACCTTGATGGCTGCCCCAGAGGAACCTGAGGTGCGGGCGCCGCATGGCGCCGGAACGTCCGGCACTAACCGCGATTTCTCACACGGGGTCTAGCAAAAAGCCGCCGACTGAGGCATAACTAAGTTTCCAGGCTAAAGTTACGGCCTCAGGAAGGCGGCTTTCAGCTATGACACAGTGTATCCAAGACAGCTTCGAGTTTGAAGCCCATTTTTCGCGCGCGGTGACAGCGCGATTCGATGGCGGGGCGGTGACGTCGGATGCGGGGGCCTTGCTGTTACGCGAGGCGGAGCGGCGCATCGGGTTGCTGTCGCGGCTGGCCGCCTGTTTCGACGATCGGCGGGATCCGTCGCTGACTCGGCATGCGGTTGCGGAGATGGTTGCCCAGCGGGTCTATGCACTGGCCCTGGGCTACGAGGATCTGAACGATCACGACCAGTTGCGGGAGGATCCGCTGTTGGCGGTGCTGAGCGGCAAGCGCGAGGCCGGCGCGCAGCCGCTGGCGGGCAAGAGCACGTTGAACCGGCTGGAATTGAGCACGGCGCAGCCGAGCCGGTACAAGAAGATTCACTGCCGGCAGGAGGCGGTGGACAAGTTGCTGGTGGATGTCTATCTGGAAGCGCACGAGGCGGCTCCGGAGTTGATCGTGCTGGATCTGGATGTGACGGACCTGCCTCTGCACGGGCATCAGGAAGGGCGCTTCTTCCACGGCTACTACGACGAGTACTGCTATCTGCCGCTGTACGTCTTCGCCGGCGAGCACCTGCTGTGCGCCCGGCTGCGGACAGCGGACCAGGACGCCGCGGCGGGGAGCAAGGAGGAAGTGGCGCGGATCGTGGGCCAGATCCGGCAGCGCTGGCCGGAGGTGGAGATCCTTGTGCGGGCCGACTCCGGCTTCTGCCGCGAGGAACTGATGGCGTGGTGCGAGGCGCACGGGGTGGGCTACGTGCTGGGCTTTGCGCGCAATGAGCGGCTGCGCAAGCGGATCGCGCCGCAGATGGAAGAGGCGGCGCGGTTGCAGCAGGCCACCGGCCGACCGGCGCGGATCTTCACCGAGTTCGACTACCAGACCACGACCGGCTCGTGGAGCCGGGCGCGGCGCGTGGTGGCGAAGGCCGAGATGCTGGAGGGCAAGGAGAATCCGCGCTATGTGGTCACCAACCTGAGTGCGGAGCGATGGCCGGCGCAGGCGCTGTATGAGGAACTGTACTGCGCCCGGGGCGAGATGGAGAACCGGATCAAGGAGCAGTTGAGCCTGTTCGCTGCGCGAGTCAGCGCCGAAACCATGCAGGCCAATCAGGTGCGGCTGAACCTGGCGGGCTGTGCGTATGTGTTGCTGCACGCGCTGCGGAGGCTGGGGCTGAAGGGGACGGGGATGGAGCGCGCGCAGGCGGCGACGATCCGGCTGCGGCTGCTGAAGATCGGGGCGCGGATTCGCATCACGGCCCGCCGCATCTGGCTGTCGATGGCGTCGGGTTTTCCGCTCGAGGCCGTCTTCCGGCAGGCGTGGGCGCAACTGCGCTGCTGAGCGGGGGAGAGACGCTCCGCGGACAGGCGAAAACGGGAAAGCGATTCTGAGCGATCGCCAGCGGAGCTTTGGTCAAAAATGCCTCCGGGAGCGCCATCAAGAGCCTGAGTGAGCCTTCGCGCCACGGCAAGACCCCATCCAGGCGGCGACCGGCACAACGGGCACTGAAAAATCGCAACCGAAATGCCCTCTCAACCCCGTCCGTGACGTCCTCTCCACAGCGTGTGAGAAATCCAGGCTAACCGCGCGCTGCTCCCGCTCCCGCGCGTCCTCGGCTCCGGTTCTCGGCTTGTTCCCCATTCTTCGCGGCTGCTGTCCGAAGGGCGATTCTCCAGCGGGCGGTCCCCCGCACAGTCCTGCAAAATCGCCCGGCGCGCGATTTTCGAGGGACAGATTCCCCGCCTTGCTGCCGTCCCCGAACGATGCTCAAGGACAGGCGGCCCCCGGCATGCGGTCAGCCGGAAGCCAGGCAGCGGCGGACGGTCTCCAGCAGTTCACCCGCATGAATAGGCTTGGTGAGGAAGGCGGCCATGCCCCGCCGGCGGCACTGCTGGCGGAGTTCAGGGTTGACCTCGGCGGTCAGAGCGAGAACCGGGACCGTCTCGTAGCCTGGAATCTCACGGAGGCGGTCGAGAGCTTCGAGGCCGTCCATGCCCGGCATGAACAGATCCATCAGCACCAGACGGTATTTGCGCCGCGCCGCTGCGTCGAGGGCCGATGGTCCGTCGCTGCAGCACTCCACTTTGTAGTCGCCCTTGGCGAGGATGGCTCGCAGCACGCGCTGGCTGACCGGGTTGTCATCCACGACGAGGATTGGGGCCTCGCCATCTGCTGGACCGGCGCCGTCGGACCCAAGGTGCACCTGCCCGGGGACGGCGGCTGGAATTCTGGCGATCAGGCGGACCTCGCCGCGGAGCTGCTCGAATTCCAGCGTGCCCCCCATCAGCTGCGTGATGCGGCGGGCGAGCGCCAGGTCGAGAGCGAGGCCGTGGAAACGGCCTGCCGCCGACTGGCTTCCCGCCTCAAACTCCTCGATCAGCTCCTGCAGCGAATCCACCGACAGCCCGTTGCGGCATTGCAGCACGATGGCGAGCATCACCGTGGAGGCATCTCCGCCCGCATCCAGCCGGGTTCCCACCATCACCCCGCCGGAAGAGACGGTGCGGATGGCGTAGCGCAGCATGAATCTCAGCAGCTGCGTCAGACGGCCGGCGTCGGCGTGCACGATCCGCGGCAGGATCGGATCCAGCATCCACTGCAGCTCCAGACGGCGCTCCTCGGCCTGGGCCATGAATTCGGTCATCACGGCCTGCAACGTGTCGCGCAGGTCGAACTCGGCCTCATCCAGCCGGGCGAGTCCGTTGACCAGCGAGTTGTATTCCAGCGTGTCGTTGAGCAGCTCGAGAAGTCCGCTGGCCGATTCCCGCGCCATCAGGGCGAACTCGCGCTGTTCATCCGTGAGCGGCGTTTCAAGCAGCAGGTCGATCGCGCCCAGGACGCCGCTGAGCGGAGTCCGGATCTCATGGTTCAGGCTGGTCAGCAATTGCAGCCGCTGTTGACCGCCGCCAGCCGAGGCCTCTTGGGGCTGCTGGCCGGCCGCCCCGCCTGCCGGCGCCAACTCCTCTGGCCGAGTGGTCATGCGGGCATGATGCTCCCAAGAACCTCATCGGCTGAGGCGGCGCAGCACTTTACAGGCGCCGTGCGGGTTCAGTCCTCGCTGCGGAAGAATCCGCCCAGCGACTCGAGCGGCCCTCTCTCGTCTCCGCCCGCCTGGCCGGGACTGAGCTCCCTGCGGAGCTTCTCAAGCGTCATGCTCTGGATGATGACCCGCCCCGGCCCCCTCAAGGTGGCCAGGAAGAGACCTTCGCCGCCGAAGATGGCCGTTTTGATGCCGCCGGCGAACTGGACGTCGTAATCGACGCTCTCGTCGAAGGCCACAATGCAGCCCGTGTCGACCTGCAGCACCTCGCCCGGTGCCAGCTCGAATTCCACAAAATCCCCGCCCGCATGGATGAAGGCCGTGCCGGGACCAGTGATTTTTTCCAGGATGAACCCTTCTCCGCCGAACAGCCCGGTGCCCAGCCTTTTCACGAAGGCGATATCGACGCGCGCCGAAGCCTGCGCGCACACGAAACTGTCCCGCTGGGCCAGGATCGCCTGGCCGGCTTTCAGGTCGAAAGCCTGAATTCTGCCCGGATAGGAGCCCGCGAACCCCACCTCTCCCGGCGCCGTCGCGCGGAAATACGTCCAGAACAGGGATTCTCCCATCAGTTTGCGCTTCAGTGCGCCCCAGATCTTTTCTCCGATGGATTGCCCCGACATCCGGCTTTCCCACTGCACGGATGCGGTCTTGTAGATCATCTTGCCGGCCTCGGCGTACACTTCCTGCCCGGGCTTCAGACGGATGCGGACGATCTGCAGGTTGTCCCCCTGAATCGTGTAATCCAGCGGCTCGGCCTGCGCATATCCGTACGCGCCGGCCGCAGGCGCGGCGCCCAGCGCGGCGCCGCAGCGCGCACAGAACCGGGCGCCTTCCACAGTTTCCGAACCGCAACTCGTGCAATAAGGCATCGGGTCTTTCCCTCGCGTCCAGGAAGATATGCTGAAACCAGGGGGGCGAAACGGCGGAGCCGCCGGGCCCGTCCCTTCCATCACAGTCATGATACGAAGATCCTTTCTGGCAAGTTCCCTCGCGCTGTGGCTTGCCGCCGCGCCTCTGCCCGGGCGCACGCTGCAGGTGACGTGCGGGACGGAACGCGGCGCGCGGTGGACTGCGCCGGCCGAGCATGAAGCGCGGCGGCTGATCGAGAAAAGGCTGCGGCCCGCCGCGCGCGAGGCCCAGCAGCCCTGGGCGCGGGACTACGGCCACATCGCCGTGATGGACGCGCGCGGCGGCGTGGTGATCGAGCCGAACTCGTTCAACCTCACAGGCCGCAGCATTTCGTTCGAGCCCGTCAGCCCATCTGCAGCCGGCTACCGTCTTCAGGTGGGGCCGCAGGGTTACGACGCGCTTGCGGCCGATCGCGGCCAGCGCCTCGAAGGGCTCGGTGACGATGATTTCCGCTCTGTCGGACTGCCGTTTGAGTTTCCGTTCTTCGGCCAGCGGCACCGCACGATGCTGGTTCACTCGGACGGATCGGTCACATTCGGCCAGCCGGACGCCGATTCCTCAGCGCGCAGCCTGGGACGGCTGTTTTCCGGCCCGCCGCGCATCGCGCCGCTGTTCGCCGATCTGGATCCGACGCGGGGCGGCGCGGTGACCGTGGATCAGGACGCCGGCCGGGTCACCGTGACCTGGCGCGATGTGCCCGAGTACCGCGATTTCGGGGCCGGGCCGCGGCAGACGTTCCAGCTTGTTCTGGAATCGGGCGGCCGCATCAGTTTTCACTTCTTTTCAGGAACCCCCTCTGCGGCCGTCGTGGGCATCGCCCCGGGATTTCTGCAGGGTTCGCCCGAGGTGGTCGACTATGACGCGCCCCCGGCCGGCGGCTTCACCTCGGCGGTGGCGGAGCGGTTCGGCAACGAGCGCACGCTCGACGTCGTGCGCATCGCCCAGCGGTTCTTCGAGACGCACGAGGACGCCTATGACTATGTCGTGATCTTCAACTCGCTGGGCATCCCCGCCGCGCAGGGCGCGCTGGCCTATCAGGTGACCGTGCGGTCGAACACCACCGGCATCGGCGACACGGCTCTCGACCGCGGTTTCGTCTACGGATCGCCCCGGCGGCTGCAGGCGGTGCTGAACATGGGGCCGCTGAGCCAGTATCCTCGCGACCCCTACGCGCGGGTGGGCTCGCGCGGCGCCATCACCGGCGACACCACGATGACGATTCTTGGCCACGAAGCCGGGCACCTCTTTCTGGCGCTGGCCAGCGTGCGCGATCCCGACCGCCCCACGGACCTGCCCATGCTGGGCGCGCAGCTGGCCCACTGGAGTTTCAACTTTCACTCCGACGCCTCTCTTCTGGAGGGCAACAGGATCGCGGACAACGGCGACGGCACGTTTCTAACCACGGCCGCGGTGGAGGGTTTCTCGGCGCTGGATCAATACCTGATGGGGCTGCGCGGTCCGGCCGAAGTGGATCCCGTGTTTTACGTGGCCAACTCCGGCATCTCGCGCAGCGCTCTGCCGCGGGTCAACGTGACCATCCGCGGACAGCGGCGGAACGTGACCATCGAGGATCTGATCGCCGCTGAAGGCCGCCGCACACCCGACGACACGGTGGCGCAGCGCCTGTTCCGCTTTGCTTTCATTCTGATCGTGCCTGCCGGAGCTGAGCCCTCCCCGGAAGAGCTGGCGCAGCTGGAGTCATATCGGGCGGAGTTCGAGCCTTTCTTCCACCGGGCGGCGGGCGGACGCGCCTGGGCCGGCGCGTCGCTGCACCGCATGCTCGGTTCGACGATCTGGCCCGCCGCCGGAGGCGTGGCTGGCGAGCCCGTTCCCGTCCGGCTCTCCATTGCGAGGCCTCTGGACCGCGATCTGCGCATCGGGCTGTACGCCTCCAGTTTCATCGAGCCCGTCCAGCCGGCGGTCATCCCCGCTGGCGCCACGGAAACCACGATGACCCTGCGCGCTACGGGCACAGGCGTTGCGGACGTCTACTTCTTCGCCGACGATCCCTCGTTCGAGGTGCTGCACCAGAAGCTGGACGTGAAAGCGGCGCGCGCCCAGGTCTCGCTCGTCGACTACTGGCGGGACGAAGGGCTGCTGGTTCTCCGCGCCACTGACGCGAACCGGCTTCCCTATCCCGGTCTTCCCGTGCGGATCGAGGGGCTGGACAGGGCGGTGCGCACGGACGCCGGCGGATTCGTGTGGCTGGCGTGGGACGGCTCGGCGCCGGTCACCGCATGGATTGAAGGAGCGGAATCGACGCGGATCGTCGTCCGGCCTTGAGGCCGGGGGCGGATCAGGCGCTTACGCCGTGGCGACCCGCTCCTGGTAGGTGCCCTCGGAGGTGTTCACGCGGATGACGTCGCCTTCGTTGACGAACTGCGGCACGGTGACAACGAGGCCCGTTTCGAGTTTGGCCGGTTTGCCGACGTTGGAAACGCTGGCGCCCTTCAGGCCCGGTTCGGTCTCGATCACCTTCAGGTCGACCGTAGGCGGCAGCTCGACGCTGATCGGCTTGCCCTCGTAAAACTCGACGTGAACGCGCAGGTTGGGCACGAGGTACTGGGTTCCGTCGCCGAGCTCGTCCTTCGTCAGGTGGATCTGCTCGAAGTTCTCGGTGTTCATGAAGTAGTAGTACTCGCCGTCGTCGTACATGTACTCCATCTCGACTTCTTCGAGCACGGCTTTTTCAACGCGGTCTTCGGAAGAGAACCGGTGTTCGATCATCGCGCCGGTGCGCAGGTTGCGCATCTTCGCCTGCACAAAACCGCGCAGGTTGCCGGGCGTGCGGTGAAAGGTGGAAAACACCGAATGCAGTTCGTTGTTGAACTTGATCACCATCCCCGGGCGCAGTTGGGTCGCCTGGATCATGCAGAGTAAAGCTCCTCGTTGTGGGGTGGAAACCTACATTTTACCGAATTTCTCGCACTTCCGCCCGCGCCGGGCATCTAACAGAAGGATCCGCTATGAAACGGCTGCTTGTCCTGTTCTGCCTGCTGGCGCCCCTCCGGGCGCAGACCGAACCCGGCGCCGCCGCTGAAGAGAATCGCCCGTCCGGCGTGATGGCCTTCGGGCGCTACTTCAATACCGTGAACCGTTCCGATTGGCGGCCATTGACGGGCGAGGAACGGTGGCGCATTTACTGGCGGACGACCTACGCCTCGCCGGGCACGTTCTTCCGCGCCGCCGGGCCGGCTCTCGGCGACCACCTGAACGACCGTCCCGATGTCTGGCCGCAGGGCATGGATGGCTACTCGCGGCGGTTCGCGAACCGGTTCGCCCGCTTCGCCTTGCAGGACTCGCTGTCGCACGCCTCGTCCGCGGCTCTTGGTTATGACGTGCGCTATGTCCGCTGCGAATGCACGGGGTTCTTCCCGCGGTTCGGCCACGCCCTGAAGTGGAACTTTCTCACGCTGGACCGCAACGGGCGCACGGTGCTGAACACGCCCCGCATCGGATCGGCTTTCGCGGCGGAGTTCATCGGCAACGCCTGGATGCCGGAGGGTTTCCGGACCAACGCAGAAGCGTTCCGGGGCGTGGGCATCCAGCTCGGAGTGGGCGCGCTGTTCAACACGATCCGCGAGTTCGCGCCGCGCGGCAAGGGGCGCTGACGCGCGGATCAGAAGCCCCCGGAAATATTTGCGCCTCCCCGGCGCGTCTCCCTGCATCACCGCAGGAAAAGCCCTTTCCGCGTGCGCCCGTTTTCCGCCCGGCGCCATGGCTGGCTGCTGCCGCAGCCCTGGAAAAGCGCGGGGGCGTTGACCCCGGCACTCCATCCAGGCTGCTGCACGCGGCTGGCGCTGCCGATTCTTCCCCGTCTACTCCCTTACGCGCACTTCGACCGGGATCCCTTCCCGGACGCTCTGCGTGACCACGCAGAAATCCTCGAACAGCTCGAGGCAGCGCGCGGCCTTTTCGCGCTCGCCCGGCGGAAAACGCGGGTCGATCTCCACCTCGACGGAGGCGATGCGGAGCCTGCCCCGCTCGTTGCGGCCGAGCTTCACGTGGACGCGGGTTTCCATCGGACCCAGTTCGACGCGCGCCTTGCGCGTGCAGAACAGGAGGCTGGCGGTGAGGCAGTTGCCGATCGCCGCGGCCAGGACGCGCGAGGCGTTGGGCGCGGCATCGCGGCCGAGCGGTTCGGGCTCGTCCATGCGCAGCGGCGCATACTGTTCCCTGTCAAAGCTCACTTCGAACTCGAAGTTCTCGAGCTGCTTCATGGAAATGGTGAATTCGTGGACGATCTGCATCTGCGGATCCGGCATGGGCCCTCCCGTCCCTGACAGCATACCGTGGGCAGGCCGGGTTCAACGAACAGCAACCGGGCATTCACGGGGCCGTGATTCACAGTCCGGATACTTGAGCCGTGCAGCCTGCCCAGATTCTTCTCCGCCTGAAGGCCGGATTCCGCGCTCCCGCGCGCCAGCCGCTGGGCCGCGAACGGAAGGCGCGGCGCATCGCCGAGCACCTGCTGTTTTCCGGGCTGCGCGGGCTGATGCAGTCCGCGCGCCGGATGGAGGGCGGCAACGTCTTCGACCGGCTTCTCCGGGCGCTGGAAATCGAGCTTGCCGTGCCTCCCGGCGAATGGGAGCGGATTCCCGAAAGCGGCCCGCTGGTCGTGGCCGCCAACCATCCGACTGGACTGCTCGATGGCGCGATCGCCGCCAGCCTCTGCCTCCGCCGGCGCCCGGATGTGCGCATCCTGGTAAACCATCTGCTGCCGTCTCACGAAGAGATTGATCCTTACCTGATCCGCGTGGATCCTTATGGGCGGGCGGGCAGCGTGTCCAGCAACCGCAGCGCCATGCGCGAGGCGGTGCGGTGGGTGAAAAAAGGCGGCGCCCTGATCGTGTTTCCCGCCGGCGACGTGTCCCGGATCGACTGGAAGCACTGGGCGGTGGAGGATCCCGAGTGGAATCCCTCCATCGCACGGCTCATCCGCGCCGGGGGCGCAGCAGCGCTTCCGCTTCACATCCGCGCGGGCAACAGTCCGGTATTTCATCTGCTGGGCGCCGTTCACCCGCGGCTGAAGACGGTCCGCCTTCCGTTCGAGATGCTGAACAAGCGGGGCGCGTCGGTGAGCGTCCGCGCGGGCATGCCCGTTCCGCTGCGGAAGCTGGCGCAGCTGGACGACGCGGCGCTGATGGCGCACCTGCGGGCCCGAAGCATTTTGTTAGGAAAATGTTCTTCCGCGCCCGTGCCGCAGCCGCCCCCCGCGGGAGAGCGCGCCCCCGCCGCGGCGGTCACGCCGTCCCTGCTCGGGCGGTCCCTGCGCAGGCGCTGTCTTGTCGAAACGCCGGATTGGGCCGTGACGGCGTTCCGGGCCTCGGAAGACCCGGAACTGATGCGCGAGATCGGCCGTCTTCGCGAACTCACGTTCCGGGCGGCAGGCGAGGGCACGGGACGCGAAATCGATGTGGACCGCTTCGACGGCCGCTACGACCAGCTTGTTTTGTGGAACCTCAGGGACGGCGCCATCGCCGGAGGGTACAGGATCGGCGCCACGCAGGAGATCCTTCCCGAGCACGGGCCGGCGGGACTCTACACAGCGACGCTTTTCCGCTACCAGCCGGAGTTCTTCCGGCGGCTCGGTCCCGCGGCGGAACTGGGCCGTTCGTTCGTCTGTCCGGAGTACCAGAAGCTCTACATGCCGCTGCTGATGCTATGGCAGGGCATCGGAGCATGGATCGTGCGCCATCCCGAGTGCCGCCACCTGTTCGGTCCGGTCAGCATCAGCGACACGTATGCGCCGGCGTCGCGCCTGCTGCTGTCGACTGCGCTGCTGGAGACGGCAGGCGAACCCGCGCTGGCGCGGCTCGTGCGTCCGCGCCGTCCTCTGCGGTTTCCCGAGGCGGGCGCCGTGCGGCGAGAGTGGCGGCGGCTGCGCCTGAGCGAGCCGGAGCAGCTCTCGGAACTGGTCGCTTCGCTCGAGCCCGACGGCAAGGGCATGCCCGTTCTGCTGCGCCAGTACCTGAAGCTCGGCGGGCGCCTGCTGGCGTTCAACGTGGACCGGCACTTCTCGAATACGCTGGACGGGCTGATCCTCGTCGATCTGCTGCGTACTGAACCCCAGCTCCTTCAGCGCTACCTCACAGCCGAGGGCGCGAAAACGTTCCTCTCGTACTGGCAGGAAAAGAGCGCGTGAAGGCGGCTTCCTGACCCGCCGGCGCCCGGCCCGCATCGGGCGCTGCACGCCAGCCGCCACCCTCCGGGACAGGATGTCCAATCTGTATCGCGTCCCCCGCCGACGACCGGCTCAGAGACCTGCGCCGGCGGCGCCGGCGAGCGTGTCGCCGGGTGTAGCGGAGCGCCAGAAGACGTTCTCGTGGTGCCAATCGAGATAAGCCTCTGCAGGTGCGAGCTCGTCTTGTCGTGGCAGATGGGCCTTTCGTCCGGCGAGCGACCGGAACCACTCCTCAAGCCCGATGCGGCCGGCAAGGCGGTCAGAGACGAGGATGCGGTAAGAAGCGTCGAGGCTGACAGCGCCGCGATCAAAGGCGCGGTGGTGGATGGCGCAGAGGGCCAGTCCGTTCGTCACATGATCCGGGCCGCCCGCCGGCCGCCACTGGATATGCGCCGCGCCCAGGCCTAGACCGGCACTGCCCAGCCGCACGTCGTAGCCGCACAGGGCGCAGGCGTGGCCATAGGCGTCGAGCACGGCCTCCCGGAACAGGATCTGTTCCTCGCGAGGCTGCGGCAGCAGGATGTGACTCAGTCCGGCGGCTGCCAGAATTTCGGCGTGCAGGGATTCGGGGAAATGATTCTGCAGGACGGTCAGGGCCGCCTGCGCGACAAGAAGGGGATCTTCGCGGAAAGCGCGGTCGATTTCCTCGGGAAAACCGCCGGGGATTTCATGCGCGCGAAGCTCGCTGACCAGGGGCTGCTTGCTGCCGCTTCTTCGGGTCAGATTCTCGGCGCCATGGATTTCCCACAATCCGTCGCTCTGAAGGTGCCAGAAGGGATATTCGGCATGCACGGAGCGGCCCGGCAGTCCGAACTCTTCCAGAAGACGCCTCAATTTCTGTTCGAGATCCGGGAATGGCGCCAGTCTGTCCTCGCCGCGCGTCACACGGCCGAGCGCGAGGAGGATCAGAAGCGGCTTGTGCGGGGCGCGCTTCTCTCCCCGCTTCCACACATTGACCTCGCGGATTTTCTCGAGAATCTGACGGGAATGGAGCGATTGGGGCATGGCCGGGAGTTCAGAATATGCGCAGCCGGATGGCCGGTCAAGACCCTTTAGATGAAATGGCGGCGGCCATCCGGCCGGTGCATGCGCATGGCTGCTTCGCGCACCCGGCTGCTGCCTTCCCGGCGGCAGGATCAGGCCGGGCGCACGTACACCAGGCGGCCGCGATCGTCATAGACGTAAATGGAACGGCCCCGGCGGATGGTCACCGTCGCGGACGTGAACCCCTGCAGGCCGTCTTCCCGGTTTGTTCCGGCCGGCCGCGTGTAAAGAAGCCGCCCGCGCTCGTCATAGACGTACACCACGCTGCCCCGCTCAATTGCGGAACTGATCGCCATTTCGCACCTCCTTTCTCTGGGAATTTCTTGCCTGAGGCCAGGCCTGTTTCAGCCCATCTGCCGGCCCAGCCACAGAAGCTGTTCGGCCACGATGAGCGCATCGACCGGCCAGCAGGCCTTCGGGCGCGGGCGGCGGACGCCCGCCAGGCCACGGATCGGCCGGCAGGTCAGCAGCCGGTCGAGCCACTGGAACGGAATCGCCGCCCGGCCATGGATCGCGCCCAGCAGAGCGCCGGCGATGGCGGCGTTCGTGTCGGCATCGCCGCCGTGCATGATGGTGTCAACCACGCCCTCCTCGAGTGATGGCGCGTGCAGCGCCTGATAGAAAGCGTTCTGTAGGGCGATGATCACGTGGCCCTGGTTGGTGGCGTAGTCGTCCGGGCGCGCCGTGGCCGCACGTTGGAGCACCTCGAGCACGGCCGCTTCCGCGTGGATGCGGCGCGCCTCGCTGAGCGCGAAATCATGCACCGCACGGGCATCCGCGCCTTCGCGGATGGCGAAAGCAAGGCTCGCGGCGAAGACCGCGTTGGCGTGACGGCAGACCGCGTGCGGATGGGTGAGCTGCGCGTCCTCCGCGGCCCAGCGGGAGGCGTGCCCGGGTCCGGCGCCGGCGCCGAGAATGCCCAGAGGAGCGGCGCGCATGAGAGCGCCGTTGGCCTGGCTCGTGCGGCTGGCGGCCCGCCGGCAGGCTTCGGCGACGCTGCTGTTGCGCTGCCGGGCGGCGGGAGCGCCGCTGTTGAGCGCCGTGGCGACAGTGTTGCCGATATCAAACGGCGCCGAATCGCGCCACCAGCAGTAGGCGCGCGCCACGGCCTCGGCATCGTAGGCGCCCTGTTGCAGGATCGCGCGGGCCATCAGCAGCGCCATCTCGGAATCATCGGTCGGCTGGCCGGCGATCGTGTTGAACGTGCCGCCATCCTCCATGAGCCGGACGCCGTGCGGGTAGCGCCGGGCAATGGCTTCGGCAGGCTGGAACTCGACCAGCGAGCCAAGCGCATCGCCTGCAAGCTGGCCCAGCAGGCAGCCCTGCGCGCGGCGCAGCAGACCCGGATCGGCGATCAGGCGCCTGCGAACCGGGCGGCACAGATCGTAGAGTTCTTCCGGATCGTTCGCCTCATCAAGAACCCGCTGCCATTCGCGGTTTGTGAGCGCCTGGACGGCGTCCGCGGCGCCGGCCGTGCAGAAGCGGCCGCAGCCGCTCCGGCCGTTTGCCGAGTACAGAATCGGCCGCCCGGAGTCGTCGTACAGGCCGAGTCCCGCACCGCGCAACAGGGCGTGGCCCGCGCCGTAGTCGTAATCGCACGGGCTGTTGACTGAATTGCAGGCCGAAGCCTCGCCGGCGGCGACCATCGCAAGCCGCAGGGCGATGCTGGGGATGGCGCGGAAACGATAGGGGGCGGTCAGCTCGGCGTTCAGCCGCGACTTCTGATCGGCGTGCTGGGACACGGCCATGGTGGACGGAACGCGGCGCGGGTCGAACTGCACGGGGGCGCCGTTGCGCAGGATCGACGGCATGCCCTCGGCCCAGGCGAACAGATCGCCCTCATCGTCCGGCCAGCTGAAGGCGTAGACCACCCCAAGAACCGGCTCGCCCCGCCGCAGCAGAGCGATGGAGACGCAGGGGCCGCGGTGGCCCTCTTCGAATGCGCGCGTGCCGTCCATCGGGTCGACCAGCCAGAGATGGCCGCCGGAGTCGCGGGAGGGATGAAATTCCGTCTCCTCGCCCCGCCAGCCATATTCAGGGAAGCGGCCGAGAAGGAGGGACTGGATCTGCATTTCAGCTGCGAGGTCGACATTATGGTCGTTGCCGTGAAATGCGCGGCGGAGAAACTCGCCGGCCTGCCGGGCCGCTTCGAGGGCGGAATGAAGTTCATTATCGCAGTGGCTCATGGAATTCTGTGTTTCCTTTGCTGACTGGCTGGTCCAGATCATTTCATAGATGAAGCATTGTCCCTGCAGTCATTATGGCAGGGCGGGTGGCTCACAGAATGAGCCTGGACTGATGTGCTAAAACTTTTTTGCCATGCCGGCGCATGGAAGCTTCAAAAATTCTGCCAAAACAAAAAATCATTTCGAAATCCATTGACTTCGCGCCAGCGCCATGATTGATTAATATTAGGTTGGTTTCTTGGCTCGGTCAGCCGGAAAAGGCCGAGCGAATGCGCCCTGCGGCTCCGGCGCCCGCCTGTCCGCCGAAGTGGAATTCCCCGGTGTTCGCGCCGCTCCGGTCAAGAAAAGCAACCGGATCGGAGGCATGCGATGGCGGCGCGCAGTTCCGTCGATTCCGTTCCTGACGGTCCGGCGTTCCGCCTGCTTCGGCGGAAAAAGCCGGGCCTGCCGGCGCCGTACGGCGGCGGATGGCTGCCGGGTGCTGGGGCTGCCGGAAGAGGTTCGCGTCCGCGCAGCGCGGTCCATGTCCATTTCAGAAGGAAAGGAGGAGATCATGAACACCGTCACGATCCGTCACGAGCAGCCGGATACGAGGCTTTTCGCTCTGGTTGCCGAATACCGCGAGTGGCTGGAGACCGCGCTGGGCTGTGCGATCCATGAAGCCGTCATGGCGGAAGTGGAGCTGCCGCTGGACCGCTGGGTGCTGGGCGGGCTCCTGCCGGACGTGGACCTGTGGCAGGACACGGACGCCGCTGCGGCATTCGGAGGGATTGTGGAGCGGCTGGAGACGCCGCCGGGACGGTTCCCGATTCTGCGTCTCTCTCCAGAGGCGCCGTGCGGGCAGGGGACGGATGTGCGCCGCCCGTGGAAGGTGCGCTGGAGCGCGGCGCCGGTGGCGCTGCGGCTGCGCGGGCTGCAGAGGCCGTATGTTCTTCTCCCGGTCGAGCTGGTGGATCCCAACCACGAACGGCGGAGACGAACCAATTTTGTTCTCAGCCGCCGCGAGGATCTGGGAGCGTTCACCGGGCTGCTGGCGGAATTCGTGGCCTCCCGCCGGACCCGGAAGGAGATCTTCGTCGTCAACGGCCCGGACCTGAGCTTCACTCCCTGCGCGGGATGGGACCACCTGGTGCTGGACGAGCGTGTGAGCCGGCTGGTGCGGGACGATTTTCTGCGCTTCCTGTCCAACCGCGCATGGTTCGAGGCGAAAGGCATTCCCTTCCGCCGCGGATACCTTCTCTACGGCCCGCCGGGCAACGGCAAGACGAGCGTGGTGCGCGCCATGGCGTCGATGCCGGGCCTTTCGCCCTGCTCTCTGGCCTGGAGCCGGCCGAACACGGATGACGACGATCTCTGGGCTCTGTTCCGCTGGGCGGCCGACCATGCGCCGTCGCTGGTGATCATGGAGGACCTGGACCGGCACTTCTCGCATGCGCCGCACGCCGAGCGGCTGCACCGCATCAGCCTGGCGCACCTGCTGAACTGCCTGGACGGGCTGCGGACGAGCGAGGGGGTCATCGTGGTGGCGACGGCGAACAACCCGAAGGCTCTCGACCCGGCCATCCTGAACCGGCCGGGGCGGTTCGACCGGGTGGTCGAGTTCCCGAGCCCGGGCGAGGCGCTGCGCGCTGAGTTCTTCCGCAAGCAGCTGGGCGGCGCCGGCAGCGCGGAAGGGCTGCGGCGCATGGTGCGGCGCTCGGCGGGGTTCAGCTTCGCGCAGTTGCGCGAGTGCTACATCACGGCCGCGTATCTGGCCTTCGACCACAACCGCGACGTGACCGAGGCGGACCTGATCGAGGCCGTGGAGATGTTCGCCGGGGCGGTGAAGCGCTCGGGCGCGGAGAAGCTGCGCAAGCCCGTCGGGTTCGGCGAGACGGACGCGGCGGCGTAGGCGGTGGAGTGCGGGGCCGCGGAAGCAGGCAGGCCCGCGGCCGGTTCCGCACAGGATGTTTCTGCCACAAAGGAGGCTTTGGAGAGTGATGTTTTGACAAGAAAGGAGACGGAAATGCCAGTTCCAATGGTCGAATATCTCAGGAAGAATTACCGCGAGCCGCAGCCCGCATGGCTCGATCTCGCCGAACGCGCTTCGGAGCCGGAGGTGCGCCGCAAGCTGATCCGCGGCTTCCTGCAATCCCGCATTGTTTACTACCCGGCTTCCGGTGAAGACGGCCATCCTGTGAAGCTGTTCAACCAGGCTCACGCAGCGCATGCGTTTGTTTTCGCCGATTGCGGCTACAGCCGCGAAGACGTTCAGCGTGGGGTAACACCACATCCGCAGAGCCGAAAGCGCGGCTTTCGGGGCTACAGGACTTTGGCTGTCCTCGATGTCCGGCCGGAGGAGCTGGCTCCGTGGCCGCCCCGGTATCATGTGTGTCCCGGCGAGGCGCCCGATCAGTCGCGGTTGCTCCGGCGTATTGAGCCGTTCGCCCTGCTCTGCATCTTCGAGCGTCTGCCGGAATTCGGAGACGATCACGGAGCGAGGCGGTTCGCAGTCCTGTTTCTCTGCGCCGACGGCTTTGCGGCCTATGATGCGCTCTTCTGTCAGCCGGGGTCTATCGCCAGGCCATTCTGTGTTCTGGTTCAGGATTATTCGATATTCGTGATTTATCAGCGATTCGACCGATATGGTCTGCTCGAGAGAATCGCCTACCGAACCCAGGTGTGGCCTGAGCTTCTGCTGGTGGCCTATCAAATCTCCGAACCCTGGCACGGCTACGTTGAGCCCGATCTCGCCGGAGAAACGCTTGAGCCCGAAATGGGCGGGATGAACGGCCGGCTTCGCAAGTTGTGCGTCAAAGCGCCTGATGGCACACCTGCTGCCTCTTCCCTTGCAGGCAGACTGCAACCGCCGCCCCCTGACCCGCTTGCCTGGACCATGAGCTGGCGAATCGGTGGAGGCTTATGACACCGAAATGCGTCCCCAAAGGGCGTGGAGGCACCGTGATGCAGATTTGCCCATTGCACTTGCGCAGCGGTTTGATGTTTCTTGAGCACGGCGGGCTCTGGCTGGTCGATACCGGCTCGCCCACCAGTTTCAGCGCGCGCGAATCCATCGAGCTCGACGGCGCCCGGTTCGAGCTCAGGCGAAGCCTGCTGGGGTACACGGCGGACAGGATTTCCGAACTCGTCGGCTTCGAAATTGCCGGACTCCTCGGCAACGACGTGCTGGGCGAACTGGACTGGCATTTCGACCTCACGGCAGGCCGTGCCACCGTGTCCGCAGAACCGCTTCCGATGGAAGGGGCTTCCATTCCTCTTGCCACGTTCATGGGCACGCCGACCGTCGCGGCGGAAGTGGATGGAAGGCCGTGCCGGCTGATTCTCGACACCGGCGCCGAACTGTCCTATTTCCCAGCGGAATTCTTCCACGGCCTGGCTCAGAATGGCCGCTTCCGCGACTTCAATCCGTTGCTGGGCTGGTTCGATGTGGATCTGTACAGCCTTGATGCCCGCATCGCCGGCATCCCTTTTACTCTGCGCAGCGCTCCGATTCCCCGTGACGCCGGCATGCTTCAGCAGGCTTTTCGCATGGCGGGCGCCACGGGACTGGCCGGAATCCAGGTCTTTCCGGGCCGGTCGGCATTCTACTCCCCGAGGCAGCAGCTGCTGGCCTTGAGCACTTGAGATTCGGAATCCAGCAATCCGATTTTCGGAGCCGACCTGGGGCACGGAATCTCCGATGCCGCCGCAGGCCGCGTGCGGATGGGTGCGTACAACATTGTTCCGCTCCGTTTTATTGCGAAGACGGAGACGCGGATCATCGATCCGGGCAAAGGACCTGCTCCGCCTTCCAGGAGGCGGGCGGACCGGATTTCCGTCATTGATCCAGATGCCATCCCGGCCATCCGGTGCTGCTCCGTGTGACGGGATCACTCTGCTGATCATTCAGCGACTCTGTGCCCTTGCCCGGCGTGATTCCTGCACTTTTTCAGCGACTCATGTTGCATGCGATCGCTGAACTGAATTTTCCCGGGGCTGGTGCTTTTGGCTCCGAATCGGGAATGGCTCTGCGTGGCCTGTGTCTGCGGGCGGATCGTCATTCCGCCGGGAGAGATCCGGGCGAGCAAGCCTGTTTCGCTGCGGTTTCCTGCGAGCAAGCATCCAGAGCTGGCATTGCACAGGTACAATACGGATTCCATGGATCGCAAACCATCATCGCCCCGCGTCAGGACTGCAATCCAGTACGATCCGCGATGCCGCGGTCTTTACCTGGCGCTTGCCTATGTCCGCATCCCAAAAGAAGACCGGAGCGGCCATGATCTGTACGGATTCGTGGCGGGGTACTCAGGCGGCGGCTGTTACGAAGATGAGTTCTTCCATGTGGAACAACGGCATGGCGTGTTCACGACATACACCAGTTCTTACGGCACCTATTGGGACATCGAGCGCATCGGCGATCACGGTCTGGTGGGCACGCCGCTCAAGCGGGAGGTCGAGTCGATCCTTGACTCCGTCCAGACGTACCTTTTCCGGCGGTGGCTCAAATGGACCGAGGAGGGACTGCCGGAGCTTCAGGACTCCGCCAAGCGGCGCCTGAACTGCACGCGGCGGCGCGTTTTCTGGATGTCGTCCGGTTTCAACTACGGACTTCTCGAGTTCATGTCTTCGGGATCGCCGATTTCAGTGTGTTTTGGCCAGAGGGCGGATGAGTTTCGCCTTTCCATGAGGCGGCGGCGCGCCGAACGCCGCAAGAAGAGACAATCGGAAACCGGTCATGAGCCTTCGGCGTGACCGCAGCGGGCGGGCAGGCAGAAGGGTTTCCCACCATCGACAGAGTGGGGTCTTCTGCTGCAGATGTTGCCGCGGCTGGTGCAGTTTTCATCGCCGCCATGCGGCGGGCGCAGACCCTGCCGCCGTTGGAGCCGTGCTGCTGCCGGTCCCGGCGGCTGTTCCTCCGAAAATCAGATAGCGGCCCCGGATCGACGAGTCATCCCCTGGTAGCGCGCTGCGTTCGCGATTGGAGAGATCGGTTGACAGGAGAGGGGCTGACGGCTCCCCCGAGAATCGCCCGCCAGGATGTTGCAAACAGAATTCGCTGGCTGTTTCATCGAAAAACGGCGACACAAAGCACCGAAATCGCCGTGCGGGGTGGTGCGGTTGACCGCTCGCTCCGGCTTGGGGCCGATTCGTTCGCGGCTCGGAGCGCGAGGCGATCTGCAATCATGTTGACGAGTCCTGGGCAGACACGGTTGGGATGCAGCCCTCGCGCAAGCGCGAGGGGAAACTGGCTGGGAGGGCGCGCGTGCCACGGCTGGCGACCGCTCGCTCTGGCGGCCTGCGGCCGCCCCGCTCGCAGCTCAGGACCCGCTGCCACGGTCTGCAACGATGCTCGCGTCCAGCAGATGCATTCTTCCCAGGCATCAGGCACCACGGCAGAGACGACAGGCGGGACGAGTCAGAGGAAGGGGTGGCGGAGAGGGGGGGGGGCCGCTGGTACTCTTCGATGTAATTCATTGCGTTGCAGGGAGTTACGGATATCTGCCTGCCTGGCCAGAGGTTGCCGCTTTTGTCGGTTTTTCTCTCGAGTGCCCGGTTGTGCCCCGCCTGGTGTCGCCGTCCCGACACCCGGCAGACACCTGCCGGCCATGTTCTCTAGGGCTGCGCAGGGTACCCGACACCCGACCGACACCAGCCCACGCTGATTTGCCGCCATGATAAACTCAGCGCGGCAGAGAAAGACTGCCTCAAAGCTTCACTCAGGAGTGAGAGAAGGTGCTCATCTTCCTGCGGCTTGTGCTGGTAATATTCGCTCTCCCCCTGGCTGGGATCCTCCTCTCCGGCCACTTCCTCGCCGCGTCATCAGAAAGTCCGTCGCGGGATGTCTGGGAAATGATTCGCGCCACATCGCTGGCTGCCATGGTGGTGCCCGTTCCTCTGTTGATTCTGACACCGCTGGCCTCCGAGAAGTGCAAGAGCGATAGAAGGCTCCTGCTCAGGGTTTTCTCTCCCGGGCTCAAGCTCTGCGGCATTACCGTGGCTCTCTCGGTGCTGCTGCAGGGGGTGCTAGTAATAATCGTACTCTGGAACGTGGGGCTTGTCAGAGGCTTCCTCTTCTGGAAACTCTTCGTGCCGGCTGTCGCCGCCACGGCCGTCGGCGTGCATGCTATTTGCAGGTCGTCTCTTCGGCCCGTCCAGCCGGTGACAGCTGACGTTGCCGGCTTCGCCGTGACGGACGATCAGGAACCCGCCTTATGGAAGCTCGCCCGTGCAGTGGCGAAAGACGTGGGCAGTGAGCCGCCTGACAGCATCGTGCTCGGCGTCGATCCCCAGTTTTTCGTCACAGAGGCAGCCACGGCAACCCTCAATGGAATTTGCCAGGGCCGGACCCTGTTCATTTCTGTTCCACTGTGCAGGTTGATATCTCCGGAAGAATTGCGCGCCATACTGGCGCATGAGTTTTCACATTTTTCTGGCGAAGACACCGTTTACAGCCAGCGTTTTTATCCCATCTACCGCGGCGCCACGCAGAGCCTTGAGGCCTTGTTACAGGCCTCTCCTGATAACTTCTGGAGACATCTCTTGCACAAGCCTGGCCTGTACATGCTTTCCTTTTTCCTGCATTTTTTTTCCAGGGCCGAGAGCACCATTAGTCGGGAGCGGGAATTCCGGGCCGATCGGTGTGCAGCCGGGCTGACCGGTCCGGAGACATTCGCCTCCGCTCTGCTGAAGGTGGTTGTTCTTTCCCGTATCTGGGAATCCATGGATGTGTTCGTGCTTCAGCACGTCGTCCGGAGAGCCGGAATCGAGGTAGGCGGACAGACGCTCGACCCTCTGGAGGTCTATGTGGAGCTTGGGCCTTTTTTCGAAGCCAATGCTCCCGTGCATGCATCCTCCGTGGATGTAGACTCCCTGTGCGCGGATGTCCTGCCTCACCCAACCGACTCACACCCTCCTCTGGGCGCAAGGGTTGCGAGTCTTGGCGTTGCATTGCGGAGTGTCCGGGAGAGAGTTTTGAACCTGGCGCCCGCGGACTCAGCCAAGAACATGTTTGCTGACATCGACAGCGTGGAGCAGGCAATCCACTTTCTGTCTGCCAAAATGATTCTGCCTGAGGAAAACGTTCCGTCTGGAGCCAGCGCACAATGTATATGCCCAGTATGTAACCGGGGAGTCGAGCCCACCACCGAAGGGCAATGCCCGGATTGCGGGGTGCAGCTCCGGGAAGGCTGAGTCCCCAGCACGAAGTGTACCGCTCCCGATTGCTTGGACAGTTCCTTGAATTATCGTCATGCGGCACTCTGGAGGGCAAGCAGGGCCTGATGGACCTGCCGCGGGCATTGGGAGTGGAGCCGCTCGATCGGCCACTGTTCGTTGTAGCGTTGGCGGAATTCCTCGGCGGTGCTTTTCGCCGTGGAAGGGCGACGCTTGGACCGTGCGCCGGATCTCGCCGACTAGTTGCTCATCGGTGTAGCGCGTCTTCGCCTGCGCGCCTGGCGGGCAGACGAGGCGAGGCCTGGCAACGGCGCTGCTGGTAGAAGGTCGACTGCGGCACGCTCCAGGACCTCAGCACCCGCGCCCGCCCGTAGCAGCGTGCGAGTGGAGACCGACCGGGCACGGCTCATCTCTTCGACCTCCACCCGAGATATGGCTTCTCGTCCTCCATGCGCCGGATGCGCTCCCGCAGCAGCTCGTTCTCCATCGCCAGATCGGCGATGACGGACTTCATCCGGCGGCCCTGCTCGTCGACTAGATCCTCCTGCCGGATCTTGAGGCCCTATTTGCCAGAGGCCACAAGCGCTTCCCGCCAGTCCGACAGGGTCGCCGCGGTGACGCCATGCTAGCGGCTCGTGGACTCCAGTTCGGCACCTCGGAGCAGCTCCAGGACCACGCTCATCTTGCGCTTGGCCGACCAACGGCCCTTGCCGCCGCAGCCGGATTCCGGCCCCGTAGAGCGCGCCCTCCGGGCTCCTTGCGCAGGCCTAGCAGGTCGCTGAAAAAAGCTGGAACAAGACACCTCGGAAATGTTTGATGCGTCTTTCCTGGTGTAGGGACGCCATGAGAGGAGAAGAC
>Ga0101944_10003498_pt1 | contig 21694 bp, 17 predicted proteins | sample DewCreD2012metaG_FD_75245 | JGI IMG/M metagenome (GOLD analysis project Ga0101944, IMG submission 75245) | Hot spring sediment bacterial and archeal communities from British Columbia, Canada, to study Microbial Dark Matter (Phase II) - Dewar... ... | reverse complement strand
GATGGCCGCCAGCCGCGCCAGCTCCATCTTGCGGCCCTCCATGGACGAGGACTTGTCGACGATCAGGATGACGGAAGAGCCCTCCGGGCTGCGCGGCGGCGCGATGGTGGCGGGCAGCGTGCGGTGCAGCGGGTCGGACTCGGGGTTCTTCTTCTCGGCGTAAACGTTGCGCTCGCCGCCGATCACCAGCAGCCCTCCCCCCTGCTGCACAAACCGCTCCAGCCGCTGCTTCGCCGCCATGGGCAGGGACTCGAAGTCGAAGTTGTTCAGGACGAGCACCTGATAGCCGTCCAGCTCCCCAGCCGGCAGGGTCCCGGAGACGCTGACATCGAACTGCCCCGCCGCCAGCGTGGCAGCAAGGTTCTTCTCCATCCCCGCCGGATCCTGCGTCACATACAGCACGCGGGCGCGGCGCACGGAGACCGCCTGCTCGAAAACGGTTTCGCCCAGCGCGCCGGCCCGCAGGCGCAGCTGCAGATCCACGGCGCCGGGCGTGGAGACGGAGGCCCGCACCGTGATCTGGTTCAGGCCTTCCTGCAGCTCCACCGGCGCGCTGCCGATCCGCTTGCCTTCAGCCGAAATCTCCAGCTCCGCGCGCGCCGCTTCCGGCGCGGCGACGGTCAGCGCCACGGGGAAACGCTCGCCCGTGAACGCTACGGAAGGCAGCCGCACGGACTCCAGACGCAGATTCGGCGCGGGCTTTCCCGGCAGCAGGAACGAGTCGACGGGGATGCCGAGTTCGCGCGCCTGCCACGCGGCGCGCAGCGCCCAGCCCGTGTTCTCTCGGCCGTCGGAGAGCAGGACGATCCGCGGCAGCAGGCCGGGCGGCGTGGACGCGATGGCCTCCCGAAGCGCCGATTCGATATGCGTGGCGCGCCCCTGCTCGCCGCCCGTGGTCTTCAGCCGCCAGCCGGACGCGGCCTCTTCCGGAGCAGGCAGCCGCACGCTGCGGGCGAAAGGCAGGACGCGCACCAGGTGCCTGCCGCGGGCCGATTCGATCGACTGGACGATCTGCGAGGCGCGCTCCAGGCTCCCGGCGGGGATGCTCAGGCTGGTGTCCGCCAGAACAGAAACAGCCATTTTTGTTTCATTCACCGGCAGGCCCGGCTGGAACAGCGCCGCCAGCGCGGCCGCCAGCGCCGCGGCCTTCAGGGCCGCGGATAGGCGGGAAATTGGCCTCTGGCGGAACAGCAGCCACTCGGCGGCCAGAATGGCGCAGCCGAAGATCACCAGCCACTGCCACAGGTCTTTGGGAGCGGAGACGGCGGCCGCCGCAGCTGCGCCGCGCGCGATTTCGGCAGGCGCTTCCCACCTCGACGGCGCCAGCGCTGGCAGCGACAGCGAATAGACCCACTCCGCGCCGGGAGCGGAGATGCGCAGCATGGCCGGCGCCGGCGCGAAACAGCGCAGCGTGCGGCCTTCCAGCGTGAAGGGCACGGGCTCGCCCGATTCCCCGGAAACGCTGATGCGGCTCCGCGGCCACGCTTCCGGCAATTCCACCGACAGCGTGCCGGCGGGAGCGGCCAGGATCTCCTGCTGGTCGAGCGCCGCCGGCAGAAGCCACCGCACGATGCTGGCGAACAGCAACGGCGCGGCCACGTGGTAGCGCAGGGACGCGGCCCCGGGATGGAAGCCCAGAGTGACCCGGCGCGGCTGCGTGTCGCTCGCCAGCCCCACCGGCCCCTGCGTCGAAGAAATGAGAACCGTATCGCCGCCGCCCGGCGTGAGCACGCGGGCCGACTCCAGCCGGATGTCCGCGGAGCGCAGGTTCGCGGTCACCGGGTGCGCCGCATTCCACGCGCTGATCTGCACTTCCGCCTGGCCGGGATGCAGCAGCAGCGCAGGCCGCAGCGGCAGCCGCGAGGGGTGGAACGAGTCCAAGATGACAAGATCCGCCTCCACTGCAGGGTCGTACTGCGAGACAGGCAGGAAGCGGGCCTCCAGGCGCGGCTCGGAAGCCAGCAGCGGACGCAGCGGAGCGGGGTCGGACGAAAACACCGCAACCCGGACCGCAGGCGGCGCAGGCAGCTCCAGCGTCGCGCGGTCGTCGGCCGCCAGCGTATCACGCGGATCGATGCGCACTTCGACCCAGCCGGCCACGGGCGCGCGGAACTGGAAAGAAGCCGCCGCCTCGCCATCAGGGGGAAGCCGCAGGATCCGGCTCTCCACCACGGAGCCCCCGAAACCGGCCAGCAGCGGCACTGCGCGCGGCGCGGCCCCATAATTGCGCGCCTGCACCTGCGCTTCGACGCGCGCGGGATCCGTGACGTTCCGGCGCAGCACGACGCGCGTCAGTCCCGCATTCGGCGGCGGCGCGGCGGCGGTCAACAGCCGCAGATTGGGCGGCGCCGAAAGCTGACCGGCGTCGAGCGCATGCAGCGGACCCGCGTAAACGATCTCGCCGGGGCGCGCGGCATGAAGCCGGAGCGACTGCGTGGCGAGTTCGAATGCCGGAGTCAGGTCCAGCGCATTGAAGGAGGGGCGCGCCTCGCGGATCGCGCGCGCCGCTTCTTCGCGGTTGTCGGTGAACGGCGTCAAAGGCGTGGGCAGCGCATCCGCCCGGACCACCTGCACGCGGTCCTGCGGCGGCAATGAGCGCAGCCAGCGCAGCGCCTGCCTTTTGGCGTCCTGCTCGACCGCCGGAACCTGCATCCAGGATGACAAGTCCAGCAGCAGCACGTGCCAGAGCCCCGTGTCGGGACCGGGGCCGAGCCGGGGCTGCGCGATCGCCAGCAGCAGCAACGCCAGCGCCAGCAGTTGCAGCAGCAGCGAAACAGGCTGGTCGATGCGGCGCCGCCGCTTCTGCTCGATCGCCCGCTGCGCCTGCTGCCAGAAACGCAGCGTGGGCACGCGCACGTTCCTGCGCGAGCGGATCAGCAGATACAGCGCCACCGTGGCCGCAGAGCCCGCGGCCAGCAGGGAGAGAAGCTCGATCAGCGTCAGGTTGACGAAGAACACGGCTCAGGCCCCCCGAGCGGCCCGCTGCAGTTCAGCGCCGGTGAGATCGAGCGCCTCGAAAATGGCTTCGTCCAGCGGAATCGAGGAGGAGAACGCGGCATAGCGGCCGCCCGCGCGCAGCACCAGATGCTCGATCGCCGACGCGTAGCGGTCGAACGCTTCCGTATAGGCGCGGCAGGCCTGATCGTCGAGCGAGAGCTGCAGCGCGGCGCCCGTTTCGGCATCCTCCAGCGTCGTCTCGCCCGAGAGCGAGGGCGCCCGTTCGCTCTCGGCGTAGACATGCACCGCCAGCAGTTCGTGGCCGAAGTCCGCCAGATACTGCAGCGGCTTCAGCACGTCGCCTTCGTCGAGAAAGTCGGTCAGGATCACGACCAGGCCGGGCTTCGGGTAGTTCGAGATGAATTGCCGCGCAGCCTGCAGAAAATCGGAACGCCCGGCGGGCTTCAGCTCCGCTAGGAAATCATTGACAGGTCCGAAGCGGTGCCGCCCGCCGCTGGCCGTGTGCGGATCGCCGAGCTTCTCGTGGAACGGAATCAGGATCACCGTGTCATGGCGCACCAGGGCGACATAGGTGAGCGCGGCAGACAGGCGGCGCGCATACAGGAACTTGTCAGGATCCGCGGGATCGGGCGAGACAGCCATGGATGACGAGACGTCCACCAGCATGCGGATGGGCGTGCGCGGCTCGGTCTGAAACATTTTCAGGAACAGTTTTTCCAGCCGCAGATAGGCGCGCCAGTTGACCGCGCGCAGGTCGTCGCCCTGATGGAAGCGGCGGTGGTCAAGAAATTCGAGTCCCGGGCCGGAATAGCGTGAAAGGTTGCGCCCGCCGACCAGCCCGCGGAACGATTTGTGCCATCGCAGCGTGAGCCGCTCCAGGCGTTCCAGCAGGCGGCGGTCAAGGAGCGGTTCGGCCATGATCAACGCGGCGGCGCCGTGGCGGCGATGATTTCCGTGAGCAGTGTCTCCGGCGTGTGGCCGTCGGCATGCGCATCGAAGTTGAGAATGATGCGGTGGCGCAGGACGGCGTGCGCCACGGCGCGGATGTCTTCCGTGGACAGGTGCGCGTTGCCGCGCATGAAAGCGCGGACGCGGCCGCACTCCACCAGCGCCTGCGCGCCGCGGGGCGAAGAGCCGTAGCGGATGTACTTCTCCGCCAGCGGATGCGCGTCGCGCGCGCCCGGCTGCGTGGCCAGCACCAGCGACACCGCGTAATCGCGCACGTGCGGCGCCACCACCACTTCGCGGCAGGCGCGCCGGATGGCGAGAATCTCGTCGCGGTCCATCACCTGGCGCAGGTCGGGATCCTCGCGCTGGATCGTGCGCTCCACGATGACGTTCATCTCCTCGCGCGAGGGGTAGTCGACGAGGATCTTCATCAGAAAGCGGTCCAGCTGCGCCTCCGGCAGCGGATACGTGCCTTCCATCTCGATGGGGTTCTGCGTGGCCATCACCAGGAAGGGCGTTTCCAGTTCGTGCGTGGTGGAGCCGGAGGTGACCGTACGCTCCTGCATCGCCTCGAGCAACGCCGACTGCGTCTTCGGCGTGGCGCGGTTGATTTCGTCGGCCAGCACCAGGTTGGCGAAGATCGGCCCCGGCTGGAACTTGAGCGCCTTCGCGCCGCCCTCGAGCGTCTCCATGATCATGCTGCCCACGATGTCGGCCGGCATCAGGTCCGGCGTGAACTGGATGCGCGAGTATTTCAGGTGCAGCACGCGCGCCAGCGTCCTCAGCAGCGTGGTCTTGCCGAGTCCCGGCACCCCTTCCAGCAGAACATGGCCGCCGGCAAGCAGGCAGATCAGCACGCCGTCGACCACCTGCTGCTGGCCGACGATCACCTTGCCGATTTCCGAGCGGACTTCGTCGAGCCGGGCGACGGCTTCGGGCAGGGACTCAAGCGCTGGCACGCTTTCATTGTAGGCCAAGGGCGCAGGCGCTCCCCCGGACGCTGTGCGGCTTATCCGTTGCCCGCGGCGGCCAGAGGCCGCGCCGCCGCCGCGCGCAGATCGCGCACGTCGCGCCCGGGCGGGCGGCCGAACAGCCGGCTATATTCGCGCGTGAACTGGCTGACACTTTCATATCCCGCCTCGTAGGCTGCGCTGGAGACGTCGAGGCCCTCTGACACCATGCGGTCCCGCGCCGCCTGCAGGCGCAGCTTCTTCTGGTATTGCAGCGGGCTCATGTTGGTCAGCGTGCGGAAGTGGCGGTGGAACGTGGACAGGCCCATGTTGGCCATGGAGGCCAGATCGGCGATGCGGAGCGGTTCGCGGAAATTCTGCCGGATCCACTCCACAGCACGGCCCACGCGCTGGCTCTCTTCGCCCATCACGGCGATCTGCCGCAGGCGCGCGCCGGCGGGGCTCCGCAGAATCCGGTATGTGATTTCGCGCCGCACGAGCGGGCAGAGCACCGGAATGTCCTCGGGGGTATCGAGAAGCGACACGAGGCGGTGCAGCGCGCCGAGAAGCTCTGCCGTCACCGGACCCGTAGCCATGGCTGGGCCGCGCGCGGCCAGCTCCTGCGGACCCGGATCGATGCGCGCGGCCAGTTCGCGCACGACGGACATTTCCAGCTTCAGCGCCAGACAGACGTATGGCTTGCGCGGGCTGGCCTCGGTGACGCGGCTCATCACGGGCAGGTCGAGCGAGGTGAGCAGGAAGCGCGTGGGATCGTAGATGATGGTCGCGCCGCCCAACTCGATCTGCTTGCGCCCCTGCACGACAACAGCGAGGCTCGGCTCGTATGTGACTGCCAGAGGGCCTGTGGGGTGGGTTCTCTGAATCAGCTTCAGGCCGTCGATGGCCGTGTCCATCACCTTGTCCGGGCGGGTGCGATTCAGGATTCGCCGAGCGAGTGCGTCGCGGAGGGAATCGATGGTGGCCAAAGGCGGGTTGAGGGGGGGATGCATGGCGGTATGCCTCCACATCTGATCATACGGGCCCGGGAGCGGCCAGCCAAAGAAATTCTGCCCGGACTGAGAGGATCAGGCAAGAGATCGGGAGAATCGGGTTACCGCCCGGCGCGCGGCCGGGCATAGCCTGAAACTGAGGTGAAGTTCCAGATGAAGCAACGCGAGTTGGGCCGGAGCGGGCTGAAGGTCTCCGCCATCGGGCTGGGCTGCATGGGCATGAGCTTCGGCTATGGAAAACCGGGAGACCGCGGAGAAATGCTGGCTTTGCTGCGAAAAGCGGTGGAGCTTGGCGTGACGTTCTTCGATACGGCGGAGGTGTACGGACCGTACACGAACGAGGACCTGGTGGGAGAAGCGCTGGCGCCGTTCAGGGGGCAGGTGGTGATCGCCACGAAGTTCGGCTTCCGCCTGCGCGACGACGGGCAGCCGGGCTTTCTCGGCGTCGACAGCAGCCCCGGGAGAATCAGGCAAGCCGTGGAAGGGTCGCTCAGGCGGCTGCGGGTGGAGGCGATCGACCTGCTGTATCAGCACCGCGTGGATCCGAAGGTGCCGATCGAGGACGTGGCGGGAACCGTGGGGGACCTGATCCGCGAGGGCAAGGTGAAGCGCTTCGGATTGAGCGAAGCCGGCGCGGCGACCATCCGGCGCGCGCACGCCGTGCAGCCGGTGACGGCGGTGCAGAGCGAGTACTCGCTGTGGTTCCGGCGCCCGGAAGAGGAAGTGTTGCCAACGTGCGAAGAGCTGGGCATCGGGTTTGTGCCGTTCAGTCCGCTCGGCAAGGGCTTCCTGACGGGCAAGATCGACGAAAAGACGCAGTTCGAGAACGGCGACTTCCGCAACATCGTGCCGCGGTTTGCGCCGGAGGCGCGGCGGCGCAACCGCGCGCTGGTGGAGTTGCTCGAGACTTTTGGCAGGCGGAGGGGCGCCACGGCAGCGCAGGTGGCCCTCGCGTGGCTGCTCGCGCAGAAGCCGTGGATCGTGCCGATTCCCGGGACGACGAAACTCGCGCGGCTTGAGGAGAACCTCGGCGCGACGGAGATCGAATTCACGGCCGAGGAGCTGCGCGAACTGCATGAAGCGGCAGCGGGGATCCCCATCGAAGGCGGGCGGTATCCGGAGGAGATCGAGAAGATGACCTATCTCTGAAGCGCAGGCCTCGGAGCGTGCAGGCGTAAGAACCGCAAGAGGAGCGTGCCATGCAGATTCTGGCATTCGTCCTGTTGATGAGCGGCGCGGCGGTGATGGTGATGGCAGACAGCGGCGGGCAGCCCGCGCCGCAGACGGAGAAGATCCGCATCTCGAAAGCGGCTGACCGCGCGGTGCGGCCGGCGCCGGAGCAGTATTTTACTGGGCAGGCGCAGGTGGAGATGCTGTTCGGCGCCGAAGCGCCCGCGCGCGCCTCGTGCGGGCGAGTCACGTTCCAGCCGGGCGCGCGCACGGCATGGCATACGCACCCCCTCGGCCAGACCCTCATCGTCACCGACGGCGTGGGACGGGTACAGGAATGGGGCGGGCCGGTGCGCGAGATCCGCGCCGGTGATGTGGTGCGGATCGCGCCGGGCGTCAAGCACTGGCACGGGGCGGCGCCCGGCTCTGCAATGACACACATCGCCATTCAGGAGGCTCTCGACGGCCGCACGGTCGAGTGGATGGAGAAAGTCTCCGATGAACAGTACGGCGCGCCGCAAGCCGGACAGGCGCCTGGCGCGGCCGCACCGAAGCCGCGGCCATCCCAGGCAGCGATGGGCAATTTCGCTCCAAAGCTCGCGCAGATCACCGACGACGTTCTGTACGGCGACATCTGGGAGCGCCCGGAGCTGTCGAAGCGCGATCGAAGCCTCGCCACAGTGGCGGCGCTGATCGCGCTGAACCGGCCGGACCAGCTCCGGTCGCACCTCCGCATCGCGCGCCAGAACGGCCTCACGCAGGAAGAGCTGATCGAGGCGATCACACATCTGGCGTTTTACGCCGGATGGCCCAGCGCCGTGACGGCGATCGGTGTCGCCCGGGAAGTTTTCGGGCAGAAGTAGGCGGGTTGGATGCATCCGGGAGGAACCATGCGGAAACCATTCGCGACGCTCGTGCTGGCCGCAGCCGCCCTTCTGGCGGCGGCTTACGGACAGGCGCCCGGAAAAGACCGGCCGGAACCGCTGATGATCCAGGAACAGGGCAGCTTCGCCGTGGGCGGGAAGGTGATCACGAATCCGGGAACCTTCAATCCGAAGCAGCCCACGCCCGAAGGCCAGACGCTGCATGGCGACCATGCGTATGTCTTCTATCAGATCCCGGTGAATCCAAGGAAATTCCCGCTCGTTTTTCTGCATGGGGCCGGGCAATTTTCCAAGACATGGGAAACCACGCCCGACGGCCGCGAGGGATTCCAGAACATCTTCCTGCGCCGCCGTTTCCCCGTGTATCTGATCGATCAGCCGCGCCGCGGACGCGCGGGGCGGAGCACGGTTCCCGCGAAGGTCGACGCCACGCCCGACGAGCAGGGCTGGTTCAACACGTTCCGGATCGGGATCTGGCCGGACTACTTTCCGGGCGTGCAGTTCCCGAAAGATCCGGAGGCGCTCAACCAGTACTTCCGGCAGATGACGCCCAATGTGGGTCCGTATGACCCGGCAGTGATCTCCGACGCCTGCGCAGCGCTGTTCCAGAAGATCGGACCGGCGGTGTTTGTCACGCACTCGCAGGGCGGCGGGCTGGGCTGGCTGACGGCGATGAAGAGCCCGAACGTGCGGGGCATCGTGTCCTACGAGCCTGGCAGCGGCTTCGTCTTCCCCGAAGGCGAGGTCCCGGAGCCGCTGCCGAGCAGCGGCGGCACTCTCACGGCGCTGGGCGTCCCGAAAGAGGAGTTCCTCAAGCTCACGCGGATTCCCGTCGTGATTTACTACGGGGACTTCATTCCCGCCGAGCCCAGCGACTACCCCGGACAGGACGGCTGGCGCGTGCGGCTCGCGATGGCGAGAAAGTGGCGCGACACCGTCAACCGGTATGGCGGGGACGTCACGGTGGTGCATCTGCCGGAGATCGGCATCCGCGGTAACACGCATTTCCCGTTTTCCGATCTGAACAACGTGCAGATTGCGGATCTCATGTCGAAGTTTCTGGCGGAGAAGAAGCTGGATTGAATTGCCGGCCACTGGATGAGGGAGCTCAGAAATGCGGGCTCGACGCAGAGCGAAAGAAGGAAGGCAGTGAAGATGGACGCAAGAAGCAGAAACAGACTGCGGATGGTTGGCCTGGCAACCGGCCTGTCAGTGTGCCTGCTGGCAGTGGGGGTGTTGCCGGCCGCGCAGCGGCCGGAGACGGCTGTGCGGGTGCACAGCGGGATGATCGAGGGCGTGGTCGAAGACGGCGTCGTGGTTTACAAGGGCATTCCCTATGCGGCGCCTCCTGTAGGTGAATGGCGGTGGCGGCCGCCACAGCCCGTGGCGCCGTGGGCCGGCGTGCGCAAAGCGGTGGAGTTCGGACCCAACTGCATGCAGGGCCGCTTCGGCCCGCCGCAGGCTGGCGGCGGGCAGGCGCCGCCGGTCTCGGAGGATTGCCTGTATCTGAACGTCTGGCGCCCCGCGGACGCACGGGCAGGGGCGCGGCTGCCAGTAATGGTGTGGATCCACGGAGGCGGGTTCGTGGGCGGCTCAGGTTCGTCGCCTGCCAACCTGCGGGCCGGGTTCGCCCGGCAGGGCGTGGTTCTCGTCAGCCTCAACTACCGGCTCGGGCGCTTCGGATTCTTCGCTTTCCCTGCGTTGACCCGCGAGCGCCCGGAAGAGTTGAAGGGCAACTACGCCTATATGGATCAGATCGCGGCGCTGAAGTGGGTGCAGCGGAACATCGCAGCCTTTGGCGGCGATCCGAACAACGTCACGATCTTCGGGTTTTCCGCAGGCGGAGTCAGCGTGCACAGCCTGCTGGCGTCGCCGCTGGCGCGGGGCCTGTTCCACAAGGCGATCGTGCAGTCCGGCGGCTCGCGCGACAGCGTGCTGACCGCGCGGCCGCTGAACAGGGATGGCGTGGATCCGAATTATCCCGTTTCCGCCGAAACGATTGGCATCGAATTCGCGCGCTCGATGGGGATCGAGGGCACGGACGAGGCGGCGCTCGCGCGGCTGCGTGCGCTCAGCGCCGAGCAGATCCTGCAGGGGCCGGCCTCCGGCGGGCCGCGGTATGAGTTGACGCCGATCCTGGACGGCAGGCTGATCACCGAAACCGCCGAGAGCGCCTATAAGGCCCGGCGCATGCCGCGGGTTCCGATCATCGTGGGCAGCAACAGCGCTGATTCCGCGGGCAACCGCGTGCGGGCAACCTCCAAGGAGCAGTTGTGGGCCCGCTTCGGCAAGTGGAGCGAACAGGCCAGGGCGGCCTATGATCCGGACGGCACGGAAGAGCTGGCCACGCTGATTGCGCGCGCGAACGACGATTTCGGCCAGGCCGAGCCGGCGCGCTTCGCCGCCAACGCTTTCGCCGCCATTGGAGCGCCGGCTTATCGCTACCGGTTTTCCTACGTCCAGACAGCCCTGCGCGAGAAGATGCGGATGGGGGCCCCGCACGGGGGCGAAATCGCCTTTGTGTTCGGCACGCTCGCGCCGCGGCCGGGCCTGGAGATCACTGAACAGGATCGGGCCGTCTCGCGGATGATCCAGAGCTACTGGGTGAATTTCGCCCGCAAGGGCGATCCGAACGGCCCGGGGCTGCCGCAGTGGCCACGACATGATCCGAAGAAAGACCTCATCTTCGAGTTCCGCGCAGACGGCACGGCCGGCGCAGGGCCGGACGACCGGAAGGCCCGGCTCGACGTGATGGAGTTGGCGACGGAATCGGGCAGGCGCGCCGATCCGCAACAATAATGCGGACGCGCGCGGCGCGCCAGAGAACAGCTCGGGAGGAAGCGAGATGATGCACGCGCGAGCCGGACTGATGGCTGGATCACGGCGTGCCTCGGGCATCTGGATGTTGTGCGCTGCCGCTGCGTTGATCTTCGCGCTCGCGCCGGGCGCGGCACAGCAGCGTAGGATCACGCCCTTCACGGGACGGTGGCAGTGCAACGCCGCACTGTCGAAGTTCGATCCCGGCCCGCCGTTCCGCAGCTTCACGCTGACGTTCACCGAGGACGGCTCGCGCCATCTGGATCTGACGTTCGCCGACGTGCGGCGGCTGCGGGCGGAGTTGCCGTGGTCGGATGGAAAAGAAGTGGCGGTGCGCGTCATCGAAGGCGAGATGGGAGACGTACGGGCCGTTTCGAAGATCCGCGGGCGGGAATTCCAGGACACGTGGATGGAGGGTGGCAGGGTGATCGAGCATGTCCGCGGCATGCTGAGCCGGGACGGAAAGACGCTGACCGTCGACGTGCGCGGGCCGCTTCCTGGCGGCGGCGAGTTCCGCAACCGTGTCGTGTTCGAGCGGCGGCAGGGCCGCTGATACCTCGGCGCCTCGCCCAACCGATCAGGGCCAATCAGGACATGCCAGCCATTCCTCTGCCTGGAATTCCATGCCGGACTTCGCCCCGCACGGACGTCCGTCCATGGTCATCTCCAGATCTGGATGCCGGGTCATATGAACCGGATGGTTCATGAAGCGGCAGCCTCCGGGCACGGCAAGAATCGCCATCGCAGGCATCGGCCGCAATGGACAGGACGATGGCCGGTGTTGACGCAACCGGTTTCTGCCCTCTGGCGGAGCTGGCGAAAGGACGTGCCGCCGTGTCCGGAGGCACAGAGGGATGGCATCATGATGCGCCATAGGATATCATCATGATGTGCGTACAACCTTGAGCCTCGACGACGATGTCGCTACCCTGCTGCGGCAGGAGATGCGGCGCTCCGGCGCTTCTCTGAAAGCAGCGGTCAACCATTTCCTGCGCATCGGTCTGATGTACTCGGGCAGGCGTCGACGGAAATCCTTTGCTGTGAAACCCAGAAAGCTGAAGCTGCCGCCGGGACTTGCATACGACAACGTGGGCGAACTGCTCGAAAACCTGGAAAAGGGGCGGCAGTGATCATCCTGGACGCCAGCATCCTGCTGTACGCCTACGACAGCAATTCCACCTTCCATAAAGCGGCGCGGCGCTGGGTGGAAAAGACATTCTCTTCGGACGAGCCCGTCGGACTCCCCTGGCAGACGGTCGCCGCGTTCCTTCGGGTGGTGACCAACCCGAAGCTCGGCAGCGACCGCTTCACCGTCGATGAGGCGGTCTCCGTGGTGGAGGAATGGCTGGACCAGCCCAACATCCGGCTGCTTGCGCCGGGCGATCGCCACTGGCCAATCCTCAGGGCTGCTTTGGTGGATGGTCAGGCGAGAGGACCTCTTGTGACCGACGCGCAATTAGCCGCTCTGACCATTGAGTATGGAGGCGTGCTGCACACGACGGATCGTGACTTCGCGCGCTTCCCGTCGTTGCGCTGGAAGAACCCTCTGCAGCGCTGACGGACCGCTGGCGGCTCGATCGCGAACCCGCAGTGATGAGCGCCGTCCGCCTGCGCGCCGTCCGAGATGTTGAGGCCGTTTGGCGCCGCCCTCAGACGGAATGCTGACGTGAAAAAACTTGGCCGCGCTTTCAGGCAAACCCGCTTCACCTGACTACTGCTTCAGCCACAGAAGCCAGTCTTCCTGATCCGGCGCCGCGAAAGCGCCGCTGGCGTCGGGTTTCGCAGGCCGTTTCTCGGAGGGGTTCCGGGCATTGATCCATAGAGCCTGCGAAGCGCGCGGCGCTTTGCTTTCCCAGGCTCCGCGCAAGCGCACAGAGCCGCCTTCAGGGAGGTAGGCGAGAAGCGACGTGCCGCTCGCCAGCGCATAGCCCGTGCTCACTGACTCCTGCGCCGGGCGCAGCTCGCCGAACGGAATGCTCTCCATGAAGTCCCAGATCCTGCGCAGAATGGCGTGCCGCGTGGGATGCGCGTCGGCGGGATTCAGGGTTCCCGTGAATCCCGTCGAAGAGTTGCCGTCGTTGTCGGCGAACACGAGACCCGCGGCGCTCATCTGGATGACCCACGCGTTCTGGCGGATCTCTTTGTCGGTGTAATCTCGCTTGAGGCTGCGCAGGTGGTATGTGTTGCGCGACCACAGCGTCTCCTGCGCCAGCAGCGGCTTGGCCGGATGATGGCTTTCCAGAAGCCCCCGGCTCAAGGTGGCCAGGTCGGGCGTCTTTGGCCCCTGCAGGACGCCGTAGGTGGTCCAGTCGCTGTCGCGGAACGGATCATCGCCCGTGCGGTTGTGGACGCTGATCGGGTGCTTCCACGGATCGAGTGACGCGATCAGCCTGCCAAGCCGCGTCACCTCTTCGTCGCTCATCCACCGCAGTCCCTCGCCCAGGTTGGGCTCGGGTCCGGCGACGTTCCAGAGAACATGCCACATGGGAGCCAGGCGTGCGAGCGTGTACCGGATGTAGAGTTCCTGATCCGCGGGCGCGCGCGGATAGTTGGACTTCTGCCCGAAAAAGCCGGCGAAGCCCCACGCGACGATGCGGCGTTCCGCCAGATCGTTCAGGATTCGCTCCATCTTCCTGTATTCGTCCGCATCCAGAGGCCAGAGTTTCGGCGTCTCCCAGCCGCGCCCGCGGCCCTCTTCATCGCGGTTGAGGAAATGGCTGGCGATGGAGAGAAAGTTGTAGCCGTTCTCCTGCACCCAGTCGAGGAAGCGTTGGCGTTCTGCGTCAGGCCAGTTGGCGGCGAAGAAGCGGTCGCCCACGTGAAGGCCGCGCACCAGAAATGGCTTGCCGCCCGCGAACCCGAACCAGACAGGGTTGGGCCTGTGAACCGTGATCATGCCGGGGAGGGTGGTGTTCTTCGAAACGCGGAACTCCCCCTTGGTCCGCAGGCTGCCATCCGACATCTCCGCTTCGTACCGCCAGGCGCCCGGCTGATCGGCATGGGCGCGGAAGCGCCACGTCCGCCCGCCATCATGGAAGCCCCAGAAAGAGAGCTGCGTGCCGTCCGGCCGCGTGTACCGGACGTGCAGGGTGACGTCGCGATATGGATCAGGGTAGTTCCGGCCGTGCTCCAGAGTTCCTTCGAAAAAGCCGTACAGAGGGATGTCCGATTGGGCAGTCCCCTGGGCTGAAGCGTTCCAGCCAGAAAACAGGCACAGCAGCCACAGGCAGGCGGCCTTTTCGATGAAGGCTCGCGGAGTGAAGGGGTGAGATTGCATTGGGCAGCCTTTCTGATTCGCAATTCCAGAGCACGCCACGGCGGGCATGGCCGCCGGCGGCGGATGCGCCGTCCTGCCGCTTCAGCCGCTCCGATCCGGCGAACGGAGGGCGCGACGGTTGACTCTGCAATAGTATATCAGTAGTATATTACAGTCATGCCTGGATTTCCCGCCGCGCTGCTGCTCAGCCTGCCGCTCCTCGCCGCGCGGCCGCCCGCCTGCCTTGTGGACGAGGATTTCACCACCGGCCGCACCGCTGCACAGCGGCCCCGCGATCCGGGCGAGTTCACCGCAGACGGCTGGAGAGTGCGCAGCTTCGAGTCGCAATTGAAATACGACCTCGGCAGGCATTACCGCAAAGGGCGCGTCGAGATCGAGCTGAAAGGCCCGCTCCGGCAGAAGGAAAAGCACACGCTGTTTTCAGCCTGGAACGAAGAAGCCGCCTCTGACGGCGACCGGAAAACGCAGGGGTTCTTCCAGCTCCGGCTCATGGAGGACGGCATGATGCTGCGGCTGACCTACAGACCGGGGGGACGCAGTTTCGAAGGAACGGTTGCGCCCATGGAGTGGGAAGACCGGTGGTACCGGATCGGGGGCGCGTGGGACACCGCGGGCGGCGAGTCGATGCTGTGGCGCGATGGCGTGCTCGTCAGGAAAGGTTCGTTCAACGCGCCGTTTGAAGGATTCCGGTGGGTCTTCATCGGCACGGACAACTATCAGGGGTTCGCGTCGATCCCGGGCATGGTCTACAGGAAGCTGAAAGTCTGTGTGACGGATTAACCGCCTGCGCCCCCGCGGGGCTTTACTCAAGCGGAACCGCGCAGCGGAAGCCGACCGTCGAGCAGCGGTCCAGACCCGGCCACATCAGGAGAAACTTCATCCCGAAGCGGCAGCTCTGGGGCCCGCCATCGGTATACCAGATCGAGCCCTGCGCCTTGTAGAATGATCCGCCCCGCAGAATGGCGAAGCGGGTCCTGCCGTCGGAATACTCGCTCTCGGTCCACTCCCAGACATTGCCGCACATATCCCAGCATCCGAACGGCGAACGGCCTTCCGGAAAAGCTTTCACCGGAGTGGTGCCGCCAGTCTCGCCGGCGTTGCAGCGCCCCGGCAGCATCTCGTTGCCCCACGGATAGAGCAGGGCTTCCGGTCCTTCGGCCGCGTACTGCCACTCGAGTTCCGTGGGCAGCCGCTTGCCCGCCCACTGTGCGTAAGCGCGGGCGTCGTCGAGATCGACGTAGACGACGGGATGTTCCTCTTTGCCCGCGGGCGGAGCGCCGCCCTGCCAGTGTTTGAGGAAGTTCTCCGGATGGCGCGGCCGGTAACCGGAAGCACGCAGAAAGCGTGCAAAGTCGGCGTTGGTCACGGGCGTCAGATCGATCGCGTAGCGCTGGAGGCGGGCTTTTCGGCGGATGATCCTGGGCTGATGGATCCGCTCATGGCCGCGGCCCGGCGTGTAGTCCATCGAGGTCAGCTGCCCGCACTCGCGGGTCTGATAGACGCAGTCGCGGTCGAAGTCCGCAGGCCCGATGGCGGCCATGCCCTCCGGCGCGGATTTTCTCGCGGCCAGGGCAGGCGCGGGAAGCAGAGTGGTCTTGCGCGCGGGGAAGCCGGCGGAAAGAGATGCCCGCGCGCGCAGCGCAGCCTGCGAGTTCAGCAACCGCCGCTCGTCCTCGGGAGCAGGGCCGGATGGGCGGGCAAGAAAACAGCCGATGCCGCGGGGCGGAATGTGGCCTTCGAGCAGGGCCTCATTCCCAACGCGCACAGGCTCCAGGGGCCTCCCGGCGATCAGGTCGAAGAACAGCTCGCCCGCGCGCGCTTCCACTTTCAGCAGCGGCCCTTTCCTGCTCGACTCCGCGCGGTTGACCAGCGTCCACAATCGCGTTCCGCCCTCTTCCCAGAGGCTGGCGTAGACGTCCTCGGCGAGCGTTTCCACCAGCGGAGTCCAGCCCTCGCCGGTGAACAGGGAAGCGTATCGGCGCTGAATCGGCAACATCGAACGCAGAATGCTGCGGTCCCGCGCGTTCCAGCCCACCCAGCTCCCGAACACGTTCTCCCACACCATCATCCCGCTGCCGTTCATCCACGCAGTGTGCAGCTCCGCAGTGTGATCGTGATACCAGCGGCGGATCTGGTGTTGCATATGGCGGCGCTCGAACCACTTGTTCCGCAGGATGCCTGGCGCTCGGCTATCGGTAAACATCTGCGCCCAGGAAAGGTGATGGTCGTGGATGTTGGCCAGCGGCAGTGCGATCTCGCCTTCGAGAACCACGCCCGGCCGCGCCTGATCGAGTTTCGTGCGGAACTCGGCCGAGCCGCTCCTCAGGGTGTCGAGGAAGACGCCGTCGGCGTCGATCGCCTCCACAAGCTCGACCAGCGCATCAATGTCGCTCTTTCCCTCGCGCCGCGTGCCCGTGTCCCAGGGGTTGTAGTCGATGTAGGCTTTCACGCCGCGCCGGTGCAGTTCTTCAATCACGCCTCGCAGTCCTTTGAGGCCGCCGGGCATGTCGCGGTACATATCGAACTGGTTCCGATCATCGACGCCGATGCGCGGATAGGCGTGCCATAGGACCAGCGAGTCGTATCCGCCGAAATCGCGCTCGCCCTCCTCGAGCCATCCCTGGACCAGGTACCGCGCCTGCTCATGGCTGTAGAACTGCTCGTCGCAGAGCATGACGAAAGAGCAGGCGAAGGACTGCGCGGCCCAGGCGAGATCCGGTCTGCGGTAGAGGCTGTCGTCATAGTTCAGCTCGGCGCGCTTTTTCCTGCGCCATTCATGCAGTTGCTGGCGGAAGGCGGGCCATTCGCGCGGATTGTCAGGAGCAGGGATCAGGTCGGCCTCGAATACGGATTCTTCCGGCGGCGCCTGCTGCGCAGCCAATGGCCTCGCAGCAGCGGCGGACAGGCTCGCCAGAGCCGCGCGGATGAACTCCCTCCGGACCAGCATGATTCCGCTCCTTAATAGTCAGTCGATTCGGCGGCGGATCCGGCAAGGATCTCCAGCGCGGCGCTTGTGCCCAGCAGATCGGCGCCAGCGGCGATCAACGCCTCGGCCTGCCCGCGGCTGCGGATGCCGCCTGACGCCTTCACGCCCGCCCGTCCCCTCAGATGCCGCCTGATGAAAAGAATGTCTTCCACCGTAGCCGGCGATCCGCCCGGTCCGATGCCGCTCGAGTTCTTGATCTGCGCCACGCCGCACTCCTCGGCGATCTGGACGCACAGCCGCCTCTCCTCCTCGTTCAGGAATCCGAACTCCGACATGCTCTTCACGGGACGTCCGTCCGCCGCAGCCACCACAAGGCGGATCTCCGCGGCGAATTCTTCCAGCATGCCGCTGCGCAGAAACCCGATGTTGGGCTGGAAGTCGATCTCTTCCGCTCCCAGCCGCACGGCTTCGCGCATCAGTCCGGCTTTCATCTCTGCCGTCTCGCCGCCCATCGGGTAGGCGACAGCGGTCGCAACCTTGACGCCGCTTCCGGCAAGAATCTCTCTGGCGAGCCGCACCCAGCAGGGCTGAAGCATCACGCCCTGCACTCCGGCCTCCGCCGCGGCTTCACAGTGGCGGCGGATTTCGGCCGCCGTCGCGTTCGCGCGCACGTTGGTGAACTGGATGCGCGCGGCCAATTCTTCTCTCGTCAAGCTGACCTCCGGATTTTGTCCCTCAGTTCGGGCAGACGTGCATCGACTTCGGCGCGCCTCGGATAAGAGTCGATCGTCTCCCGATTCTCCGTCGACAGCGACGCCGTCACAACGCCCATCAGAATCGCTTCCAGCGGCTCCCGGCCCTCGCACAGGCCCGCCGCCAGGCCGGCGTTGAAGGCGTCGCCCGCGCCCACGCTGTCGACGACATGCACGGCCAGTGCGGGAATCTCAACGCACCCGTCCGGCGATGCCCACAGCACGCCCTTCCCGCCCCGCGTCACAATCACATGCCGGGGCCCGAGGCTGCGCAACTGCTCCGCGGCGCGCCTGTCTTCGATGGGATCGTCCGGCGCGAGGCCAAGGCACACGCGGGCCTCGGTTTCGTTGGGCGTCAGAAAATCGACCGTGCTCAGATCCTGCCGCCGCAGATCGCATGCGGGCGCGGGATTGAGAATCGACAAAGCCCCCCGCTCCCGCGCCATGCGCGACGCGGCCAGCGCCGTTTCCAGCGGAATCTCCAGCGGGCTCACAACGGCGTCGCCTTCGCGGATTGCGTCCCGGAGCGGCGCCACGTCTGCAGGCAGAAACTCCGACAGCGCGGCGGCATCGACGGCGATGGCATTCGTGCCCCGGCTCGTGCCCAGAATCATGCCCACTGCCGTGGGCAGGGACGCGGAACGCAGCACCCAGTCCGGGTCCACGCCCTCGCGGCGGAGCAGCGCAATCAGGCCATCGCCGAATGCGTCCGTCCCCACTTTCGTCACCAGCCGCACATCCGCGCCCAGCCTCGCGGCGCAACAGGCCATGTTGGAGCCTTTTCCTCCGTGCGTCGTACGGTAGCCGCGCCCCATCACCGTTTCGCCTTCAGCCGGGATGCGGTCCACATCCATCACCAGCGCAACCGCGTAACTGCCGACGACGGTGATCCTGCCCACTGCGCCTCCTTCCTCAGGGCTCCTCGTACATCGCGAGGATGTTGGCCACGGGCGTGTCCGCCTGGATGTGGTGCGAGCCGGCGCGGATGTAGCCCGGACCGAGAAGCTCCGCCACGCGCTTCACCTCCTGCCGCACCTGATCGGGCGTCGCGCGCGGGAGCAATTGCTGTACGTCGATGCCGCCATGAAAAACGATCCTTCCCCCGAATTCCCGCGCGAGGGTCTCCGGTTCCATCCCGCGCGCCAGCGGTTGCACGGGATTCAGAATCGAAACGCCCATGTCGATCAGCGCCGGGATCAGCCGCGCCACAGCGCCGCAACTGTGCATCATGACGGGTTTGCCGTAGCGGCGGGCGATCGCGATGAGCCGGCGGTGAAACGGCTGGACATGGCGCGCATACATCTGCGGGCTCATCAGCAGACCCGTTTGCGACGCCAGATCATCGTAGAAGTACACGATGTCGATCCATTCGCCCGCCAGCGAAAGCACGCGTTCGAGGTTCGCTTCATGCACCGCGGCGATGCGCTCCATCACATACGCGGGGATCGGAGAGCCTTCGGCAAGATCCGTCATGAACCGCTCGAAGCCACGCAGCGACCACGCAGTTTCAAACACCGAGCCCACGCGGTAGCGGACGCAGTAGCGCGTCTGGGCTAGCATCGATTCGAGCATGGCCCGCAGCGGCGAGAAGTCCCACCAATCCGGCTCCGGAAACCGGTAGGTCGTGACGTCGTCCAGAGTGACGGCTGAATCCAGGGGGTAACTGACGAACTCCTCGAATGCGCCGAATGCATGCTGGATTCTTCGCCGGTGCGCGCCCCAGATGTCGAGGTTGGAACCGTCGGGAAGCACGCGCCGCCACATCGCGCCGGTCGAGGACCGCTCCAGAGAAGCGTCCGGGTTGATTTCCTCTTCAGGTACGTCCGGAGGGCGGCAGAAGCTGTCGTAGGAGATGATCCGGAGATCAATGCCAAGACGCCGCAGAACCTGCTCGCGGTCCGGGACGCCGAAGTGCGCCATCAGGCGCGACCAGATCTCGGGCACCGCGGCGAAGTCGCGGGGGGTCCGGTCCGGCGGCTCGCCGCGCAGGCTCCGCAAGACCCGGTCGCGCGGACTGATGGAGTGGGGTATCACTCGGTTTCAGTGTGAAGAAACACAGAAGGGAAATCCATGAGAAATCCGCTCACCAGACATGCAGAATCCTCTCATCCCCGCGAGCCGGCTTCTGAGGCGTGCCCTCCCCCTTGATTGTGCGGCCTGAATCTGGAGACGGTTTTCCAGATGCAGAATAGTATCATCGCGATGATGCCCCCACGCCTGCGCATCTTCGAGTCGCAATACCACACGCCAGCGAAGGCCGCGCAGGAGGTCTTCATCGTGGCGCTGCGGGCCGGCCATCTGCAGGCGAGTCCGGATTACCGCATCGAGCGCCGGACCTGCGCAGGGCATGATCTGCTGCTCTGCCAGAGAGGGCGCGGTTTTGTCCAGACGGGCGGGCGTACGTTCCCCGTCGAGCCGGGAGAGCTCGCATGGCTGAACGGCCATCACCCTCATGCGCACTGGGCGGACCGCGAAGATCCCTGGCGGCTGCTGTGGGCGCGGCTGGACGGGGCGGTCCTCGACAGGCTGTTCGAGATTCTCGGCGGCCCTGCCGCGCCTGTGTTCCGGCTGCTCGCGCCGCAGCGCGCCGCGGCTGCCATGCGCCGCATCATCCGCCTGCTCCGCCAGCGCCCGGCGGCGCTCGACGCTCTGGTTCATGTGCAGGCCAGCGCGCTGATCGGCTGTCTGTTTGAAGGCCGCCATACGGGACTGGAAGGTGCCGTCGACTCGATTCCCGCTCTTGCGCCCGGGCTTCGCAGAGTGCTCACCGAACTGACGGTCTATTATTACAGGCCCTGGCGCGTCGAACAGATGGCAGAATTGGCAGGGCTGAGCGTGCCCCATTTTTTCCGCTGTTTCCAGAAGGCCACGGGGACAACGCCCATCCGCTTCCTCAGGCAGGAGCGCATCAGCCAGGCCAAACGCCGGCTGCTCGAGAGCCGGGATTCGATCAAGGAGATCGCCGAGCAGGTGGGCTACTCCGATCCTTTCTATTTCAGCCGCGACTTCAAGCAGCACACGGGCATGTCGCCCGCCCAATTCCGGAAGCGCGAACTGGGCGTCACCCGGTAAGCGCCGGAGCTGCCGCGCAGGCATGGCGCGCGTGCCCTGATTTCACCCGCCGGCGCGTGTTGGAAAGGCGGCGCCGCCTCTCCACGGGCCGTGATCCTCTCTGCAGCAGGAACGGAACCGCGGAGACGCCGCACCTGGAAACAATCGAATCCCGCAATGAGGCACAGGCATGTGTTCACTGGCCCTTGTAAGCGTATACAGAGCGGTGTATGATGCTCCCATGCAAACCCGACCGCTGCCCGGCCTGTTTCTTGCCCTGTTGTGCACCGCTCCGTTGTCCGGCTCGAACTTCACCCTCCAGGTGACCGACAGCGGGTATCTCGACACGCAGGGTTTCAGCGTCATTCTCTACCACAGCACGTTCAACCGTATGTTTTTCGATCAGAAGAACACGGCGATGGAGATGATTCTTCATGGCCGCCGCATTGCTACCAACGGCGACGTGCGGCTGCTGCCCACGCCCGAGCAGTGGGACGCCATCCCGCAGCTCAAGTCGAAGAACGCCGACAGGCAGAACCGCCGCCTGACCGCGGATGCCGGCTATCCGGAGTACGACTTCTCCTACCGTCTGGAAGTGACAGCCGAGCCAGGCGGCGTCCGCGTGGCGGTGATCCTCGACAAGCCCCTCCCGGACAGACTCGCGGGACGTGCGGGTTTCAATCTCGAATTTCTGCCGGCCATTTACGCAGGCAAGACATACATGGTGGACGCTACATCCGCCGGATTTTTCCCTGTCAGTCCGCGCGACCCGGCAGTCCGTGTTCCACTGCCGCCGGGAGAGCCGCCCAGGCACCCGTATCAGGAAGAGTGGGACCGCGAAAAGGGCTACCGCCAGCCGCTGCCCTTCGCCACGGGCAACAGCATCACTCTGGGCGTGGACGCGCCGCTGTATCGGGTGAAAGTGGTTTCAGAGTCGGGCCCTCTCTCGCT